>Ga0180431_10008439_pt1 | contig 11809 bp, 6 predicted proteins | sample SS_ome_11_FD_132459 | JGI IMG/M metagenome (GOLD analysis project Ga0180431, IMG submission 132459) | Hypersaline lake sediment archaeal communities from the Salton Sea, California, USA - SS_1_MS_1 metaG | ecosystem: Environmental > Aquatic > Non-marine Saline and Alkaline > Hypersaline >...
CTTTAGCTATTCAAACGTTTGGCATGAAGAAGGCGAGTTTATTAACCCCGGAGAAACAACAGAAACGTGTGGGTGGGTAGAATTTTATCGAGACATATCTGTAACCGGTAATTTGGAAATTAGCCATTCATATTATCATAATGATACGTGGGATTACGCGGTTTATGATAGCGATATGGCGCTCGTTGCAGATCTTGGAGTTAAGACGGGCCAAATTGTATCTGTACCAAAGACTAGTTTTGGCGCTGATGTAACTTATAACTATAGAATACCGCCCTACGGCCCACCTTTTTACAACGAACCTTACATTACAAGCGAGAATACTTCGGCTAACGCTTTAAATTTAACTTACAACGAAACTACTTATATGCAGTTTTTAGGTATAGATTTACGTGCGGGGGTAGCGTTTACAGATAAATCAAAAATAAACACCGTTGTTGCTAATGTTAATATACCGGCATCCGGTAGTTTGGGCGCGATTGTTGTGCCGCCTCCTAGAAGTGCTGAAATAAGTTATCAATATATTTTACAAGAGCTTTACAAAGCTACATTTGGCGCGAAAGTTTTTGCAGATTGGAACGTAATAGATATCTTTGAAGATCACGAGCCTTTCATTAGACAGGTGAATAGTTCTTTTAATAAAGTTTTTCGAGACAGCGCACTTGACAAAGAACAACTTTTTTTCTACGAAAATGGCGTAAACCATAAAGTCGATTTGGATTTTTCTAGAAATATACAAGAGAACTCATCTTATAGCTCTTCATTAACACTGTCGTCATTTGAAGTGTTAAGTTCATCTTCTATTATAAACGGAGTATCCAGATACGGTGCTTTTACGACTGATACTATCTACGAAGATGATTTAGATGAAGGAGATCCGTGGAGGTATAGACACTACACCGAGATATCACCTAGCGAATATATGCTGCGTTTAGAAGACTCTCCGTGGCAAATAGGCATACGATTTTATACTTCAATTATCATTTCCCAAGAGACTCCTTCATTTACTATAAGAGCGACAGTAGACCAGGTCTCCCCACTATTCTTGGCTGGCCCCCCATCTTGGAGAGTAAATGTAAGGGATGTATACGAGAGTGTGTATGATGCTTATGATGAGGAGGATGTGGAGGTATATCACAACAACATATTTATGTATCAAGGAGTGATGGTAGATAAGCATATTTTATTATCAGCGCCTAGCGGTATGGTAATTGTAGCGCCTAGTTTTAGAAATTCGTACGCTAGATTCGATACCTCTTGGACAACATATGACTCGCCCTACTTTCAGGGGCCAGACGGTCGGCAGGTCGTTTACATGGACCAGGTTTACAGCGTGTCTCCAGCTGGAGCCGGCGATTTTGGAAATCCTGTATATAGAATAAATGATCTGTCCGATGCTGCGGCGTTTTCACCGGCTGGAGAAGCTTTTTTGGCCGACGATGTCTTCGAACTCGGAAAAACTAGTTACGAGGTGTGGGCGACATTCTGGGGTTTTATCCCGGTGGTGTTGAAGACGGACGAAAAATAGTCGTGGTATACTAAATCGGCATATTTTAGGAGCTGAAGAGCATGGCTATAGGACCGAGTACACCTGACTGGCGCACCATAGGGAATTACGGCATTACTGCCGATATGGATAGCGCGCGCACTTATGCAGCCAATGCTGCGAATACAGCCATTTCCTACGCTAATGCGCTGAAAACCGCTCTATCTAATCTGACTCCAGAAGTAATAACCCCGGTTTTCCCTACCGTAGGTGGAGCTCCGGCGCTCACGCCCACCGCTGCTCCAGAACTTGCTGATATTTCACTAGATTTTCCTAGTGCGCCTACGGTTTTTGACGGGGCGTTGTCTATCGATGCCTTATTACCAGAGGCGTTTGACGACGATCCACCACAACTTATTTTTCCGGCCGCCCCAGCTACTTTTACGGGGTCTATTCCAGACGCTCCGGCGTTAGGCACTATAAACGACGTGCCGGATTTTCCAGGTGTATCTTTACCGGCTGCCCCCAGTTTGTTGAGCGTAAGTACTTATCGTTTTGGCGGCGTAGATATCCCTACTTTCTCTGATGATATTCCAGAGCTGCAAGTAGCCGCTCCATCTGTAGTCAGCTATACACCGGGGAGCCAATACACTTCGGGGCTTTTGACTTCGGCCACTAATACGCTGCAGGATTGGATCGACAACGGCAGCACTGGTTTAACGAAAGCAGAGGAAACGGCACTGTGGAACCGGGCGCGGGAACGCGAAGCGATCGCCACAGCCGATGCTTTATTAGAGTTGGACCGGTTAGAAGTTCTCGGTTACTCGATCCCTACGGGCGTATACCTAGACTCTCGTTTAAAGATTACGACCGAAATGCACGCTCGTACAGTCTCGCTCAGTCGCGAGATTACGGTCGAAAACGCGCGTCTAATGGTCGAAAATGGTCGACAAGCACTTGCTCAGGCCGTGCAGCTTGAGAGCACCCTTCTGAATTATAACAATCAGATTGAACAACGTGCTTTTGAATCCGCTCGCTTCGAGACGGAAGCCGCAGTATCTATATATAATGCCAGAGTGCAAGCATATGCTGCATTTATCGACGCTTATAGAATCAAAGTTGCCGCTTACGAAGCTAAGATTCGTGGGGAATTAGCTAAGGTTGAAGCGTATAGCGCGGAAATGCAGGCGGAACAGGTTAAGGCTAACGTAAATACTTCTCTGGTGCAGCAATATGCTACTCAAGTCAATGCTGCTCTAGCCGAAATCGAGGTATATAAAGCTAGCGTAGATGCTATTAACGCCAAAGCAGAAATAGAAAAGATCAAATCAGAAATTTACGCTGAGCAGATTCGTGCATATGTAGCTAATATAAACGCATATACAGCGCAGGTAGAAGGATTTAAGAGCGTAGTTGCTGCCGAAGCCACTAAACAAGACGCATATAAGTCCAGAGTTGACGCATATGGAATCCAAGTATCGGCCGCATATAAGGCTATAGAAGCTAGAATCGAAGAATACAAAGCTAAGCTCGCGGCCAAGACAACTGAATGGCAAGGATATATAGCTAGAGTTGATGGCGAAGGCGAGAAAGCTCGCGCTCTCGCTTACCAAAACACCGCGACAATTGATGCTTATAAGGGCGCCGTAGCGGCCGACGCCGCGTATAACGAGCTTTTGACTAAGCAGTGGCAAGTGGCTATCGAACAAGCGCAGCGCGTAGCCGAAATCGGAGTGTCCGCAGCTAAAGCAAACGGCGAACTGGCGGCAACTACACGTAGTTTGGGGCTTGATGCCGCTAAGGTTGGGGCGCAAGTATCTGCTCAACTAGCGGCGGCCGCGCTTAACGCAGTTAGCTTCTCAGGCAGCGTATCTTCCTCCGTCTCTGAATCTAACTCGGCTAGCCAGAGTGTTAGCCATAGTACATCTTACGATGCTGATTTCTAACAAAGGGCAAACATGAACAATATTCAGAGGAACTTCAAGAAAAAAAGCCAGCTACGTCGGGCTAGACCTGGAATCGTTGAGGGTCCTGGTGGTCCCGTTGACGATATGGTTGGCCCTGTTATGCTGAGTTCCGATGAATATGTTCTTCCGGCCGACACCACCGCCGCTGTTGGGGTTGATAACCTGGATGACCTGGTAGACGCCACTCACGTACCGGCTGAGCTACAGAGACAGTTAGAGATGGATGTAGATATGGGCAAGAAAAATATGCGTATCGCTCTTCGTGGCTTAGCCGATGGAGGCGACCCTAATTCAGACGATCGGCGACCATCAATTGCAGAGCAGATTAACTTCGGCGGTGCGTATGATAACAACGGTGGTTTTTTTAATAGCCTCCGTAACCTTTTCAGCTCGTCTACTCCAGAACCGACGAATAATAACCAGACTACTCCGTATCTCGGTACTGGGATGCTCCAAAGAGCTGCGGAAGGTTTGGCAGACCGTAAAAATCGTATACAGCAACAGCTTGATATGTATAACCGGGAGACCGGGGGAATGGCTGATGGCCGATCTCCGCTTCGCATGATGTATGCGGCTGATGGGTATTCTCCGGAAGAACTGATGCGTAACCGTACCGCAGTAGATGAAATGCGTAATGCGCAATTTCAAGCCGAGCGCGCTCGCCGTGGGTTACCGCCTTCTTCACCGCGTATGGGGCCGAATATGCCTGTTCAAGACGAAATCACCCGCAACGCTGCTAAGGATGTTGCTGCTCGCCGTGCCGCTGATACAGCTGCTGAGCAGGCTCGTAGGACCGCTACTACAGCAGGGGCTACGGGAGGACGCACCGGAGCTATTGCAACGTCGGGGTCTCCATCTACATCTTTGCTGCGTAGGGGATTGGGTATCACCACTAAAATTCTTGGTACGCCGATGCTCGCTCTGGAGGCTACGGATACAGCTACTGATGCACAGATGGAGGAATTGTCTCGCCAATATGCTGAGCGTAATGGCGGTCCTTTCTTCAAAACTGCTCAAGCACCCATTGCTGCGCCGCGCCCGTCTACTGAACAAGCTGCTCAAGCCCCATCTGTGCGTGACCAGCCTGGCGCAGCTGCTGTACCTGGCACGCTCAATGTGTATTCCGCAGCAAGCGCACTTCGGGGGGCAGCACCTACATCAGAACAACCTGGTGAAGACGTATACGCATCTCGTATAAGCGATATTAATTCCTTATTTGATGCGCGTATGCGTGAAATTGCTAAATCTCCGTTACGCACTAAGAGAGATGTTTATAAGATGCAGGAACTGTCGGAGCTAGAGCAAGCTCGCGCAGATGCGTTGCGTCAAGAAGCGGATCGCATAGCTACGCTTCGTGGACAAGATATTGATGTTGAAGAGGCTAGATTAGCCGCTCTCGGTAAAGCGGGCGAAACAGCTGCGCAGCGTAGAACCGCTACTAGGGGCGTTTTAAAAGACACTCTGGGGGATGAAGGGTATGCCTGGTGGGAACGCGCTAAACGTCAAACATTTGATCCGCGTACTGTAGAACGTATTAATAATCTTAGCCCAGAAGATCAGACTACTATGGCCCTTAATATGGAGGCTTTAAGTTCTGGTAGATTCGAACAGGTAGGTGGTGGATATGGTCCCACCGCCACAGTAGGAGGATTTTTAGGGTTCTTAAGTGGTGGAAAAGGAAAGCTCGGCGCAGTCGGTTCGTTTATCGATAGTGCTCTTTCTCGCGCTCCAGGCCCGTTGAAAGCCATTGGTCAAATGGGCGCTTTCGAAAAAGTGTTTGGTAAGTTAGGAGCTACGGTGTTAGGCACTTTAGGAGGAGGATATGTCGCTGGAGAAGCTGATAATCGTGCTCTTGACGAAGCGGTAGCCTTGCCTATGATCGACCCACAAAGCGGTAACTTAGTTACTCGAGAGTTATCTTACAGAGAACTCGCATCTATGACTTTTCCGCAGTTATATGACTGGTTAACTGGGTCAGAATACGCCATCGCCGGCACAAGAGCCGGGGAACTTGCTCCGTATCAAATCCCAGATAGTCAGCAGGCTACTGAAAGATTGCGCCAATTAGGAGCTGATATTCAGTATATGGGACCACGGATGTAAGTATATAATACTGACATGCCGACTCCTCCCCAATTTTCTTCTCCGCTGAGGACGCCGATACTTGGAGATCAGGCAGACCCAGTTGACGCCCTTCGGCTCAATAGAGGAGCGCCATTAGGCGCGTCCAGAGCTGAATTGGAAGATTGGTATTCCAGGGAAACCCAGCGTCAAGCACAGCAGAGTCCCAGTGTCTTACGAGCTTTTGAGGCGCCGAGAGCCCAGGTACAACTAGGCGAAGCTCAACGTCGTGCTCTTGAAGCAGAAGTAGCTGGCGACGAAGAAGCTAGATTTAAGGCGCTTCAAGACATAAGAATTGCGGAAGCAAGGGCCCAAGCTTTTCAGCCTAGTGGCCCCACTACTGCTGAAGAAGCTAGGAAAACCGGGGACTGGGCATCTTATTTCGCAAACACTGCTGCCGGAGCCCTAGGCTCTACATTCGACCCTTTAGCCGGCGGTATCGTCGGCGGCTTGATAGGCGGGCGCTTACGCCCGATAACTGCGACTTTAGGGGCCGCGATTCCGTCATACACGAATATACGTGGTGCAGAACAGGCTGATATAGCCTACGACCCCACGCTCAGTGGTCTTAGTGCTCAAGAAAAACTCGACCTAGCTAGTCAGTCTGCTCTGGGGCAGACGGCGTTTGAAGCTGCTCTTCCGGCGCTTATAGGCGGCCGAGTTATGCGTAAAGCCCCACGTTATGCTTCCGTACCTTTATCTGCAGGTATCGAAGCGGGCACTGAAGTAGCCCAGTTAGGTATAGGCGAGTTTGCTCGTCAACAGTATGTTCCTGACCGTCCCGGCGCCTCTTCACAAGAATATCTAGAGAATCTTTACGCTGGTGGGATCGGCGGCGCCGCCATTGATCTACTTCTTGGCGGGGCTAGAAGACGCCCATCTATTCCTCAACGTGATGAAGAAGGAGAAGCTTATGGCTTGCAAGAAGAAAGGCGGCAAAGGCCGTCGCCCGCCGGGCCGGTAGACGTAGGCCCAGCCATTCGTCGTCAAAGTCTCGAAGGTGTTGAAACGCAGATCGGACAGGCGGCGAGAATCGACGTAATTGAGTCGGGGGGCGAGAGTTTCCTAGAAACGCAGCTGGTTCCGCAGCTGCGCGACTTAGACGCAACCAGTAAGACCAGACTGGCTGACTATCTAGACAACAACGCTCTCGGCTTCGAGAGCATGACGGCATCCCAACAGAACCGTGTATTAGAGAACTTAACGCCTATATTCGGCTCATTCCGCAAAGCTCGCGAAGTTCTAGATTACTACGGGCAGCAGAACGCTGAGATGCAGCAGACTGCGACCAGTCCGTTAGCTCAGCAACTGTCGGAAACAGCCGCTGAGTTTGAAGCTGGCATGACGGGACAAGAAGGCGGCCCGCAGGAGCGCTATACATATGCTGAGCCTACAACTGGTCGCCCATTCCGGGCGTTCGTAGCGGCTGAGACCGCTAGCGGTAAACGCGTATCTGAAGCAGAGGCCGCTCGCCAATCCAGATTTGGCGGTACCTACGGCAGAGTAGTTGGTTATGGGGATGTAGCTGAACAGCAGGGGGCTAATCTAGAGCAGCTGTACAACCAGCGCATCGCAGATCTTGATAACCGGATTGCTCAGAACCAGGCCCGTAGAGGCGAAGACCGCACGCAAGCTATCCAGACCCTGCAGGGCGAGCGGTCGTTGATTGAGGCCACGCGTGAATCTCAAGGTATCAAAGCCGCTCTGAACCAGTACCAAGTTATTGAGCAGGCCGAGACTGAGGCCAACCCGCTAGAAGCTACCGACCGCGAGTTTGCTCAGATGGGCAGGCTACTGAAGTCTGAGCGCAGAGGACCGGGTAACGCAGAATACAACCGCCAGATCCGTGACACTCGTGTTCGTTTCCGTATGAAGGACGGAAGCGTACGCACATTATCAGCGGAGTCCATGTGGAAAACGCAGGGCGACAAAGAAGGTTCTGGGCAAGGCGAAAATTACACCAGACGTGCTCAGCGTCTGTTCAGCGAGGCTGTTTCATCAATTCTGGCTCGCCCTGACGTAGCAGGTCTGGAAACAGACCTGAATAACGTTCTGCTGGATCGTAGCACTGGGCTTCGTGGAGCCACTCCAGTTAGTGCAGTAGATACTGAGCGTTCAAACAGAATTTTGGATAGGTTGACGGCAGACGAAAATAACGAAGTAAAGCTTCGTAGCAACATCACTTCGTTGGTCGAGCTGTATAACAACACTGAGACGAATGACCCCGCCACTGCCAGAGCCGTGGAGCAAGCGTTGTCGGATAAGTATGAGGATGTTGCTACTAGGTACGAAAATCTAGGCACTAGGGACAGAGCACCGTCTCCGGCGGATGCGCGTGAGCGCAACCGGTTGAGCAGACTTATGGACGTATATTCCAACGCTCTGTCTAGCATCAACCCACAGGAAGATTTCGATCCGACGACCTTAGAAACTCAGGAACCCGGTACTGAAGCAGTTAGTTCAGGCCCTCGCTTTGCTGAAGAGGATACCGGCATGGCGCTGCAGGGTGCCGAGCGTGTCGGGCGCACAGCGCCCGCTATGCCGGCTGAGCAGCGTGCGGCCTTACCGGAACCTAAGACCCCTGCTGGACAGGAACTTCCGCGTGCGGCGCGTCTGACGCCTGAGCAGCGCCGTGAACTTGCTGGCAGCATAGAAGAGTTCGCCCGCCAAATCTCTGCTATAGCTGAGACCGAAGCGACTGGATTACCGGCAGCCGGGCCATCGCAGGAAGCGTTTATCAACAAGTTCCTGGAACAAAATCCTGACATGACCGAAGCTGAGCGCGAAGCGCTCAGAGACTGGGTTATTCAGCGTGCCTCGCTCCAAGAACCAGGAGCTAAGGCCTCTACGCCAGAACAGCAGCAAGCGGCTATTGATGAAATCGTACGCACTCGCGGAGACGATGTTCAGGTAGCATTTGTAGAGTTCGCAGACATACGCGCTGCTGGCGAATACACGATGGACCCCAAAACGAAGGAGCGGTTCATACGCATTGCGTCTACTGCGGCTGATCCTACGTCGGTGGCATGGCACGAGGCCATGCACGATTTCTTCACCACGCTGGGCATGGATCGGGCGTCACGCGATTTGAAGGCGCAACTGCTGCAGGTAGCGAGTTCGCCGTTTGTAGTCAAGCAGCTGCGCACTCTGCTTAGCGGGCATCCGGCAGCACTGCAGCAGATTAAAGACAGTCAGGAAGAACGTCTGTCTTATATGTATCAGTTCTGGGCTGCCGGCCAGCTGTCTGTTACACCTAAGGCCGAGGGGCTGTTCCAAAAGATCGCTAAGTTCTTACGAGATCTGTTCGGTGTTTTGTCTAAAGACGAAAAGATCGAGCAGGCGTTGACGGCGTTCCACAGCGGTGAGCTGCAGGACCCGAACACGGTTACTCAGGTACTTCGTGCTAAGGGCGTAGAGACTCTGTCAGATAAATTAGACCGCGTAGCAGGTCCGTTTAGCAGAGGCATGACCAAGGTATTCAGGTCTCCTACAGACCGTCTACGAGATACTGGCGTTCCGCAGCTCATTCAAATCGCTGATATGTTCGACCGCAACGTAGGTCGCGAAGAAGGCGGTTTGGAGTTCCTGCAGGCCAGATTCCAGCAAGAAGGGGTTTGGAGCAACAGGCTGCAGGATATTCTGGAGAACACTACAGAGAAGCAGCGTGTCGAAGCTGTGACTAATCTGCAGTCAATGAAAGAGCCAAAAACAGAGCTAGAAAAAGACCTGGCTGAGCTGTTTTCCGGTCTGTATGACTACATGGATGAAGCCGGCGTGCTGCGCCTGCAGGACGGGCAGTGGCAGAAAGTTCCTAAGGTAGAGCGCTACTACCCACGCGTGTGGGATAAGTCTGTGATTCTGGCCAACCGCAACGAGTGGGAGCGCTTGTTGGGCAACTATCTGCCGCCGGAGCAGGTTAGTGCTGTTACCGACGCGATTATTAGCGGAGATGGCCGCCTAGAGCTGGCCGAGACTGAGCACCACCTAGGGTTCTCTCCGTATCACGCCAACGTCCAAGACCGTACGCTCAAATTTATCAACGAGAGCAACGCCGAGCAATTCGCTAAATTCCAGTCAAAAGACCTGTATGACACGGTCGGCGGGTACATCAAGCAGGCCGTTCATCGCGGGGAATATGCCCGTGCGTTCGGGAATAACGGCGAAGTAATCACTAACTTACTGCAGCAAGCCAGTGAATCCGGCGTAGATCAGGAGACCATAGAAGAGTCTTCTAAAAATATTCGGGCTCTGGAAGGTTCGCTGGGCAACGATATGTCCGTGCGGATGAAAGAGATTATGTCCTCTGTAATGACGCTGCAGAACATGGTTCTTCTTCCTCTGGCTATTTTCTCCCAGATGGTAGATCCGCTTGGTATCGCAGTCCGTACTGGTAATCTGGCAGACGCTGGCGAAGGATATAAGCGGGCTCTAAAAGACCTGCGTAGAACGATTCAAAGAGATAAGTCTTTTGACTACGACAGAGAAATGACCCGAATGCTGGGTATCATTAACGAAGACAGCATGCTCGAAGCGATGGGGCAGACATACGGCAGTATGTATATGACCCGCACTACTCGTAACCTAAACCGCGTTTTCTTCCGCCTAAACGGCATGCAGGGGTGGAACAATTCTATGCGTGTCGCAGCTACGGTGGCTGGTGAGCGGTACATCATTCAGTACCAGGCTGATGATCGCCGCATGAACGAGATCGGGCTTCGCCCGGAAGACATTAAAGTAAGAGCTGACGGGCGGCTAGAGATGGACCCCGATGTCTTGGGTGCAGAATCTTACAAGCGCATGTCCGAGGCTATGTTTAAGTTCGTAGACGGAGCTATCATCCGCCCGAGCGCTTCGCAACGTGCCACATGGATGTCAGATCCTAGGTTTATGCTGATCTCGCATCTAAAGCAGTTTGCCTATTCGTTCCAGCGCGTGATCCTAGCTCGGGCAATATCAGAAGCTAGGAACGGAAACGACCAACCCATGCTTATGTTAGCTGCATACGTACCCGTTATGTTCGCAGCTGACATGGCGAAGTGGATTCTTACAGGATCTGTCCCGCAGAACTGGGACATCTACGATCACTTTGGTCACGCAGTCGCTCGTTCTGGGATTCTAGGTAAGTTCGAATTCGGTACAGATATAATCGGAGATGTTCAGTACGGCAATGTACCTGGACTGAGTTTTGCTGGCCCAGCAGCTGAGCATGCTGTTGATTTAGCAAGCTGGATAGGTGGAGATCCGACTACTGATTTCCAAGATGTAGTAGAACGTACTGTACCAGGAGCTAGATTTGTACTCGATTAAGCCGCTCGGCTAATTCTGCACAATCTACGCAAATTGTTATTCCAGGAAGTAAGTTTCTTCTGGCTTCTGGTATCGGTTCGTCGCATTCTTCGCAAAATTCGCTAGACGTACCTTCGTAGTGTTTTATTTTCGCTAAAGCGCAGTCGATATTGAGCTCGATTTGGCTTTGCGCGACGTCTGCGTCGTCCGCCATGTTGTTCCTTTGGTAATCATGAGAACCTTTTTTTATTCCACAGTTCTACGATTTTTGTTTGTATTTCGTCTCTGCGTTTTGCTAACCGTTGGTACTCATCGGATGTATCGTCGTATACATGATACCCTTTCGCTGACCCCGGCTTCTTGGCTATTGTAATCAATTTTTTGCAGATTATGGATAGTTCCTTTCTTAAAGGAGCTATATCCAGTGTTTCGAACGGATTCATTTAGGGTCCCATGCCGCCCACGGCGACTTTCTTCCACCTTTTTTACCAGCCTGTGCACATGACATCTTAGGTGTACTAAGCGCTCGTTCTACAGACCATCCTTTGGATAAACGCCCCTGCACCAACTTTGGGTCAAGTCCGGCTGCTAATGCAGCGGCGTTTAGCTCTTCTTCTGTCATTGACCATATAAAACAAAACTAAGCAAAAGCACTACAGCAGTTACGGCGAGGACTGAAGCGACGCGTGCTCTGTGAGCCTTTTCTTTAATGAAAACACGCGCTTCTGCGCAATTTGGCTGCGTTTCTTTTACTGTGCGGTTGACCACCTGAGTAGTCTTTGCTTTAGCTGTAGAGCTGCCTTTTGACTTACGATGGCGCACCGGTTTGTTCAATGCTTGTTCTAAATCCCAACCGCGATGTAATCGGTTATGTACGATCGACGGATCAATACCTTTCTCCTTCGCTAGCTGCGATACGTTGACTTTAGAACTGTCTACCTTCTTTTTC
>Ga0180431_10008440_pt1 | contig 11808 bp, 5 predicted proteins | sample SS_ome_11_FD_132459 | JGI IMG/M metagenome (GOLD analysis project Ga0180431, IMG submission 132459) | Hypersaline lake sediment archaeal communities from the Salton Sea, California, USA - SS_1_MS_1 metaG | ecosystem: Environmental > Aquatic > Non-marine Saline and Alkaline > Hypersaline >...
ATGCCGCTATGCCCTTCCACGAGGGCAAGGCGACAGGTGAAGAAAAGGAGAAACTAGAAAAGTTTTTTCGGCTGGTTCAGAGCGATCAAAGAAGCGTTGATCCCAAAAAGGGGAGTGCTCCCCAAGTCGGTGAGGGTTCTTCAGATCGAAATAAAAGGCGCAAAAGGTTAGGATTTTAGCACCGAATTCGAATCAAAGGAGCTAAATCGTGGACCTACAATCAGATCCTATCATTGTCGTAACAGGAGGCGCCGGTATGATTGGCTCTTGCTTCATCCGTTATCTCAACGAGCAGGGTAGAAACAACATTGTTGCAGTCGATGAATTGGGCACTTGCGATAAGTGGAAAAATCTGGTTGGAAAACGGGTTATCGATGTACTCGACAAAGATGAACTCTTCTGGTGGCTAGATGGTAAAGAGGATCAAATTGAGGCAATTGTCCACTTTGGTGCCTGTTCCAGTACTGTTGAGCGCAATGCTGCCTACCTCCTCGAAAATAACTACCGCTATAGCGTGAATCTCGCTGAGTGGGCCCTCGAGCATAATAAGCGCTTTGTTTATGCCTCCTCTGCAGCGACCTATGGCGATGGTGCTCAGGGGTTTTCCGATAACCATGACACTCTTGAAACTCTTAAACCGTTGAATATGTATGGCTTTTCAAAGCACCTATTCGATCTTTGGTTAAAGAACCATGGAGCTCTGGACCGTGTTGCAGGACTCAAATTCTTCAATATTTTTGGTCCAAATGAGTACCACAAAGGGCGTATGGCCTCGACTGTTTTCCACTTTCTTCCGCAGATTCAGCAAACCGGACGGGTTAAGCTTTTCCGCTCTAATGACCCGCAGAATTTTGGTGACGGAGAGCAGTGTCGCGATTTCCTTTACGTGAAGGATGCCTGTAAGATGGCCTATGATCTAATGGTTTCGGAGGCCACCGGAATCTTTAATATTGGAAATGGAAAAGGACAAACTTGGAATACTCTAGCTCATGCAATCTTTGAATCGCTTGGCAAACCAACAGAAATCGAGTATATCGATATGCCTGAGGATCTTCTCAAGACATACCAGAATTATACCTGTGGTGATATGACAAAAACAGACCAAGCGATAACTGGGACAAAAGGGGTGCAGCCGTTGAAAGAGACGGTTGCCGACTATGTGCAAAATCACCTTCTACCGGGTCTCCTACCTTGGTAGCGTTGAGTGCGCTGTTTGAGCAGCGAGCACCACTTAAGATTCTTGTCGCCGGTGACCTCCTTCTGGATCGCTATACGATTGGTTCGACGCGTAGAATCTCGCCAGAGTCACCAGTGCCTGTCGTGAATGTCACGAGAGAGGAACAGCGACCCGGAGGAGCGGGAAATGTGATGCTCAATCTACGGGGTCTAGGCGCAAATGTTGTTGCTTTGGGGCGAGTTGGAGCTGATCCAGCAGGAGAGCAGCTCCAAGAGGAGTTGCGCCGTAGTGGCATCGATACCAAGCTGATTGTAACCGATTCAATTCCAACACCGGTGAAGCAGCGCATCATGGCGCAAGGACAGCAGCTTGTGCGGGTCGATCGGGAGGTGGTGCGACCACTTGGCGCTCTCGCTGAAAAACAGCTTATCGAAGCGATTCCCGATGTAATCGAATGGTGCCAAGTTGTGACAATCTCCGATTACGCTAAAGGGACATTATCAGACACTGTGCTCTCCACCCTTATCTTTGAAGCGCGTAGGCGTGGAATTCCTGTGGTTGTTGATCCGAAAGGGCTCGATTACCAAAAGTACGAAGGGGCAACGCTCATCAAGCCCAATCTTGCAGAGGCTTATGCTGTGACAGGAGCTGATGACAACACTGCGATAGGCGAGGTGGCCACTCGTTTAGCTGCTCTTGTCAAAACCGATGCGTTGATGATCACGCGGAGTGGCGAGGGGATTAGTCTTTGGCAGGATGGAGAGGAGTACCACTCGGCTGCACGTGTGCGCGAGGTTGTGGATGTGACGGGTGCCGGGGATACAGTTTTAGCGACGCTTGCAATCGGACTCGGGAGCGGACTCTCGTTGGCAGATTCTACAGATTTAGCCAATATCGCTGCAGGATTGGCGGTAGAAAGGGTTGGGTGTGCTTGTGTTCGACGTAAGGAGATCGCAGAGCAAGTTCTTTTGGCTGATGCAACGAGTAAGTTTGTGGATAGTCGCCACCTACCTCTACTTCGTGAAGCGCTACATGGAAGCGATCTATTGGTCGTGTTGGTGGATACCAGACAAGGATTTGATCAAACAGACTATCAAGCGGTGCGTCAAGCTAAAACTAAGGGTACAACGTGCGTTATTTGTTGCATTGATGAGAGTCCGTGTACTTCGGTTCTGGATCTACTCTCTTCCTTAAGGGAGGTCGATTATTTAGCGGTGGCTTCAGAGGAACTTGTGGAAGGTCTTGCACCAAGCCAGGTGTTGCGTCTTGATTGCGCATTAACCACGTAACACCAAATTTATAACTCTATTTCATGGAATTGGTATAAGAGAGCGTTTTTTAGGGGAGGACAAAATGGCAGAAAACTACCAATGGGAACGCCACCCGCTAGCAGAGCAGCTTTTGCTCGGCTATCTCGATCGCTTTTGTGAAACCAACAGCACGTTGTCGGAATTAAAAGATGAGTTGTTGCATGCGACAAGTACGCGGCTATTCGACTGGATCGACCATCTATCGGTAGAGGAGTCAGAAGCTCCACAATTAAAGAGAGTTGGCTTCGAAAGGGATGAATTTGGCTCTTTTTATCACCCGGGAGCGCTCTTTCCACGGGTAGTTGTCGGACAACCTCGCTATGGGGTCGCTGTTGGAGTCGAGAAGATTAGTGATTTTCTACTAGCACGTGGAATCCACCGCCATATTGAAGGCTCTCCAGAAAGTGGGTACAGGAGCTGCTTGGTCGATTTACAGGAGTGTGGATTTTGGGTGGTGGAGCGTCGCGGTACCTGGACGATGAGCCCTACCGTAGAACCAACAGAATACTTAGCGCGAGTTGTTGAGTGTACTGAACGCTGGAAATCGCGTTCACGCTCCGATATGGAAGCGACAATACAGCTGGCGCGTGAATTGGCCGCAGAGATTGGTGCTGATCGTGCTGCTTGGATTGTACTGGAGGTAGAGAGGCAGTATTGGCAGACTCGTAACCGCGCTGCGCAAGTACAAAAGGCACGGCAGGATCTATTGGGTATGGGATGGGCAAACCATGATCACCATACTTTTCGCTCGTCGCGACGCTATTTTCGTCGGCTTGTCGAACTCTTCGAAATCCTAGGGTTTCATTGTCGAGAGCGTTTCTATGCTGGTGAAGAGGCTGGATGGGGGGCTCAGGTGATGGAAAATAGTCGCTGTAATGCAGTTCTTTTTCTTGATGTCGATCTTGATCCTCACGAGTTGCAAATCGATTTTGCTCACCAAGAGCTTCCAGAGGTGGAACATTTTGGTACAATCGGACTCTGGTGTGAATTGCACGGTGATTCGATTTTAGAGGCGGGAATGCATCATCTTGAGGCTCAGTTTATGTTTGATGAACTGAAGGAAGATTTAAGTGATCGTGGAGTGGGTATGATGGATCCCTTTAGTGACTTTCCCTTTTTACGGCAGGCCTTTACCCAAGGGGAGCAGTGGAAGGTCGATCGAGCACGAATCGAATCTCTGCTGCGGCGCAATTTGATCGAACAGGAGGAGGCGGATCAGTTCGCTCACTGCGGTGCAGTCGGAAGTCACCTAGAGAATCTCCAGCGTAGGGATGGGTATAAAGGGTTTAACCAAAAGAATGTGAGTGTGATTATCAAAAAAACCGACCCCAGAACCTTAGACCCCCGATTGTGACCTAATACCCCCGTGTGAGACCTAATCCGCTGGCCAGCGGATTAGGTCTCACACGGGGGTTATAGGAAAGTCGGTGAATTTGGAGTGTCCGTGAGCTGCTATGCTTCCGCTTCAGTTTTGGCTTTCTTTTCTGCTTCAGCCTCTTTTTCCAATAGCTTTTTTCTTTCGTCTAGTACTTTTTTAAGCGTTTTTTCAAGTGATTTTGTGGCGACATTGTGTTTTGATAGTCCGCATTGATGGATGAGTGCCCAGTTGATAAGAGGTAGATTTTGTTGGACCTTTTCTAATGTTTTATAAAATTTTTCTATTCTTTCCTGCGCTTCAGCTAAACTGAGTTTTTTTTCTTTTTTTGTCTCTTTAGGAGTTTCTTTGAGGGGTTTGGTTTTTTCTTTAGAGGGAACAGAAAGTTCATTTTCAGACTTTTCTTCCGATTTCGGCTCTTCGACGTATGTTTTTTTCTCTTCGGAGTGTTTCTTGGGAACTGCAGCTTTTTCACTCTCTTTGGATTCTTGCTCTCTTTTTTTAATAGATTTTAGAGCTTTTTTTAGGAGGTTTTCTTGTGTAGATATTGTAGTACTTAGACCGTTGAAATGATAAGTAGTAAATAAATTTCGATAGGGTTTCCAGGATGGAGTCTGTAATTCAAAGTAGTTTATGGTCGATCGTGTAAAGCGTGGAATTACGACGCGGTGTGTGAAGATCGCAGCAGTAGTCCAGCCAAGAGCGAGTGGACTAAGAAGCTCTGATCCAAGGTGGCTACTGCAGGTCGATAAAGCGGAAAGGTTGTCCATTTCAGGATCGATACCCTGTGCACATTGAGCTAGACTTGCGATGCCAATAGCTGATGCTGTCGCGATTCCAACCGCTGTTGCGAGTTCGTCTGAACAGAGTGTGAATTTCGTTTTTTTAAGGGGTTCTGTTCCAGTATTAGCAGGGACTGTTTTTGGGCGCATGTAGTAGACGTTTCTTGGGAGTAAGGCTTTGGGAAGGTCCCACCCTTTTAGACTGGCGAGTACTTCCATGTTTTTAAAACTAGGGAGTTCTGATGCCAGTTTAACATTGCTATCTTCTCCTCCCTTCATCACATGCTGATAGAGGTAGGCTGTTGTTTTTACCGTTTGACTTGCTACATAAGAGGCTATCATCATCTGAAATGGTTGAGGGATTTTTTTGTAAAGAGACCAACCGATCTGTATGGGACGTGGAATTATGCTCATACTTTCACCTCTTTTACAGTTTTAATTGCCCATTCAAGAGGGACTAGGAGTTCTTTAATTTCATGTTTTTCGAGGTTTGCAGACTCAGTAAGTCGCTCACTGAGATAGGGAAGTCTTTTCTTAAGCATTTCTGCATCTCTGTGTAAGACTTCGAGTTTATAGGGGCTCTCTTTCGCAGTTTTATGGGCAAGAGCTACAAATTCGATCGCGTTTTCTGCATATGTTTTTCTGAGAAGCTCGACTCGCTGATCGACCTTTTGGTCGATATACCGTTCACCGAAGCGGGTATGGCGAATTAGGTACCAGGTTGTAGCCAGTACTGTGGCGGCTCCGAGCAACCAGGTAGCGGAGGAGGGGTCGGCAAGATTGTCACCGAGCTGCTGATAGCAGTATTGAGTCGCTTCTGTAGGCTCATATGGTTCGTTAAAAACGCAACTTAGAACGGATCCGAAGCTAAATGTGATAGCTGCTATAGCACTCACCATAGATCCAACGACGGTTATATTGGTCATTAGGGCCTTTTCTATAGTAGCTACATGATCTTTTCGGTTTTTATAGCCCTCTACCAGGTATCCCCGGGAGGGGGAGATTAGGTAGGTGTTACGCGTCATAATAGAAGCAGCGTTCTTCGCACTGGCAAGTTTCTGTAGATTTTTGGCTAACTCTCCACTTTGTAGAAATAGATCATCGCTGTAGGAGGGTTTGTTGGCATCTAAGGGGGGTGGAGAGATGCGCTTCCAATTTTGTACCAGTGTGTTATAGAGTTTCATTTTTGAGCTCCTGCAGAATTCTGTTGAGTGTGGTTGTCCCGGATTTAAAAGCTTCTCTTTGTGGTTTTCGGTTTTTAAGGAGTTTTTTAATCACCTCTTTACTTCTTTTAATACCAGCTTTTCGAAAGTATTCTTTCAGGTAGCCGGCATCCTCTTTGTTGAAATTGATTTCTCCTGATACAAAGCGTGCAATCAAAAGAGATTTTTTTAGGGGTTCAGGTAGTGTTTTGGGAAGCTTCTCTCCCGCTTCGGTGACTACTCCTGTAGCGAGGGAGTAGAGAGCGATTCCTTCTCCTTTAGCTGGAGAAGGGTCGTTTTCGCGAACCTTATTGATAATCGCTTTCAGTTCATCAGCGTCGTTATTGTCGAGCATCATGACCATCGGATCTTCGGAAGAGATGTTTTTTAAGTGTTTTTTGATCAATGGGCCTGATTTTGAACTTGATACAACCAAAACATACTGCAATGGTTTTTGGTATTTCGTAAGGGGTGTGTCAATTTCCTGAGTAGAATGAATAAAATTATAACTTGATAACGGGAAATCTGAGCCAAAAATATTGATTTCTTTCCAAGGGTTTTTCATTTTCCAAATCCACTGAATGGCGGCTTTAGATAAGTTTGAATTAAGAGTCTTAACGTCATCGTCTTTCCTTATGGGAAAAAACCAAGAAGTTAGTGCAATTTTTTCGTAACTTGCGCAGTCGGAATAGTAACTTTTGAAGTCGGAATATTCTTTCATCCAACGAAGATGACACCATGTATTAAGTGGGGGTAGTGCAGACTGATCTTCCTGTTGTTGCTCCTCTTCAACTTCAACTTCAGCTTCACTCTCTTGCTCCTGTTCCACCTCTTGTTCGATTTCGATCTCGAGCTCCTCTTCCTGGTTTAGGTCGAGTGTTGGGATCTCCTCTTCGAGGGTCTCAAGAGGCACAAGAGCTTTTAACTCTTTTTTAAGGGTTGTGGTGTCGAGATTGAAGGGAGGCTGCGACAGGATAACGGAAAGCTCAGGGGTTAACCTTTTGGCGATCTGTTTGTCGATAGCTTCGTTTGCTTTTATGGTTGTGGTGGGAAGACCATACTTGTGAAAAGGTTGATCTTTAATTTCATCATAGAAGAGGGAACGAGCGGCTGGCCACCAGTTTTTGAGCTCTTCTGTACTTAACGAAGGATCTCTGAGTCTTTTATAGAAAGGAGCGCGTAAATACTCGCGAATCTTATGTCGCATTGCGATGCCATTCTCTTCACCCTGTTTACTAACCTGCTGTTTGAAAAGAAAGAACAGTAGGTCGGCTGTTGTAAGGGTGTGGGTCTTGGAGAGGTTTAAACTCTCTCTAATAGCAGGAGCATCTTCTGAACTCACAATTAGCTCAATGGTTTGGAAGTCGGCCAAACCACGCATTCTCATTGCAGCTTGAAGAATATCACGCGTAATCATTCGGCGGCTGACAGAGAGCACGCCTTTTGCTGTAAGACCTTGTGGAATATTTGCACCGGTACAGCGGCTTTGATCGTAGAAGGTAAAGCGTCGTTCAGGTGATAGTGTGCTTTTGTATAGAGGGATAGGGGTTTTACTCCCTCTGATAAGTAGCATCTCCTCATTTTTGTTGTTAAAGAAGGCGACAGCATCGATTCTCTTTTTGAGCTGCTTTACTCGAAGTAGACCTTTTGCGACTTCAATGTTGGGAATGCCTCTAAGAGATCCACCAGAATCCATGTAGGCATTAGCATCTTTGAATGAAGGTGACTCAAACAAACTCGAGATCCGTTCTACTCCTTGAGGTAAGGTCACTTCGGTCGTTTTGGCTTTATTCCAGAGAGGTACCAATGTTTTGGCGTCGGTACCGATCATCCGCGAAATTTCTGTACCCTCTGGATAGGTATCGGCGTTCCAAGGGGTCCCGGTAAAACCATCATAATGATCGAAAAGAGTTCCAAAAGCCTGAGCGTTGGCGCTGAGCTTTTCTGGGTAAAACTCAACAGCAGGAAGAATATTATCTTGAATTAGGTTTAGCTGAAGATCGGTGTTGGAATTTGCAGTATTGACAAAGAGCTCAAGAGCGTCGTCTTGGAATAGAGAAATTTTGAGCTCATCTCCGAGGATCTTATTGAACTCTTGCTGCGCAGTTGTTTCCTGAAGAGAGCATTGCTCGAGAAGCATTTCTTGCTTCGCAGCCTCTTTTAAGGCCTGAAAACGAGTTTCCAAGACCGGTTTGAAGTCGCGACGAGAGATATGGGCCTGAATGGTGTCATTAACCGTTTCATAAGGATCGGCACGTTGAGAGCGGAATGAGGGAGTGTTACTAGCGGAAAAGGGACCTGCTAATAAGTCAGTTTTTTTGTGGAAGCCGTACTTTTCTCCATAACCTCTTCCTAGAGTGAGTGGTAGAAGCTCGGTAATCTGACCTTTTGCTAGTCCGATCAGCTGTTTTAGTTGATCTGGAGCGCTCTGTACGAGAGAGAGGGCTTCACCTGTTTCGTCGCGACCAGCGATATAGTTTTCGATCTTTTTCCAATCGCCATGGCTCCAGCCGAGAGGTTTGAAGGTGTCGCTTTGACCCATTTTTTCTGTTAGGCGCTTCGCTAATAGCGGTAGCACCTCTTTACGGTAGAGGCCCTCGCTAAAGGCTGGTGCTTTGAAGGTGTTGGAGTAGAAGTCAAAGGTGATTCGTTGTTGTACTTCATCACTGATTAACATTTTGTAGAGATCGACAGAAAGCTCGATTCTTTCAGACTCTAAGTGTTGCGCCTGACCTCCAGCATAGTTGAGTTCGAGTCGCGGAGTTAGAATTTTATCACTTTCGTCGAAGATCGGATCGCCTTTGTCGTGAATAAGGGTTAGGATCTCCGCAAGTAGATTAGCCTCTTTTTCTGCCTTGAGATCTCCATTGCTCTGCTCTGTCCGGAGTTTAATCAGGGCGAGCTGCATGCTGCGTAAATCTTGGGGTGTCGTCATCAAGAACTGCTTTTCTTCGATGACTTGCTTAACCATCTCTTTGCGGGCTCGTAGATCCACCAAATCTGTACTACTATCGCGGTTAAAGCGAAGGCGCCGGATATTCTGAGCAAAGTGTTTTCCGAGATTACGACCGATTTCTTGTGAAACACTATCTGTCAGTTCAGCAGGAAGAATGGCCATGGAGAGTTTTTTTCCATCAGCACGGGTCATACCTAATATTGGAAGCAGAAGGAAGGTCTTTCCAAATCCCATGACCATTTCGAGTACCAGACGGTTCCTTTCTATTCGAGAAAGCTGCTTGGAGGCGAGTTTTACACCCATCTCTTTCAGCTTATCGATCTGCTCATCGCGGATGAGGAGGTTGTTATAGTACTCAAAGGCTGATGCAACATTGTTGACCTCACCATCAAACTGTGGTTTGGCTGAGAGAATAGCTCCAATTTTAGACAGGAGGGGCTGCTCATGAGGGGTGCCGCGGTTAGCCTCTAGTTTAGCAAGTTTTGAAAGGAGATGCTTTCTTTGGGAGGCACGCTTCGAAACAGTAAGGAAGTTATGGATCATACGTCGTCCCACCTCTATAGCGTCGGATGAAAGAGACGGACTATAACGCCGCATCTCCTGAAGCTCACCACGGGCGTAGAATAGAATCAGCTGAGAAAGGTCACCGAGAGCAAGTTGCTCTCCCATTATTTTGAGGTGCTCTGTTCGTGCTTCGCTGCTCGTTTTGGGAACAGGCCAAAAATGGTTGATCAGATCGAGTTCCATGGCGGCGAGAAGCGCCCCCTCTGCAATGTTGTCGCTTTCCAGCTTTTCATGCAGCTCGGTTAGATCGGCACCAGGAACCAGCTTCCAGGTTTTATGGGTTACACGATTATGATGGTTGATCTCCTGCTCTATCCTCGATGCTGTCGCTTGCTCTCGTGGGGTCGAGCTCTTCTTTTTGAAGAGGGAAGCCAATTCGTTTAGGGAGTTAGAGGACTCAGTATTCTCTTTAACGTGATTGGTGAAGTAGGGAGTGTGGTCTGATAGGACCGGCTGAAAGAGAATCTTTTTGGGAAGAGCAAGTGTTGAAGCGCTAGGACTTCGAGCGTTGGTCGCTTGCTCCTGGCTGAAAATCGTTTGGAAAGAATCTCCTTGTGTTGATGTGGTATCGGTAAATAAATTTCCAAAATCTTTCAGCATTTCTGATAGATCTCCAGTCTTACTACCGGTAAACTCTCCTTTAAGAATGTTTCCAATCCCCTGAAGCAGACTTTTTCCGGTAAGTAGATTTTGACGCGCAAGCTGCACGAGAGACTGTCGTGCCGCTACTGGATCGCGACTCTGTAGCTCTGCATAGGTTGGGATCAGCTCCTCTATCGAGCTATTGGAATCGTTTTCCAGTATAAGCTTGGCAATAGCAGCCTCTTCTGACAAATCAAGGCGCATTCTGCCAAGGTGATTTGTCTCTCCTAGATAACGCTTAAAGCAACTTTTAAGATGGGAAAGATGGGTTTTAAGTGTCTCTTCCTCGCTCTCTTTACCGGCTTCCACCTTCTTTTTGCTGGTTTTTTCCTTTTTGGAATGGTCGATAGCATCATTAACCAACATGTAGCGCCCATAGAGTGCTAGCGCACCCTCTTTTGGGGTGGTTTCACTAGGAATCTCTTCGATGTAATCGATGAAAGTTTTGAGAAGAGCTTTCTCTTCGTCGGTATAGCCCTTGGGTGTGTGGCACTCTCTTTTAAGTAGACTCAGAGCTTCGTGTTCGCGTTGCTGGCTTGTGAGAAGTGTGGCAGCATATAGGTTGTCGGAGATCGATTCTCCAATAAATCGACCCTTTTCGTTTCTGTTGAGGAGTGCATAAGGGACTCGATCTCCATGGGAATAGCTGTAGCGGTTTTGGCTGGTTTCTAAACTCATCGGATGGGTTCTGGAAACAGACCAACGCGGTAATATTAATTTTTGAGACCCGGTTTCTGATTGCAAAAGAAGAAAGCTCTTTGTTCCTGGAACCCATTTGGTGAATTGCTTCTCCTGAATGAAATAACCAGCGAAGTTATCAGACCACAATTTACCATTTCGGAGAGTGAAAGAGAGTCCCTTTCCGAGATAGGGAAGATTCACTTTTTCCGGCTTTTTCGTTTTTGGGTTTCCCCAGACTTCGACTGTTGAAATCGACTGCACTTCTTGTAACCAAGAGTACTGTGTCGGTTCATCATAGATGTTAAGCAGACGAAGAGGCTTCTCTCCTATCTCGTCGATATGGAGAATGCTATCCTTTCCACCAATAGTGGTAATTGCATCGCTATGTGAGACCGCTGCACGGTAGAGGTTTTGGCCGGTTTTAGGATCTGTTAAGATCAAGGTTGATGGACGTCCGGCTCTATACCAATGGGTGAAATCGTTTTGCAAATGAAGGCTACCCAAGACCGTGGTACTGTCGCCTTCCTTGCGATGGCTATTGATGCGCCCTTTGATCGAACCGGTAGGCTCAATGGAGAAGCGCTGGCGTGGAGTATGCTGGTACCATTTTCCTTCGATTTCACGCCATATAGAGGCTTTTCCTGTGGATTCTTTTTGGACTCGGTAGCGTGTTCCTGCCGCATCTTGAAAACGCCATATCCCAGAGGCAAGTATCGATCCTTTGAGCTTATGTTTACCAAAAAGCTCTTGGTAAGAGCTGGAGTTTAAGGCCCAGTAGGGAAGAAAAGCAGAATTTTGCCCAATTCTAAAGTAGCGTCCCTGTCGGAGATCGATGACAATTTTTCTATCACGAGAGCGGAAGAGAAGGGGATCATTTGTGGAGGAGTGCATTTCAGGTAGCGGATGGTTAGCATCGATCGTGGAGGCAATTTTGGTGAGTAGGGATTTTGCATCTGTCGCGCTGCTCACACGTGATGTCAACTGACCACTAATGCGATCCATCGCTAATCGAAGCTCTTCTCTTAACATCGAATCCTCTTGATTGAAAGGGAAGCTGTAGCTCAGAAAAGCAGTCGCATGCAGGGAAATCTCTTCGAGTATTTGCGGAGGGTAAGGGTA
>Ga0180431_10008441_pt1 | contig 11808 bp, 10 predicted proteins | sample SS_ome_11_FD_132459 | JGI IMG/M metagenome (GOLD analysis project Ga0180431, IMG submission 132459) | Hypersaline lake sediment archaeal communities from the Salton Sea, California, USA - SS_1_MS_1 metaG | ecosystem: Environmental > Aquatic > Non-marine Saline and Alkaline > Hypersaline >...
AATCATACGCCGTTTCACCCGCAGTAGTCAAAAGCCCTTTTCTTTTGACTCGCCTCAGCCCCCCGCCTAGAGTTGGCGCGTTTTCGAACCGCCGTCGGGAGCATCACATGCAGCGATCAGTCGAGCAGCACAACGCGGAGCAGCGCGAGGTCTGGGACCGGCTCTGGGCGGGCGATCCTATCCGGCCGCCGGTCACGCTCGGCATCAACATCCGCTACTACATGGACAACCCGGCCGTCAATCCGAAGGCCTACACGTTCAAGCAGTACACGCTCGAGCCGGACGCCATGCTCGAGCTGCAGCTTGCCGCGGCCCGGTGGGCGCGCGACAACACCAACTGGCACTTCGACGCCGAGGTCGGCCCGCCGGAGAACCGGTGGGACGTCTACATTGACTACCAGAACTGCTACGAGGCCGCCTGGTTCGGGTGCGAGCTCTACTTCGCCGAGGGCCAACCGCCCGATACGCGCCCAATGCTCGCCAACGACGACAACAAGAACCTGCTCTTCGACCGAGGTATCCCCGACCCGCTCAACGACAACGCGATGGGCCGGATCCGGCGGCATTACGAGTACTGGAAGGAGAAGCTCGAGCACTTCACCTTCGAGGGCAAGCCCGTGCGCTGCACGGGCGTCAGCGGCCTCGGCACCGACGGCCCCCTCGTGGCCGCCATCAACCTGCGCGGCGCCGACTTCATCACCGACCTCTACCTCGACCCCGATTGGGCGCAGCAGCTCCTGAGCTACATCGTCGAGGCCTCCATCGTGCGCATCGAGGCCTGGCGCGAGTACCTCGGCCCGGACATGCCGACCGACTGGTTCGCCCAGGACCCGATGGGCATCAAGTGGGGGCTCGGCGACGACAGCGTCGAGCTCCTCAGCATCGAGGCCTACCGCGAGCTCATCCTGCCCCATCACGTGCGCCTGTACGAGCACTTCGGCGGCGGCCCGCCGAAGGCCGGCGGCGGGCCCAACTTCATCCACCTGTGCGGCGACGTGCAGCGCCTGCTGCCGACGATCCGCGACGAGCTCAACGTCAAGAGCTTCGACACCGGCTTCCCCATCAACTGGGAGACGCTCCGCGACGAACTCGGCGACGACGTGCTCATCTGGGGCGGCGTGCCGGTCGCCATCCTCAAGGACGGCACCCCCGACGACGTCGCCGCCGAGACAAAGCGCATCCTGCAAACAAACATCACGCGCGGCGGCAAGTTCATCATGCGCGAAGCCAACAACCTCGCCCCCGGCACCCCCCTCGAAAACATCGAGGCCATGTACGAGACGACGAAGGAATTCGGGCGGTACACCTAGCCAGGGGAAGTCACGACTCCGCCCTTCGGAGTGGCTTCCCATCTCGCCGGAAGTGCGGTACACTGTGTAGTGAGGTGTTCGCCAATCCACGATGTGCGGTGTAGGAGCTTAACCATGAACATGCGCAAGGTGTTGCTGGGGTCTTCCCCTGTAAGCGTCGTTGTCCTCGCGGGACTATCGTGCGTGGCTGGTTGCCGAACCTACAATGCTGCTCCCCCCGAAGCCCGTGGAAACGGCGCAATGGCCCTCCAACTCGTGCGCGAGGCCGAGCGGACGATGCACTGGGCCGGCGGCATCGCTGACTTCTGGCTGCCCTGGGAGGCGCGCATGGAGGAACCCAGTGATAAGGCACCACAAGATCGGGATGAGTTCGAGGCGATCCTTCACGAAGCGATCGCACTGCTCAAGCAGGCGCTCGAGCTCGACCCAGACCTCCACAGGGCTCGATTCGACATCGCCGTCATCCACCTGAGGCTCAAGGAAGCCGAGCTGGCGGAGACGTGGGCGAAGAACTTCCTCACAAACAAGCCAAACGACCCGCAAGGGCTCGAACTCCTGTCCATGCTCTACTTCAGCGGGCGGAAATGGAAAGAGCTCGCAGAGCTGTGCGAGGCCGCTTTCCCGGCTCTCAAGGCTGCTTGTGCCGAGCCTACGACTGAGTACGTCCCCGACCTGTCTTACTTCATGCGGACGGCGGCGATCGCCCACTTCTACATGGGAGAGCTGGAGGAAGCGCGCGAGTGGGCGGAAGCCGCCATCAGAGACGATGACGACGATGTGCAGAACTACCTCTTCCTCGCCATCATACAGCACGCGCAGGGAGATACTGAAGGCGTGGCCGAAACCCGCGCGACCCTCAAAGAGCTCGATCCCGAAACCGAACAGGCGCTTGATGGAACCATCGAAGCCGCCGAAAAGGAGCGACTGAAAGGGTCTCAGCCCTAGAGGACACGCAATCGCTGCCTACCCCGTTCGGTGCCGCTGAAGCCCCGACAGGGGCGCCTGGAAATAGCCTCGGGCGCGAGGCGCTGTCGAAAAAGTTCGCTTTTGTTCGTCGCAGCTTTGCCCCGAACCTTTGCCCCGAAGGGGCTGCATAGAATAGCCCAGGGTCAGCTTTGCCCCGAGCTTGCCGACTCGTGCTTCGTAGCGAAGCTACTTCGCAGAGTAGCAGGGGCAAAGCGCCACCCTGGGTACAGAGCCCGCAACAAACCAAACCATAGCCCGAAGGGCTTGCATAAAGTCGGTTTTTCAACAGCCCCGCAAGCCCGTGGTGAGGCAGCACAGAGGACCCAGAACCCCCGCAGGGGGTGACATCAGTCGTGCTTTCGCCCCACGACGACGGTCGCACGCGACGAGCGCGAATGCGGCGCGCCCTCCCGCGACCCGTAGAACGCCTCGACCTCCAGGCCGGCGCGCTTGAAGAGCGCTTTGAACTGCCCCGGCGTGTAGAGGCGCATGGTCATCGGGTGCCTGAACGTCTCGCCGTCGAGTTCCAGCGTCCACGTGCCCTCGATGCGCTCGAGCTTCGGGTTCCACCGGTTGCGAGTGGTCAACATCCCCGAGCAGCGGCGCCCCAGCTGGCGCAGTGTGGACCGGTGCACATGCCGGAAATGCCGCAGCACGTTCTCGCGGTTCGGTTGATCGATGAGCACGCGGCCCCCCGGCCGCAGGGCTCGAGCAAAGCGCCGCACCACGTCGAGATTCTCCGCCTCGCTGAAGTAGCCGAAGCTGCCGAACCAGTTCACAACCGCGTGGAACTCGCCCTCAAAGTCCAGCTCACGCATGTCGCCGACGAGGAACGTGCCGGGCAGCCCTTCCTTGCGGAACCGCCGCTTCGCCCGGTTCGTGAACTTCGAGCGCAGCTCCACTCCCGTCACCTCGATGCCCAGCTTCGCCAGGGCCAGCGACGTGCGCCCGGCCCCGCACGGCACGTCGAGCACTCGCTGGCCTTTGCGCAGCCGAAGCGCCCGCCGGATGAACCGCGCCTGCTCGGGCGGCATGTCATCGGCCTTCAGCCAGAACCGATCGTCGAAGTGATGGAACCAGCCTTCTCGTGTACGTGTGCCCATCGGTCTATCCTCCCCTGCTCGTCCACCAAACATGCTCCCGGTCAACAAAAAAACCCACCGCCCGTCGGGCGGTGGGTCCGAATCGCTCTCTGTTGCCGGGTCTAGGTCACAGACGCGGTCGTCCCCATCCGCCCGTCACGAATGACGAGCACCACCGGGCACATAAGGATGGAGACGTTTCTCGAATGCACTGCGACTACTCTTCCCTTCGTTGCTGACTCACTTTCTATCGCAGCATCGGCGCACGCGTCAAGAAAAAAAGGACCACAAGATGAACAGGATCAACTGGACTCCTGAACTCCTGGTGATCCAGTCAATCCTGCTGATCCTCTCCAAAAAGGCCCCCGAAATGCGTGACGGCTCCCGCGTTCCCTGCTATAGTCCCGGCCCTGGCACACGGACGCACCTGAGGGACGAGGCATGCTGATTCACGAGTACCAGGCGAAGCAACTCTTCCGGCAGTACGGGATCCCCGTCGCGCCGTCAAAGCCGGCGTTCACCGTCGAGGAGGCCGCGGCCGCGGCCGAAGAGCTCGGCGGCAGCTTCTGGGCGGTCAAGGCCCAGGTGCACGCCGGCGGCCGCGGCAAGGGCGGCGGCATCAAGCTCGCGCACACCATCAAGGAAGTGCGAGAGCACGCGAAAAACATCCTCGGCATGACGCTGGTGACGCACCAGACGGGCCCGGAAGGCAAGCTCGTCAAGCGGCTGCTCATCGAATCCGCCGCCGACATCGCCAAGGAGCTCTACCTCGGCATCGTCATCGATCGCAAGCAGGGCCGTCCCGTCATCATGGCGAGCGCCGAGGGCGGCGTGGACATCGAGGAAGTCGCCGCAACCAAGCCCGAGGCGATCCTGAAGGTGAGCGTTGACCCGGCCGTCGGCGTGCAGGCCTACCAGGGCCGCCAACTCGCCTTCCAGCTCGGCCTCGACAAAAAACAGGTCAACACCTTCGCCAAGATCCTCGTCGCGCTCTACAAGCTGTTCGACGAGAAAGACTGCTCGATGGTCGAGATCAACCCGCTCATCATCACCGCAGAACACGAGCTGCGCGCACTCGACGCGAAAGTCAACATTGACGGCTCAGGTCTGTATCGCCATCCCGACGTCGCCGAGATGCGCGACCTCGACGAGGAGGACCCCATCGAGGTGCGCGCCGGCGAGCACGGCCTGAGCTACGTGAACCTTACCGGCAACATCGGCTGCATGGTCAACGGCGCGGGCCTCGCCATGAGCACGATGGACATCATCAAGTACTACGGCGGCGAGCCGGCCAACTTCCTCGACGTGGGCGGCTCGGCCACGGCCGAAGCGGTCACCGAGGCGTTCAAACTGATCCTCGCCGATGAACGCGTCGAAGCGGTCCTGGTAAACATCTTCGGCGGGATCATGAAGTGCGACACGATCGCCGCGGGCATCATCGAGGCCGTCAAGGAGGTCGAGGTCAAGGTGCCCCTCGTCGTGCGGCTCGAGGGCACAAACGTCAAGCTCGGCAAGAAGATGCTCGACGACAGCGGCCTCGCGCTCACCACCGCCGACAGCATGGCCGACGCCGCCGAAAAGGTCGTCGCCGCCACAAAGAAGCGTTCAACACATCATTCGTGACCCAACTGCCTGGCGTAAAGGCTTATGAAGCCCCCCATTGAGCCCTTCAAGATCAAGGTCGTCGAGCCAATCACGATTGCAGACCAGAAGAGACGAAGTGAAGCCATCCGGGAAGCAGGCTACAACCCCTTCCTGCTCAAGTCAGAAGACGTGTACATCGACCTTCTGACGGATTCCGGCACGTCCGCCATGTCCGACAACCAGTGGGCCGGCATGATGATCGGCGACGAAGCGTATGCCGGCTCGAGAAATTTCTACGCGCTCGAGAAATCCGTCAATGACGTGCTCGGCTACGAGTACGTCGTGCCCACGCACCAAGGCCGGGGCGCGGAGCATCTGCTGGGCAAGATTCTGATCACAAACGGACAGATCGTCCCGCGCAACATGTACTTCACCACCTCGAAAGAACACATTGAATTGTGCGGCGCCATGCTCGCTGACGTCATTGTTGACGACGCGCATGACCCGGAGAACGATTTCCCTTTCAAAGGAAACATCGACCTGAAGAAGCTTGAGCGGGTCGTCCGCGAGCACGGCCGCGACAAAATCGCATTCGTGAGCGTCGAAATGAACGTCAACATGGCGGGTGGCCAGCCGGTCTCGATGCACAATCTTCGGGCCGTCAGCGAATTGTGCAGGAAGCACTCGCTGACGCTGGTGTTCGACGCGACCCGATCGAGCGAGAACGCCTATTTCATACGCGAACGCGAGAAAGGCTACGCCGACAAGTCGGTCGTTGAAATCCTGCGTGAAATGATGCGTTACTCGGACGCCTGCACGTATAGCTGCAAGAAGGATTGCCTGGTCAACATCGGCGGTTTCGTCGCCTCGCACGATCAGCAGATATTCGAGGAAGTCCGCAACCTGGTCGTCGTCTATGAAGGCCTGCACACGTACGGCGGAATGGCCGGACGCGACATGGAGGCGCTTGCGCGCGGCCTCAGAGAAGGGGCGGAAGTGGAGTACCTCCGGTACCGGACCGGGCAAGTGCGGTATCTTGGCCAGATGCTTGTGGACAACAACGTACCGATCATCCGACCGGCCGGTGGACACGCCGTCTTCCTCAATGCGCTCAAGTTCCTGCCGCATCTGCCGCGAGAACAGTGGCCCGCGCAGGCCTTGACCGCCGCGATCTACGAGGAGTCCGGGGTCAGAAGCATGGAACGCGGCGCCGTCTCCAAGGGACGAGACAGGAAAACAGGCGAGAACATCTTCCCGAACCTCGAGCTCGTGAGGCTGACGATCCCGCGACGGGTCTACACCAACACGCACATGGAGTACGTCGCTCTCTCAGTAATAAACCTCTACAAGAAACGGGATACGATTCGGGGCTTGCAGATGGTATACGAGCCCAAGAAGCTCCGGTTTTTCCAGGCAATGTTCGAGCGGGTCTAGTGTCGCGTCTCGCAAGTTCGTTGGCAAAAGCGCCAAGTGCCCTATCAGAGAACCAAACGTCGAAAGGGCGTTCCTCAACAGAGGTGATGGAAAGCTGCACTTATGTCAGTTATTTCCGGGACCCGACACTAGCAGGCTGCTGAAAAAGGGGCCTCACCCGGATCGTCCCGCCATGAGGGCCGGAGGCCCGACAGCGGGTAGCCTGGGGCGTCAGGGCCTGTTGAAAAAGTCCGCCCTTGGTCTTCGCAGCTTTGCCCCGTAGGGGCTGCGTAGAACAGCCCAGGGTCAGCTTTGCCCCCGAGCTTGTCGAGGGGCAAAGCGCCACCCTGGGTACACGGCGCGCAACAAACCAAACCATAGCCCGAAGGGCTTACATAAAGGGAGTTTTTCAATAGGCCCGTCAGCCCCAGGTTCACGACGAGAAAACACACAATCCGAGCCCCGGAGGGGCGGCAGAAGCATCTGCAAAGGGTTGACGGCGTTGTTGGGCAACCTGCTAGAAAACCCAGGGCGGCCCTTCGATAGAACTCAGGGCAGGCGTTGCGCTCGCTTTGGGCTGGTCTAGGAAGCCCCTACTGGGTACACTGGCTTTTTGAGCAGCCTGCTAGGGTCCTGACTATCAGTGTTCATCTCTGAAACCTGTGGCTGAAAGTATGGAAAAGAAAAGAATTCTGACAGGAGACCGGCCCACGGGGCCGCTGCACCTCGGGCATTACGTCGGCTCGCTCGCGAACCGCGTCAAGCTCCAGCACGAGTACGAAACCTACGTCCTCATCGCCGACGTCCAGGCCCTCACCGACAACTTCGAGCACCCGGAAACCCTCGGCCGGAACGTGCGCGAAGTCGTCATGGACTACCTCGCCGTCGGCATCGATCCCGAGGTCGCCACCATCGTCCTCCAGTCCATGACGCCGGAGATCCACGAGCTCGCCATCTACTTCATGAACCTCGTGACGCTCGCGCGCCTCACCCGCAACCCGACGGTCAAAAGCGAGATCACCCAAAAAGACTTCGGCAAGGAGGAGCTCGACGAGGAAGCCCACCGGCTCGCCGCCCTCGGCGTCAACCCCCAGGTGCCCGTCGGCTTCCTCGCCTACCCCATCCACCAGGCCGCCGACATCATGGCGTTCAACGCGCACCTCGTCCCCGTCGGCGTGGACCAGATGCCCATGATCGAGCAGACGCGCGAGATCGTCCGCCGTTTCAACAACCTGTACGGCCCCACCCTCGTCGAGCCGGACGGCATGGTGGGCGCGTTCGAACGGCTGCCCGGCACGGACGGCGGCGCGAAAATGTCCAAGAGCCTCGGCAACTGCATTGACCTGAGAGACCCGGCCGACGTGGTGAAGGAAAAGGTCCGGGGCATGTACACCGACCCGAAACGCATCCGCGCCGACATCCCCGGCACCGTCGAGGGCAACCCGGTCTTCACCTACCACGACGCGTTCAACCCGAACACCGACGAGGTCGAGGACCTCAAGGACCGCTACCGCAAAGGCGCCGTCGGCGACGTCGAGGTCAAGAACAAGCTCACCGCCGCGCTCAACGCCTTCCTTGATCCCATCCGCGAGCGCCGCGCGAAGTACGAGACCCAGCCGAAGCTCATTGACGAGATCATCGTCGAATCCACCCGCCGTGCGCGCCGCACCACGAAGCGCGTCCTCGCCGCCGTCCGCGACGCCATGAAAGTCAACTACTTCGGCCGTGTGGAAGAATAGCCACAGAGCACACAGAGTTCACAGAGCCCCCTGCCTTGGCGTCTGCCAAGGCAGGCCTTATTCTCCTCTCCGTGCTCTCCGTGCCCTCCGTGGTAGATTCTTGATCTGTGCCTATCTGTGAGATCCGTGGCTGACTTCTCCTCCAAAGACGACGCATGGTTCGCCGAGTGGACGGCGCGCTGGGACGCCATGCAGGACGCCTACGTGCCCGGCCGCCGCGTTGCGTTCCGCTTGATCGCCGAGATCCTCGCCGAGCGCTTCCCCCAGGGATGCCGCGTTGCCGACCTCGGCGCCGGCGCCGGCGCGCTCGCCGAAGAGATTCTCAACCGCGTGCCGGGCTCGACCGTCCTCTGCCTCGACGTCGAGCCCTTCCTGCTCGAAGCGTGCACAAGACGCCTCAGCCCCTTCGCCGACCGCGCGAAGGTCGTCCGCTGCGATTTCAGGAAAGAGGATTTCACCACAGAGATCACAGAGCACGCAGAGAAAGACGGCGGGCCGAGGGCGACCCGCCCTACATCCGCGGGGCCCGACGCCCGCGACAGCGTTGTAGGGCGGGTGCCCTATGCTACCGAAGGTAGCCGCCCGCCGAAGCCGCGTAGCGGCGCTCCTCAGGATTCTGGGAAAAAGGATTTCACCACAGAGATCACGGAGAGCGCGGAGAAGACGAGATGCGAGGCCGTCGTCACCTCGACGACGATGCACTGGTTCGGCCGGGAGATCCTCCAAAAAATCTACACGTGGGCCAGCAGCATGCTCGTTCAGTCCTCTCCTGCCCAAATGGGCCAGACCCCTTCGGACCGCCCTCTGCCCAGGGCCGTAGGCCCGGCAGGCGGTAGCCTGGGGCGCAAGCCCCAGGTTCACAACGACGAAACGGAGAATCTGAGCCCCGTAGGGGCGACAGAAACCGCCGCCGCCCGCGCCGCACACGGCGGCCTGTTCCTCAACGCCGACCACATCCAGCCCGACGACCCCGACCTCGCCCGCCTCGCCCTCGACCTCAACGAGGCCGAGCGCGCCTGCCTATTCCAACAAACGGGTGCCCCCACCTGGGACGAATTCTGGCATAGCCTCGAAGACGCCCTCGGCATCGCCTCCTATTATGACACCGTCGCCCGCCCCGCCTGGGGCCAACAGGACGGCCCCGAGCCCGGCTACCCCCTCGCCGTCCACGCCGACCTCCTCCGCCGCGCCGGCTTCCGCCACATCGCCACCCTCTGGCGCCACCTCACCGACGCCCTCCTCGTCGCTGGACGTTGATGGGCGCACACAAGCACACGTGCGGCCCGCTCAATCGCCCCTCCGGAGCTTCCAGGACACGGGCGATAAGCGCGTTTCAGGCTCAAGTGCTCGCAACTTCTGATCCCAAGGGGAATTGCCTTTGTCCTGAGCCGCGCAGCGGCGATTGGCAGTAGCCTCGGGCGCAAGCCCGTGGTATCCTCGACGAGAATCAGATCCGAGCCCCGCAGGGGCGATTCACATGTCTTTACGAGACACCCACATCCCGCACACCACATGCCCAGACCTTCTGGGTGCGCCCACAGCCAAGACCATCGAACTGACAGTTTACCACGACGAAAGACGATGGGAGCACTGGCTGTACCACGGTTTCACCTTAGTGGAGCGCTGCAAGGCTGAGGAACTTTCCGCTGTAGCACTGTCTCTGCGGCAGCACTCAAAATGGTGGAAGGCCGTTCACTTCTGGAAGCTGAAAGGATCGAGCAACGGAAGTCCCCGAACTCAGCTGGCTGTTGCGTGGGCGAAAGCGCTCGACCACCAGCTTCTCCCGCTCATGCGGTTCTTCCTTCTCGGCATTGACGAGTCAATTGTTGACCACACGTTCTTCGATGATGGCACAGGCAGCAGGGCTGAAATCAGCACCCGCGTTTACAACAAGTTCTTTGAGATCGGCTTGTTTACTGCTCTGCGTTGGTTCCATTGTCAAGAGGACAAGGTCGTAGTCGAGGAAGTCGTCGCGGAGGAACGCGGCTTACACGATCACGACCGGTTCCGCCAGTACGTGCCATACCGCATCAATCATAGGGAGTCCAACGTTATCGTGAATCGTGCAGAAGTCAAAATGCTGCCGGGAAAGGCGGACCAGCGTGAGCCGCTCAACCTAGATCTGGAATGCCTCCAGATGACGGACGTGTTCGTTGGCGGATTCTGCCAAGTTCTAGACGCCCCTAACAGGAAGCCTGGATGCACCGAAGTGGGCATGGCGCTGCTTCCCCGAGTCAAGAAACTGAATAAGTCCCCATTCAATAAGAACAGTTGCGCGTGGAAGCGCCTTGCCATGAGGTTCTTCCCCACGGCGCCGCCACAAAAGGGCCTTGTCGACGTGAAGGCGGCATCGGGCTTCATGTACGAGAGGCGGCCCCTCAAGATGACGAACGATCCACGCCAGATGACACTGTTTCGCTAGTTGCATCCTCCCTTCCCTTTCCCCCCATTTCTGCTATAGTGCGGGCCTTAATTGACAGGTGGGAACGAAGATCAGGACGGTGACGTGAGCATCTTGGTTGATGAGACAACGCGGGTGATCTGCCAGGGCATCACGGGGAGTGCGGGCGCGTTCCACACCCGGCAGATGGTCGAGTACGGCACGAAGATGGTCGGCGGCGTGACGCCCGGCAAGGGCGGCACCGACCTCGACGGCATCCCCGTCTTCGACACGTGCGCGGAGGCGGTCGAGAAGACGGGCGCGAACGCGAGCGTCATCTACGTGCCCGCGGCGTTCTCGGCCGACGCCGTCATGGAGGCCGTGGACGCGGGCGTCGAGCTCGTCGTGTGCATCACGGAGGGCATCCCCGCGCTCGACATGGTGAAGGTCAAACGCTGGCTCGAAGGCAAGTCTTCTAGGGTCATCGGCCCGAACTGCCCCGGCATCATCAGCCCCGGCAAGTGCAAGATCGGCATCATGCCCGGCTACATCCACAAGCCGGGGCCGGTGGGCGTGATCTCGCGGTCGGGCACGCTGACGTACGAGGCGGTGTGGCAGCTCACGTCGCTCGGCATCGGCCAGTCCACGTGCATCGGCATCGGCGGCGACGCGGTCCCGGGCACGGGGTTCATCGAGCTGCTCGAGCTGTTCGAGGCGGACGCCGACACGAAGGGCGTCATCGTTATCGGCGAGATCGGCGGCACGGCCGAGGAGGACGCAGCCGAGTTCGTGAAAAAGAGTATGTCGAAGCCCGTCGTGGGCTTCGTTGCGGGCCAGACTGCCCCCAAGGGCAAGCGCATGGGCCACGCGGGCGCCATCATCGCCGGCGGCAAGGGCACGGCGGCCGAGAAGATCGAAGCCTTCAAGACGGCCGGCATCACCGTCGCCGAGACGCCCGCCGTCATCGGCCAGCGCATGGCCAACGTCCTCGCAGCATAGGTTAAGAGCGCACCACGGAGGGCACGGAGAGCACGGAGTCGGAGCCTGAACCTGGACCTCCGTGCTCTCCGTGCCCTCCGTGGTGAAGAAGGTGGTTGATATGCCCAAAGCAAAGAAGGTGCTCGTGATCGGCCTCGATTGCACGCCGCACGAGCTCGTGTTCGACGAGATGCCCGACCGGCTCCCGAACTTCAAGCGGCTCATGGACGCGGGCACGTACGGCAAGCTCAACAGCACCATCCCCGCGATCACCATCCCGGCGTGGAGCGTGATGCTCACGTCGAAGAACCCCGGCCGCCTCGGCTTCTACGGCTTCCGCAACCGCAAGGGCTACT
>Ga0180431_10008442_pt1 | contig 11808 bp, 10 predicted proteins | sample SS_ome_11_FD_132459 | JGI IMG/M metagenome (GOLD analysis project Ga0180431, IMG submission 132459) | Hypersaline lake sediment archaeal communities from the Salton Sea, California, USA - SS_1_MS_1 metaG | ecosystem: Environmental > Aquatic > Non-marine Saline and Alkaline > Hypersaline >...
ATGTTTTCCTTCAGACTACGCGAGGAGACGCCGCCTGTCAATCGAGCCAGAGCGGCGATCAGACTGGCGGATCCGGGAACCGCAGTGTGTGATCAGGCTCCCGTTGTAATCCTTGACAATCGTGAGCTAAGATAGGACGCGATGAGCACGAAGGGCGATGTTTTCGAGCAGATTCGGACCCAGCCCCTCACCGGAAAGAAGAGACAAGTCGCGAAGTACATCCTCGACAACTATGTCGAGGCGTCCTTCTTGACGGCGGCTCAGTTGGCGGAACGGGTACAGGTGAGCGAACCGACCGTCATTCGGCTCGCCTGCGATCTGGGATTCCGAGGCTTCCCCGAGCTGAAGGACGCGCTACAAGCGGAAGTTCAAGCGCAGCTGACGACCGTCCAGCGGCTTCGAACGGCGCGACGGAAGAGCAGCAAAGCGCCGGCCATTCAATTCCTGATCGCAGAGGTGGAGAACCTCGATCAGCTGCTTCATTCGGTCGACGTGAGGACGCTCAAGCGTGTGGCGAAGCGGATGATCGGCGCGGACAAAGTCATCGTGGTCGGCTACAAGATGTCGTCCGTCCTCGCGGGCTACCTGAGCATGGCGCTGAAGAAGTCGATCGACAACACCGTCGCTGTCACCGAAGCGACCGGCCGCTTTCAGGAGGAACTCATCTTCGCGGGACCGGAGTCGGTCGTGGTCGCCATCTCCTTTCCACGATACACGGCGGCGGTGGTGCGAGACTTCCGGCAGGCCCGACAGATGGGGATTCAGACGGTGGCGATTACGGACTCCGATCTGTCGCCGCTTGTGGAGTACGCCGACCATTTCCTCCTGGCACCGTGCCGCGCCGTTTCGTACGTCGATGCATTCGGGGCGGCGGTCGGGCTACTCGGTGCGATCGCCACGCAGGTGAGCGTCATGACGGAAGATCAGTTGGGCGAACGGTTGTCCAAGGTGGAACGGCTTTGGGAGGAAAACGAGCTGTTTCACTGAGGGAGCCGCCGCGGGTGGAGTCGAAGGAGGCATCCCTGCTCCGAGCGGAAGCGGGCGGAATCGGCGAGCGATTGGAGAAAGCGGACGTTCAGTTCGTCCGCGTTCTGTTCACCGACCTTCTCGGGGAGCTGAAGAGCATCGAAATCCCGCGCCGAAGGCTCGCCGATGCGGCGGAACACGGAATCGCGTTCGACGGATCTTCGATCGGTGGGTACGCGCACATCGCGGACGCAGACATGGTCTTAATCCCGGATCTTGCGACCGTAACGCTTCATCCTGGGTTGACTCAGGGACGAGGAACAAGGGAGACGTACGCCGTGGCGGCGGTGATCGGCGACGTGTTCACGTCGGGGGGGAGCCCGTTTCCTGGAGATCCCCGGTGCATTCTGCGCCGCTTCGTTCGCGATGCGGCGAAAGAGAGATACCGACTGTTTGCCGGAGCGGAGCTGGAGTTCTTCTTGTTCCCCAAAGACGAGATCCCCTGGAACGGGGCACAGATCCAGAGGAAGGAAGGCTACTTCTCGCGATCGCCCGTGGACGACGAGGCGGCCGTGCGCGAGGAGATCGTCCTCACTCTGCTGCGGATGGGGATCGGCGTCGAAGCGTCTCACCATGAGATCGTTCCCCACATCCACGAGATCGACTTCGAGTACTCCGACCCTGTGACCACGGCCGACCGGCTCATGCTGATCAAGTTCATCGCGAAGGCCGTTGCGGACGCGCACGGGCTGAAGGCTGTGTTCATGCCCAAGCCCGTTTCGGCGTTTGCAGCGAGCGGTATGCACGTCCACGTTTCCGTCTTCCGAGGCGATCGCAACGTGTTCTACGATCCGTCCGGTCTGACTTCGGAATGCCGGCACTTCATCGGGGGGTTGTTTGAGGACTTCGAGGCGATGACGCTTCTCACGAACCCTACGGTTAATTCCTACAAGCGGCTCATCCCGGGTTTCGAGGCACCGGTGAACATCGCTTGGGGATTCCGGAATCGATCGACCCTCGTCCGCATCCCGGCGACGAGCACTCCGGAGGCGTCGACCCGCCTCGAGCTGCGGTCGCCCGATCCCTCGGCGAATCCGTACTTAGCGTTCACGGGCATCTTCGCGGCCGGCTTGCACGGGATGACGGCCAGCATCGAGCCCCCGCCGCCGGTGGAAGAGAACATCTACAGCATGCCGGAGGCGGAGAAAGAGGCGAGGGGGATCCGTCGTGTGCCCGGTTCGCTCGGAGAGACAGTCGATGCCTTCGAGGCGAACGACGTGATTCGAACCGCCGTCGGATCCGATGCAGCGACGTATCTCGTGACGGCGAAGCGAGCGGAGATCGCCGAGTTCAACGCGGCCGTGACGGATTGGGAACGCATTCACTATCTCGACATCTGATTACGTCGCGGGCTGCGCTGGTCGGGCTTCGGAAGGCGAATATCGAACCGCTTCCGGACTTCGTCATCGACGTCCGGGGGGATCGGCGCTGCCTCCTCCCGATCGAGGAGCTGGCGGGCGACGCGACGGGCGTGCTGCCGAAGATCGGTTGCATCATCGTCGCTCCCCGGTGAGCGGCGGTTGGGTCCGTTCGGGACATAGAACTCGGAACTGCGCGCGTACTTCCTCGTGTGTTCTTGGGTGAGAAACATCCCGCCCGGGCCGACTTCGCGAATGACGTCGAACGCCAGCGTGTCGTCGTTGACCTTGATCCCTTCGAGCACACGCGTCGCCATGCCGTTGATGTCGTTGTCGATCACGAATTGCTCGTAGGCGACGGTCATCAGCGAGTCAAGCATCCCTGCGGAGTGGTGGATATAGTCCCCGCCGGAGAGCGCCACCTGCAGGATGCTGAACGCCTTCTCGTACCCGGCCTGAATGTCCGGCGCCTTCGCGTCCGCCCCGCCTGCGTCGGAGTAGATCGGGACACCGACGTGTCGGGCGAGCAGCACGGCGGCGGCGTTCATCATGCCGGCCTCGATGGCGCCGCCCAGGAATCCCATGTTCCACATATTGGCCACACCGGGCACGACTCCGTAGAGAACCCGCGAACCGGGGGCGATCGCCTGCGAGAGGCAGATGGCAAAGAGCTGCTCGGCGTGCGCGAGGGTAAGGAGGCCGGCGAGGGTTGCGGGCTCCGACAAGCCGGTGACCGGGGCGGAGGACAGCGCGACGGGAATCTGGGCTTCGAGCATCCTCTCCAAGCATTGCGCGACGCCGCAGTCGAGTCTCAGCGGGCTGATCATCACGGAGGCGACGAACGAGATGAACGGGCGAGCTTGCAGCGCCTCCAAGCCGCCTGCGATGAGGGAGGCCATCTCGACCACGGCGGACACCGCTTCCGGGTCCGTGGCGGCTTCCTGGACGTTTTTCGTTGTTCCGGCGAGGGCGGCGTAGAAGCTGTTCACCGACACGATCTCCTTGGGGACATCGCTGCAGACGACAGGACACTGGAAGAAGTGGACGTTCTCCAGGTTCTCGGTGAGTCGGGCGAGCGCATATTGATCCGAGAGGAGCGACGGGCGAAGTGTTCCATCGTCGAGGTCGAGAACGCGGACGGCGGCGCCTCCGGTGCCCAGGTGAACGCGTCGGTTTCCCAACCGCAGGTCGTGTTCCGAGTTGCGACCTGCCAAGACGAACTCCGAGGGTGCATGAGAAAGGAGGCTCTCGACGACTCGTTGCGGGAGACGCACGATCCGAGCCGTTTCGTCGGTGACGGCGCCGGCTTGGGCAAGGCGGCTCCTGAAGTGCTCGTCCGCGACGAGAACCCCGACTTCGTTCAGAATCCTCAGGGAGGCCTCGTGAATCTGGGAGACCCGCTTGCCACTGAGGAGGTTCAGTTTTCGGCCCTGCAGTCCCTTCTGTGGCATGGTCTACCGCAAGTTGGCGGCCATTGTAGTACGGTTTCGACGGTCGTCAACCCCCCATGACACGTGGAGACACCCCATCGTTCTCGTAACGCCCGAAAGGTTGGGAATAGCGGAATCGGAAGGAAGCTGCAGAGGTTGCTCAGACGACGTCGAACGCCTTTCGGAAGAGCTTGGTGATCTCTTCGACCGTCGCCTTGCGTGGGTTGGTCTGCGCGTTCACGTTGGACGCTGCGCGGGCCGCCATTTCCGGGACGTCCGCGGCTTGGATGCGAAGGCTCGGACCCGTCGGGCTGTGCTCTTGGAGGAACCAGCCCAACCACGTCTTCAGCGTTCCCGCCTCCTTCACGAGTCCGTCGAGCGTGGAGATCTTCGCTTCGCACGCCGGCTCATTGAACTCGAGGACGTGAGGGAGAAGAACGGCGTTGGTCTGACCGTGCGGAGCGTCGTAGAACCCACCGACCTGGTGCGACATCGCGTGGACGAGACCGAGACCCACGTTCTCCATCGCGGCACCGGCCAGCAGGCTGGCGAGCGCCAGGCTGCCGCGCGCGGAGAGGTCGTCTCCTTGGACGATCGCGTGCCCGAGCCACTCGGTGATGAGGGAGACGGCCCCCAGACAGAACATGTCCGACAGCCAATTCCCGGAGGAAGAGATGAACGCCTCGACGGCGTGAGTGAGCGCGTCGAGGCCGCTCCACAGTGTGAGGTCGGGAGGAAGGGAGAGCGCGAGACTGGGATCGATGATCGCTACGTAGGGCGCCATCTTTGGCGTGCCGATGGAGAGCTTCTCGCGGGCCTCTTCATCGGTGATCACCGCCCAGTAGTTGACCTCCGTGCCGGTCCCTGCCGTGGTCGGGATCAGAATGGTCGGGACGGACCTCCTCTTCGCAAGTTCCTCGTCAAGGAGGTCGACGGCGTTCTCCGTTCGATTGGCGACGCACGCGGCCGCGGCCTTGGCCGTGTCGAGGGCGCTCCCGCCGCCGATCCCGACGACGACGTGCGGGGCGAACCTTCGAAGGGCCCGCGCACATCGAGCGACGCCTGTCAGGGTCGGGTTGGGAGCGACGCGGTCGAAGACGAGGACCTCCGTGCTGCCGGCCGTGAGACGCGACAGGATCGGGTCGAGCATGCCGCTGCGGCGACGCCCGGGGGTCATGATGAACGCGACGCGCTCGAACTCGGCCTCTTCGATGACCCGCTCGAGGATTCCGATGCGGCCGGGCCCGAACTCCACCTTCGCCGGAAGCTCGAACGAGATGGCGTGGTCTGCGCGTTGCTCCGTTCTCTCGGAGGGTGTGGAACCCGCCATGCTCACCCCCTTCTTCGTGACCGGCAAAACGGCGGGCCGGCCGGAGCCGGCCCGCGTCGGTTTCGTGTGCCGAGGGCCGTCTGACTAGATCAACCCTTTGTCTTCCAACCACTGCTGACAAGCCTCTTCCGGCTCCATCAGCTCGATATCGACCATCGCGTTGAGTTCGGTCATGGCGGCGCGCGCCTCGGCCGGATCGGTCGGGAACGCGGCGATCAGCGTGTTGAGCGCGTCTTCCAGGCCCGGGTTCGCCGCGAGCGTGCCCTCGTTCACGATCGGGGCGAGGTCGTACGGCGGCCAGAAGTTCAGCGTGTCCTGAAGGACGACCCAATTCTCCTTGACGACGATCGGGTCCGTTCCGAACACCATGGCGGCGACGCTCTCGCCCTGGATCAGGTACTCGAACGTGAGGCCGGGGAGAACGGTGACGATGTAGTCCGGGTGGAACGCGAAGCTGTAGTGAATCTGCAGCCCGAGGATCCCGTCCGGTCGCGAGTAGAACTCGAAGTCGCTCGCGAAATGGACCCTCCCGTTGTTTTCGTTGACGTACGCGGCGAAGTCCTCGAGGTCGTAGACGTCGTTCTCGGTTGCGAATTCGCTCGTGACCGCGATGGCGTACGTGTTGTTGCACCAGATTGGGTCGAGCCAGACCAGGCCGATCTCCGCGTCGCTGTCCTTGGCGAGCTCGTAGATCTCCTCCGGGCTCTCGCCCATGAACTCGTGGCCGGTGTAGGTCAGCCACTGCGTCCCGGTGTAGTCCATGCACAGGTCGATCTCCCCGGTCTCCATCGCCTCGCGGAGGACCGTGCTGGACATGCCGGTGGTCAACTCGACGTCGAACCCCTGAGCATCGAGATACAAGTACATCAAGTTCCCCACCACGAACTGCTCGGTGAAGTTTTTCGTTCCGATCTTGATCGTGTCCGCCATCGCGACGGTCGCGATCAGCAGCACGAACAGCAGACAGATTCCTAGTTTTTTCATCCTGTAAGCGCCTCCTTGTGGTTTTGTTTGCGCCTTCGCGCGATGCATCGGCTTCCGGCGACCACCTCCTTCTTTGGTGCGTACATCGACAGTATGCGCGAGCACGGATGTCCGGTGCTCACACGCCCGCTTCAATTGCCTACTGGGCTTGCCATTGCGCCAGCTTGAGGACCTTCAGGCCCCGAGGCGTGGTCCAGTCTTCGGCCTTTGCCAAAACCGCGTCCAGGACGACCGCGAGGGCCGCCGTCGGCGCGGCTCCCTGAATGACGATCGCGGTGGCCCGCACCGCGATCCCCGACATAATGATCGCGCCCAGTCCCCCGGCTCCGATCATGCCGGCCACGGCGGCCGTGCCGACGTTGACGACCGTGGACGTCCGGATTCCGGCCATGATCACCGGCCGCGCCAGCGGAATCTCGACGCGTGTCGTGATCTGCCACTTCGACATGCCCATTCCTTGGGCGGCCTCTCGGACGGCGGGATCGACGGAGCGGATCCCGGCGTACGTGTTCCGGATGATCGGCAAGATGGTGTACGCGGCCAGGGCGACGACAGCGGCTTGGAATCCCATCCCGAGCGCGAGCGCGGCCATGGCGATGAACGCCAACGTGGGGATCGTCTGGCCGATGTTGGCGATCCCGATCAGCAGGGGGGAGATATAACGAAGCGCACGCCGCGTGACGAGAAACCCGACCGGAATCCCGATCAGAATCGCGAACCCTTCCGCAACCGCGACGATCTGCAGATGCCGGAGCGCTTCCCCCAACACCTTCCCCGGCGGTGCGACCTTGAAGATCCCGACCGAGCCGAGACTCGTCATCCAGATCGTCACTCCACAGAGAATGGCCAGCAGAACACCGAGGATCACGTAGCGCCTCACGTGGCGTCCTCCTCGCAGGGGGGCTCGACGTCGACGTTCTCGCCGAGTACGTCGCGAATGATGTCGAACGAGAGGACGCCGACGAGGCGCTCGTCCTCGTCAAGAATCGCCAGCGTCCCGATCGCGCTCGACAACATCAGCGACAGGGCCTCGTTGAGCGGTGTGTCCTCCGTCGCCGTCACCGTCGGCGGCGTGATGATCTCGCGGATCGGCTTCGACGGCTCGAGGTCCTCGCACGTGACCCAGCCGAGGAAGCGATCGCCGTCCTCGACCAGCATCGACCAGCGGAATCCCGCCCCCTCCATCCGTTGTTTCACCTGCATCGGATCCTCGCCGACGTTGACGAGGAACGGCGGCATCTTCATGACGTTCTTGGCCCGGAGGAGCCGCAACCCCTTGAGGACCCGGTCGGCGCCGATGAAGTTGCGGACGAACTCATTCTTCGGGGAACCGAGCAACTCGGCCGGATCCGCGTACTGGACGAGGACTCCCTCGCGCATCAGGGCGATCGTGTCCCCCATCTTGATCGCTTCGTTGATGTCGTGGGTGACGAAGGCGATCGTCTTCTTGATCTTCGCTTGGATCTTCAGGAACTCGTCCTGCAGCCGGCTGCGCGTGATCGGATCGATGGCGCCGAACGGCTCATCCATCAGCAGGATCGGGGGGTCGGCGCCGAGGCATCGCGCCACGCCGACGCGCTGCTGCTGACCGCCGGACAGCTCGCTCGGGTACCGCGACAGAAACGTCCCGGGATCCATGCCTACCAGGTCCATCAGTTCCTCGGCTCGCGCGTGCTGCTTTGCCTTCGGCCACTTCAGCAAGCGAGGCACCGTGCACACGTTCTCCTCCACCGTTAGGTGTGGGAAGAGGCCGATGTTCTGGATCGCGTAGCCGATCCCGCGGCGGAGATCGTTGACGTTCAGTTCCATCGTGTCGACCCCGTCGATCGAGATCTTGCCCGCGGTCAACGGGATCAACCGGTTGATCATCTTCATGCTTGTCGTCTTGCCGCAGCCGGACGGGCCGAGGAAGACGCAGAACTCGCCCTCGGAGATCTCCATCGACAGATCCTTGACTGCCTCTGTCCCGTCGGCGTACGTTTTGCTGACGCTCTCCAGCTTGATCAACGCTTCCTCCTAATCCGCACGCCCTTCGGTGTCGTGATCCATTCGACCCCTCCCATGACGAAATCCGTCACGATTGCGAGCAACGCGACGAAGACGGCCCCGACAACGATGAGGTCCTTCCGGAGATTCGCGAGCCCTCGGAAGATGGGTTGACCGAGTCCGCCGGCCCCGATGTACGAGCCGATCGCCGCGATCCCGATGTTCATCACCATCGCTTGCCTCAGGCCGGCCATGATCACCGGGACGGCGAGTGGCAGCTTGACGCGGGTCAGAATCTGCATCTCGCTCATTCCCATTCCGCGCCCCGCCTCGATCATCGCCGGATCGACCTCGCGGATCGCCGTGTACGTGTTCCGGATGATCGGAAGAAGCCCGTACAGCGTCAGCGCGATGACGACCGGGAGGAAACCGATCGAAGGAAGCGACATGGCGTAGAGAATCCCCATCAGGATCCCGAAGAGCGCCAGCGATGGGACCGTCATCATGATGCTCGCGAAGTAGATCACGGTCTCGGCGATTCGCTCGCGCCCTCGGCCGGAGATGTAGACCCCGATCAGGACGCCGAGGACGGCCGCGGCCGCGTTCGCGACAAGGACGATGTAGAGGTGCTGCAGGACCCAATTGCCGATCTTGTCCGGGTACTTCAAAGTGTAATTCCATGCCTGAGTCCACATGCTCAACGATCATCGTAGCATGTCGCCATCCTTGCTGTCAAACCAAGTCTGTTGTTTTTCCTACAACACGGCGTGCTCGATTGAACGTCCGAGCAGCCTCCAGAAGGCGAAGGAAGGCCCGCGAAGACTCATCGCTCCTCACGAAGAAGGAACGGGCGTTTCCCCGAAGGCCATTGCTGCGATCCCATCGGAGAGCACCGCGGCGGGTCCAGTCTTCCTCCCCGAAGCCGTCGGTCCCTGTCGATTTCGGCATCATGTTCGAACCGATCCCGGCGGTGGACGTCAGCGTGGGGCGAGGGAAGTCGGTTCTCCTGCCATAATCTAGCAGGTCTTGACAAAACGCTCGTCCTGTTCTATGCTGGCCGAGTCATGTGCATGTGGAGACCGTGCGTGCGAGAGGCTGTGCTGTACGCTGACCTCCATATGCTAGTTATTGACAAGCTCTGCGCGCGCGGTTAGCCCCTACGCGGGACCGCGCGAAAACGCAGAGCTTCGCAGACTGCAGGCAATCGCCTGCAGTCTTTGTTTTTGCCTCGCCACATGGAGGGAGGAGGTGGTCGCAAAAGAGAAGACTTAGGCCTGCGAGGTGCTTCACATCTGGAGTTTGGAGGTTGAAATGCGATTGAAACTGAAGCTAGGTGTTGTACTTGGAATCGTGGCGGCGATGGTCGTCGGCATCGCTGTGGCTGAAGAGGATCCGATCAAGATCGGGGCGTTGATGGCGCTCACCGGTGGACTCGGGCCGTACGGCCCGTCGATCGCCGATGGTGCGCAGATGGCCGTGGACACGATCAACGCCGGCGGCGGCGTCCTCGGGCGGCCGCTCGAGCTCCTGTTGAGGGACACCGCGACATCTCCCGATGTCGGACGTGATGCGGCGAGCAAGCTCGTCGAGATCGACGGAGTGACGGCGATTGTCGGTGCCCTATCCAGCGGCGTTACCTTGGCGGTGTCGAGTGTGACGATCCCCTCGGAGGTCGTCCTGATTTCGCCCGCTTCGACGGCTCCCTCGATCCCCGCGCTGGACGACAACGATTTCGTGTTCAGAACCGTAGTGTCCGACGCGGTGCAGGGCGTCGTGTTGGGGCGGCTGGCGACACTTCTTAACTACAGCAACATCGCGATCATCTACGTCAACAACGACTACGGAAAGGGACTGGCGGACACCGTGCAAGAGACGTTCGAATCCTTGGGCGGAACCGTCTCGGCCAGCATCCCCTACGAGGAGAACAAGCCGTCGTATCGCGGTGAGGTGGACCAGCTGCTGAGTGGTGACCCGCAGGCGATCGTCCTGGCGTGTTATCCCGTCGACGGGAACAAGCAGATCGTCGAGGCGGCCGAAGCAGGGTACACGGGCCAATTCCTGATGACCGACGGCATGAAAGGCGAAGGCGTGACGCCGGGACCGGCGTGCGCCTCAGCGGACGAGCCGGGTCCGATCGAAGACGCCTACGGCACGGTTGCAGCGGCCGGATTCAAGGCCGCGCAGTTCGAGGCCGACTACGCTGCGGGAGGCTATGGCCCGAGCACGATCCCCTACTACGACAAGGCGTACGATGCCGTCATGCTCATCGCACTGGCGATGGTCAGAGCAGGAGACACGTCGGGTGTTGCCATCCGCGACAACTTGCGGGCCGTGGCCAATCCGCCGGGCGAGCTCGTCTACTACGACGAATGGGAGAAGGCCACCGCCCTGCTGCAGGCCGGGCAAGACATCAACTACCAGGGCGCCGCCGGGTTGGTCGACTTCAAGGACACCGGCGACGTGGAAGGTGCAATCGAGATCTGGAAGGTCGAAGGTTGCGAGGTCGTCCGCGTGATGGAAGCTCCGGGCTAGAACGCCCGTCACAGAGGTCGCTCCCGGCTTGGGAGCTCGAAGACTCTACGGGGGAGGCGACTCCGCTTCCCCCGTGTCCTTTGGTCGGTCGCGCGCTGCGCGCCGGCTCTTGATCTCGGGAAGGAGTCCTTGGGGGCGTACGAGGATGATCACCTCGAGAAGGAGGCCGATGACGATGATCCGAAGCGCGGCGGCCTGGGGCGCGGTGAACGGAAGGTACCCGGTGATGAAATCCGTCGCCGCCCAGATCCCCCAAACGGTGAACGCGCCCAGAATGGCTCCCTTGTTGTTGCCCGTCCCCCCGAGGATCAGCATCACCCAGACGATGAACGTGCCGTAGAGCGGCTCGAAGCTGTTCGGCGAGATGAATCGCGCGTAGTGCGCATAAAGCGCACCGCCGATCCCCATGATCATCGCCCCGAGGACGAGCGCCTGAAGCTTGTATGCGAAGACGTTCTTCCCCGACATCGCGGCGACGTCTTCGTCCTCGCGGATCGCCCGAAGAACCCGCCCCCACGGGGAGCGAGCCAGACGTCGCATGACGAGATAGAGGACGACGAGGATCGCAGCGACGAGGACGAGATAGAACCAGTTGTACGCCTTGGAGATCAGATCCCCAAGCCAAGGCGCGAGGTCCGGGCGGGCCCGTACAAATCCGATGGCGCCGTGGTGGATCGGCTCGTGCAACGGCGACGGGATCTGCTGGAGGCCCCAGACTCCGTTGGTGAGCCACGCCTCGTTCTTCAGGACAAGGCGGATCGTCTCGGCGATGCCGATGGTGGCGATGGCCAGGTAGTCCGCCCTGAGACGGAGCGTGGGCAGCCCGATGAGAAACGCGACGGCGCCGGCAACCACGGCCGCGGCGAGTAATCCGATGACGAAGGGGAGCTCGAACCCGCCCACGAGGCGACCGTCCCAGACGTCGGGTGGCGGGCCGGAGATCAGCGCCGCCGTGTAGGCTCCCACGGCGTAGAAACCGGCCACACCGATGTTGAACAGCCCGGTGTAGCCCCACTGGAGATTCAGGCCCAAGGAGAGAACCCCGTACGTGCCCGCCGTGATGGCGAAGAACACGAGGTAGTTGACGATGCCGACGAACAGCTCCATCACCGCCTCCTTCCGAGCAGGCCCGTCGGTCGAATCAGCAGCATCAAGATCAGGA
>Ga0180431_10008446_pt1 | contig 11805 bp, 8 predicted proteins | sample SS_ome_11_FD_132459 | JGI IMG/M metagenome (GOLD analysis project Ga0180431, IMG submission 132459) | Hypersaline lake sediment archaeal communities from the Salton Sea, California, USA - SS_1_MS_1 metaG | ecosystem: Environmental > Aquatic > Non-marine Saline and Alkaline > Hypersaline >...
AGACAAGGGAGGAATGGAACCTGATTTGTGAGGGGCATAACCTGCTCAAGCTGTACGGACGGTGGCGACAGGGATTGGTGTCATTGGACGTCCTGGGAAGCAGGGCCCTGATATAGGCCATTCCAAGGGGGGCTGGCGGAAGACCACCAGGGCTGCACCCTGCTGCCACGGCGAACTTGATCGGGCAGGTGACACCTCGCTGAGACATCTCTATCTCAATGTTCCTCCAAACGGGTTACTCAGACGGGCTCCTAGGGGTAACCTACTTACTACACGTTGGTCACTTTGTCAAATGAGTTGACACGTACCTTGTCAGACCGCCCCAGCCTCCATGGATCATTGTTCTGTGTTCTCTCCGATCACCAGGTTCAGAGTCTCTTCCAGTGCCTCCACACTGTACGGTTTCACAGCAATCGCACTGAAGCCATACTTCCTGAAGTCGGACATGACGGGATCGGTAGAGTAACCACTGGAGACAATGGCTTTTACCTCGGGGTCAATCTCAAGCAGCTTATCGATGGCCTCACGACCACCCATACCACCCGGAACAGTGAGGTCCAGGATCACCGCCGCAAACGGCTGTCCCGCATCGCGTGCGGCGGCATAGAGTGCCACCGCCTCCGCGCCATCAGCAGCCGTTTGTACCTCATACCCCGCAAGAGAGAGCATCTTGCGCAGCATGTTCCGTAGCATCTCTTCGTCATCCATGGCCAGGATTCTCCGCTTCACCGCAGAGGCGACCGGCCTGGCAACCTTGTCTTCTGCGATCGGCCTCAGCCGTTTTCTGGAGGCGGGCAACCAGATGCGGAAGGTCGTGCCAACCCCCAACTTGGACTCAACAAGTATGTGGCCTTCATGACCCTTGACTATCGAGTACACGACGGCCAGTCCCAGCCCGCTTCCTTTCTGCTTCGTAGTGAAATACGGCTCAAAGACCCTGTCCAGGTACTCTGGCGGTATCCCCACCCCGTTGTCCTCCACGCTCATCTCCACATAGTCACCCGGCCTCAGGGGCAAAGCGGTGCCGGGACCGACCACCCGATTCACAGCCCTCACACCGATTGTGCCCCCTCCCGGCATGGCTTCATCTGCATTGATGACCAGGTTGCTGATGACCTGGCTGATCTGTCCCACATCGATTTCTGCTGCCCAGAGATCCTCAGCCAGATCGAAGTGACACTTCACCCTGGATCCTCTCAGGGCAAACGTAGCCGAATCCGTCACCACGTCGGCAATCGAGGCCAACTCCCTAACCGGCGTACCGCCCTTGGCGAAGGTCAGCAACTGCTGGGTCAGGCCCTTGGCCCGCAGGCAGGCTTTCTCCGCCTCAACCAGCATCTCATCAGCCTCGCTTCTTGGCATCGCGAGATTCCTGGCCAGGGTCACGTTGCCCAGGATGCCAGCCAGCAGGTTGTTGAAGTCGTGGGCAATCCCACCGGCCAGACTGCCCACGGACTCCAGCCTGGCCGCCCTCTGGCGTTCCTCCTCAAGCAGCTTCTTCTCGGTGATGTCCCGCACCATCACCATGACTGCCGGTCGACCCCCATACGCGATCGGAGCCGTCGAGGATTCTATGAACCTCACCGTGCCATCTTTGCGCCGAATCCTGGTTTCGATCACCGCCTCGACGGGCTCACCTGCAGCCCGGCCTTTCTGCCTCCTGATCACCGTCTCTCTGAAGGCGGGTTCTACCATGTCCAAGAAAGACTTCCCCATCATCTCCTCCACCGAATACCCGGTGATCCCAGCATGCGCCTGGTTCACGAAGACGATCTTTCCGTCCTGTACCACCACCACTCCATCCCGGGAGTGGCCCACCAGGGTGGCATACTTGGCCTCTGACTCCCGTAACGCCTCCCCGGCCTGTTTGAGCTCACTAAGGTCTATCGTTGTCCCCACAATCCTGACAGCCCTACCCTCCTCATCTCTCATTAGGGTCCCACTCGCCAACGCCGGGAACAAGGACCCATCCTTGCGCCGAGCCGTCGTCTCGAATCCCTGCACAGAGCCTTCCCTCATCAACCTTGGCATCGCTACGGTGTCGATTCTTTGGACTTCCTCTTGGGAAAGGAGACAGAGTTCGACAGCCCGTTGGCCGACTGCTTCTTCTCGCGTCCATCCCGTGGCTTTCTCAAACCCCCCATTGACCTGGAGAATCACGCCATCCATTTCAGTCACCATGACTGCCTCGGCCATGGCCTCCAACACTTGTGACGCCATCCGGTTTGCTGCGGCCGCTCTCTCGACCTCTTCAAGGCGCTTGTGCTCCGTGACGTCGTGGATGAGCAACAGGTCTTCTTCTTCTTCTTCTTCTTCTTCTTCTTCTTCTGCAACGACCATTCCCCGTGCCCTCGCGGTCAAGACTCGCTCACCGAAGTGCGGTGACCGATAGCGAAACTCCAGGTTTTCCAGTACATCCTCTGTTCCAAACAGCCTGATCAACTCAGCCCTCAGCCTGCCATCCGCGTCCCCGACTATGTCGTCCAGTTGCCTGCCCGTAGTCGCGTCCGTATCCGCTCCAAACAAGCGGTAGAACGAACGATTGGCCCGCTTTATTCGCAGGTTCTTGTCAAGAATAAGCATGGAGTCTGGGATTGTCGCCATCATGTTGTGCAGGAACTTGCGTTCTCTCCGCAGGTCACGTTCTCTTTGGGTGTGCTTTCCAGCCTTCTCCATCGACGTTACCTCCTGCGAATCATCGGTAGAAAGCCGCTCGATGTAATTCTACCAGCGACTATTACTCGGTGGCAGTTACTCTGGGCCTGATACGATTGCATAGCGGGGGGCCACCGTAGGTAGACACGAAGAGGTTGTAGAACCGTGTCTCTTCATCAGGCCATCTGACCGGGACACTAAGATACCGGAAGAGACAACTCTTTTCGCTTAGCAGGCCCTTGATACCTCCGTTCTTGCTGCTCGAGCTCAGGTGACCAAGCAACCTCCTTCTAAGACTCCTGGCGCTTCCGATGTAGAAGGTCTGGCAGTGCCCTCCAGGATAGTCTATCCCGCCGCTGTCCAGACTGAGTTCATACACACCGGGTGCATCCGGTGCGTTGCTAGCTACCGACCAGGCGGTAAACGGGTATAGCTGCGAGAAATTCGCTGCCAGAGTATGGTAAACATAACCGTTCCTCCCCAGGTGTGGCAGTATGCCCAGTCCTTTTCTACAATATGTTACCTCTCTCCTCGTAACTGACAGGCCAAACTCTTCGTACACCCTGCGCCTTAGTTCCTCGTCGGTATATGGCACCATGATGAGACCCTCGGCAAGGTTCCTTTTCTCCATGCCTACAAGTTCCTTCACACATCGTCGTACCATATCCCTCTTAGTGACGAAAAAGCTCTTCAAGCATACATCTTCTCCCCAAGGGGTGACAAGGGACAGCCCCTGCACCGCCCGGGAGATTCGACTGACATCAATAACAAAGTCCAACCTCCAGCCATCGGAGATGGCCCTGGCCAAATCGGCTCTGCTGAACGGCTTGAGATGGAGCTCATTCCCTGACCCAAAGTAAGCCTTCTGGTGTTCTACGATCCCCTCTACAATACTGCGTACGATGCGATTCCTGGTACTGATGCGTCTCATCTTGTTGAGCAGGCGGTTGACCTCCTGCCCTACCGTGGAACTGACAGCATCAAGGTAACGTGTCAGCTCTTCGCTATTCACCTCGTACTCCACGCACAGTTCCCTCGCTGCATAGTGTATGGCAAGGTCATTGCTGACCCTGGCAATCACCCCGGATTCGGCCAGATCGACGGCTTCGTCTTGTTGCAGCACGTTAGTGGGTACGTTGGGGACAACAACGCGGTCCTGGCTTAGCCTCCTGTAGTGCGAAGATGCTTCAACATCGATAACGAAGCTAAGAAACCTCTTAGTACCCCACTCCAGAACGTCCGAAAGGATTATCTTGCCAATCAGTTCATGGCGTTTCTTCATTCCGACGGCATACCATCATCGCCATACCTCAACCCTGTCGTCACCCTTGCTGAACGGGCAGGCCTTTTTACGATAGGACAAGGGCCGTCTCTCAGTGAAAGCCACCGCCGGTTCGTAACCTATTGTATACTGTCGATGTCATATTCCTATCACATAACCGCCGAGGAATGTCTCAAAAATCTCTCCGTTCTTTTGTCCAACTGCCGTGCCGTTTTCCACCGCCTGCGGCCCAACACAGAAGCTGTGTTCTGTCGTGATCGGTGAGGGGGTTGAATGGGCGTGCCATCAGCACAAATGTTGCGGGCCGACCGCACTTGTTTGCTGACTTAGCGTAGCGTAGTCCGTGAGAGCATATCAAGCCCTGACCATCGACAGCCTTCGTACCCTGCTCTGCGCCCGGGCTCTCAGCCGCCGATTGAACCCACGCACGGGCGTCACTGCTGGGCAAGCAATGTCCCTATCCTATCGAACAACCTATCGAGATGAAAGGGCTTCGTCACATACTCAGTGGCACCGATACTCATACCACGAACCATGTCATCAGGCTGCCCCTTCACCGTAAGCATAATGATCGGGACGTTGGTGAACTGCCGGGCACGCTCACATACCTCGAACCCATCCATGCCGGGCATCATGATGTCCAGGAGGACCAGCTCAGGCCCCAAGGATCTAATCATCTCAAGCCCCATCTCTCCATTCCTTGCCGTCATAACCCGGTAGCCTTCCATCTCCAGGTCACGCTGCAGCAGTTTCCGCAAGGCCGGATCATCATCAATAACCAGGATTGTGGGGTGCTCGGTCGCCATCTCGCTTTCCTGCTTGCTGCTTATCCTCCGTCGGATTCCGTGGCTCTTAGCGGAAGCGTAAGGCTAAAGTTACTCCCCTTCCCGTGTTCGCTCTCAACCCATATCCGGCCTCCATGACCCTCCACAATGCGCTTGCAAATAGCGAGACCCAGCCCTGTGCCGACGCCTCCTTCGGCTGCCCCAGGCCTTTCCTGGAAGAAGCGGTCAAAGACCTTCTCCAGGTTCTCCTTCGCGATACCTCGCCCCTGGTCACGGACGCTGACAACGATCTCCTCCTCGTCGGCCTGGCATGAGACAGTTATCTCAGTGCCCGCTGGAGAGTACTTGACCGCATTGGTGAGCAGGTTGTCTATCACCTGCTGCACGCGGTTAGGGTCAGCGTCAACAGCGGGGACCGTCCGGGCACAACGTGTGACGAAGCGGTGCCCCGTGGCCTTGTGCTCCATGTCCGCCACCGCTTGGTCGATCATGGACAGCATGCTCACCGGCTCCTTGTCTATATGAAGCCCAGCCATTTCCAGCCGGGACATCTGCAGCAGGTTCTCTACCAGATCGTTGAGCCTGTTGCTGGCCTGGTCAATCTCTTGCAGCGAATCGATTTTCTCCTCGTCGGGATACCTGTCAAAGAACCGTAGCAGCGAGGACGCGTAACCTTTGATGGAGGCCAGGGGGGTCCGCAGCTCGTGTGACACATTGGAGAGGAGTTCCGTTTTTAGCCGGTCTGCCTCTTGGAGGACGGCGACGGTCTTGGCTTCCTCGTATAGCCTGGCGTTCTCTATGGCGATGGCCGCCTGGCTGGCGAAGCCGCTCAACAGGCTGACTCTGTCATCGAAGGCATTGGGCTCCAGGCTATGGACGAACAGTACGCCAACCGTCTGTCCTCCGTTCTTGATGGGCACGCCTGCATAGGACTTCACCCCCATATCCAGAAGGGCCGGGTTGGTGTCTGCAGCACTTTCCGTATTATCAACCACTACAGGCTCGCCCGTGTCGATGATCCTCCTGGTGTCTCCCAAGGGCCTCGCCCTGACGCTCAGCGGTGGCACACCCTGGAAATCCTCGGCATCTATGCTCAGGTTGCCGTGCTCGTCCACCATCATAACGCTGGTATAGGAGGAGCCAAGCGCACCGCCGGCCTCGTGCACCAGTTCGTCCAGTATCTCTTGAAGGTTGAAGGTCTGTGTCATGGCAGTGAGTACCTGGTGTAGGGCGGCTACTTCTCGGTTCTGCTGGTTGATCGTCTTCTCCCTTTGCTTGATCTCAGTGATCTCGCGTGACACGCCCATCACCCCCATCGGCCTGCCCTCTGAGTCTGACAATATGGAAGCCGAGAGAAGAGATGGAAAAATCTCACCGTTCTTCCGCTTGTTGGCTACTTCGCCAACAAAGCCATTCGCAATCGATGCTGCTTTGTGAACCTGCTGGCCTTCGAGCGGATCAGCGTAGAGAATGTCAACGTGTTTACCTACCACCTCGGCCTTGCTGTAGCCAAAGGTCGCTTCGGCGGCAAGGTTGAACTCAACAATCCTCCGGTCCTGGTCTACAGAGATGATCATGTCCAGAGAGCTGTCGATAAGGCTCTGGGCGTATTCCTGGCTTGCCCGCAGCTCTGCCTCCGCGCGCTTGCGCTCGGTGATGTCGTGGCACAGCCCGTAGATACCAGTCGGCTTTTCGTGCTCATCATAGATGGCGCGGCAGGTGAGTTCCATGACCCTTATAGATCCATCTTTGTGATAGTACTCCGCTTCCAGAGTGAACAACTTGTCAGCAAGTTCTCCGGGAGTTCTTTCCTTTCCTAGCTCCCGTTGCAGCATCTCAGCGACGGATTTGTACGATGCCGGCGTCAGTTGTTCTTGCGGCCGCTGTTTCAGCCTCTCTTCGGGGGTAAAACCCAGGACCCTCTCGATTGACGGACTCACGTATGTAGTCCTCATGTCCAGACCGACCGTGAAAACTATGCCCGTCATGCTCTCGGTGAGAAATCGATACTTGGCTTCGGAAGCCTTCAGCGTCTCTTCAGCCTTCTTGCGCTCAGTGATGTCGCGCAGCACGGCCATGTCCGCCCGCCTCCCCTCGTACGCTACTATGGAAGCTGATACCTCTGCCACGAAGGACGTGCCGTCTTTTCGCAGCAAGCTGGCCTCGTAGAGAGTGGGTACTGGTTCCCCTTCCATGCGCTTCCAATACCTGTCGAGTATCGACTCCTTCGACTCCGGTGCCGCGAACTCAAGAAAAGACTTGCCTATGATTTCCTCTGCTCCATAGCCCATCATCTCGGCCGCTGCTGCATTGGCGTACTTGCAGAGACTATCCTGCACAATGACCACCCCATCCCTTATCTGCTCCAACAAGGCGGTGCATTTCGCGTCCAACTCCCACAGCTCGGTTTCGAATGCCCCCATGTCTTTTAGCCTTGCCTTCTCATGTGCGGCAGCCTCTCGCCGCCGTCGTGTCCTTGCCATTTGCCGACCTCCGGTACCCGGTTTGCCTACCGCTCTTCACATCGACGTATCACTACGGTGGTCTATCTCCCATCCCAACTGGGTACCATTATAAGACACATCAAGCACAAGGGTATCACAATACACAATCTTCCGAATGTTTGCAGAGGCATTGTCGCCGACCGACTTCAGGGTTGCAGCAAAGGCCCGGCAGCACATGGCCACAGGGCCTCTTGTTGTCACCAAGCCAGGGCGTCGTTCTATCTACTTGGCTATACAGGCTTACTTACCGCACCATCGACAGTCTTCGTACCCTGCTCTGGGCCCTGATTCTCAGCCGCCTGCGGGATGCCACCCAGTTCCCAGCAGTACCCATCGGACCCCGTGGTGGGGTGCGCGCCGCACACCAAGCCGGAGTTGCTGATTTCCCTGATGCAGTCATGCGGGCTGGTCAATCAGTGCGAGACGTGCCCGCTGAGGGAGGAGTGCGTGAAGGTGTTTTATGGGGTGGTGTGAGGTGAACTCACCTCTGCCTATCTGCTTCAGGTACGATGGCTACATGCCGAACTCTGGGTACGAGCGAAGTACTTCTGGTCTGAGTCATGATGACACCGCTTGTAGTTCTTCCCACTGCCGCACCAGCAGGGGTCATTGCGGCCCAGTTGGAGGGCATATTCAGGGGGGCGCTGCAAGAGCTTTCTCAGAAAACTCACCTATGCTCCTATTCCTTACCACACCACTGGTTGACGATAATTGAACTGCGAGCACTTCAGTCTGATTCCACGCAGCTATCCAGATCGCTTAGTACAGCGTAGTGGTTTGCTGTCCCACAGTCAACGCACCCATCCTCAGTCGTCGCCAAGTGGGCATTACATCAGCGCGATCTTTCCGAAGGTAGCCGTCAATTGGGCCCATAGCGATAGCAGTGCCACCAGAATCCGACACACCACTATCCAATAATCGTTGGGGGTCATTGGCAGACCTCTATCCGTACGGGAACACTGGAAGTCTGGTTGCCCCATCCTCCCGCTTGATCTGCATTGAGGCTCCGATAGCCTCTAGCGGCACCGCAGCTATTTCTGTTGCTCATCCCTGTGGTCTCTCCTGCAGCACCCCCGCTTCTGTTGCTTTGCAGAGCGACGTATGGACTTGCATATCACTTCTTGGCACCACCAAAGCACGTTTAGTCTTCCTGCCAACCAACACAAGAACCCGCACATCACCCTCTTCTCCCTGCGGCACAAACAGACTAACGGCACTATTATGCAAACTAGTACAAAAAGACCAGCGACGCAACCAGTCAAAGAGTGACTGGACGACCAAACCCATATCGGTCCTATACAGTCGGTCCCACCCGCCGCCTTCGCCAGGACGGAAATCATGGACAGGAAGACCACCACTGCTACAAGGACTCCCGAGTAAATGGCCAAGCCTAGCGCAGTGCGCCAGGCTCCCGGGGCCGTCTGATCTGTCTGGCCTGACGCCGGACAGATCATAGAAAAAGCTGCCAAGGCTATACTGATGAGGGAAACGAGCACAGCCCAATACACTACTCCAAGCATGAAGTAGACATGCCATATAACGGTGTTCCCGCAGGGCTCGGCGTAGCTCTGGACTGTTGACCACAGCAGTGTGGACCATGCCAGGAGGCCAGCCACAACCAGTCCCTCCACCGTGGCGAGTATCTGCACTCTAGCCCGCCTGTCGTTCTGCTTCCTCCACTGGTCGAATTCTGGGCACGATGGTTGATTGTTGCCCATTCGTCCTCCTCCGTGGCACTCGAAACCCGGCTGAACCCCGAGTGTCCTACAACTTGCGATTGCGGGCCCCAAGGTAAGCCTTTGGTAATGCTGGGTTCCGCTTTGCTCCACCCACCTACTCAACCCCCGCGGTCAGCTACGACACAACGACAGAAACCCAGATGGTCACCAGGAGAGCCGCAGCCATCAACGAGACAGGCAGAAGACACCCTGTGCGCGAGGCGGCTCTTATCTCTGTGGCCAAGGAATCCTTCCCTCCGAGATATGGCAGACTCGGCCTTGTGGATGGCGTCAGCCCCACTTGCTTAGGCGTGTCAGGCGGGTAGTCTACTAGCTCTTGCTTATGTGTGTCGTCCGGGCGCTCCGTTAGCTCTTGCTTGGGCGTGTCAGGCGGACGATCTACCAACTCTTTCCATGTAAATACACGTCTGCATTTAGAGTTAAGGCATCTGTACAGTTCTGACTTCTCGTCCAGCACAAGAATAGCCTTTCCACAGACTGGACAAGGGGTGTCGAGAAGGGGTGTGCACTCTCGCGGGCTGGGGGAGGAGAAAATATGCTCACAGTTCGCACATCTCCACGATCCGAAATACTGGTTGAAGTAGATATGACCACTGCGGCACTTTGGGCAAACACCACGTTCGGAGAGTCCGGTTGTGTGAGAATAGTCTACGTAGTCACGACAATTGATGTTCAGACATTCGTAGCTGGCCGTAGATATGTTGTAGCTGAGGGACACCTGCCCACATGTTGGGCACGTGAGGAGTCTTGTCGCGTCATCTGTTCGGTCCGTGTCGATTTCGCTGCGCGGCGACTCTTTGCGATCGCCGGCTGGTGTTTGAGCCCTCGACCCGCGGTCTGATCCATGGAAATCCTTGGCACCCCACCAGGCAGGGGGTTTGACCGTGCCCGGGACGTACCCGCAGTTCCGACACCCATCAACGCTGTCGAAGCTATAGCTGCCGCACTTGGGACATCTCATGAATCACTTCCCGTGCTGTCCATGGCTGGCATTTCTGGCTATCGAGGTGTTTTGGAGGTGGTTCTCCTGCTCTTGCGCCTTGCGTGAGGTACGGGTCTCTGAGTAGGCCGATGCAATGGGATAATCGCCGTTCCTGCAATCGGCGTCAATTTGACTTCACCCATCTCCCCGTGCAGATTGGGCCTTCATCATCAAACGCTATCTCGTTGCCGGAAATGGTGCCATCCTGCAGGATTCCGCCCATCCACGTCTTGAGCTTCAGAAATATTGTGGCGCCTTGGACGTTCCATTCGCCTTCGAATACGGTACCCTCCACCTTCGCGTAGCAAGTTCCATCTGCCATGAGACTGAGGTAGTCAGCAGGGCTACCAGATTTGACGTACTTGCCAGGAAGTCCGTTGTGCCCATTCGCTCCATCTCCGTTCCCCCCAAAGAGATTACAGCCCAAGGCCAGGATGCCGACTGCAAGAAGCACAAATCCCAGGGCCAACATGCTCTTACTCATATCACCTCCAGGGCACAGCGCAGAGACTGCATGCAGCCTCTAAGCTCCGGTATTGCATCTGCCTGATTTCAAGCGAACAGCCCGGGAAGCGTGGTCGTCCCATCGTTCCACTTGATCCGCACGGAGGCTACAATGGCCCCTTCCGGAACCCCTCCCATCCTTGTGCGATATGGCTTACCGACGTCCAAGTGTTCCTCTTCTCCACTTTGGGGCTCGAAGTACTTGAGTCCATAATCGGTATTGAAGGCCACTATCGCGTGACCCATCTGCAGACCACGGAAGTGGATGGTTACATAACCGCACTTGATACCCTTCTGTGCTGCAGTCTGGCACACATGGTCAGCGAAGTCGGCACAGACGTAGTCGGGATAGCGGTACTCCCGCGCCCAAGAGCGCACGTCCGCCAGGAAAGCCTTCACGCTCATGAGAAGGGGGTCCTTCAATTTGAATCCCTTCGCACCCGTGCCGGGCTCCACAACTTGTGGAACGTAGAAGCGATGTTCCCTCACGCATTTCCAGCAGTCCTGCTGCTGATTGTACCAGATGGCCGTAGTCCCGCAGCCCTCGCATGGGCAGCAGATCGATCGCTGGTCGTGATCCCTACCCTGTACCCCGGCGAACTGTGTGCATTTTGAGTTGAGGCACTCATTCCTACCCAAGTGTGGGTTGTAGCACACTGAAAGCCGCATACACACGGAGCAAAGCGAAAGGCCTGGGTCCTTTCGCTCCCGAGACCTGTCTGGGTACGCCTTTCTGCCGACGCCGTACTTCAGCGTGTCAAGGGATGGATCGGACCTATGGAAGTCACTGGCACCCCACCAACTTGGGGGCTTCGATCCCGGAGCCATCTTCCCACAGCGCTTGCACCGTCCATCAATGTCGAAATTGAAGCAACCGCAGTCTGGACACCTCATTTTGGCCCTTTCGCAACGGGCGCCGAAATCCTAGAACTGATCCATCGCTAGGCAGACTTCGGATGACACTAACGCGTTTTCACAAGCCTCGTATGTTGATGTTGCACACCCCGAATTCCTTCGCCTTGATCTTGGCTACGAGACTGAGGATATCCCTTGCCAGGCTGATCTTGTCTGACTCCGCTATGAGCCTCCCTCCAGGCCCTAGCTCAGATCTACCCTTGAAGACATCGGACACGATGATCTTGGCTTTCTTGTCCACTGCGCATTTGTTGAAGTCATTCTGGAGCTTCTTGGCCTCAGTAGGCTTCTTGGTTGCCGGGTAGTAGACGACGTCAATTCTGTATGACATATGCAGATGTCTGGACATCGAGCGTGGGTTCTGCGGATAATTAATGTTGCAGTCGAGTTTGTCAAACAACACTCCCAGAACCAGAATTGGGTCTCTGTTAGCTTTGGG
>Ga0180431_10008450_pt1 | contig 11801 bp, 19 predicted proteins | sample SS_ome_11_FD_132459 | JGI IMG/M metagenome (GOLD analysis project Ga0180431, IMG submission 132459) | Hypersaline lake sediment archaeal communities from the Salton Sea, California, USA - SS_1_MS_1 metaG | ecosystem: Environmental > Aquatic > Non-marine Saline and Alkaline > Hypersaline >...
AACAACAACCACCAGCACCACGACCAGCACCACGACCAGCACCACCAGCACCACCAGCACCATCGCCCCCGTCGTCGGCGACTGCGGCAACCTCACCGACAAGACCTGCTACCGCTTCGAAGCCAGCGACGACACCTTCTTCGACATACTCCACTGCAACAAGCTTTCAAGCTGCGAACGCTACAACGTCAGCGACTACATCCCCGTGCCCGTCGGAGAAGACCCGATATTCAAGATAATACCAGACCTCATCTTCACCGACCACATAAATAGCACCTATACCGCCGACCTCAGAAGCGCAGACGTGATAATCGGCATCGTCACCGTCGGCATGGCCGTCATACTCGTGATCGGTGCGACGAGCGTATTCGCCTGGATGGTGACATGGTGAAACGGCTTCTCTTATTACTGATCCTCCTCGCAGGACCGGCGCAGGCCGCCCAGACCGTCTACGTCATCGACCAGCTCGACCGATTCGGCGACATCGCCCAGGTCTACCGCAACGACTCCACGACCGACGACTGGATCCAACAATTCAACGTAAGCGAAGGATACATCGAATGCGAAGACGGAAACGCGAGCTACGTCATCCAACTCACGCCCGATCAGAGCGTCGTCTACGGCGACGTCACCAATAGCCGCTGGGCGTCATATCAGATAAGCACCATCCTCTACTTTATAGCCGGATTCGTATTGCTCGCCGTCCTCGCAGTCGGCGTCATTGGAACGCTTACGGCCATGTACTACTATATTCGAAGGAGGGAAAGGAGAAGATGAAAAACAAGATCTTACTGGGATTACTATTAGTCGCCCTCCTCGTAGGGACGGCGAGCGCAGGAATAAACACGGACGTAAGCGATGGGCAAGACACTCTCGGATACTACTACAACAAGAACGTAAACTTATCCAGTGACGTATACAACGTAAGCAACATGAGCGGAGTATGCCCCTACACGCTCATAGACGCGAGAGGCGGCAAAATCCTCGTAGTATGCGACGACGGCGAAAGCGACGGCGACGCCAACATCACCATAATAACGTTAAACGGCCCCGACGACTACACAGAAAACCACTACGAAATAGAAAGATATGGGGGGATAAGGGGAACGCCGCTTGTAGCATCCCTCGACCTCAACGGCGACTATTTCTGGGTGGGCTGGGGAAGCAACCCCTACGCGATAACCTACCACGACGCAAGCGACGGCGACCTTATGTGGGAGGTTAACCACACCAACAACATAAGCGCCAGCAGATGCACTTATGCCTCAACATACGCTGATACGTGCAGCTACGAAACCGTATATACACATTCCGTCCTCGGCATACCCACAAAAATGTACCCAAACGAGTACGGAGTCAGCGTCTTAAGCCAAGAGGAAGGCCTCGGCGGCATCGGCTACTTCCACACATACACCCCCGAAGGCCAGATAGTGTCGTATGCGAGCTTCGGTAAAGGCTCTAGTGTTTGGACGACAACAACGAATCAGCCGGCATATGCAATTGACAACGGCGACAGCTACATACTCAGCCTCGACGCAGGATTTGTCGTCGAAGATGATTATGGAGCATTAGTCGAAGTCGCAAAAAGCGTCGGAGGCCACCTGATATGGGGCGACGACGGCATAACCGCCTGCAGCGACGAAGACGAGTTATGGGCGAAATATAACGCGATAGTAAACGGAAAATGCCGATTCAGAGGTGACCCCGCGATACTCGCCACCACCTTCAGCGACACCAACGGGACATGGTGCGACGACGTAGTATGCGGAGGCCCCGGAGCGCGAAGTTCAGCGGACAAGGATTACGTCGTCGCAGTCCAAGAAAACACTAACATCTGGACGACTAAAGGACTACGCGACCAAGCCACTTATACGAATGATAGCGACTACGCCTTGAATAGCAGCGGCATCTACGACCCCGACAACGGCCTCGTATACACTTACCACAGCAACGACGTATTATATGCCCACAACGTAACCAGCAACGAAACAGTATGGAATGAAGACCGGGAAGACGCTTATTATGGGGCGGTGACGCCCTCAATAACGCCGGACTACCTCTTACTCGTCACAACAGGCAACCTCACCGCGAAAGACAAAAACACCGGCGACAACGTCGCCACATGGACGCTCAACCTAAACTACGCAACGATACAGCCCAGATTCGTAACAAATGGAGGATTAGACTATCTTATAGTCAGCGGCGCAAGCCAAGCCGCCGACACATGGGTTGTCTACTACCTCGCAGGGAATACGAGTTATATCACCGAAGACAACGAGACCAACACGACGAACGTCACGGGATACTTTAACGTGTCCGGCAACGTCTACGATCTCGACACCGACGCCGCGATAAGCGACGGGCGCCTCCGATTCTGTCGATGGTGCAACATCCAATTTAAATGCCTCTCGAATACCTACGTCTATACGGGGCCCTCCGGCTACTATACGGCTTCGAACCTCGCCCTCGGAGAATACTATGTCTACGTCGACGACGTAAGCGGCGACTACGGGACCACCGTCGAATACGAGGACTTCGGCCCCTACACTTACTCCGGCATCGACTTCTATACGCCGCCGTGGACCCTCAACGCCTCAGTCGTCGACCGCGTCACCCTCGAAGCCATCGCGAACGCCACCATCCGCGTATTCAGCGACAGCCACGAAGCCAGCAACTATACGAACAGCTCCGGCCACGCGAAGATACTCCTCCGCGAATACGGCGTTTACAACGTCAGCGTCACCGCCCCCGGATACGGCGGCGACAATCGCGTATTCAACTATTCAGAATCCAATCCGCACCTGCCGATCATGACGCTCGCATGCAGTTACGGGATAGGGGGGCGGACGTGTCAGACGCCGCAATACCTCCTGGACCCCGCAGACCAGGAAGACTTCGAAGTCAACGTCACCGTCGTTGACACCATCTACACTAACGGCATCCACGGCGCCAGCGTCCACATCTACAACCTCACCGGGGCGAGCTGCGCCACTTACCAAGGATCCCCGCCATTTATCTCTTTAACGACCAATGCGAGCGGCCAGCTCGCCCCCCTCAACCTCACCCGGGGGAGCTACGCAGTCGAAGTCGACGCCCCCAACTATACCTCCTATTACCAGTGCCCGAAGGTAGTCAACCGACACGCGACGTGGGCCTTCGCCCTCGACTATGACAGCTACCACGGCCCCATGCTCGGAATAAACGGGACGTTCTATAAGGACGGCGCAGGCGCAAAAAAGCTCTTCACGCTTCGGTGCAGCATGCGCGACCAGGACGGGACTATCAGTTACCAATCCTATGACGTCATCCCCAACGAAAACGGCGACTTCGAGCAAGGCGGCATCCAGGCCTACACCGGCTGCCGCGTCATCGTCGACGGCTTCACCCTCGCCCAAGAGATCTGGTTCGCCGAAGAAAACATCACGAATTACGCTATCCGATGGGAGACCACCGCACCCTATGAGATCTTCGTCGGCGACCTCACCGTAACCAATAAGCGGATCCTGGGATCAACCATCAACATCTACTCATGCGACAACGACACGTTCAACGGCGTCTGCTCGTTCGTCGCCCGCGACATAGACGACCGCGACGAGTTGCTCGCCTATTGGTGGCCAACGAATACGAATATCAGCATCCGCGCAGACCGGGAAGGCTACTTCAGCGGATGGGATAACTTCACGGCGAACACCAGCGACCCCCTCATCGAGAAGATCCGCGTCATCGCCTTGACGCCCGCCGATGGGAACTGCTCGGTCGTCGTCTACTTCAACAGCGACGACGACATCCCCGACGACACGGAATTACACATTAGAAGCCGGTGGGTGGATGAGAACGGCGTCTTGTTCGCAGCCCAGGACATGCGGCGATTCGCCGTCAACCTCAAAGAGGGCCTCTTCTTCGAGGAACTGATGACCTGCGGATCATGCGCGACCGTCGAAATAGTCGGGGACGCCAAATTCTATACGGAGCGATGGGGCCTCCAGGTGACGGGCGGCGAATGGTATTGGTCTCGCGTCTACGATGAGGAGTTATACGTCTGCGCTCCCGGATCCGGCAGCATCTATGACACCTACAACGTGACGCTCGCCCCCCTTGAGAGCCCCGACGTCGAGAATACGGACACCAACATCAACCAGGGCGCCTGGGGGATGATCATGGGGAGCTTCGACGAGTCGACGCTCTTCGGGAGCATCGCGCGGCAATTCCTTACGCTCTTCGGATTCGACCCCGACATGCCCATCATCCTAGTCGCCTTGTGGCTCGTTATGATGATGATCTTCGCCATGTTTCTCTTCGGATTCCTCGCCATCGTCAAGCAAGGGATCCGGGACGTGTTCTAGATGGCCAATTCCTCCGCCCTCCTCGGAGCGGCGCAGTCGTCGGCGGACTTCTCGCTTCTCGGATTCGCGGGAGCCGTCGGCCACTTCTTCCTGATGCTGGCCTTCGCCGTGATCGTCCCCTTCGTGGCGTTCTACGCAGTCGTCCACGGCGTGATCGCCTTGTATTCCTTCGTGGAAGCGGGCGGATCCTTTAGAAATCCGATGAGACTCTTTAGGGTCTGGGGCATGAACATCTACCGCGTCCACCGGGAGGCGGCAGTCGCTGGCTGGAGCATCATCCGAACCCTCATCGAAGCGCTTACTAATCTCGTCCCATTCACTTAGATGATAAAAATGCAGTAGGCAATATTATGGATTTCCTGGACTTTATGAGACAAGACGCAAAGATCAATGTGAGCAATTTTGTTTTTTATATCTCTGCTTTCTTTTTGGTACTCGCATTGGCTGGATTACTCGCTTTTTCCTTCCTCGTCGGTGTTTTACAAGGATACGGTATCTCATGCGAGGACTGCGAAGACTGCGCATACTTCGACCCGTTCGAATACGAAGGAGTCGAACCGTTCACTTTTTGTGAGGGCCCAAATTGCTTAAACAATTCGGTAACTTTCTCGGCGCCATAGCGACGAGCGTCTTCGACGCCTACAAGCAGGCGTCCGACACGACGAAGACCGCCCAGGACCACCTACGCGGTAAATGCCTCTATATCACGCAGAACGAGGCGCTCTACCTTGACGGCGAATACAAGGAGAGCCGCCGCTACTTCGAGCCGCGAGGCGTCAAGGCGTGGTTTAGGGTCAAGAAGCGCTACTTCCTCAAGCCCGACAATATCAGCCTCGTCATCTGCTACGAAGGTCATACGGACACCATCGACCTCGCCAATCCCCCCGAAGAAGTGCATGTGAGGCGGAGAAAGCGCAATAGTCCCCAGGAAGGCGTCACATTAAGCGAGGAGGAATTGGAGCAGCTCACCGAAGAAGACCTCAAGGAATTAGGGGCGTCCGTGGAAGGCATCGACTTCGAAGACTTCTATATGAAAGGGGCGCAGGAGCTATCGGATGCGACGATGGAACTCAACGATAACATCCTTCTGAAATTCATCAAGACGTATCCGAACTGGCAGGTCATCCTTATCGCCATCATCGGGATGCTCGTTGGCGTCTTCCTCGGCATGGTATTAGCGGTCTGTCTCGGCCTCATATTCGTATGGCTGGTGCTATGATGGAAGACGACTTATTCACGGGGACGGAGTCGGCGATGGCGAAGATCACCGACAAGGCATTGGGGATGCTCTTCTCCGATGATCTCCGCCGTATCCTCGGCATGGGCATCTATTCGGAGGAGCAGCGGACCTGGGCGCTGGGCTTGCCCGTCATCCATAAGCTCTTCGTCGAGCGCAACGTGATAAACGACGACTACATCGACCGCAACGAGGAAGTCATTAAGCTCGTCATCACAAGCACCCTCGGCGTCAAGGGAGTCGCCCGCGAGCAGCTTAAAGACATGCTCCAGACCCAGACGCGGATCCTCACGATGAACGAGGTACAGGAGAACCGGGGCGTTATACGATGAGACTGAAAGGCGTCGTCGACTACGCGGACAAGAAGCGGCTCGCCGCGCTCTGCCACGCGCTCGGTCTGCCTTCCAGCTACTACGTCGAGATAGCGGAGATAGGAGTCATCGAGATAAAGATTAGAAATGGACAATCTACAAAAAACGACGGCGAGGCATCGATTCAATAAGTGGCTTAAGCGCCAACCGTGGGAGCGTGAGCTGGTCGAATTTGTTGAAGACGTCCGCGAGTTCGTGGTGAGGAGGCGACCAGGATGAGATTCTTATATAAGGTGGTCTTCGCCTACTTCGCCCTCGTCGCGTTTTTCTACATGGTGCGTGACTACGTCCCCGACTACTTTCGGGGAATCGTCAATTATCCGCTCTGGGGATTCTTCCAGCTTCCGCACCTGAAGCTCCTCGTATTGGCGGCCGGCTTCTTTATCGCCTTCTTCTTGTTCTATGTCTTGAGCGTCATCGCCCGCTACGTCATCTATCGGAGGGGTGGCCTATGAACGGCGCCGTCGTGTTCAAGAGGCTTCTCTTCCTCTCATTTGTCGCCGTCCCCTTCGTCGTCGGCCTCATCGTCCTCTACTGGAGCCTCGGCGTCGGATGCGTGGGCGAAGTCGAAAGATCCATCAATGCGCCCCTCATCCGGGAACTATCGGATTTCTACGGCATCTGCGACGGGGAGCTTGAAGTCGGAAGGGATTATCTGCGCTGCGAGAGCCCCCGCGAATCCCTCATCATCAACTGTACGGGCGAATGTGCCATCGTATTCGTCCCGAAGGCATCGACCACCATCGACCGGGAAAAGGGCCTAGATTCGCTTCGTGAGACTGCGAGAGAGTATTCCAGCTATGGCAACCGTCCGTAGATACCGCCTTAAGCCGGGCGGCGGGAGCTTCCTCGTTCCCGGCAGGAAGAAGACCCGCGTCTGGGCGCTCGTCGGCGACCTCGGTAGTGGGAAGACCTTTATGAGCGTCGCCTTCCTCCTCTACTATCATCGGAAATACGAATACGAAGTCTACGCGAATATCGACCTCAAAGGCGAGCTTGAAGATGCGACGAGGATCACGGGGACCGGCTTCGTCGACGAAGTCCCCAAAGACGGTAAGCCAAAGATCATACTCGTCGACGAGATGGGGACGGGGACAAGGGACGTACATAGCCAAGCGTTCGACGATATGATGACGCTGGCGAGAAAGCTCATTGGAGAAGACATAATCATCCTCTTGACGACGCCATTGACTGCCGACATCGAGAAGCGATTGAAAGGGAAAGTCGACCTCATCGGGACCGTCAAGAAATTCGTCGACAAGGACACAGAAGAGCTTAAAAAATTCAAGGCCAGCTTCCGCGAGCGCGTCAGCGTGGGCGGCTTCACCGTCGGATTCCGCCGCAAGCCCACGAAGCACGTCAGCACGACGAGCCTCGGCGTATCCATCGACGACATCTTCGCGAGCTACAACACCGGCGAAGTGTCCCGGCGGCTCCTCGACGAGCGCTATATGGCGGTCTGCGACGAGTTCGAGGAATACATCGGGAAAAAGAAGGAGCGGATCATCAGCATAAAGACCTTGGGGCAGATGATCCAGACGAGCTTCGGCGTCAGCAAGGCACAAGGCGAGCAGTGGGCGGGGAGCATCCTCCACGGACTCGACACGAGAAAAAGAAAGAGATCAGTCGAGAAATGAGTCCTCGACTGATAGGTGGCTTGAGGCGACGGATTCGACGAAGCGGCGGGGCCAGCCGTCGTCGACCCGGTGGATGGTCCCCACGACGCGGATGAGGAGGTCGAGCGTGTAGCCGTCGCCGAAGTCGCGGCGGATCTGGTGGAAGACGTCGTCGATCATCTTGTACTCCACCGATCCAACAGCATGTCGAGGAATCGGTCAGCGCTGACTCTGCGATATGCGTCGTTCTCGACTCTGAGCTTCGCGCGCATGAATCGCTTATGGGTCTCTGGCTTGACGGCCAGCATCTTCTGGTACGGATTCTTGTAGGCCACTTTTTAGTCCTCCCTCGTCTTGTTGATGAGCGTATTCACGTTTAAAATAGACGCCACAAGCAATATTGAAACGGTCAGTAGCGTCATTACAGTGATCCATTCGCGGACGGTCTCTTCCCTGGCCAAGAGCATCATCAAGGCTGCTAGTATCAGTAGATATACCGGGGTCTTCACTTTAATCATCCCTCGTCTTCTCGGCGAATATGACGACCTTCAGCGGTGGGGCGTCCCAGGTCAACTGCTCTCCTCGTTCGAGAAAGGCGAGGTCCACGGCTCGGAGCTTGATGCTGATGCACTTCTTCGCAGTCATCTTACTCCTCCCTCATGAGGTGTTGGCAGCGTACTATGTTGCCGTCGCGGTCTGTCTTCTCCTCGGCGCATCGAGCGCAGAAAGCGGGGGAGCCGTTCGCTATCCGGGCGGGAATGAAGTTCCCGCAGTTCGGGCATTTGAGGTATTTCATTTACTTATCTATAGGTAGTTATCCTTTATAAATGATATAAACGATATAAACGAAGTTTTTTCTTTCACCTAAAGACTTTTATATCTGTCCCCTAATACATACTTCGTGGCGAGATCTGTCAGCATTAGGACCCGGCGGGGCGGAACCATCAAGGGAAAGCTCGCAGGAGATATTCTACTCGTCGAGGAACGCACCCGATACGGCATGCGGTCCGCCGCCTACGAAGTCAAAAAAGCGCCCCGCAAAGACCGCAGAAAGACCCGCCCCAAAGTCATCTTCGAACGCGGACGCGCCGTAAAGACGTATCGATTCTTCGAAGCCGAACAAGCAGAAAGCCTAAAAGAGCGCCGAAGCGGGAAAAAACGCGGCAAAAAGCAGATTCAAGAACAGAAATATCGAGAGTCCGCCGCAGGCCACCGCAGAAAGGACCAGCGCGACATCTACGAACAGATCCTTCTCACCTTCACCGTCCTCAACCGATACGGAGAAGTCGAGACCTGGCACCAGACCTATTCTATCCCTCCATCCTACAAGCAGGAAGCCAAAGGCTACCTCGACCGCGCAGTCGATCACATGGTGGACACGCTCCCCGCAGGCGTCGTCTTCGAAGACTTGAAAGCCGTCAAATACCAATAATGATAAAGTCCCTCTACGTCCCCGGCTACATCCGCGCAGGCATCACAAAAAACCACCGGGGAACGCCGCCATTGACCGTCATGGCGGGGGATACGGAGACATGCGACGGCATCCCCTACCTCCTCCAGCTCGTCAAAGAAGGACAAGAACCCAACGTCTATGACGTCACCGCCGACACCGTACTTCCCACTTTCCTCAGATGGTGCTATGAGAACACCAACGCCCGCGACAAATACGCCGTCAACGTCCTCTACTTCCATAACCTCGCCTTCGACCTCGGCGCCATTCTCTGCAAGCAGCGCGACGAGCGCTTCCTCCTCAATCAATTCACCGTGGAAGGCGACCGCTGGATCCTCGACGTCAAGAACGGGAAATGCACATTCGCCGACCTCAAGCTCTACGCGAAAGACGAGACCAAGCGGGAAACGAAGCGCGTCCTCCTCATCGACAGCTTCAGCTTCTATAAGAGCAGCCTAAAAGATATCGCCGCCACCCTCAAGCTCGATCACCAGAAGCAAGACGCCCCCTTCGACCAGGGAGGCGCCGAACACATGCGATTTCATCGATGGGAGATAGAAAGCTACGCAAAGCAGGACGCCCTCGTCGAACTCGACCTCGCCCGCCACCTCGTCGACCTGCATCACGAATACGACGTCAAGCCATGCGTCAGCCTCCCCCAGATGGCGATGCGGATATTCAAGCACCGCTTTTTGGAAGAAGGCGACTGCCTCCCCTATCCCATCGGATTCGACAAAGGCTGCATGTTGAGCTACCACGGGGGCAGGAACGGCTACTATGTGGAAGGCAAGCCGCCCGTCGCAGTCGACGGCGTCGGCGAAGTCGACGTCGTGAGCATGTATCCCTGGGTGATGAGTACGATGCCGAACTTCCTTTTCGCCCGCTACGAGAAAGTCAGCGAGTTCGACGACAACCGGGAAGGCGTCTACTGCCTCGACTGCGAAGTCACGCCGTCGAAATATCCCATCCTCTTCGACCACGGCTTCGGCGTCGCCAAGGGCCGCTACCGCAACTTATGGGTAACGAGCTACGAACTCCGCCGCGCCCTGCTTCTCGGCGACGTCAAGATCCGCAGAATCAACGGCGTCGTCGTCGAAGAGACAGAGCAGCGAAATCCCTTCAAGCAATACGTCGACCACTTCTTCGAGCGGAAATCCGCCGTCGGAAAAAGCGATCCCCGCTACCTTTTCTATAAACTCTGCGCCAATTCTCTCTATGGCAAGACGATCCAGAACATCGACCACAATGAAGGCCGCCACTTCACCTGGGACGGGACCCGCTATATAGAGAAGCCCCGGCGTTTTCGGGCGGGCGGTCTCTTCAATCCCCTCATCGCCACCCTCATCACGGGAAAAGCCCGCGCCCGCCTCAACGAATTAGAGACCACATACGAGGCATTGGAGAGCAGCACCGACAGCATCAAGACCACCCACGACGTCGACCCGAAGGAGCTGGGGTCGGATCTCGGCATGTTGGAGTACAAGTTCCGCGACTACCGCGTCTATTTCTTCCGCAGCAAGCTCTACCTTGCAGTCGGCGACACCGTCGAAGGCGCGACCCACGGCTGCATGGCGGGGAAAAGGAAGTGGGCGCATCTCGACGACGAAGTCCGCGACGCCTCCCTTGTCAACCACGAGCGCCACGAGGAACTCTTTAAGATGATGCTCAACGACAACTATGACTACGAATACGAGCGGATGACGAAGGTCAGAGAAAGCATCCGCCACATAAAACGCCGCGCCCTCACCATGGAAAAACGCGAGGCGACCCTCAACATACGATGAAAGCCGGCAACGTCTTCGCCTTCGCCTTATTGACTGCGCTCCTCTACTCCATCCTCGGCGAAGCCGTCGGTGACTTCGGCTTCCGCTTCCTCCTCGTCTTCTCCTTCCTCCTCTATCCGCCCCTCGTCTACGGATACGATCACTACTGCGACCGGGCCAGGGAGCAGATCATAAAACAACTCACCCAGGAAAAGACACAAGAAGACCAGCCGAAGACCCCAACAAAGAAAGAGGAAATCGAATATGGAAAAGTCAGAAGCCGCTTTAAAACACAGCGGAAATAAGCTACAATGCCCGCAATGCGCGAACATCATGAGCATGCGGAGCTACGGCTACCAATGCCGATGCGGAAGAGTGATAACATGGATCCAAAAACCATTAAGCTTACCAAGCGAGAAATAAACCTGCTTCGCATGTCGATAGGCGCGATGCTCAACGACCTCGTCGACTTCAGCAGCGACTACCGCGCCCTCTGCGACTATAACGACCTCGAAGACCTCGACGCGAGGCTCAAAGATGCCTGAATACGAGCCCGACCTGGGCGAGTTCGATGACTCGCTCGGCTACGAGATAGAGGACGACGGATTGCCGGAACTCCCAGCCGATCCACCACCCCAGCCATCCCGCAGAGATAAATCCCCCCATTTTTATCTCTTTCTCGGTGGCTTCTCCGTCTTCCTCCTCGCAATAGCCGCCCACAATTACTTATCTATCGAGTCGACGAGCGAGTACGACGTGATGCTTGCCGAATGTCGCGCCCAGGCGCAGGCGGCGCAGGCAAGCCAGCAGATCTGCGAACAAAGCCGCCTCATCCTCGACCAAGCCCGCCGCGAAGAAGTCAACATCACCGCCCAATGCTGGGAGAAGCTCGACGTCTGCAACGACAACGTCTTCGAACTCGCCGGCATCAACCTCACACAATCAGAATTGAGAAAAGACCGACAAGTACTGTTAAAGGAGCTTGAAGACACCAGGCAACGGCTCGAAAAGCTCCAGGAGG
>Ga0180431_10008452_pt1 | contig 11800 bp, 15 predicted proteins | sample SS_ome_11_FD_132459 | JGI IMG/M metagenome (GOLD analysis project Ga0180431, IMG submission 132459) | Hypersaline lake sediment archaeal communities from the Salton Sea, California, USA - SS_1_MS_1 metaG | ecosystem: Environmental > Aquatic > Non-marine Saline and Alkaline > Hypersaline >...
AGAATCTTTGATATATTCTACAAATCGACCGACCGTATGAACGGTTTCAGGAAACGGATGTCCGATTCCCACCGCATGCCCGTATTTTTTTGAATGTCTTTTTAGCTTGTCGAGTTGAACATAAATGGCTGATTCATCATGAAGATTATCCAGAAAGATATTTCTGCCCGTAGCGGGCATATGAAGCTTTTTTGCGGTTCGATAGCCCATAGAATGGCTTGACGTAAAGCTGTCAACAAAAAAAAGATCTCTTTTCTTTACATTTTCGAGGACTTGTCTAATTTCTTGATATGCCTCTGTAAATCGTGACCCCATATGGTTGTTTACTCCAACGGCATAAGGTACGCCGGCAATATTCTCTTCTATAATTCTCTCGATCCTGTCGGGCTCATCACCGACATAGAGTGCTCCGGGTCCCGGGTCAAAAGAATCTATGTTGTAAGGTTCCATGGGTTGGTGAAGCAAGATTTCATGTCCGTTATCATGAATCTCAAGGGCCAAGTCATAAGAATATACCAGTCGTGGCAAGATGGCAAAAGTAATGGGGACACCCAGACTCAGGAATTGTCTTGCATGGGAAAGGCTGAATCCGATATCATCGATAATCAGTGCAATGCGAGGCTGACTATCCGTCTGATTTCGATGTTTTTCTATGGCAAACGCCTTTGAAAAACTATTCAGCCCGAAAAAACTTCCGATCAACAAACCGGCACTTTTCAGCAAAAAATTCCTTCTATTCATAAGCTTATCCCTTTTTAAAGTTTTAAACAAGAATATTATGCCGAAATTATCAAAGGACCGTAGCTGACAATTTATGCAATATGTTGGGGTATATGTCAATAAAAAATACAATATGTTGATAAATTATTTTGATTGTATTAGTACAAATGAATTCTTAAACAGTCGAATTTATCACGTTTTAGGTTTTAGGTGGTTTATATTAATTGTTTTAACAGACACTTAAAACGATAACTTCTCAATAAGTTCCGGTGTATTAAATGATGGTATTGACCCGGCTCCATAATTTATTGAGAAGTTATGTTAAAAAAAGTAGAATTCATTACGTTTTAAGCTATTATGTTTAACCGTCACTTTTTGACTTTTTACCAAACCAGGTGATAAGGTTTTGCAAATTCACTCATGACCGGTTTGTATTCCCCGTTGAAAGGAGACTATAGATGAAAGATCGTTTTTATATTATTCCTGTAGGCGTTTTAAAAAAACAGGATGAAAATGTATGGATTGAGGTCTATGAAAAATACACTGAGGCTCTTTTGGGTTTAGATGGGTTTTCTCATATAACCGTATGTTACTGGTTTCATGAAAATGATACCCCTGAAAAAAGGAAAGTCATGCAGATCCATCCGAGGCGAAATAAAAAAAACCCTCTAACAGGGGTGTTTGCGACCCATTCCCCGTTACGGCCCAACCTGATTGGCATATCCATATGTAAGATATTGTCGATACAGGGAAATACGATTCATATCGACAAGATCGATGCATTTGGCGGGTCCCCGGTTATTGATATAAAATGTTTTATTCCCAGCAGTGCCTTAAAACAAGACATACGGTTACCGGACTGGGTATAGGGGCAAGATCATGCTTACGGACCTTTCCGGACAGATTGAAAGAATTACATACACGAACGACGAGACCGGTTTCACCATTGCCAGAGTAAAGGTTTACGGGCAAAAGGATCTTGTAACCGTTGTGGGACACCTGATGTCGCCGGCTCCCGGCGAAATCCTCAACATGCGTGGCGAGTGGGTGAATCATCCGAAATTTGGCGAGCAGTTCAAGGTTGTGGAATCCAAGACCACAGTTCCGGCAACCGTTTATGGAATAAGAAAGTATTTGGGTTCCGGACTCATCAAAGGGCTTGGACCCGTTATGGCCGGCCGAATCGTTAAACAATTTGGAGAACAAACACTTGATGTCATTGAGAATGAAATCGAAAAGCTTTCCCGGATCAACGGTATCGGCAAAAAACGTATCGCCATGATACAAAAGGCATGGGATGAGCAAAAAGAGATTCGTGATGTCATGCTGTTTCTTCAATCTCATGAAATCAGTTCCGGCTATGCCACGAAAATATTCAAACAATATGGGAATCGATCCATTGCGGTGGTGACAGACAACCCCTATCGTCTTGCAACGGATATTTTCGGAATAGGATTTGTAATCGCCGACCGTATCGCCGCAAAACTCGGATTCCCTGAAGAGTCGCACTTGAGAGTTGAAGCAGGCATTCTCTATGTCCTCAATCAGCTTTCAGATGAGGGCCACGTCTTTTTCCCATATGAACCCCTTATAAAAAAAAGTCAGGAGATCCTTGGTGTTGGAAGAAATGTGGTTGTCGAGGCACTCGGTAATATTGCCGTTGAACGCAAGATAATTGTTGAAGACATAAACAAAAGAATCGAAGAGTTTAAAGAAAACAACAAAGCCGTATACCTGGCCAAATTTCATTTATGCGAAACCAGCATCTCCGACCGGTTGAAAATACTCCTAACAGCGCCTAAATCTGTCCGCCATGTCGCATCAGAACGGGCGATAGATTGGGTCCAAAGGCAATTAAATATTACCCTGGCAGAAAAACAGGTCAGGGCAATACATTCCGCTCTAACAAAAAAGGTCATGATCATTACCGGCGGACCGGGCACCGGTAAAACGACAATTATCAATGCGGTGTTAAAAATCTTTTCCAGGCTTAACGTAAAAACACTGCTGGCTGCGCCCACGGGGAGAGCCGCAAAACGCATGAGTGAAACAACGGGTCATGGGGCCAAAACCATTCACCGCCTGCTGGAGTTCAGTTTTATTAAGGGAGGATTTCAAAAAAACCAAGACAAACCCCTCAATTGCGACCTTCTTATACTGGATGAGGCTTCCATGATAGATACTATTTTAATGCACCACCTGTTAAAGGCCGTTCCGTCTTCTGCGACGGCTATTCTTGTGGGAGACGTAAATCAGCTGCCATCAGTGGGCGCTGGAAATGTTCTCAATGATATGATTACATCCGGTGCGGTGCCGGTGGTGGAACTCAACGAGATTTTCCGCCAGGCCAAAGCGAGCCGGATTATTGTCAATGCTCATAAAATCAATAACGGTATTGTGCCGTCTTTTGAAAACGAGATTCCCAACAACGATTTTTATTTTATCCGGCAGGAAGACCCTCAAAAGGTTCTTGAAATTATTCTAGAGTTGACAAAAACCCGTATTCCCCGACGGTTCGGTTTTGATCCGGTCGACGATATCCAAGTTTTAACGCCCATGCACAAGGGAGTGGTAGGGGCCGAAAACCTCAATATGGAACTTCAGAAAACACTCAATCCGGTTCAAGACGGAATCGTTCGGGGAAATCGAAACTTTCGAGTCAACGATAAAGTCATGCAGATAAGGAATAATTATGACAAGGAAGTTTTCAACGGTGACATCGGAAGAATTACCGGTATCCGACCCGAGGAATACCAAGTGATCGTCACATTTGACGGCAGGGATGTTGCCTACGAGTTTTCCGACCTTGATGAAATCGTCCTGGCTTACGCGGTTTCGGTGCACAAATCACAGGGCTCGGAATATCCGGCCGTGGTAATTCCCATTCTTACCCAGCATTATATCTTGCTCCAGCGCAACTTGATTTATACAGCCATAACCAGAGGCCGCAATCTGGTGGTAGTCGTCGGAACCCGGAACGCCCTGGCCATAGGAATAAATAACGATAAAACACAAAAACGCTTTACATACCTAAAACATAGATTGACTAAACTGAGCGTTCCAAATTTTAAAGGGTAAGTTGACAGCGGAACGATATCTTCTCCCGCAGAGCGGGATTTCGCTATGCTCAACTTGCTTAACTGCGGCAACCACGCCATAAGCATGCAAGCCTCGACAAACGCTCAATTTAGGATGGAGTTAATGATCTTTTCAACGAGACATTAACTCTTGCTGGAAGTTATGGTTTGGAAGGAAGTAATCTGCTGTTTAACTTTACGGCTTTTACATTTCGGACATTGGAATTTTTTCTTCTCATATTCTGAAATTTTCATGATCAAGGCAAAAGGCTTTTTACATTTTTCACAAATAAATTCGTATGTGGGCATGGTATCATCTCCTTTTACTTATGAAATTGAGACCTTTGCAAAACGCCCCCTTTTGCCCAATTCCTGCGTCAGGCTCAAATTTTAATCCTCAAAATACTAAATGTATTCGTGCCTGCCCCGTGAAATGCGAAGCCTATTTCACTGGGGTGGTTAAAATTTTCGCCTTCCTTGGCCTTGAACAAAATTGAACATTTTTCAAAGGTCTCAAAACTTTTAACCTTCCCATACAGGGTACCGGAGAGTAAAAACCGATAACAACTCATATCATTACAGTGATTATACATCCTATTCAATAGAGGTTCAACCTATTTTCTCAATCACCCGAATAATCTCCCCGTAAATATTTTTTTCTTTTTGACTCCGGAAATTTTTCAATAGCATACCGCAACATGGTGCGAGGCATGCTTTTATAATATTTTTTCAAGAATATCTCTTCAGTGGTAATATCACGCTTGCCGATTTCTCTCAGCATCCATCCGACGGCTTTATGAATCAAATCTTGTTCATCCCTCAGCAAAATTTTTGAAATTTTAATTGTCTCTGAGAAGTTATGATGCTTAATAAAATAGAATGTCGACAATATTGCAATTCTCCGTTCCCACAAACTATTAGATTTTGCAAGACGGTAAAGAGGTTTTTTGCTTTTATCCATTAAAAAGGCGCCGACAATATGTTGTGCCGAGCCGTCAACAAGATCCCAGCTATTTATAAATTTCGTATGTTGTAAATACAGCTCATAAATTCTCTTTTTTACCGTCTCATTCCCCTTTGAATATTTGCTGACAAGGATCAAGAGTGCAAACATCCGCTCCTCATGAATTGAGGACCTGAGGAATTGCATGACTTCCTTTAGGGTTATGTCCTGATATTCTTTGACCAACTTTCTTAATTCAGGAACTCTGACCCCTAGAAAAACATCCCCTTCACCATATTCACCGGGACCGGTTTTAAAAAATCTCTGTAAGACATTAGCGTTTTCTACACTTCCGAGTCTTTGTAGTTTTTTTCGAATGTTTTTTATTGTCATAATATTGATGGGTCGGGGAGTTTTTCTTTTAGAGCCCCAAATTAAGCAGAAGGAATGATCCGCAACGAAATCGCACACTGTTTGAATGCATTAGGGATCGTTTCGAAAAAACAGCGTTTTTATGAATTCGTAATGAAAAGATTTAAAATGTTATTTACCCGATCTATTTATTTAAATATTGATACCCTGTTTTTTCGTTACGAGCCCTTATGCATGAGTTTGTGCGGTGTAGTTGCGGATTATTCATGGAGCGGTTCAATTAAAAAAACTCCCCGATCCTTCATAATATTAAACTCGATTTAAATAACATCTCAATAAATTATCGTATTCTGGCAACCCGGTTTAAACATTTCTCCCGAGAGGAAACGGCGGTATCTGTCTTTTCTGCCTGAAGTTAACCAACAGAATGCCTGACACGATCAACAACAGGGCGATAAGAATATTTATCGTGATCGGTTCCCCCAAGATCAGTCCTCCCAGCAAAACTCCTGAAATGGGCATAAAGAAAATAAAAGAATGCAATGCAACGGCACCGTATTTTTGCAGCAGGGTAAGCCATGCGACAAAACAAAAAGAAGCCGTAACAAGGCCCTGGTACAAGAGAGCGCAAAGAACTTTTACGTTAACATGGGTTATCATAACGTCGTCCCAAACAAATCCTTCAAGAAAAAACAAAGGCGCCGAAAACATCATTGGATAAAGGACCAAATGAAACGGTTTAAAAGCGTGAATAATCCTTTTGGTATAGACTGCGCTGCAGGACCAGAGAGAAGCGGCAGCAAGGATTATTAAATCGCCGATCTGGAAGTCGGTTGTGACTCCCTTTTTTTCCAGAAATACAAAAACCACACCGGCAAATCCAAGCATAATACCCAAGGTTTTTCGTTGAGTCATCCGGTCTCCGGGAATGAAATAATGTGCCAGAAAAAGTGTAAAAAAGGGCTGTAAATTAACCATCAAGGTTCCCCGGGAAGCATTGGTTTTACTGAGCCCGAGATAAAACAATGATAGTTGCACGGTAAACACCATTGAGATAATCAGTAGCTGACGAAGCTGCCCGCTCTTAATTTTAAAGGATCTTCCGGTCATTCGAGCCCAAAGAAAAATTGTCGCCGAAGCCATACTGAAACGGAGTCCTGCGGTGGTGAACACCCCCAGTCCGGAAAGACTGATTTTAATAGCGACGGCATTGGCACCGAAAAGGACACACAAGCATACGGTAAAAATTGCGGCTAATAAGGAGAGTTCCTGATTTTGGGGTGTATGGTTGATCATTATCTATATCATTCAATATGAACCGTATCCCCGGGTTTGGGAACCATTGCCGAAAAGCCTTGGTGGTTTAAAAATTTTGCAAACGATAAGGATTGATCTTCTTCACCATGAACCACGGCAATCTTATGGATATGCAAATTAGATTCTTTTAGAAAACGGAACATTTCATTTCTGTCTCCATGGGCGCTGAAACCGCCCAATTTTACTACATGTGCTTTCAACGGATACTCTTTGTTGAGAAATTTCAACAGGGGGGGTGAACCCTTACGACCGGATTTCTCATATTTCGTGCCCTGTTCTAGAATACGACGTCCCAGGGTATTTTGAGCCATATATCCGACGATCAGAATGGTATGTCGAGAATTATGGATTTTATGCCGCAAATGATGCAGAACCCGCCCGGCTTCACACATTCCGGAGGCTGCGATGACGATATGGGGTTTCTGACTGCGATTCAACGCCATTGATTCTTCGACCGAACCGACAAAATGAATCTTGTCAAAGAAAAACGGATTTTGACCTTTTGCCAGAAAGGTTTCATGAGTTTCTCGGTCATAAACTTCAGGATGCTCTCCAAAGACACGGGTAATATTGGTTGCCAGAGGACTGTCCACGAATATTGGTACCGGCCTGACTTCATTGTCGTTATACAGTTCGTGCAGTATGTATAAAAGTTCCTGAGTGCGACCGTATGCAAATGCAGGTATAATAACCGTTCCTTCCCGTTCAACGGTATCCGTAAGAACCTTTTTCAACCCGGGTCTCAAATCTTGCAACGGTTCGTGAACGCGGTTTCCGTAAGTGCTTTCCATAATCATCAGATCGATGTTCCGGTCGGTCTCCTGGAAATGAAGCGCCGGGTCTTTTATAATGGGTTTGTCAAATCGACCGATATCACCCGTATAACAGATCGTTCGGGAACGACCGTTTTCAATGACCTTGATTATGGATATGGCGGATCCTAAGATATGTCCGGCTTCGTAAAAAATACAGGTCGAGTCTTTTCCGACGACTGTCGGGTTGCGATAAGGCTGACCTTCAAAGAAACCGAGAGCATGCTTCGCATCTTCAATGGAATAAATAGGACGGACGGGGTCCATGTGATGTTTTTGGATGAGTTCGTTGATTTTTTCAGTGTCGAGTTGATGTGCGTCTTTTTTTAAAATCTTTTTGATATGGTTCAATTCTTTTTTTGAGCCTCTTTTTTTGCCTTGCCGCGTTTTGTTCCGAGATAAAATAGACCTCAAGGCTTTATAATTGAGGTAGTTTGCGTCTGATTCCTGAATGTGAGCTGAATCCATCAGGAGGTATTCGCATGCATCTTGAGTTGCGCGGGTACAGACAATCCGTCCGACAAAAGAGTTTTTCGTCAGTAACGGGATCCGTCCGGAATGATCGATGTGAGCATGCGAAAGGACAAGACTGGTGATGTGTTGTGGAGCAAAAGGCAGTCGTCTGTTTTTCTCCTCTGTTTCTTTGCGACGACCCTGAAACATTCCGCAGTCCAGCAGTATGCGATCATTTTCAGTGGCGATCAGGTGCATAGAACCGGTAACTTCCCGAGCAGCGCCGTAAAACGTTATATCCATCCTTGTTATCTCCTCTAAGTTCTCATTTGATTTGTCCATTCAACATGAAAATCGTTTTTAACAACAGATGCAATGTGTTCATCGAAATAAAAATGTTCTATGAGCCACTTCTGGTTCCGGTAGTCTATTACAAGATGATTATCGTCGACTATCCTTACAATACGGCATTTTGAAAGATCCCTGATACCGGTTCCCGAAGCTTTTAATACCGATTCCTTTGACGTCCAGTAGCGATAAAAAAGGATGAATGAATCTGTGTCAGAAAGTTCCCATTCACGGTCATGGGCGGTTTTTCTGAAAAGAGCCTTTGAACAGGGCCGGATCTTTTCGATATCAATACCGATGGGAGTCGAAGCAATCACGGCCGCCACATATTTGGACTTGTGGGTAAGGGACCAGTAATTCCCGTTAAAAGGCAACGGAACACCTTTTTCATTTTTTTTTAGATTGCGTAATCGGACGTGGCTCTTTTGGGCGGATATTTCAAGGGCTTTTCTGGCATGCTTGCTGAGGAAAGAAACCTTTTTCCTACCGGTAAGGTGTTGTATGTTATCAGGGACAGCGAGAATTACCGGAAAAAGAATTGGTTTCAGGTTTTGGGTTTTCGGACTTGGGGTGGTCTTCATATTAATTCGAATTGTGCTTTTGACTCTGCATCTTGCACTTCAGCCTCAATGCCTCATCATATACCTTATTTTTCGGAAGGCCGTAATTTTTAGCTATGATTTTGGAAAGTTCGGATAGTTTGCTTTCTTTTTTCTCCAATGCTTTAATTATCTCGGTTCTAACGGTCTTTACAGAAATTTCTTTGTTCTCTTGACATCCGGTTACGAGAAGCGTGCATTCGCCTTTTATTGCCGATCGCGCATTCAAGCTGTTAAGAATTTCTGATAAGAATCCTCTAATAATTTCTTCGTGTAATTTGGTCATCTCTCTGCAAAGGACACCGTATCTGTCCCCCATAACAGATATGATCTCCTTTAAAAATGTCAAAATGCGCTTTGGCGATTCATAAAATACCATGGTTTTGTTTTCACCGGCAAGGTCATTGAGTTGCTTAAGCCGTTTTGCTTTCTTTTTGGCGGGAAAGCCTATGAAAACAAAGGAATCGGTCGGCAGTCCCGAAACACTGAGAGCGGCAATGGCAGCCGACACACCGGGAATGGGGATGACTCTTATATGGTTAATGACCGCCTCTTTTACCAACCTGTAGCCGGGATCGGATACGGATGGCGTGCCTGCATTTGATACCAGGGCCACTGATGATCCGGCTTTGAGCCTGTTAATAAGATCCGGTGTACGTTCTTTTTCATTATGTTCATGAAAAGAGATCATCCGACATTTGATATGGTGATGTGCCAGGAGCCTGCCGGTATATCTTGTATCTTCTGCGGCCACAAGATCGACATGCCCGAGGGTATTGAGAGCTCTTATGGTGATATCGTCTCGGTTCCCTATGGGCGTGGCAACAACGTAAAGTATGCCGGGAGTATTGCTGGGTTGTAACGGCAAAAGAAAATCCTCTTTACTCCGGAAAAATAAATTTTGTACTATAATCTAAACAGATTAACACTTACAGCGCAAGTTCTTAATAAGTATTGATTTATGAGTAGGCGAGTTCGAATGCATTTTTAACGATTTCTATATCCGCATTCTTTTCTGTAGAAAGTATGCTGACCACGTCAAATCGCGCTTTGACATTATTCTGTTTTGAGGCTTTTAAATAGTAGAGTGCTACCATGGAAATTTTGTGCTGTTTTTTAGGGGTTACAGCCCATTTGGGATTCCCGAAGCGGCTGGATTTTCTTGCTTTGACCTCGATAAAGACAAGGGTATCCTTTTCTTTTGCAATAATGTCGATCTCGCCCAGCTTGTTACGGTAGTTCTGCTCCAGAATCTTGTATCCGTTCTTTTTAAGGTGCCTGACGGCAATGGACTCACTTTCTTTACCGAATTGCTGCCGTGTATTTAGCATTAATCATGAAACCTTTAATTTTTTGTATCTGGTTACTGTACCCGTTTACGGGTTCGGGATGCGGATGAATCCGTGAACGCTTGCGTTTTTTTGCATCAGTCCAACGAAAAGGTGTCAGGGTTTTTCTATGACTAACCCGTCTTGAAAAATAACAACTGCTGTAATATCCGGCCCAAAATATGTCCACTCTTCCATGGTGGGATTAATGCCAACGATTACGCCACCCGGTGCAAATACATCGATCTGGGGCTGATTCACTATTTCTGTTAAATCAGGGTATCCCATTTTACGGATAACATCTCTTTTCTTATCCCCGATTTCTATTTTTTTCATGTTTCTTTGAAAACTTTCTTTGGTTTCAGACAAAGAATTATCCATGTTTCGTGGGATCCCCCAGGCTTTGATTTCTTCTTTCTCCCGAGCTTCTTTTCTTGATTTTTCAAGATCTTTGGACTTGATATAAATGTCTCCAATTTTGTCAGTATGGATATAGGTTCCGCTTTCATCTTGCCGAAAATCATACTTCCCATTCATACCCGGCGGGATAGATATATCAAAATCATTGGGGTCGATATAATATTCACCCTCTTTGTCTATTGAGATGTAGATTCCACGCTCATCCTTATCAATATAGTAAATTCCACCCGCATACACCATAGCTGGAAAAAGGCATATGAATAACATTGCAAGTAAAAATCTTGAAATTTTCATGTGTCCTGCCCCCTCAAATATAGACTGTTAATCCGATGAGCCTCAGCCATGCCTATCGTGATGATAGGCGGTTGAAAACCTTGTTATATACTGGTTTTAGCCACCCGTAGGCAGTATGATAAGAATTCCCTTTTTGAGAGTGGAATAAGTGAAAAATTAAGGTGGTGTAAGGTAACCGAATGCATCTTAATATATAGTGGAACCGAAGAAAAAAAGCAATCATCATCAGGTAACCGGCGAATTGGGCTCTGATAACAGATACCGGCTGTATTATCAACAAAGCTTTTGTCAGAGAACCGACTTGAGCTGGGCGGCAAATCGGGCTTGATCGAACACCACATCTTCCTTTTTTTGTTGTAAAATTTCCGGCAATTTTTCCACAAAAATTTTTATTTTATCCCTAACTCTTCGATAGTGTTCCATGGCCTCCGGCTCACTTTGACTATCTCCGGCTAATCTTGGCGGATCTTCAAAGGCCATTTGAACCACATGGGTTTTGGCAGGAAAGGTCGGACATTTCTTCTGGGCATTATCGCAAAGTGTTATCACAAAATCAAATTTCATATTGACATATTTTGTAATAATAATATTTCTAAGAAAGCAAAGCATCCAAAGAACCAAAGATTTCTAATGGCCTTAGGTTCTTGTTTGCAATTCAATCCGGCTTGTATAGGAGAAACGCGTGTCAATGTTAGTAAATGTTTTAAAGTTAATCGCTGTACTGGTGGCTGCTTTATTGGTCGGGAATTGGTTTTTGGGTGAAGTCAAAAAGGCCCGATTTACGGGTAAACCATGGTATCAGCCTTATTTATCTATTCCGGGCTTATTGATAATTCTGGCGTTACTGCTGCCGATTATCGTGTGGATAACAAACAAATGAGTTAAAATCTGTTCTTTCTTTACGAACCTTTTTTATGGTTTTGTATGATGGTGTTGTTGATTATTCATGGAGCTATTGAATCGAAAAAACTCCCCGACATATCCACGGGTATGCCTGCGGTTTTCGCAAACCCTTATGCATCAAGATCTCAGCACATCTCTTCCCAAAAAATCGCTCGATTTAGTTTAAAATAAGATGAATTCGACCGGTTATGAGTTTCTCAATTTTAAGGAACGA
>Ga0180431_10008456_pt1 | contig 11794 bp, 12 predicted proteins | sample SS_ome_11_FD_132459 | JGI IMG/M metagenome (GOLD analysis project Ga0180431, IMG submission 132459) | Hypersaline lake sediment archaeal communities from the Salton Sea, California, USA - SS_1_MS_1 metaG | ecosystem: Environmental > Aquatic > Non-marine Saline and Alkaline > Hypersaline >...
CATTGTCATCCAGCAGGAGCAGGTGGAATAATCACTCATTAAGAACATGATGCGAACTCACATCACTTTGGAGGTGCAATTTGAGCAATCTAGAATATGTCGCCATGCTGTTACAGACGGGGCTGGGTAGCCTGGCGGCCTACCTAGCGGCCCATGTGCTGCTGTGTCTGCTGCCGGCCTTCTTCATCGCGGGCGCTCTGGCAGCCCTGATTCCCAAGGAGGCCATCACCAAGTACCTGGGGCGAGAGGCCCCCAAGTGGATTTCCTACCCAGCATCGGCAGTGGGTGGGTTCGTGCTGGCGGTGTGCTCGTGCACGATCATGCCGCTCTTCGCCAGTATCTACAAGAAGGGGGCCGGCCTGGGCCCTGCGATCACCTTCCTCTTCGTCGGTCCGGCGGTCAACGTCCTGGCCATCTCCTTCACCGGCGTGCAGATTGGAATGGACATCGCCCTGGCGCGTATCGTGCTCTCGATCGTGTTTGGCATCGGCATCGGCCTGATGATGGCTCAGCTCTTTCGCGCCGACGACGAGGCACATCACGAGGCGACGAATGGCAGGCAGGCTTTCGCGCAGGGCGCCAGCGTGCCAGGGCATACGTGGGTTTTCTTCGCGCTGCTGCTGGCCGTGCTGATCGCAGGCACCCTACAGGTGGAGCTTCTGACAGACCGGTATGCCACGTTCATGCTACCCGGTTCCTGGGCAAGCGGGTTCCAGGCCTGGCTCGATACCGTCGTGCCACCGAATCCTTCCCTGGGTATCGAAGGGATAAGCGTCCACGGCGTGCTCCTGATCGCGCTGTTGACCTTGATCGGCATCACCGCCTGGCTGGGGTTGAACAAGGTAGACGAAGGATTTAACGTCTGGACCTACGTGGCGCTGGGGTCGATCACCCTGACGCTGATGGTGGCATCGTTCAGAGTCGCCGCGGTCGAGGAGGGCCTGAGCGTGGGCATCACAGGCAAGCTGATGGCCGAGGCTGCGCTCATCGCCGCCGTGTGGTGGATCGCAGTCAAGTTCTTCGAGGCATACGAAATCCAGGAGTGGCTGTGGGAGATGTGGCGTTTCGTCAAGCAGATCGTCCCGCTGCTATTGCTGGGCGTTTTCCTGGCTGGGATGGCACGAGCCATCATCCCCAGGACGTGGATCCAGTCCATCGCCGGCCAGAACACGGTGTGGGCCAACCTGGTGGGCGTACTGTTCGGCGTCTTTATGTACTTTCCCACGCTGGTCGAGGTGCCCATCGCGCAGACGTTCCTGTCGCTGGGTATGCACCGCGGCCCATTGCTGGCCTATCTGCTGGCGGACCCGGAACTCAGCCTGCAGTCGATCCTGATCACCAACTCGATCATCGGCCGGAAGAAGACGGCCATGTACGTAACACTGGTGACGATCTTCAGCACGCTGTCGGGTCTGATCTTCGGTGCCTGGGTAGGCGGCGCAGGCGGCTGGGTCGTCCTGGGCCTTCTGTTGCTCAGTATAGCTGTCCCGATACTGACGTTGGTCGGGCTCAGCAGACTTGGTCGCCAGCGGGTCAGGGTCATTGGAACAGATTAGTCATTTACACCAATATTACTCCAGGAGGTTCAAAATGGAGATCAAGATTCTGGGCATAGGATGCCCCAAGTGCAAACGGCTGGAGGAGCTGGCGCGCGCGGTAACGAGCGAACTGGGCGTCGAAGCGACGTTCACGAAAGTCAAAAACATGAAGGACATCATGGCCTACGACGTGACCAGCACCCCAGCTCTGGTGATCGACGAAGAGATCAAGTCGTCGGGCCGCATTCCGCGCAAAGAGGAAATCGCACAATGGGTCAAGGCAACACCAGACACGTAGGAGGGAATGATGCTCCAGATCAAGATCTTGGGTACCACGCCACCCTGCGCCAACTGCAAACGCGCCGAGGCACAGGCACGGAAGGCGGCCGAACGGTTCCCCGATCAGGTCGAGGTGATCAAGCTCGACGCGCTGGGGCCAGAAGCGGAGCAGTACGGCCTGATGACCACGCCACTGGTCGTCGTCGGCGACAGAGTGGTCGGTATCGGCAAGGTCGTTCCGGCCGCGAGACTGACGTCAATCATCGAAGAAAAATTGGGAGGTTAGCTATGGTCAGGCTGGAAATCTTCAGCGGCGATCCGCCGTGCCCAGGCTGCGTCGCCATCGTCAAGTTGGCAGAACGAATTGCGGCCAGGTACGAAGGCGAACTGGAACTCGCCATCTATGAGGGAGCCGAGGGAATGGAGAAGTTTGAGAGGTAATTATCCACCTGCTCCCGCTGGATGACAATGCGCATCCTGCCCAGCAGCTTTGCAGAGGCTAAAACGAGCTTGATCCTGCCTCCAGCAGCGGATTCTCATCCGCTGCGAGCACAAGGTGAATCATTATGAATAGAGATATACCGTCGCGTTGACGACGAAGGGATTTGTGGTATACTTATATATGCATGATGCATATATATGGAAAGCTATCATAATATCCAAGAGGCCGAAAGATGTGCCGCGATTCTCAAGAGATTCTGAAAAGGTGTCGCTGCCACGGTGGTCGGGTGCGGGGGTTCGTCCGGCCCCGGTTGCTCCTTCAACTTTCGAAGAAGCCCGCCCACGGCTACGAACTGATGGAGGCGCTGGGCAGCGAGGATTTTCCCACTCCCGACCCCAGCACCCTGTACCGCACCCTGCGGCAGTTCGAGGAAGAGGGACTGGTGCACTCCACCTGGGACACCGGCGGCGGCGGGCCGGCGCGGCGGGTCTACAAACTGACCGACCAGGGGCTGAAACATCTGCACGCCTGGGCAGTGAATATCCGCATGACGCGCGAGCGGTTGACCCAGTTTCTGACTGAGTACGAAACACGGTTTGAGCCTGTTTGACGACAGAAAAAAGGCCAGCATAGCCATAGGAGAGTGACGGATGAGCGATACGATCAAGGTAGAAGACCTGACCAAGTACTACGGCGACCTGCTGGCCGTGGACCACATCAATTTCCAGGTACAGCAGGGCGAGATATTCGGATTCCTGGGGCCGAACGGCGCGGGCAAGACGACCACGCAGCGTATGTTGACCACGCTGCTGAAGCCAACCGGTGGCCGCATCCTGATCAACGGTCACGATTTGGGCCGTGACGCCTATCCCGCCAAGCGGCAGATGGGGCTGGTGCCGGAGGAATCGAACGTCTACACCGAGCTGAGCGCCTGGGGCAACCTGATGTTCACCGCCCGGCTCTACCGCGTGCCTCGCGGCAAGCGGGAGAAGCAGGCGCGGGAGCTCCTGGAGACCTTCGGCCTGTGGGAGAAGCGGAACGTAAAGGTAGAGGACTTCTCCAAGGGCATGCGCCGCCGCCTGAGCATCGCCATGGCCATCATCCACCGGCCCACCCTTCTCTTCCTGGACGAGCCAACGCCGGGATTGGACGCACAGAGCACGCGGGCCATTCGTCGGCTCATCCGTAAGATGAACGCCGAGGGGACGACCATCTTTCTCACCACACACCAGATTGAGGAGGCCAACCAACTCTGCGACCGGGTGGCCATCATCAACCACGGCAAGATCGCGGCTATCGACACGCCGGAGCGGCTCAAAGCAGCCTTCCGGCGGGTGCAATCGGTGGAGGTGGCATTGGAGCCCATCGGTCGGGAGACCCTAGAGGCTGACGAACCCCTTAAGGCCCTGGGGGAATTGCCTGGCGTCACCCACTCGGCCAAGATGGGTGATAAATGGCGACTGTACACCGAGGAACCGTCAGCGCTCCTGCCGCACGTGGTGGATTACGCCCGCTCGCACGATCTTCAAATGGTGAGCTTATGTACGCTGGGACCCAGCCTGGAGGACGTTTTCCTGGAAATCACAGGCCAGAAGATTGGCACGGTGCGCCACGATACGCAAGGAACAGGAGGCAAGAAGCCAGGGGCAAGAGGTAAGAGAGGGGGTCGGCGATGAGATCGTGGATAGAGCGACTGCAGGACGAAGTAGCCCAGGCCTGGACGGTGGCGATCAAGGACGTGCAAGTCTACTACCTGACCCCGCCGATGATCATGTTCGGATTGCTCTTGCCCTTCTTCCTGTTCTTCTCCTTCTCCGTCAAACGGGAGATTGGGGCGGAGGTAGGGCTGGCGCGGCTCTTGGCGCTGACCACCTTCTTCACCGCCTCGTCGGCTGGGCCGGTGATCATCCCGATGGAACGGCGCACCGGCACCTATGACCGTCTCCTGGCCGCGCCGATGTCCCTGGTTACCCTGCTCCTGGGTAAGACGCTGGTGGGCACATTCTTCGCCACTCTGGTCTCGCTGGTGCCGCTGCTGGTGGGGCTGCTGGCGCTGGGGGCTACGGTGGCCAATGCTGCACTGCTGGTGGTCAGCGTTCCTCTGGCCAGCCTGGCCTTCTCCGCCTTCGGCCTGGTCTTCGCTTCCATCCCCACCCGCTCGGTAGGCAGCATCATGATGCCCAGCACACTGGTGCGCTGGCCGTTGATGTTTATCAGCGGCATCTTTATCCCTCTGGCGGAGATGGCCCCCTGGGCGCGGGTGCTGGCTTATGTCTCGCCGTTGACCTACGCGCAGGACTTGATGAACCACGCCGTCTTGGGCCAGGGTTTCCTAAATCCCTGGCTCGACCTGGCGCTACTCCCGGCGCTTTTGGTCGTGTTTCTGATCCCGGCCGCCCGACTGCACCACCGCAGCCGCGTGCTGGGATACTGACGACGAAAACGGAACCACAGATGAACAGAGGGCCTGGCTATTCCTGCCTCGCCAAGAGCAAGGCGCTCAAGATCGCCGAGCGCACCACCGATATCGGGCAATACAAGCACTTACCGATCCAAAGCGGCGGATAGGGAGGCTCCGTGTGACCTGCCAGCCACGCCGCCGCCCTTTTCAGCACACTGAGCGACACCCGGCCCCCGCTTCGCCTCCATACGACCAGCGCCTGCAGGCAGTACGCTGTCTCTTCGGCGGTGGGCATGTAATAGCCCCAAGAACCATCGGGGTTCTGCGTCTCCAGGATCCAGTAGACAGCGTCACTGACGAGAGAGCTTTCATAGCCAGCACAGGCGATGACGGTGTGAGCTGTGGGATAGTAGGGCGATGCGTGCCATTTGTCAAACCAGAAAAGGCGCAAAGTCTGTGTACGCCGCAAGAACTGTATCGTCTTCTGGACCGACGGATGCTGTATCTCAAGCCCCGCCCGCCGCAACGCAGCCAGCACGTGGATGTTGGCACTGATCGAAGGATTGGCCTCCAAGGCATAGCAACGGAAATGATCCTGTTCCTCGTAACGTAGCACCGCTCCCAGGTCCGCCGAGCGCCCAAAATGAGTGAGCACCTCGTATACCAAGCCAGTGTCGTCACCATCGTTAGGCGTGTAGCCAGCCGCAAAGCCAATACCCTCGTCGGGTTGCCATCCTTCCTCGAGAAAATCGAGGTGCCGCTGGCACAGACGTAGCGTTTCTCTATCCACAGGGCCAGCCAGGGCCAGATTCCAAAGCACCCACGCCCGCTCGAAGACATCAAACGGAGCCACGTTTGGCGCCGCGTCATCGGCAACTACCTGGCGCAGATATTCCAGGGCCGGAGACTCGCAGCGCCGCACGTGGAGGACGAAGTAGGCCGTCGCGGAGGGACTGTGCGCGACTGAGCCATTGGCCTCCTGGAGGTTCTCCACGTCCAACAGCTGCAACCCATCGGAGCCCGCCATCTCCGCAGAAAAAGCCACAGTGACCGATCGATTGATCATCCCACCGGGCAACGCGTTCAGTTTGGCCGTGCGATAACGGGACAGTCGCTCTAAGGAGCCATTTCCACTGGATTGAATGACGCCCAGCGTCCTGGCCTCGTCCAACAGAATAGGCACAATCATCTCAAAGCCGACTGTCTCGCCCGCCGGATCGGCTTTCAGACCCTGGGTGATCGTCTGCAACGCCAACTGAGCCCTCTGCAACCTGGCGCGATCTCGTGACCGACCGTGCCTGGCGAGCACAGTCATAGCCGCCAGCGTGCAAATCAGACGATCGTGGTAATAACGCAGTTCTCCAGCTCCCCAGCTCCCGTCCGCCAACTGATGCGCTCTTAACCAATCCAATGCCCGCTCACCCACCGGTTCGCCCAGCTCGCTCAGGCGAGCAATCCAAGCCGTATCGTAGGCTGTGTTCATCATCCAACCAGGGCCGATCTCATCGAGCAGACGACGAACACTCCCACGTAAATCCACGGGCGCGATCCGATCGACCTGAGCAATCATTGGGTCTCACCCACTGATTCCGCAAAGCCAGGCGGCAACTCCACCTGAGGCAAGGGGTACCAGACATTCCCGCGCCTTAGCCCTACCCCCTGCGTCATCCCGTGATTGGCACGATAGAAATCCCTCATCAAGCGCCAGTCATCAGCGGTCATAGACACATAATCCGGCTCCGCTCGACGGAGGTAGAGGTGATCATACAGAATATCACGCAGTTGTCGCTCATCAAGGTAAAGCGACGGATTCACGGTGAAATACAGATCTTCAGATCCGGTGGCGACCAAAGGCATATCGAAAGCAGAGAATCTGTCAAAGCCAATGAACAGGTCCACAGACTCCACGTACTCACCGTAATAGGCCTCCACGATCTCGCGCCGGTTCGGCAAATGCCCATGCGCCTGATAGAACCGAAGCGCGATCCCCGCTATGGTTTCCGTCGCATCATGAGCAAACAGGCCAAAGAACAGCCGACACCGCTCGTGATGTGACGTCTCCTCCGTCGCGCGAGCGAACAAGTCGCACAGGTAAGCATATGGCGTGTGATCCAGGAATCTGTGGTAATCGCCATAAAAGCGGACTCGCACGTCGTACGCCTGGTAGAAATCGAGGAAAGCCGGATGGTTGGTCAGCTGGGCCAACCCCTCGGCCGCCATCTGCATATAGCCCCCGCCTCGCTCCATCAGATCCGGCCCGAAAGCAGGCGTCAACAGCGTGTCCAGGCCATGTTCAAAGAGCAAACGATACACCTCGATATGCCGTTTGGTGACCATATCCAGGTACGCCGAAGCGAAATCCTCGCCCTGGGTACGAGACAGCCGCCCAGGGGAATGCTCTAACATAAACCAGCGCCGAGTGCCATTGATGGGAAACACGCACACCTTCGGCCCTGCTTCGCGCACCAACCGGGCAACGTCCTCCGCGGGCAGGCGCCGGAACTCCTCAAGCCTCTCAGGTCTGTGAACGTTCATCCGGCTCTCTCCTCACACAAGGGTTCACTCACTTCGCAAAACGTGCACGATTGAGGTCTTCGTCGCCCACCGTCCCGGGACAAAGCTGCCCGCCATACCGACCAGGACCATCAATGGAATCAAAAGCACAGCGTAGAGCAAGTTCATCTCCACAATGACCTCCCCAAATCCATAGGTTCTGGACAGGGCAGTCAACAGCAACCGGGTGGAGAGCAATCCCAAAGGAACGCCGAAGACAGCGGATGAGAGCCCCAGAAATCCAGCCATGGTATTGACCATCATCGCAACCTGAGCCGGGGTCATGCCCAACGCTCTTAACACGCCAACCACGTTTAGTTTCTCTCGCATGGCCAGCAGGGAGGTATTAAACACGTTGACCAGTGCGATAACGACCAGGATAGCGGCCAGGGCGAAGATGGCCAACTGCAGGTAGAAGACGGCGTCGGGCAAGGTCTGCCCGACAAACCTCACATTCAGGTCCGCGTCCGAGTTAGGCTCCAGGTATCTCTTCAGCCGTGCTGTGTCGCAACCGGGCCTTAGGCCCAACAGGTAAGCCCTGGGCTCAACGTGTTTGACCAGTCGTGTCACCGTAGGGAGGCTGACCATCAACATCTGTCCCATATTTGCGGGCTCGGGATATTGGCCCACAATTCGCCAGGTCACCGGCCTGTTCGGCCTGTCCTCGAAAACCACCGTCAACTCGTCTCCGATCTCAAGCCCCAGCCAATCCAGCAGCCCCCGGCCGGCGATGGCCTCACACGTACCCGGTTGGAAAAACCTGCCCTTCGATATTCTAAAGGGAAAGGCGCTCAAATCGCCCTCCACGGCCCTGACTTGAAACGACCGACCTGCCGGCGTCTCAACGTCTGCCAGATATTCACCGTAGAAAGCATCTACTCCGGGAGCTTGGCTCAACAGATAGCGCGTCTTCCCGTCGCTAGACTTGTCCCTGGTCACAGTCGCGTCATAGACGATGCCCAACAGGGAAGGATCCGTCTCGTAGACATCCAACGTCTGATTCAGCGTCAGACCAAAGACCACGCCAATCACACCGAGCGTCAGGTTTAACCCAGTCATAAAGGACCTGAACGGTCTGGCAAATACCTCGTTCAGTCCCAAAACCAAGACCATAGGTAGACCCAGCCGGGTGGCCAATCTGACCCCCCAGAACGGCTTCGTGTGCGGCGCTTCGGCACCTACGGTGATGGAGCGGACGATATTCGCCCGAGCGCCTCTGTAGGCCGCCCCAACAGTAGAGAGAATGACGACGCCTGGAACTGCGACCAAGACGGTGGCCACGAGCGGGAAATCAAACGGGGGGCGAAAGGTCGTACTTAGAGAAACCGCCACGCTTCTGAGCGGCAAGGGGGACAGAGCCATACCCAGCAGCAGCCCCAGTGGAGTGCCGATCAAACCTAAGATCAAATATTGCCCTAGATAAAGCCACAAGATCTGGCGCTGGGTGAAACCGACCGCCTTGAGAATTCCTATCTGCTTGAACTGAGACAGGATAATCGCGCTGATGGTGCTGGTGACAACCAAGACGGTGGCCAAGATGGCAAACAGACTAAAAGCGCCCAAAAACACGAAATTGAGCTTGGCTCCAAAAATGGCCGATCTCCTCACGTCACGCCAATCCGTATGGCTCTCGATAGCGTTGGGCCGAAGCTCAGCCTCAATCAGAGCCACCATCTCATCGACGGCGTCGGGAGCAGCCAGGCGAAGCCCCATAGACCAATCCCAGGCAGAGTCGTCGGGAAACAGCTCACGCAGGGTGTCCTCACTGACGTAGACGTACGGAGGCTGGCTATTGCGATACGTATCCCACATCGGATTGTAGGCCAAGCCAACGACCGACCAATGGACCTCTTTCCCATCCGATCGGGTGACGCCGATAGATTCACCCACCGACAGCCCATACAGATCGTCTATGTCTTTGCTTGCCAGGAGCTCCCTCTGGCGCGGGGCCAGGGTCCTACCCTCTTGAACCAATAGGCGATTCACCGTCGCCCCCTCCACAGGGATAGCCCTCAGGCTGACCCAGACCCGGGTATCGCGAATGCGCACGCGGCTTGGAAAGCTGTAGCGCAGTCCGGTGCTCGCAGCAACGCCCGGCAGGGCCTCAATCCATTCGATATCCCGCGCTCGGATTTGATCGCGATTGAAGTGAAGCCAGAGATGGGCTCCATTGAGCTGCTCGAAAGACCTGTCATAGGGAGCCCGAATGTTCAACAGCGTGGCCAGGGCGAGTGTCAGCAGCATAGAAGACGTGACAATCGTAACCAAGATCAGCGTCGAGATCAGCGGTCGAGTGATTACGTCAGCCTTGATTTTCTGCCAGACTGCATCCATGAAATTAACCGACCGTGGAAGTGTAGGGGCATGAGGAAGCAAGCAGATCGACCTCCAAGCCCGCTGAACGCGTGGACGAAAACCATCTGTGGGAGGAGATGTGCTTCACATCGCCTCCCGGCACGCAGTCGACGATGCGGCCGTCACGAAGAAACAGGACGCGCCTGGCTCTGGCAGCAGCCAGTACATCGTGAGTGACCAACAGGACTGTCTGCCCACGTTGGTTGAATTCGCACAGGATATTCAGCACCTCCCGCCCACTGGCGCTGTCCAGGTTCCCGGTCGGCTCGTCAGCCAGCAACAAAGTGGGCCGATTGATGAGCGCCCTGGCAATGGCCACCCGTTGCTGCTGACCTCCGGACAACTCCCAGGGATGTTTTTCAGCCTGATCGGCAATGCCCAACCCCTCCAACAACTCACCAGAACGTCTTCGAATCGCCCTTCTATCTCTTCCAGCAACCAACAACGCAGGCAACTCCACATTGGCACGCACCGTCAAATTATCAATCAAGTGAAAGAACTGAAAGATGAAACCGATATGTGCTCGCCTGAACCTAGCCCGAGCGGTCTCGCCCATGGCGTGCAGCGTATGCTCCCCCACCTTCACCAGACCGGCACTGTGGTGATCCAACCCCCCGACTAAGTGCAACAAGGTCGACTTGCCGCTACCAGAAGGACCCATAACAGCTACAAAGTCCCCCGGGAAGATTTCCAAGGAAATTCCCCTCAGCGCTCTACAGGTCACGTCGCCTGTGTGGTATACCTTCTCCAAATCGACGATCTCAACCAAAGGATTCATGGCAACGTGTAGCCGGTTCTGGTGAAAACCCTCTTGAAACCACTCAGGCTCAAGAGGCGCTCAAGCCACGTGTCCGCGTCTGTCTGTAGCACCAACGTGTCAACCCCCTGCTCCCGCGCCTCTGTAGCGGCTCGAATTGCCAGACTAGTAGCGACGCCACGCCCACGGTATGCGGGCACAACCCCTGTGCCTCCCAGAATGCCAAACCGTTCGTAACGTCGCCAAAGGCTGGTGCCCACGGGGCATCCATCAATCAGAGCGATATAGTGGTAAAAATCGGGCAGTCCCACCGCAGGTTCCAACATGCGCACCATGTGGGGCGCGAAGTCAAGCGCAAGGCCAAAGGCCGTCATAAAGACTTCGGCAAAAGTGGCCACCTCGTCCCCGGACACTTGCCTGACCACCACGCCAGGAGACGGCGGCGGGATCTCGAAATCAGACAGGTTTTCGAGGACCATCCAGGCTTCCACAGCCTCCCGCCTGACAAACCCTCGCCTCAACAGGCGACGGTTCCACGTCGACAGATCCGACGGTGTACAGGCTGGAGAGATGAACACCGTCGTCGGCAAGCCCTTGGACTCGAAGTACGCTATAGCCTCGTTGACTAGATCGTCCGCCATCCCAGAGGTGGACTGCAACAAACAGGCATGGGTCGTGTCCGGAGTGGGAAATATCTCGCTACTGGTCATGACGATGTCATCGCGCAAGACGAGGTCCAAGCCAGGCGTAGCCTGAACGACAGGCTGCATAGCCAGGTAGTTGACCCGCTCAAGGTGGGCGATCCTTCCAGTTGTAGTATCCATGCTCCCCTCCATCCTTCAGTCATTGTAAAATAGATCTGCACTCACCCCCAGTTACTCCGGTCGAGTGTCTCTCAGCGTTCTCGGAGCGGGTAGCGCAAGAAGACCAGATAGGCGGCAAGCATCAGAGCGCCGCCCACGACACCGATCATCCGCACCCCAAGGGGGCCGTGGGGGCCAGACCGGCCGCGGCCCAACAACAACAACAACGGCAGAAGCGCCATCGCTGCACCGTTGATGATTTGCTCAATCACCCCCCAGGTAGCGTAATACGTGCCCTCGTGACGCTGGCCCGTCCGCGCAGCACCATGATCGGTGACCTCGGCCCCAAAAGCAGGCGGCAGCATCGTGACGCCGGACATCGCCGTCGCCTGCAGCGCAACCCATACGATGCCCTGAACCTTCAACGCCACAGGGAACCAATCCCCGATGAACATCAGCCCAGGGAGCACCACCGCCGATGCCAACAGGGATGCGGCAAAGACAGCACATTTGCCTGCCCGGTCCGAAAGCCAGGTCAGAAATGGATAGCAGACCAACGACGCCAACAGAGCCGGAATATAGAAATACATCGTGTCCGCCCGGGTCAAGTGGCAGACCTCGGTGACGATGAATGGAATCGCGGCCTGGACCAAGACCAGGACGATA
>Ga0180431_10008457_pt1 | contig 11792 bp, 12 predicted proteins | sample SS_ome_11_FD_132459 | JGI IMG/M metagenome (GOLD analysis project Ga0180431, IMG submission 132459) | Hypersaline lake sediment archaeal communities from the Salton Sea, California, USA - SS_1_MS_1 metaG | ecosystem: Environmental > Aquatic > Non-marine Saline and Alkaline > Hypersaline >...
TATTTCAATAACCGGTTCCAATCTGACATAATCCAGTGTTCTTGTAATGTCAAGGAAAGGCCCCTCATTGTGTTTCTCCTCTGTTATCTTACCCTCCAAAACTATCTCTGAGCTGGCTGGTATGAGAAGGTCGTTTGTCTTGCACTTCACCACCTCGTACTCGCACAAGGTGTTTGCTATATCCATCTCGCTTACTCCGATATCAGGTGATATGGCAGCAGACAATAGTATAGCCGGGTGCAGGCCAATGCATATTGCTACATCAAGCTCGCCCTCATTCCTTTCCATGAACGCATACAGGTTCCTCTGGCATATCCGGGCCACCAGCTTATCTTTTGCTATTGGAGTTGCCCTGTGAAAGCTCATGTTTAATCCGTATTCAGGGTCTGATGCAATAAAAACCCCGGATGTAAGGTATGGCCCCATATCATTTCTGGTGTATGTTGGTATTGGAATCTTTGATAAATCCACTTCATCTGCTATAACCTGCTGGCACGCCCCCCCACTTGTTTCTTCGGGGGTGGATGGGTTCTCTATAGCATGGTTTATTTTTTTAAGGAGTTCCCTTCCCTCAACACCCAAGGCTGTTGAGAACTTATTTCGTCTATTGCAAAGGTTTCCAACAAGGCTGAAGTTTGAGTTTAAAACATTCTTAAAGTGGGCTGATCCCTCCTGATCTCTCAGAATCCGCGGGATTTCAAGATACGGATCCACTTCCCGCTCATCCTCGGTCACCTCGATTTTTCCCATAAACTCTCTCATCGTTTACCACCCCACCGCTGATAGAGTTTGTTTTCAACCCCCAGGGCATCAAGCAGCTTACCAACAAAAAAGTTTGTGACTTCATCAATGGATTCTGGTTTATGATAATATGCCATATTCGGTGGGACAATCAATACACCCTGCAGCTTCAGTTTCCTCATGTTTTCTATTGCATTAAGCGAGAGAGGAGTGTCCCTGGGTGAGACCACAAGCCTCTTGTTGAGTTTAAGCATGTTCTCAGCAGCCCTGGATACGAGGTTGTCCGAGAAACCGTTGGCTACAGATGATAGTGTTTTCATGGAGCATGGAGCAATAGCCATGGAATCAACATTGAAAGATGAGCTGGCTATCTCAGCGTCAAGCTCATCCTCATGATATAGGTTACAGCACAGTGACTCTATTCTATCCAGGTTGAAGGGTTCATGTTCTTTAATTTTTAGGGCAGCATTTGAGACTATAACGTATACTTCCGCTTTGTTTTTAGCTAGCTCCTCAACCACCCGCTCCCCTAGGATTAATCCAGAGGCCCCGGTTATTGCTACAACAACTCGCATATATATTTATATGCATTCCACCCATTTATCTAATAATTGAACGCTAAAAATGGAAACCTTTAAAATCAAGAAGCTAGAGCTCAATGAGAGAGAGAAGAAAACCATTATGGCTATGGAAAACAAGTTTCTTATGACCAATATGAGCGATTTAGCTAAGAAAAGACGTGATGAAAGGTATCAGATGGCTAAGGAATTCATCGAGGAAGAGATTGAGAAAAAAGACATAAGCGAGAGTGATATCGACTTAAATAAAGCCATAGATTATCTATCAGGATATGGTGTGATGGACCCCATACTGAACAGAGATGATATAGAAGAGGTTTTGATAAACGGCCATGAGACTCCGGTTATGATAGTGCACAGGCAGTTTGGTAAATGCTACACGAATGTGGAGTTCACAAGCAAGGAAGATCTTATGGCCTTGGTCAACAAGGTGATAATATTTTGTGGAGCGAAGAAGGGTAGTGCAATAATCGATGAAATACTTCCGGATGGTCCCAGAATTAATCTCACTCTTCCGCCCGTATCATTCAGGAAACCACTGCTTACGATAAGGAAATACCTGAGAGAGCTTCCAACTGTGGTGGAACTTATAAGCAACGGCACCTTGCCAATAGATATGACCTCTCTTCTGTGGATTTGTGTGGATGGGTTTAATCTGGCACCGAGGAACATACTGATTACCGGAGGTACAAGCTCCGGTAAAACAACCATGCTTAACTCGCTTCTCCCCTTCTCAAGGGAGAGGGAGAGGATTGTTTCCATAGAGGATACCCTGGAGATTGACCTCCACTACTGCAAGGACTGGTGTCGTACCGCTACCACAGAATTCGCTGACATGGAGAAGCTTGTAGAAAACAGTCTTCGGCTGAGGCCTGATAGAGTTATTGTGGGAGAGGTCAGGGGTGGTGAAGCCTTCAACCTGGTTAATGCAATGAACCTTGGACATACGGGTATGGGAACCATACACGCAGATAACGCAAGAGACGCTCTGCTTAAGCTAAGCGCTCCACCAATGAACGTGGACCCTGAGCTGCTTGTTACACTGGATTTGATTGTTGTCGTCAACAGGGTTCACGAGAAAAGCAGTGATGTGAGAAAGCTGACTTACATAGCTGAGGTGGGAGATATTGTTGAGGGAAGAATCCAGCTTGGTTCTGTTTGTGAGTATAATCCTAAAATCAGGAAAACCGAGTTCCACAGATTCCCGGCAGTTACCATAACCAAGATTTCAGAGGCTGTGGGTTTAGAGCCTAAAGAGATAATAAACGAGGTAAGAAAGAGGGAGGGTATACTTGAGTACATGTTGTTAAATGACATAACCAAGGAGGCTGAGGTTCTGAATATGATAAGAACGTATTATAAGGAACCTGATAAGACATGGAATAAGGTACTCTCTGGTCTTAAGAAGATGAGTAAGAAACGTAAGATGATGAGGGAATACTCTACATCCAATAAGAATACTGATTAGGTTATGGAGATAACAGAGATAACTGAGGGTGAAATAAGACTTCTGATACCATCCAATAGGAAGTTAACCAAAAAGGATGTTGTTTTCTACAACCCGCATATGGAATTAAACAGGGATTTGTCTGTTTCCATAGCAAGGGTTCTTGAACCCAGAAGGTTCTGTGACCTGCTTTCCGGAACCGGTGCGAGGGGTTTAAGGATTCGCGAAGAGGGTGGGGTAAGGCATGTTTTGCTGAATGATGCGAACCCGAATGCTTTTGAGTTGATTAAGAAGAATGCTAAAATAAACAACCTGGATGTGGAGATAACCAATATGGAGGCCGGCTCTCTTCTCGAAGATGAGAGGTTTGATTTCATAGACGTGGACCCTTTCGGACCCCCTGTATCCTTTGTTGATTCAGCTATCAAGGCTTTGGAGAATAACGGGGTGTTGGCTGTCACAGCCACCGACACCTCCGCATTGTGTGGAACCTATCCAAGGGCCTGCCGCAGGAAGTATGATTCATTTTCCCTTAGAACAGAGTACTATAATGAGGTCGGTCTAAGGACTCTGCTTGGTTATGTTATAAGAGCGGGTTTAAGGCATAATATCGCTTTCCAGCCGTTGTTTTCTCACTGCACCAGACATTACTTTCGGGTTTATTTGAGGGGTAGGAAAAGCAGAAGGGCCTGTAATGAATCCCTTAAGAGCCTGGTTTACCTGCAACATTGTTTCAGCTGCCTTAACCGTAGATATTCCTCCCTGGGTGGTCTGATAGAGAAGTGTGAATGCGGTCACAGTTTCTCTAACGCCGGTCTATTATGGTCTGGTGTTTTCGCTGATAAGGGTTTTTGTTCAAAGGTTATGGGAAAACTGGATTTCAGTGAGAAAGGCCGTGATCTTGTTGGTTTAGTTAGGGGGGAGCAGGAGATTACAAACCCGTATTATAACATCCACAGGGTATTTCACAAGAGTGGGAGGTCTACTAGGCCTACAATTGAGCTGATTGATTCTCTTTCGGGTATTGGTTTCCATGCTGTTAGAACGCATTTTACGGGTTTAGGTTTGAGGACTGATGCCCCTGTAAAAGAGATAAATAAAATCATATAGATATTATTTCAAATAAAATGAAATAATAGATAGTATTTTTTTAAATAGTTAATTTAATAATTATATTATTGTATATTATATGAAATGTGGAATCTAATAGTGAATCAATGGAAGGGAACACAGAAACCTTGAACATAAACCAGCTTCTTGAATCCATCTTCTGGAAGAAAAAAAAGCTTGTTCCTGAAGCAAAAAAACTCCTGGATCACATAAAGGAATGGAATCGCACAGGAGACCCATACACGGTAGATGAGTGGAGGAGATATTGTGCAAAAAATAGCATAAGCCAGAGCAGCTACCACAACATGCTCAGAAGATTGAAAAATAGCGGTATGGTAGGTAAGAGATTCAATAGATACACCAAGAAGCACGAGCTGTACTTAACAGATAAGTTCTCTGAGTTGATGCGTGATAGGGCTAGTTTGTGGGAGGAGTACATTAGGATGTGATTAGATGGGGATTATCTTGTTTAAGGCGATTTTCAGCCACCCCAGATAGGGTATCCTTATCCAGCCACGGGCCACCAGCTGTTCATCGGTTACAGGTAACGCTATACCACCGTTTGCACCGCACTGATCTGGGTAGGGATTATTGTCTCCCTTGGTTATGTAGAATTCGAAATCACCTGATTTGGGGTAATCCCTGTAGGGACATCGCCCCCCTGATACACAATCCTTGACGTATGGAATGTATGTGTCGTTGAAGTCTTCAACAGATAAGCAGGAGAGTGTGCCCTCAACTCCCTTGATTTCCCAGTCCCTGACCTTGACTATGCCAACAACCCTGTGGATTATGGGCTCATTACCTGAGTGCATTTTATCCCGGTTATAGATTACCACATCACCAAGTGAGGTGTCCGGGAAGAGGGGCAGGATTGTTCCACCACCATCGGGTGTTACGGTGATAATCATATCACCCTTAGAGAACCCGTTCCAGAAGGGGAATCCATCTATTGTGATGTTCTTGTTTATGAGCCAGGTATCCCATACCCCATGGGATTGACAGTCCACCCCGTTCCATAGACTTCCACCGTGGTACATGCTGCATGATGTTACCGCAACCAGGGGCAGAATCAAATTCGAACCCAGTAAAATCTTTGATATAATGATTATCACAGCCAGGACAGCTACTACCTCAGCCAAATCCCTCACCCAGCCCTTAACCTCCGTAAATACTTTCTCGTCCATCGTATTCTTAATTATCGGAATAGAATAATATAATATCTCAAGCGGAAATATGTAAAAAATGAAATTCGCTTCAAGACTGGATAAGGTTGGGGAGTCAGCAACATTCAAGTATTCATCGCTGGCTAAGGGGGAGGGTATACTGAATCTCACCCAGGGTTTGATTAACTACAGGACACCCCCTAGTATAGTAGAGGCTGCGGAAAAGGCTATGAGGGAGGGGAAGACCTCTTATACCCCGACCAGGGGCATACCCGAGCTGAGGGAGAAAATTGCCCTGAAACTAGAGGAAGAAAACAATATCGAGGACCTTGGTCCAGAGAATATATTGGTCAGCGCCGGAGCCAAGCAGGTGATATTCGAGGCAGTTATGGCTTTGGTCGAAAGAGGTGTTGAGGTCGCTATACCAAACCCGTCGTGGGTTAGCTATGAGCCTATAATAAACCTCGCTGAGGGAGAGATAGTCTGGTTGCCCCTTAATTCGGATGAGGGTTTCATTCCTGGAGAGGATTTCCTATCCAAGCTCGAGAACAGCAACCCAAAGCTTATATTCATGAACTCACCCAACAACCCCACAGGCGCTGTATACCCCAGAAAGGTTATTGAGGAAATAGTGGATATTGCAGAAAGGAAGAATGCCTGGATTCTCTCAGATGAAATCTATGAGAAGATAATATACGAGGGGGAACATTTCTCACCAGCGAGCATTTATGATAAAACCATCACAGTCAACGGTTTTTCCAAGGAGTACTCTATGACCGGCTGGCGGCTGGGTTATTGCGCCTGCAAGAATAGTGATTTATTAGACAAGATGAACATCATTCAATCCCAGAGCGTTTCATGTGCCACATCATTCGTTCAGTATGCAGCGATTGAAGCCTTTACGCAGGATGTTAGAGCAGGTGTTAAGCAGATGCTATCTGATCTGAGAGATAGGAGAAACCTCTTAGTTGAGGGTCTGGTTGCTGCTGGATTGCTTGACTATGAACCGGATGGGGCCTTTTATGTATTCCCGCAACTTGGGGATGGAGATGATATTAAAATCGCAGACAGATTACTTGAGGAGGGTGTTGGGGTCATACCCGGAAGTCCCTTCGGCTCTCAGGGTGTTGGTTGTGTGAGGATAAGCTACGGTTTTGTCTCGAAAGATAAAATAAAAGAGGTTGTGGAAAAGCTCTCAGCCATAGAATTATAAAATGTTATCCCAGCAAACCCTGTCCTATATCGGAATCATAGCAGTAATTCTCTTGACTGTGTTTGTTTTATTGCTTTTGTTTTCTACTGCAGCAGTATACCTCATCTTCAGGGACAAAAAGCTGGTGGAAAGGATTCACTCTAAATTCAGCCACATAGTGCTGGATATAATGTTGTTTTTCCTGGACCTGTCTTATATCCCCCTAAAGAAGATTAACTCGGTTTTTGGTAGAAACGGTAACCGGATTGATGTGGTATTGATTGAGATCAGGAACATGCTCTTGAGAAACAGCTTCTCTAATGTACCCTTTAAGGACAGAGTGGTTCTGATTCCACAGTGCCTGAGAAACATAGACTGCAAGACCACCTTCAACTCTGTTGAGGGGGCACAATGCCTTAAATGCGGTAAATGTAAAATCATTGATATAGTGAAAAAAGCAGAAGAGCTAGGGTATATGGGAGTGTACATTGCTCCAGGAGGGGGTTTTGTGCGCAGGATTATCAAGAAAAAGAAACCGAAGGCTGTCTTGGGTATCGGGTGTGCCTGGGAGGTGAATGCTGGGATACTTGAGGTCGCAAGCAAGGGCATACCCGTCCAGGGGGTTATCTTATTAAGGGATGGTTGTGTGGAAACTGACGTGGACCTTAATCAGGTTTTTGAGGTGATGGAGTATGGAAAATGATGATAAGAAAAAACTTTTTTACTGGGATAAATTAACAAACAAAGAAGACGGAAATCTTGAGATAGCTGTTATTCTATTTTTTGTCGCATCATCTGTTGCCTCATTTTACACATACAGTATGGCCTCAATAGACGTTTGGGGTTTGATGACCCAGGTTTTATCCCTCACAATAAGTCCAGAGAAGATATTATATCTATTAACTTCGCTGATTCCGTTCTTTTTTATTTTCCCACTCCCCTTTGCTGTGATGGCATATTATGGTATCAGAAGGGAGAATTTCGAGTTCATCATACCCGTAGCCGCTCCATTAATTGCTTTATTGGTTGGTTTGTTGTTTTTTAATGCTGACCTGAACTACCTGCTCTTCTCGGTTTCCTTTATCATCGCATCAGTTATCTCTGGGAAATGGGCTAATGTTAGATACCAGGAGCTTAAGTCGCTGAGGGTGTATAGGGCTTCCACGAGAGCTGCTTCCCGGGCTTATCTCCTAATCAAGATAGCTGTCATATTAGCTGTTGTTTATACCATGGTAAGCAGTGAATCAATTACCTCTGAGCTCATGGACGATTGCATGGACTCCTACGCCTCTTTATCGATGCAACTGACGGAGAAACAGATGAGAAGCCAGATAGTTGATAGCATTGAGTCACAGAAGAATGTGCAGAAAGCAATGCTCTCCAACCTCACTATTTCAGTGAGTGGGGCGGTTAAATCACAGGGCATTAATAAGCTGAGTGAGGTTGGGGATAGGGAGATTGAGTTGCTTAAGAACTCATCTCTATCGCAGGAGGATAAGAAAGCAATCAAGTCTGGAATTGAGGAGATAATAAAGCAGGAAAAAAATAAATGGGAGATTGAGGTAGACCAGCAGACTGAAGAAATACTCGACAAAATAACCAAGCAGGCGGATAACCGTACACAAAAAGAGGAGCTGGTTGAGCAATACATGAAGGAGATGGGGGATAGTATGCTAAACCAGGAGAATGTAAAAAAACAGATGAATGCGATGTTGAGGGAGCCTGTTTGTATAGAGGACAGGGAGATTGTAATCTATGACTTTATGGAGAAAACATTCCCCTTGCTTGTTGTTTTCATCCTCTGGGGCGTTATGGGAATCTGGAAGAAGCTGATGTTTCTACCCCTTGTGGGTTTATACACGATTATTATTTCAAGTTTTTTTAGGGTGGGGCAGAAATAGATTAAGGAAATGGATTTTAGTGAGATAAAAAGGATGGAGGAGTTGTTTTACTCCAATACATTCACCAGGCTCCCCATAGCTCTTAAGCGGGGGGATGGTATGTATCTCTATGATTTTGATGGAAACAGGTACCTGGACATGTTTGCAGGTATAGCTGTTAACTGCCTTGGTCACTCTCATCCAGCTGTGCTCAAGGCGTTAGTTGAGCAATCAAGGAAGCTTCTGCATGTCTCCAACTGGTTTTATACGCTGCCACAGCTTGAGCTGGCGAAGCTTCTGGTAGAGATTACTGGCATGGAGAAGGCTTTTTTAACCAACTCCGGAAGCGAGGCGGTTGAGGCTGCGATAAAGCTGGCAAGAGCCAGAACAGGGAGGAAAGAGATTATTGCCATGGAGAATGCATTCCATGGAAGGACCCTTGGAGCCCTGAGTTTGACCTGGGAGAAGAAATACAGGGAACCCTTTAAACCCTTGGTTCCCGCAATGAGGTTCGCAAGATATGATGACATTGATTCACTGGAGGATAAAATAAACAAGAACACTGCTGCGGTAATCCTGGAGCCTGTATTGGGTGAGGCGGGGGTTATTATCCCCGGAAAAGACTACCTGAAGGCTGTTAGGGATTTAACCCTTGACAGGGGTGTTTTGTTGATTGTTGATGAGGTACAGACCGGGTTCGGTAGAACCGGGGAGTTGTTTGCGTTCCAGAAATCAGGTATTAAGCCAGATATCCTGTGCCTGGCTAAGGGCTTGGGATCTGGTTTCCCGGTGGGGGCCATGCTATCATCAGGTATAGACTTCAAGCCGGGAGAGCATGGAGGAACCTTCATAGGGAATCCTCTGGCTTGTGAGGTGGCTAAGGCTGTTGTTGAGACCATAATCAGGGATGAACTACATATTAACGCGAGGAAAGTGGGCTCCTATCTCAAGAAAGAACTGGGAGATAAGGGCTTTGAGGTCAGGGGTGAGGGGTTGATGATTGGTGTGGAAACCGAGGACGGAAAAAGAAAAGTGCTGGAGTTGATAGAAAGGAGTGTTTTGACCATACACTCCAGCAATACCCTAAGGGTTCTTCCTCCGTTGATTATTGAAAAGAAACACGCTGATGAATTCCTCCAAAAGCTCTGAGATATATTGGTTTAAGTAGATAGTATTTATTCTCGAAAATGGATTCTGAGCAGATGAGCAGGGAACTATGGGATGATATTAAGTTATTCAGCGAGAGGCTGAGTAGGGAGAAGGATGTGTTGGTGGTAAGCCACCATGATGCTGACGGGATAACAGCCTGCGCTATTTTGCTGGACTTATTCAGTTACCTAAAAATAAAAACTGATTCAATAATCACCAAGCAGCTGGATAGTAGGGTTATGGAGAGGATTACGGGGATAAAAAAGAGTGTTGTGTTCTCTGATATGGGCTCAGGGCAGCTTAATCTAATCAGGGAAAGCGCTATAGACTACTATATCATAGACCACCACCAGCCGTTGGATAAAGATGATAGACAGGTTAACCCGCATTTTTATGGCTATGATGGGGGAAGTGATGTCTCGGGTGCTGGGATGGCCTATTTTGTGGCTAAATCTTTGGGGAGGGATGATATGGCCCATCTGGCTTTGGTTGGGGCGGTGGGTGACATGCAGGATTCCAGAGGAAGCCTTCATTCGCTTAACAGGATTATCCTGGCAGATGGTGTAGAACAAAAGACTGTGAAGGTAAAAAACGATTTAAGGTTGTTTGGAAGGCAGAGCCGGCCTGTGCATCTGATGCTGACCTACGCATCGGATCCGATAATTCCGGGATTAACAGGTAACCAGCAGGCTTGCTTGCAGTTTATTGAGTCCCTGGATATTAACCCGAGAAGAGACAGCAACACCTGGAAGAGCTACGTTGACCTAAGCCTGGAGGAAAGAAAGAAACTCATAAGCGCAATATACATGAGGCTCCTTGATTTTAACGTCCCTGAGTATCTGATTCAAGGCATGGTCGGCGAGGTTTACACACTGCTTAATGAGGAAAAAAGAAGTGAGTTAAGGGACTCGAAAGAGTACGCTACCTTGATGAACGCTTGCGGCAGGCAGGAGAAGCCTGAGATGGGATTGGCTGTGTGTTTAGGCGATCGTGGAGATAAATGGGATGAAGCCAGGGAGCTTTTGCAAAACCATCGGGAGATGTTGAGCAAGGGTATAAAGCACCTTTCAGATAAGGGGGTTAATGAGAGGGAACAGCTTTATTATTTTAACGCTGGGGGGGAGATAAACGAGAGGATTATTGGTGTGGTGGCCGGGATGGCCTACGGAGCCAAGATTATTCCACCAAACAAGCCCATACTGGCCTTCGCCTTGGACAGGGAGGATCCCGGGTTGATTAAGGTTTCAGCTAGGGCTAACTGGGCTCTGATAAGGAGGGGGATTCACCTTGGTAATGCTATGCGCGAGGGCAGCAGGGAATTCGGCGGAGAAGGCGGTGGACATGATATAGCAGCAGGAGCCACAGTACCGAAGAATAAGGTGGACTCGTTTATTGAGGTAGTAGATGAAATATTTAAGAAACAGCTCACCGGGGGTTAGATGGTATTTATATGATGAGTCGAATATATATCTTTCTACACTGTTGAGTTCGCTTTCTGGGTGCGCCGGATGCGTCTGGTGTACGCCAGGTAACATTAGCTGAATCAATCAAAAAAAAATGGCTCGCATGCATGCACGCAGGAGAGGTAAATCCAGCTCAAAGAAACCCGCAAGAAGGCACACTGAATGGTTGGGTTACGACGCTAAGGAGATAGAGGATCTGATTGTGAAGCTGGCGAAAGAAGATAAGACGCCCAGCGAGATAGGATCCATCCTCAGAGACAGCTACGGCATTACCAGCGTAAAAGATGCAACAGACAAGAAATTAGGGTATTTTCTTGAGAAAAATAAGCTTGCATCAGACATCCCGGAAGACCTTGAGAATCTAATCCAGAAAGCAGTTAAACTCAGGAAACACCTTGAATCCCACAAGAAAGACATACACAACAAGAGGAACCTCGCCCTTATTGAATCAAAAATCAGAAGACTTGTTAAATACTACAAGAACACCAGAAAGCTTACAGCTGACTGGAGATACGACCCCGAGAAAGCAAAGCTCATGGTAAGATGAAAGCTAAGGCATTACTTAAAACCAAATCAATGGATGCGTCAAGTGTCGCTAAATCACTTCAAACAGATAATGTATTAATGGAAAATCTGAGTATTAAGACAACACCCGGGGCAGGATATATAAAAACCCATGTGGAATCAGATAACCTTAACTGTTTGATGAATACACTAGACGACTTAATATGCTGCCAGATGGTTGCTGAGAGGGTTATTCAATAAAAAAAAATGGCGCGAAAGAAGATTTCATCGTGGAAGAAAAAGCAGTTCTTTGAGATAGTAGCGCCCAAGGAATTCGAGTACAGAAAAGTTGGTGAGTGCGTAGCAAACGATCCGGATAATATCATTGGAAGAACATTTGACGTATCCCTCTGGGAGATGTTAAAGGATAAGACTAAACAACATATGAAGATTATCTTCAAAATTATTGATATAAAGGGTGGGAAAGCCCAAACCAGCTTCAGGAAATTCGAGGTAAATCCCGGCTACCTGAGATCTAAGGTAAAAAAAGGCGCAAGCAAGA
>Ga0180431_10008459_pt1 | contig 11792 bp, 15 predicted proteins | sample SS_ome_11_FD_132459 | JGI IMG/M metagenome (GOLD analysis project Ga0180431, IMG submission 132459) | Hypersaline lake sediment archaeal communities from the Salton Sea, California, USA - SS_1_MS_1 metaG | ecosystem: Environmental > Aquatic > Non-marine Saline and Alkaline > Hypersaline >...
AACCGTTCGATTTCGGCCATCTGTTCGTCCTTGCTTAAACCCTTGAACCACGTTTTGTATGCGGCCTTCGGGTCGGCGGCCGATTTACCGGCGTCGAGCGCCCGAACGGCGTAGCCAGTCTTGGCGAGCTCGTTGAGCTCCTTGGTGGTTTTCTTTTTCAACACCCGTTGCACCGAAATGATCAGGTGTGACATAGCCCAGTTGCGTATGTCAGCAGGTGTTGCGCCCTCAAAGTCGATGTTCACGTCGATATTAGCCTTGAAACCTTCCGGCAGGTCCCCACCGGATACGGAACAAGTTTTCGTGGTAATGTCTGCCATAATACACCTCCATAAAAGGGCGGACCACGAGACAAACACCAGAGTATTCGATTGTCAAGGAACGGCGATGCGCGTTTCGCATTGTTGAAACCATCAGATCATACATTACCAGTTTTGTCAAGCAAAAAGTTTTTGGGCCACCGTTCACCGTCAGAAATCCGTTGGGGGAAAACCTTTGCGCTTCGCGCGGGAAAGGCTTCTGCAGGAAACGTAACGGGTTCTATAATCCCACAAAATTGTGAATTTCATTCACTTCGTTCATAATTTGAACAAAGTGAGCGAGGTTCACGGGAGTTTGTGATAGTGTCTGGTGCGGCGATAGGCGAGACGTTCTGGCGTCGCCACAAATGGGTGAAAATGCAGATCGCAGGCAAATGTGGCAAAAAATAACTTGACAACGGCAAAGCGACCGTGGTAGAATGTGGTTATACAATGGTGAAGGGTGAAGGCATGATGCAACCGAAAAGGGACATGACGAAGTACAGAACCGGGAATCGGACGGGCGAGCGAGACGGACGACGCGCCGAGCCCGGGCAGAAGAAGGCCTTCGAAGTCGATCACATGTGGGAGGTACATCATGAGATAGTCAGGCGCCGTCTTCTTGGCCAGAAAGTAGTGAACATCGCAAGGGATCTCGGGGTTAGCGAAACGATGGTTTCGTATACTCTGAACTCACCGGTTGTACGCGATAAACTTGATGTTATGAAAGGCGCACGAGATGCTGAAACGCTTGATCTGGCCAAGAGGATTCGCGAGAACGCTCCCAAGTCATTGAAGTTATTGGAAGAGATTATCGAGGGTGAAGTTGATGGTACGACGGTTGGAGTAGGGCTTCGAGCGCGGGAAGCAAATACTATGCTGGCCCGAGCAGGGTACGGCCCGATCACGAATGTCAAGGGCGCGATAGCGCATGCGCACTTTAGTGGGGAAGACATTAAGGAGATCAAGAAGCGTGCGATCGAATCTGGCGTCAAGTCTGGTGTGGTTGTCGATGCGGACCTTGAGGAGGTGGGATAGTGGATTATGTTCCGAAGTACTTTAAGTCTTATGAGTTGGTTCCACGTGAGGTTTATAACGACTTCGATCGACGCAATAAGCTAAACCAGATCTGGTGGTTGTTCGATCCGCGGATTCTGAAGATAGCAGACAGGCTTAGAGAACGTTACGGAAAGATGATCGCAAATACGTGGTGGTGGGGCGGCGAGCATCACTATCGTGGGTTTCGGCCGCCTGGCTGCAGAATCGGGGCCAAGTGGTCCCAACATCGTTTCGGGCGCGCTGTTGACTTGGTTCCAGTTGATAAAACGGTGCAAGAGATTCGAAGCGACATCAAGGACGGAGAAGACTTTGGTTGGATAACGTGCATCGAGGAGAACGTATCATGGTTACACGTCGATTGCAGAAACTATCAGGGCTTGTTGCTGGTTTATCCGTAAGGAGGCAATAATGGGATTCTTAAGTAAACTTGTTGGTCTTGGAATCGGCGACGCAGCTAACGGAATCGCCAACGTAATCGACAAGTTCGTCGAGACGCCAGAAGAAAAACACGCTGCCCAAGTCGTTCTAACCAAGATCGCTCAGCGACCACACGAGTGGCAGGCTGAGATCAACAAGATTGAGGCTTCACACCGCACAGTTTTCGTAGCCGGCTGGCGTCCTGCTATCGGCTGGATTTGTGCGTTAAGTTTGTTCTGGGGCTGGATTCTGGCTCCACTGCTCGTTTTCTTCTTTCCTGAAAGACCACTGCCAAACATTAACACGGCGGAAGCCCTGACGCTAGTAACTTCGTTACTGGGCCTTGGCGTTCTACGTACTTATGAGAAGAGAACAGGCATCAACAAATAACCTTCACGACTAGGAGGTCAAAATGAGATTCGCTACACAAACGTCGGGAAAGGCGAAGATCACCTGGAAACAGACTTCGACTAACTCGGCGGCTGGTCTGACCGCGGCGAACATAGTCGGCGGTGAGTCTGGCCAAACAGCAGTAGGTGCATTGATCACTTGTGAAACGAATGACGTTCGTTACACACTTGATGGAGCAAACGATCCTACTGGTTCTGGCGGTGCCGACTTCGGCCACGTAATGCCTGCAGGTGGTGGCATTATCCTCGATAGTCCGGACCACGTGCAGAACTTCAAGTTTGTTAGCAAAACTGCTGACTCGCATGGCGTTTTGCACATCACTTCATTCTTCGCTAAATTGTAGGAGGTAGCCATGCAGATACTAACACCTTATGTTAGCCCTGCTGAGGTGACCGCCAACACTGCAGCGAGGCACACGCAGAACACTGATCAGTACCTTGACTACGACGGTAGCAACCAAGTTGCTGTGGCAGATGCCAAGGATGCTGTTGACAAGAAGCACTCACAAAACACCGACACTCAACTTGGTACGATGGCTGCCAGCATCGCAATGGGCGGTTACAACATCACTGGCGCTGGCGTTATAAGTGGCGGGCTTGACGTTATCGACGTAGGCGAGAACACTGCGCTTACGGATGCACAGTGTCTGGGCACGCTCGTCCTGGTAAGTGGCGCTTACACGGTTACGTTGCCAGCAGTTTCTGGAGTTGCTGAGGGAGCGAACGTAACGATTTATTCCACTGGCGCCAATCTGATCAAGGTTGACCTTGATGACAACGATAGATTCGTGCTTGACGGGACTGCACTCACGGACGCTCACATGCTCGACTCAGAAAGTGCTGCTGGTGACTACGTGACTGTTGTAAAGGACTCTGCTGCTGGTTGGACAGTGATTGGGCGGTCTGGTGCGTGGACGGATGGAGGTACATCGTGATGCCAGGACTTTTGGGTAGGACAGCTACAATTAGTAGTGGTTTTGTCCCTTCCGGCTCTCCGGTTGGTTGGTGGAAGGCTGATGCTATTACTGGGCTTGAAGATGGTGACCCAGTTGGAACGTGGCCAGATTCGAGTGGGAATGGGAATGATCTGACACAGAGCATAGCGAGTAAAAAGCCAACTTATTATGTGAATGTTAAAAATGGGTTACCAGGAGTAAAAGGTGATGCAGCTATATATCCAGGGTATATGGTATGCACAGTGTCACTTACTCAACCGAAATCTATTTTCGTTGTTGCCAGGAGTGGTGGAATCATTTCGAGCGGTGGGTATAGAAAGTATGTTAGTGGTTTTACTGTGGGTGCTTATGGTTCCGGCGGTAATAAGAATTTACTTTACTTACTTGATGACAGTCTGTTGTGGAATACTGACACTGCATTACCGAATGATCATATGTTCTATGGCTTAGCTAATGGCGCTAATTCAGAGATCAGGTATAATGGTAGCACTGTTGTAACAGGAAATGCTGGAACTGCTGGTAACGATTTCACAGAACTATGGTGGAATATAGTTGGTGCTAGTATGTATATATTCGAATGTGTTTTATACGATAATAATGAATCCCCATCTGACAACGAATCCGGTCTTAACGATAAGTGGGCGGTGTACTAATGAGATTCAAAACAGAACGAGAAGGGTTGCAACACTTGCTTGCAAAGGAAATTCCAGATCCTCGTGATCTAATAGGCAAGAAACAGCCCAAAAGAGAGAACTGTGGAAGGCTTGTTCGAGGGCAGTACAAGGACATTGCAAGAGACTTTGAGGACTGGCTTGAGGTCAAGAAATTCATGTTCTCGCCCGAGGAACAGATTGCCCTGCGTGGTGTCGATCATCGAGGCCGGAAAGGCCAAGTCGACCACTCGCTTCGAGATCGTATGGTTAATGTCTTCGTGGACTGGTGTGAAGGAAGCAAGGATCTTAAGCAAAGCATGATTAAGGCTATGGAGTAAAGTATGCCAAACACTGGAAAAATGGTTGGGACTATCGGAGCTATCGCTGCTGCTATTGCGGCCTTTATAACGGTGCTGGCATTTACTAGTGCGCAGATTGGTTCGATTGATACGAAGTTAAGTCAAAGAGTTTTTGAAGTCGAGATGTCACAACGAGTTTGCGAAACTGCGATGAGTGAGTTCCGAGCAGACATGAAATGGGTGAAACGTAGCCTGGAGCGAATAGAGAAAAAAATCGACAATGGAAGCGTCAACTAGTTTAAAGTACGACGATGATGTTAGAACCATCATGGCGCAGTGCTACGCAAGCACACGAACATGCGCCAAGGTGCTGTTTCCAGAACGTTTTTGGCTTCCGTTTTCGGAACTACATGATGAGATCTTTCGAATCTTGGACGATGATTCGATTCAGCAGGCTGTCATTGCTGCACCACGTGGCTTTGGAAAGACCACGATCGACACGATTGCTCATCCAGCGAAAAGGATTTTGTTTCGGGAAAAAAGGTTCATCGTTCCTATCAGTGCTACCGCTACCAAAGCAGTGATGGATGGCGAGAACTTGAAGCGTGAGCTCGCGACCAATACGATGGTCAAAGAGCTATTTGGCCCGATGAAGAGCGAGTCGTATTCGAAAGAACAGTGGATTACGCAAAGCGGCACGATGGTGATGCCACGTGGTGCCGGGCAGCAAGTTCGTGGTATTCTTTACGATCGTTATCGTCCGGACTTGATTATCGCGGATGACTTGGAAGACCCGGAAGCCGTTCGTAATGATGATCTTCGAAAAACGCTTCGGGAGTGGTGGTTTTCTGATGTTTGCAACTCGATCAACCGAGCGCGAAAGGACTGGAAGATCGTGCTGGTTGGAACCGTTTTGCATGAGGATTCGTTGCTTGTTCACCTTTTGGAAGATCCGGATTGGTACAGTGTTCGACTGGAGCTGTGTGGGCCGGACTTAAAGTCGAATTGGCCGAACTTCATGCCGGACACGGAAGTTAAGAAACTGTATGACGCTCATGAACGGCGTGGTCAGCTTGACGTGTTCGCTCGTGAGTATAGAAACTTACCCGTTTCCGTTGAGGATGCGATCTTTCAACAGTCTTACTTCAAGCATTACTCAGAGACGGAAGACGAGTTCATGAAGACTAAGGACAGGGTCGAGAGTGTGGTAATTGCTGACCCTGCGAAGACAGTTAAGATGCACTCAGCCGAAAGTGCCGTTGTTGGCGTCGGGATCGATCGTCAGAGTGCCCGGCTTTACGTTCGTGATGTTGTCTCACGCAAGATGTATCCGGATGAGCTCTACAACGAGATGTTTCAGATGCTTGCCCGACTGAACGCACACGTGCTTGGCGTCGAAGTCACGTCGCTTGAAGAGTTTATTAAGCAGCCAGTCAAGAACGAGATTATTAAGCGTGGTATCCCGATCGGTGAGCCAGTCTGGTTGAAAGCGCGTGGTGGTGACTCACAGGAGCGTGGCAAGGAGAAGCGAATTAAGGAGCTGTTGCCCTACTATCGACAGGGTTACGTTTATCACAACGAGAACTGTTGTCATGAACTTGAGGCACAGTTGATGAGTTTTCCAAGGTCACGACTATGGGACATCATGGACGCATTCGCGTACATTATCGAGATGCTTGATCTCGGAGAACGGTATTTTGAAGGACCGGAGTTAGATAATCCGGAAGATGAGTACAAGGAACTTTACGAGTCTTGTGACGTACGTACAACGGACTGGAGGTACAAGCATGCCTAGAGTAGTTAAGCTTTACAAAAAGAGCAAGAGCAGCCTGAAGCACAACGAGGGCCCTGAAAGTCCCATAACTAGGAAGGACGTTGAAAGGGCTGGCGGCAGCCTAGAACAAGTTTATAGAACTCGTGCCGCTTATGGTGATCCTTTTTCTATGGACGTAGTAGAAAGGGTCGAGAAAACTACTGGTAAGAGGAAACCGTTAACTAGATGACAGTCCAAAAGATCTATGTAGGTTCTTTCGGGCCAGCGTTATTCGATGATACCGAAGACATTGGTGATCCGGATGGTGACTTCAGTGGTGAGACGCAAGTAGCCTTTCGCACGGATGGCTCAGGGTTATTTGATGGAGACTTCGGTGTTGGCGGAGATCTTGATGTCACTGGCGACGCGACGGTTGGTTCGTTAAAGTTAAACGACACTAATGCCTCTCACACCTTGCAGCTTCTGTGGAACGAAGACGACACAGCTGATCGTATTCTGAACTTGCTTGTTGGTGGTGGCGATCGTTCTTTGACACTAAATGAGGACTTCACGATCGGGGATGGTTACAACGTCACGATCACGGCCCTTGGTCAGGCTAACACACTCACCTTGAATGAGGGTTTCACGATCGGGGATGGAAGTGCTGGAACGTTGACATTTAGTTCGGCTTGTTCGTTGACGGTTGAGCTTGCGTCCGTTATCAATCAAGACTTGACGACTGATGCCAGTCCCACGTTTGCTAATCTCAGCTTAGGTACTGGTGAGCTTACTGCTGGTTCGATCAATCGAGCTGCTGACTCGCTCACGTTGGAAATCGGTGGAACGGCTGTAGTGTCTGTGGCTTCCGATTCCGTGGCCTTGGGCGATGGCGGTGTGACCAATTACTCCAAGTTCGAGGCTGATGGAATATTAGAGTTTCACGGCGATGCTACGGTTTGGGATGATGTTAACGTAGGCGCAATGCTATTGACCTTACCAGCCGCTAACCAGCCGGACGTGGATACGTTCGTTGATGAGGCTGGTGATGATACTGGAATCGAAACTTATGCGTTCGCAGTCGGTGAAGAGATTCATGGGTCTTTCGAGCTGGAACATCGTTACAAGGAAGGTTCTAATATTACTTTCCATATACACTGGCAAGGAAAGGCGGCTCCAACAGGTACGGACTATGTGAACTGGCAACTTACCTACACCCTAGCAAGAGACGATACCACGTTGGACGCTGTCACGACTATAACTAAGGAAATAGCGTTCGATACTCAGTACGAGTTTATGAGAACTGATTTCGATGAGATTACCGGAACTAATTTTAAGATCGAAGACCAATTTCTTTTTACTTTAGAAAGAGTCGCTTCTGCTGGTGATGCTTACGCTGGTGATGCTCTAGTGGCGACTGTAGGAATTCATTTCGAGATAGACACCGTAGGAAGTAGACAAATTACGACGAAATAGAGGACAATATAATGCCTAACATTGTTTACGGGGACGTCGGGAAGGGCAACATTTCTACCCTTGCGAACGTGGATCGAACGTTTGATTACGAGTATCCGCAAGGCCTGGATTTGTCACCGAAGTCCGACCTTCATAGGTACATCGTCAGCGAGGTGTTGAAGCGCACGATCGTGAGCCACCGCGTGATGAACAATCGGTTCGATTCGTGGAACGAAATTGATCGTTGTTTGACCACGTACATTGACGCAGATTCAAGTGGCCTGGGCTCGTACGACGACGAAGAGTCTGATTTGAAGAAGGATTCGAAGACTAAGAATAAGCCGACTTCGATAGTGTTTCCATACTCGTACGCGATTCTGGAGACGGTGCTTACGTATCTTGTGATGGCCTTTCTGGAAGAGCCGATATTTAGGTATGAAGGCGTCTCGCCAGAAGACACCATCGGGGCTATTCTTATGGAGTTGCTCGTCAACGTGCATTGTAACAAGACCAAGGTTGCACTTGCTTTGCATACGATGTTCCGTGATTCGATTGCTTACGGTATAGGTCTTGGTGCTCCAAGCTGGCATCAACACTATGGTGGTAAGGTTGTTAAAGGTCAGCGTGGGTTCATGGGACGTCTCGGGCAGTTCATTGGTCAGGGACCGAGGAAGGAGATGATTGGCGACCAGCTTTTGTTCGAAGGTAATAAACTTGACAACATCGACCCTTATCTTTGGCTGCCCGATCCGAACGTGCCCGTTGATAGAATTCAAGAGGGCGAGTTCTGTGGATGGGTTGAGAGAACGAGCTACGTGAAGTTGCTCAGTGAGGAACTTGTTGGTCCGGACCTTTTTAACGTACGTTACTTGCAGCACTTGATATACAAGAAGTCTTCGCTATATGGTGAAGACAAGTCGAAACGAACAGAAAAAACGGGCATGTCGATTCGCGAGGCTGGCGGTAGGCACGAAACCACTGACCCGGTTGACGTTATCAACATGTATATCGACCTGATTCCAAGCCAGTGGACGGATGGCAAAGACAAGGCACTTGGCAAGTCCGACTATCCACAAAAGTGGTTATTTGGTGTGGCTAGTGATTGTCTGGTTGTGAGAGCTAAACCACTTGGCTTGACGCACAATCTATATCCGATCGTGGCGATGGCTCCAGATTCGGATGGTTACACGTCCACGCCTGTTTCGCGAATCGAAGTACTTCACGGCCTGCAGGGCACGCTTGACTGGCTGTTTAACTCACATATTACGAATGTGCGCAAGGCCATACACGATATGATTATTTACGACCCTTACCTGCTGAATGCGAAGGACATGGAAGACCCGAAGCCAGGCAAGTTGGTACGAATGCGACGTCCGGCCTGGGGAAGGGGCGTTGAGAACGCTGCTATGCAGATGAAGGTTAGTGACATTACGCGAGAGAACATTGGCGATTCTTCGTGGATTGTTCAGTGGATGCAGAAGATCGGTGGTGCCGATGATCCTATGATGGGCTCGTTGAGACAAGGCGGACCGGAGCGCTTGACGAAGGCAGAATTTCAAGGAACGCGTGCAGGGGCAATAAATCGGCTAGAACGTATTGCTAAGGTAATGGGCTTGCAAGGGATGCGGGACCTAGGTTACATGTTTGCTAGTCATGCTCAGCAACTGTCGTCCATGGATAACTTCGTTAAGTGCACCGGACGCTGGCAGGAAGAACTTATTAAGGAGTATGGCGGGAACGTTCGACGTGGGCGTATTCCGGTTTCACCGTTCGACATCCTTATTGACTATGACGTTTTCGTTCGTGATGGAAGCGTTCCGGGGAACAACTTCTCCGATGGCTGGCTCCAGATGTTTGCCATTCTTGCGGAGCATCCAGAGCTTAACCAAAAGTTCGATATTGTTCGGATCTTTCGTCATATCGCTCGAAACCTTGGTGCTAAGAACATCAGTGAGTTCGAGCGCATGCAAGCTAAAGTGGTCCCTGATGAGGAGGCCTTAAGAGGTGCGGAAGCTGGTAACCTTGTTCCAATTAAAGGAGGTTTGAGTGCCTAACGAAGACGCAAAGATTTTTGACAGGCCGCCAGTAAAGATTCAGTGCTCCGTTCGGGAATTCGAACTTGGCATCGGCTCGCCTTTTTGGCAGGCAATGAAAGTCCAGATCGAAGCTTGGATGGAGGACATTCGTGATAACCTTGAAGACCCAGAGAACATTTATCTGGAGAGATCGTTACGAAGGTTGGGCGGGAATGCGGAGGCATTGCGGAACGTACTTCAACTGCCTGAACTAACGTTACGGAATTTGCAAGATGGAATTAACGAAATGTAACACTGCGCCACTTTGTTCAAATTATGAACAAAGTGAATAAGGAGACGACTATGGAAAACGGAGACAAAGGAACAAAGGACGAGATTGATAGCATGCTTTCCGAGTTTGGTGTGGGCGAGCCACCGGCAGAACCACCCGTTGAGCCACCCGTTGAGCCGCCGGTAGAACCACCGGTCGAGCCTCCGGAACCTCCGGAGCCAGGACCAGCGGAACCGCCGGTAGAGCCACCAGCAGAACCACCAGCAGAACCGCCTGGTGAGGGAGAGCCACCAGTGGAACCTCCGCCGGCTGAGCCGCCAGGGGAACCACCGGACGAAGCTGAATTATTGAGACGGCAGAATGCGTTGCTTATGGAACGTATTGAGCAACTTTCTGGCCCGAGTGCTCCTGCAGAACCGACTGAACCGCCAGCGCAACCAAAGGAGGGCGAACCACCTCCAGGTGGGCAACCGCCAGCGGGGCCGCCTGCAGAGCCAAAGCCTGTGGCACCACTTAAGGACGTTGCTGTACAAGAAGTTGATTTCCTTAGTGGAAAGGATCCTAGTGATCTTATCGACAACCCTGAAGAGTTTAACAAGTTGCTTAATCGTGTTTACATGGCTGGCGTACAGCAGTCGATACCGATGGCACAGGAACGTACGTTGCTCAACGTTCCAGGGATAGTGGTTTCGCACGTTCGTAGGCAGATCGCGTTTCAGAAGATGGTTGGCGACTTTTACGATGCTAATGAAGACCTGAAACCGGTGCAGCGGACTGTGCAGTTGCTTGCTAATGAAGTTCATTCGGAGAATCCAGACTGGAACGTCACGAAGATCTTCGATGAGGCAGCTAATCGAACACGAAAGGTTCTCGGAATATCCGCCCCGAAGCCTGGAGAGAAACCAAAAGAAGGCGGTGAACCACCTCAGAACCCTGCGTTCGCAAATCCCAGGGGTTCCCGACAGACAGGACCGAAGGGAGGCCAGCTGACGGGAATGGCTAAAGAGATCGACGATTTGATTAAGTTTTAATCTGGAGGAATTTATTATGATCGAGAGAGGTCAAGCATCACTAATGGATATGCAAGTGATGGAAAACGCCAGGGTGGTTAACTGGACCGAATCGGACACCGCGGAAGTGTTCGAGCAGGTTATTAACTGTGACTCCACCGGTGGCGCTTTTACCGTCACGCTGCCAGATGTGTGCGCAGCGATGGGTAAGGCTTACTCCATCAAACTGATTACTGACAATGGCGACGTCACGGTTCAGGATCAGGATGACTCGTATTCTTGGGAGGGAGACTATACCCTTGGTGACGCTGGCGATGCCCTTTTGCTCTTCTCAGATGGGCATAAGTGGTATGCAATAGCCAATTACGGCGTTTAACAATTAGCTTGGAGGTGCAATAATATGTCTTTCAAGGGACAATTACTCAAGGCGGGGATTTCGTCTAATGGAAAAGATGTAGTTATTTTCCATGAGGATGGAACGTTCACTGTGAAAGGCGATTTCATATTGGGGAGCTCTAGCGCCCCTCTTACGCTGTCGCCTGCCTCGGACCGCGCTCTTGAGATCAACACGACCTGTGCGCTGACGAGTGGGACGATTCGTTCAGTGGACATCGACCAGACACAAACGGCCTCCGGAGCTGGAATCTTCGAGGTACTTAGGGCCAGTTTGAACTCTGAGTACCGAACCGGCTCGTGGGCCAACGCAATCGTTGGTCGAATTGACTATGGTTCCACTGGCGACTCTGCCGGTGGTATGGCGGCTGCAATCTGCGGCGAGATAAACCTCGCTGCGAAAGACATGCACAACCTTGGTGGTGGGTACTACGCGTTTGACGCGGAGATAAACGTTCCTACTGGGTGTACGCTGATGGACACTGTGGCGACACGCCCGGTGGCGTTTTTCAACCTCGCTGCGTGGGGTGGTGCAGTAGGTGAGTTCGACGACAAGGGCTTCTTGTTCCATACGGACGGACTCACGGCTGGTGCCGGGCATTTGCTTTCTGCGAATACTCGGACGTTAAGAGTTAACATTGGAGGCACAACGAGGTATCTTTACCTCAGCGATACCGAGGACGATCTTGGTGCGATGGTGATGGATAGTGTCACCTTCTCGGATGGTGGCACGATTACTGATGCCTCCGACGTGATGACGTTGACTGATGAAACGATTACGTTG
>Ga0180431_10008461_pt1 | contig 11789 bp, 8 predicted proteins | sample SS_ome_11_FD_132459 | JGI IMG/M metagenome (GOLD analysis project Ga0180431, IMG submission 132459) | Hypersaline lake sediment archaeal communities from the Salton Sea, California, USA - SS_1_MS_1 metaG | ecosystem: Environmental > Aquatic > Non-marine Saline and Alkaline > Hypersaline >...
CTTTTGATCGTGCTTTCCTGGACAATAATGGGATTTGTTGAGGCGGTCTGTGCCGGGTTGATCTGCGCGGCTATGAATAAATAGCCACTCTTGTTGATTTATCGAATGAGGCTAGGAGACGGAGCCGCAGATACAGTTTTACGGTTTCGTGACATTGGGAATATATAAAACAATTTGCTTAAAGAACTGCCCAGTTGTTGTTGACAGCGAACACCTCTTTTCGCACATTAGAATCTTTGATTGAAAACGATTTTTGACACATAGGAGTCATACATGAAACGGATTACTGTTTTATCGGCAATTATTGTTCTTTTAATCGGCGTTTTTTCGTGCAGTTACACCCCCTCTATTGTAGATGCAAATGGAGACGTGGTATACGGGAGCATCACAGAGATTGTGCCGGTTACATTGGGAGGCTTCGAGCAATGGCTGGTGATCAGAGGTGTCGACCGGACGAATCCGGTGCTGCTTTTCATTCACGGGGGGCCGGGAGTTCCGGAAACGCCGCTGATTCATTCTATATGCAAAGACCTTCAGAGAGATTTCGTAGTGGTGACATGGGATCAGCGGGGCGCAGGCCTGTCCTTTTCCAAAGACGTGCCTTTGGAGACGATAACCATCGAGCAGTTCATTTCGGACGCTCATGAGCTTGTCGGATACCTGAAGAAACGCTTCGGAGTGGAGAAAATTTACTTGGTGGGGCACTCCTGGGGAACCGTCTTAAGCATGCGTATGATCGATCGATACCCGGAAGATTTCTACGCTTATGTGGGCATCGGGCAGGTTGTAAACAAGAGCAGGAATGAGCGTATTTCGTATGAATATGTGTACAATAAGGCGGTGGAATCTGGCAATAAAAAGGCGATCAGGGAGCTGGAGGAAATCGGTCCGCCCGTTGACGGATTGTATGGAGACGATCCATCGGACACTAACGGACTGATGACGCAGCGCAAATGGTTGACAAAATACGGCGGCGTTGAGTATGGCAAAACCAGCGATTTTCATTATTATCCTCTGTATATTCTTTCGCCTGAATACAGCATCTTCGACTCCTTGAACGTGCTCAGGGGATCGAAAATCTCAGTCAAAAAGATGCAGAATCAAATTTTCGGGCTTGATTTCTTTAAGGAGATACTGGAGGTCCGGGTACCGGTCTACTTTTTTACCGGAAGGCACGATTACAATTCGTCGTTCGAGCTGGTTGAGGAATACTATGAAGTTCTTAAGGCACCAAAAAAAGATATGGTCTGGTTCGAGAAATCGGCACACAGTCCGAATCTTGAAGAGCCTGAGCGTTTCACTCGCCTGATGGTGGAAAAGGTACTGAGGGAAACTTATCCCAGATTCCCGTAGTATATAGAAACCAGTCCATGAAAATCGTTGATACTTCCTTGTTACTTCTGCAATATCACAAGGCCTTCGATTGGAGTATGATGAAAGGGAAATCGGGTTTAATATGATTATCTTCTGAGTAGTTCTTTACTCAGATTTCCTAAAGCTTCGGTATTATTATCCGGCCCTGTGAATAGATTTTAAGAAGGCTAAATCTGACGGAATTAGAAGAGCTATTCAATCTCATTTTGTGGCCTTTATTTCTTCAGATACCTGTTCGTGATTGGGAGCCTCCTGTCCCTGCCGAAGGCCTTCGGGGTTATCTTCACCCCAGGGGGCGCCTGCCTCCTCTTGTATTCGTTTCGATCGACCATCTTCACGACCTCAAGCACGGTCTCGATGTCATATCCCCTCTTCGCAATCTCCTCCGGGTCTTGGTCTTCCTCAACGTAGGCGGACAGGATCGGATCGAGTACCTCGTAGGGGGGCAGCGAGTCCTCGTCCTTCTGGTCGGGCCTAAGCTCCGCGGTGGGGGGTCGTTCGATGACGCTCCTCGGTATGATCTCCCTCCCCTCGATCTCGTTGACGTATTCCGAGATCTTGTAGACCGTCGTCTTCGGGACGTCCTTGATCACGGCGAAACCGCCGGCCATGTCTCCGTAGAGGGTCGCGTAGCCTACCGCCATCTCGCTCTTGTTGCCGGTGGTCAGGACGAGCCAGCCGAACCTGTTGGACAGCGCCATCAGGATATTCCCCCTGATTCTCGCCTGGAGGTTTTCCGCCTCCACCCCCGGCTCCCCCTCGCCGAAGGGGCCTTCGAGGAGATCGAGGTACGATATGAATATCGGCTCTATGGGGACCGTTATCAGCCTGAGCCCGAGGTTCTTCGCGAGCAGGTCCGAATCGGAGAATGTCTCTTTCGATGTGTGCTGGGACGGCATCGTGACCCCGATGACGTTCTCGTTGCCTAAGGCGGCTACCGCCACTGCGGCGGTCAGAGTGGAGTCTATCCCCCCGGAGATGCCGACCACGACCTTCCTGAAGCCGTTCTTCCTGACGTAGTCTCCGGTTCCCAGGACAAGGGCGCTGAATATCTCGTCTATTTCGCCGTGATTTTCGTACTTATTTCTGGTGACCGGTGAGGTCGGCCCCTCTTCGGCCCCCTCTCTCTCTATGACGATCTCCGACTCGTGGGCCTTCCTCCTTGGAAACGGGGTTGCGGGATCGATCTCAGTATCCGCGAGGTCTGTGATGAAGAGGTCTTCCTCGAATCTCTTTCCCATGTCTATTATCCTTCCCTCCCTGTCCACAACGAGGCTCGTCCCGTCGAAGACGAGCTCGTCCTGGCCTCCGACGAGGTTGTTGTAACAGACGAAGGAGTTTGTTCTGACGGCGAAGCTTGACGCTATCTTTCTCCTGATCTCGATCTTCCCGGCGTGAAAGGGGGAGCCGGAGAGGTTCAGGGCGATGTCCACGTCGTTGTCTATAGCGAAATCATCCACCGGACTCCCCTCTATCCAGATATCCTCGCAGACGGTCACCATGAGACGCTTGCCGTTCATGAGAAAGGTCAGAGGTTTTTTCCCGCTCGTGAAGTAGCGTTTCTCGTCGAACACCCCGTAGTTGGGAAGCTCCACCTTGTGATATATCGCCAGCAGTTTTCGGTCGTGGATGAGGGCGGCGGCGTTGAAGACCTTGTCTTCGATAAAGTCGGGAAAGCCGACCACAGCGGCGATCCCTTCCGTGGAGTTAAAGACACTCTCGAGCGCCTCCCCGCAGTCCCTCAAAAATTGCGGCTTCAAAAGAAGGTCTTCCGGTGGGTAGCCGCTTATGGTGAGCTCGGGAAACGTAACGATGTCAGCATCGGCGTCTCTCGCCTTTTTGATGTAAGAGGCGATCTTGGCGGAGTTGCCGCCAAGATCACCCACGGTTGTGTTTATCTGTGCCTGGGCGATTCTCAAGGTGCCCATTTTCCCTTCCAAAAATCGGTTAGAAAAGATCACATATCTTAAATTATGGGAAGGTAATTGTCTATCTCATACTTACTCACGTGGATCCTGTACCTGTCCCACTCTATTCTCTTGTTCTCGATAAACTTGTTGAATATGTGATCGCCCAGGGCGTCCCTAACCAGCTCGCTCTTTTCGAGCTCGTTTACCGCCTCGAAGAGGTTTCCGGGAAGCTCGGTTATACCCATCTCCCTCCTCTTCTCCGGGCTGAATTCATACAGGTCTTCCTCGATCGGAGCCGGAAGGGTGTAGCCCTCCTTTATCCCCTTCAAGCCCGCGGCCAGCATGACGGCAAACGCCAGGTACGGATTGGCGGCGGGGTCCGGAGAGCGAAACTCCATCCTTGTGGCCTTCTCCTTTCCCGGCTTATACTGGGGCACCCTCACCATCGTGGACCTGTTTCGCCTCGCCCAGCTTACGTAGACCGGGGCCTCGTAGCCTGGGACGAGGCGCTTGTAGGAGTTCACCCACTGGTTGCACACCGCCGTTATCTCCCGGGCGTGCTTTAATATCCCCGCTATGTAGCTTTTTCCCTCCGCCGAAAGGCTCATCGGATCGGCGGCGTCGAAAAAGGCGTTCCTGTCTTCCCTGAAGAGGGACTGGTGGACGTGCATACCGCTCCCGTTCTCCCCGAAGATCGGCTTGGGCATAAACGTTGCGTAGACCCCGTTGAGCCTTGCGATCTCCTTGACGGTGGTCCTCAAGGTCATGAACTTATCGGCCATCCTCAGGCCCTCGTCGAACCTGAGATCGATCTCGTGCTGGCTCGGCGCGACCTCGTGGTGGCTGTACTCTATTTCGATCCCGAACTTCTGCAGCGCGAAGATCGTCTCCCTCCTGAGCATCGAGGCGAGATCCAGGGGGGTGGCGTCGAAATACCCGCCGGAATCGAGCGTCTTCGGCTCGTCTTTCCCCGCGAAGTAGAAGAACTCCGGCTCCGGGCCGAGATAAAATATGTAGCCTTCGTCCTTTGCCCGCTGGAGGAGCTTTTTAAAGGCGTATCTCGGGTCGCCCGCGTAGGGCTCGCCGGTGGGCTCCAGTATGTCGCAGAACATCCTCGCCACCGGCTTTTCCTTGTCCCTCCAGGGGAGGAACTGAAAGGTCGACGGGTCCGGCTTTGCGATCATGTCGCTCTCCTCTATCCTGGCAAAGCCCTCGATGGAAGAGCCGTCAAAGCCCATTCCCTCGGACAACCCCTCCTCCAGCTCGGACGGGGTGACCGCAAAGCTCTTCAGAAAGCCCAATATGTCGGTAAACCAGAACTGGATGAAGCTTACGTTTTTCTCCTTAACGATTTTTAGCACGTCTCTCTTTGTGTTTACAATCATAGTTTTTTCCTTATCCTGTTTTAATTTAAAATAGTTTTAACTGGGATTCAAGGACAGAGGCCCTTAAATCCCAGTTATTTAGGTTCTTCTTTATCTTTGTGCCAAACATTTCGACCGGTTTGCACTGTTTCGTTGGTTTTTTCCTACCCGTTGCTCTTACTCCCCTTCTTGGACTGAAGTATCTCCGGGATATCGAGTCCGGTGGAGCTCTTTATCCCCTCGAAGAACGCCGCGGTCGAGCCGGTAAGACCTTTTACCAGCGCGGGAAGGCCGTTTCCGTCGCCGTTGTCCAAGATCGTGAGCTTGTCCACCCTCAGGTTCTCCTTGACGACGCTTGTCACCTTGTCCAGGATCATGGGGAGCTGCTGAATGAGGTAAAGCTCCCTTGTCTCGTCCTTCTCCCACTCCTGTCTCAAGAGCCTCACCGACTCCGCCATCGCCTTTCCGTCCTCGACAATTCTCGCCGCTTTCCCCTTGGCATAGAGGACCTTCGCCTCTTTGTCCGCCTGGGCGGGAACCACCGTTTCCGCCTCGTATTTCTTCTTGTTCGTCTTGACCCTGGCGTCTTCCAGCTTCTCCTCTTCGGCTATCTTCGCTATATCTCCCGCAACGAGCGCCTTGGACTCCGCCCTGTTGACCTCTTCGGCCAGTTTTGCCTTCTTTATCTTGTAGCTATTTTCCGCCTCGATGACCGCGAGCTCCGCCTCGTATTCGGCGACGCTCCCCTTCCTCTTCGATTCTGCCGTTGCGATTCTCGACTCGGCCTGTGTTTTCGCCTCCGCTATGATGGCGTCCCTCTTGACCTCAGCGTTCTTCTTGCGACCGATGTTATCCATGTACCCTTCCGGGTCGGATATGTTCTTTATCTTGAAGGTGTCAAGGACCAAACCCAGCTTTTTGAGGTCGGAGCTTGCCTGTTCCGATACCTTTTCCGCGAACTCCAGCCTCTTCTCGTTTGCCTCCTCCGGAGACATGGTGGCAAGGACACCCCGAAGGGAGCCCTCTATCGTCTCCCTGGCGACCTGGGATATCTCCCCCATGTTTCTGCCGAGGAAACGCTCCAGGGCGTTGTTGATTCCCTCCGACTCGCTTCCGGCCACCTTTACGTTGGCCATCGCCTGGATGTTTATCGGGATGATCCCGTTTGTCAGCGCCCCGATCAGCTCCATATCCACCGTAAAAGTGTTCAGGGGCATCCTCGATACAGACTCGACGATCGGGATCTTCAGGCCCCTTCCGCCCTTGATGGCCCTGTATCCCACAATCGTCCCGTCCTTCAATTTCCTCTTTTTGCCGGAGAAAATCAGAAGCTCGTTGGGGGGGCACACATGAAGGTTCGCTTTGACAAACGCGATTATCACGGCGATCGCAACAACAGCTATCGCTATCAATATCCCGATCGTTTCCGGTTTTAGACTCAACACATCCATTATAAGCCTCCTTTCTGTTTTTGTCAAAAAATCAAAATGTATTAGATGTTGACTTTACCGCATTCAACCGATCGCCGCTCTGCCCCTCTCTCCCGTTCTGATCCTTATCACCTGGGGCATCTCGAGGACGAATATCTTTCCGTCACCTATGTTTCCGGTCTTCGCCCCCTTGATGATGGCGTCGATCGTCGGCTCCACAAACTCTTCGTTCACCGCGATCTCGAGCTTTATCTTCTTCAAAAGGTTCACCTCTTCGGGAATACCCCTATAGACCTCGGTGTATCCCAGCTGCCTTCCCGAGCCCAGGGCGTTGGAGACCGTCATCAGGTATATCTCGTTGTCGTAGAGGGCCTGCTTGACGTCTGGGAGTTTATGGGGCTGTATTATCGCCACGATTAGTTTCATTGTTAACCTCCTTTTCTATTCCGTGGTGAAGATCTGAAAGCTTGGATATGACTCCATACCGTGCTCTTCGATATCTAGGCCCCTAAGTTCCTCATCCCTCGAAACCCTGAATCCCACCAGGTGCTTGATCACGTAAAAGAGTACAAGACCCGTTGTCATCGCAAAGGCGAACACCGAGACGACGCCCAGGGCCTGAATCCCCAAAAGCTTGAAGCCGCCGCCGTAGAGCAGACCGCCCTCCTCGGCGAATATCCCGACGGCCAGGGTACCCCAGGCCCCGTTTACGCCGTGAACCGCGATGGCGCCCACCGGATCGTCTATCTTCAAGACCTTGTCGAGGAAGAGTATCGCCAGAACCACGAACACCCCGGCAAACAGCCCGATCCATATGGCCGCGCCGGCGGTTACGAAGGCGCATGGGGCGGTAATTCCCACAAGCCCCGCCAGGGCGCCGTTGATCGCCATGCTTATGTCCGGCTTTTTGAACATCCACCATGAAGTGAACATCGCCGCAATCCCTCCGGCGCCGGCCGAGAGGTTGGTCGTGGTTACGATGTGGGCGATATCCTTGGCGTCAGCCGCCATGGTGCTCCCGGCGTTGAACCCGAACCAACCGAACCAGAGGATGAAGGCTCCCAGGGCGGCAAGGGGTATGTTGTGTCCGGTGATGGCCTTTGGTGTCCCGTCCGATTTATACTTACCCACTCTCGGCCCCAGGATGATAACGCCCGCGAGGGAGAGCCACCCGCCGGTTGAGTGAACGACGGTGGAGCCCGCAAAGTCAAGCATACCCAAGCTTCCCAGCCAGCCGCCTCCCCAGATCCAGTGGCCGATCACCGGGTAAATTACGGCGGAGATGACGATGGAGTAGATGATGTAGGCTATGAACTTCGTGCGCTCCGCCACCGCCCCGGCAACGATGGTTGCCGCCGTTGCGCAAAAGACGAGCTGAAAGAAATACTTTGCTTCCAGTGGGACTGTGGTCCAGCTCAACGAGTCAAAGACCATCCCCGTGGGATCGTTAAGGAAGAAGCCGCTGGTGCCGAACAGGGTGTTTCCGGCTCCGAACATGATCGCAAACCCGACGGCCCAGTAGGTTATGGCCGCAAAGCAGAAATCCATTATGTTTTTCATAACGACATTGATGGAGTTCTTGGCGCGGATAAATCCCGCCTCGAGAATTGCGAAGCCCGCCTGCATGAACATTACCAGCACACCGGCTATCAGCACCCAGACGGTGTCGAGGTCGGTCTTCTCTACGTACGTTACCTCCTTCGCCTCCTCTTCCGCGGCGGCGTCAGAGCCGTCTTCGGCGGCTTCTTCGACGACCGCCGGATCAGAGACTTCCTTGGGGGGGGGCTTAGCCCCTTCCATTTCATCTCCAACCTCTACGACCGCGGAGTCCTCTATGGTGGTAACCCCTTCAGTCTCCGGCGCCCCCTCCTCCTGTGCAAGGACAACAGGCGGAATGGTAAACAGGGCCACAGACATAAGAAGCATCACCAGGAGAACCGCCTTTCCAACAAATAGTCTTCTCATAAACAACCTCCTTTAAGTTTTTACCGCTCCGATTTCTAATATAGTGAGCCGATACAGCAAGTGATTGTAAAGAGATATGTCTACGGCATATCCCTTTCGCATCTTGATGGAGATACTATCGCAAGTTTTGTGCCAAGAGGTGGGAGGTCGTCGTCGAAGAAGGAGCGATTTTGTATAAAGGCTTGATATTATTGATGTTATTACTTTAGAATAAATTCAGTTTTTTAAGACTGATCCAATATCTTGGGATTTTGGCGGATTAAAGGGGTAGTTTTGTCGTAAAATACAGTACCATATGGTAGGAATAGCTCTATAAAGCTACCGTTTAGTACGAAATCTCTTCGGGTCGATTCCGTGCTTATTTACACGGATCCCTATAAGCCTCTCAGATATTCCGAGCTGCCTTGCGGCGGCGGCCCTGTTTCCCCTGGAAGACTTCAGGGCGTCCAGGAGCATCTCCCTCTCCAGCGAATCGAGGGCGTCGCCGAGGGCCGCCTTTAATGGTGTTCCCGTCGCCTCGGCGGTCTGGAGGGTGGGGGGGAGGTGGTGGCCGTGTATCACTTTGTCGTCGCTTATGATGACGGCCCGCTCGATGATGTTCTCAAGCTCCCGAACGTTTCCGGGCCAGTGATAGCTCATCAACATATCGATGGCGGGGGTCGATATGCGCCTGATGGCCTTGTTGTTTTCTTTACCGTACTTCTCGGTGAAATGATCGGCCAGAAGCAGGATATCGGTCTTCCTATCCCTCAGCGGGGGGATGTGGATGGGAAAGACGTTCAGGCGGAAATAGAGGTCCTCCCTGAAACTCCCCTTGTCTATCAGACTCTCGAGGTCCCTGTTTGTGGCGGTGATGATCCTGACGTTCACCTTGATCGTCTCGGTGCCGCCGACCCTCTCGAACTCCCGCTCCTGAAGGACCCTCAGAAGCTTTATCTGGATCTCCTGGGAGAGGTCCCCCACCTCGTCCAGGAAGAGGGTTCCGCCGTGGGCCAGCTCGAACCTGCCCTTTTTCGTCTTCAGGGCGCCGGTGAAGGCGCCCTTTTCGTGACCGAAGAGCTCGCTCTCGATAACGGTCTCCGGGAGCGCCGCGCAGTTTACCTTGATGAAGGGGTTGTTCGCCCTCTGGCTGTGAAAATGGATGGCGTGGGCAACCAGTTCCTTTCCCGTGCCGCTCTCCCCCTTTATCAACACGGTCGCATTGCTCTTCGAGACCTGCATTATCAGGTCGTAGACCTCCTGCATCGCCTTGGAGTTCCCTATGATGTTGTCGGGGCGGAAGCGGTCCTTGAGCTTCTCCTTCAGCCTGACGTTCTCGTCCAGGAGTCTCTGGCGCTCCTCCTGGGCGGCCCTTCTCAGGTGGACCGCCTGGGCTATCATGGAGGATATGATGGAGAGGATTCGTACCTCGTCGTCGAGGAGGGCCGTTTCGCTGTAGGGCCTGTCGAAGCTGAGGGCGCCTATCACCTCGTTTTCCAGCTTTATGGGCACACAGATGAAGGAGACGTCCTTGTCGGCGAAGCTTCTGCCCGCTCCTGTCCTGTCGAGAAACTGGGGCTCCTCGGAGATTCGCGAGACCACGACCGGCTTTCCGGTCTGGACGACCCTTCCTGTTACCCCCTCGCCCAGCTTGTATCTTCCCCGCTTCATCTGGGAATCGGAGAGGCCGTAGGCGGTGTCGATGAAGATGTCGCCGGTCTGCCTCTCTAAAAGAGTAATCGCGCCGTGGACCATACCCATGTGCGACGCCATCTTTTCGAGGACCGGGCCCAGGACCTTCTCCAGCTCCATGCTGGAGTCGAGCGTCTTGCTGATTTCATAGATAAGACTCAGCTCCGTGCTCTCCCTGTCTCCGCTTGAGGAATCCGCTACCATCTCCATTTCGTCTTCCTTAAAAAGCTACCGTTTGGTATGATCAAACCGACTATCCTACTGTATTGTAGGACATGTTCACGGGATTATCAAGTCTTTTCTCGGCGTGCCGGGGAGTGTCAAAGGCAGATTACGGCTTAAGTGTAATACCGAAAATGTGGCGATGGCTGGGGGTTGAGAAAGTATAAATAAATCATAGAGGCTTCAGGCTAAAGTATGTAAATAAGGACATCATCTGCTAATAGGGGAAATTCTGGAAGGGGTCATCTTCTTTATTTATTTCATTCCAGTTGAAGTCATACCTCTCTTCTTCGGGCCAATCATCTGGATACTTTATTTGAAAATAGCTACCAATGGTAAGATTCCAATTATCGCATATTGCTTTTCTGTTTAGCCCCATTACAGGAGTTTCATACTCATATTCTTCATCCAGAAATTGAGAGGACAGCAGGACGATAAGGCCGGATATTGCATCGATCATATTTTCAAAACTTGCTTTTTCAAAAGTTGAATGTCTATCGTGTTTTGTGCTGTTATAGGCTTCATACCATGTTAGAGAGTCATTTTGAGACCATGGTTCAAAAGGTTTCCGCACGTCTTTAGTACCATCCCAAACAGGAAGCCTAACAGTATATGAAGAGAGGCGGTGAGAGCGCTCGATCTTCTTGTAATCGTTCATGTTCCAATAGTTTATATTACCCTCACTATATCCATTTTCCTTTAGAATAGCCCTGCAATTTGCTTCAACCTCAACGCAGGCCCGAAAAAACAGCTCATGAATGCGGAAAGAATAACAGCCGAGGTTATCGTCGGCTGGTTCGATATATTCAAAGATTTTATGAAGATCATTTTGAAGGATCAAGAAGGCGCGAACGAAGTGCTGTGGCGACTTGGCATACTTTGGATGTATCAAAAAAACCTCTTGTCTAAAATAGTTGCCGTTGACAAATTGCCGACACGTTCTTCTATATGGCTTATTTACTCCCATTGGAAGTCTCCATTATTTTCTTTATGCAAAACTTCACTGAATAGGGGAAGATTAATTTCCTAATATATCCTAATTCTAACTTTTTTTCGCTCCCCTTACAATCCTGAAGTAGATAATTGTTGAGGACACGAATAGGAAGAGGATCGCGATGGTGGAGATCCACGAGAGGAGGGGCTTTTCTTTCAAGCCGGGATAGACCTTTGTAATGACGAGCTTTTCGTAGTCGTAGACGATGTCCGTTACCTCCTTGATCGGGTATACCCGCTCGACGACGCTTTCCGTCTTCGGGTCTACGCTGATCACCATGACGTGGTGAAAGCTGTGCCTGTTTTCGTCTAAGCACAGCTTAGAGCCGCCGCCGCCGGTAATGATGTAGTCCACGCCGTCCCTGTTCAACCTGTAGTATGAGTGAAAATCACCGCTGAAGAAGTAGTCCACGTTAAACTCCTTCATCAGGGAGAGAAACTCCTCCTCCCTCTGAAGGGGCCTGAACTTCTTGGCCGGGATTATCGATGTCGGGGGGATGTGCATCAACACGAACGTCATGACGGCGCCTTTCGATTCTTTCGTCAGCACCTCCCTCAGATAGTCCACGTAGTCGTCGTTGTAGTTGTCGTTTGCGACGACAAAGAGACACCCGTGAAGTTTGAAGTGGAAATCAGCCGGGCCGTAGGTCTCCTCAAAATCTTCAAGGAAAAATGCGTTCGGCTTCGATTTGTATTCGCCCAGTGCGATGTCGTGGTTTCCCGCCAGGAGGAAGATCGGAAACATCAGCTCTATATTCGAACACCGGTGGTTGAAGAAATAGTGGTTCTCCTTTTCGGGATTTTTCACGAAGTCCCCCAGGAAAAAGCCGAAATCGGGCGTTTCGTGAAACTCGATATCC
>Ga0180431_10008464_pt1 | contig 11787 bp, 14 predicted proteins | sample SS_ome_11_FD_132459 | JGI IMG/M metagenome (GOLD analysis project Ga0180431, IMG submission 132459) | Hypersaline lake sediment archaeal communities from the Salton Sea, California, USA - SS_1_MS_1 metaG | ecosystem: Environmental > Aquatic > Non-marine Saline and Alkaline > Hypersaline >...
CCCAAGGTCTTTCATCAAATTTGGATAGGGACTGAGGACTCGATTCCCGTAAGCTACAAAGTTCTCAGGGACCACACTCTAAACTTGCATCCTGATTGGGATTACAAGCTGTGGCTCCCTGAGGACTTTTTGCCTCTCATCAACCAAGACTCCTATGACTACTATAAAGCGGCCATGTACCGTGCCGATGTTGCTCGCTACGAGATTATGGCGCTCAACGGTGGAGTCTATCTTGATTGGGATTTTTATATCTTCCGCAACATCGAGCCGCTCATTCGTGAAACGGATAACTTCGTTATCGCAGAGCCAATGGATTTGCCAGTCAACTCTGTGTTTGGGCTGTGCCCTAATCACTGGTTTGCTTGGCGATTGGTCCGGGAACTTCGTTCAAATGCGATTACAGAGCGAACTCGATTGATGGGCGGAGCAAAAAATCCGCTGCACGGCGTCGGGGCTCGATATTTCAGCAAACAGGTTTTTGAGTGCGAAGACCGCCTCAACATTCTACCTCGCTCTACGTTTACTCCGTATGCGTATTCCTACTTCAAATGCGGCAACTGGGACTATAAGACCGTTCGTGGTGGATATGGCATTCATCTCTGGAACTCTACATCAACGCCAACCATTTTCAATGATTTTGTCAGACAACTTGATGAAAGCAAAAACTACAAAGATGAACTTGATGCCGAGGCCCGATTGCTAGAAGAGAAAGAGGCAGCCGACAAGCAGCTAGAGCTTAGAAGAGGCGAACGTGAGTAGCATACCCAAAATCATCCATATCTATGAAAACAGCGATGATATGCCCGAATACGCTCAACGGGCAGCTATTTTGCATCCTGAGTGGGAAATAAGGGCCTGGAACAACTTTGATTCATTCGAGGCTGTCAACTGTCAACTCGTCAATGAAAATCTACACGACAGGCACATGCTTGCTTTGATGAAAATGGAAATTCTCTGCTACTACGGCGGCGTGTGGCTTGGCGAGTCCATTGTTCTTAGCAAACCTATTGATAATCTGCTAGAAAACACTGACCATGTTCTGCTTGAGGCCTCGCGGCAAAGTATTGACCCAGATTTTATGGCATTCAAGCCTAATCACCGCGTTTTATGGCAATATCTATGGAAGATACAGCCAAGATATTTTGGGTCACAAGATGAAGACTGGGCGTTCGACTACAAGTTTATCCATGAGATTGCTGAAGACTTCATACGCTATCCTCTTATTCTTCCTGCTGATTGCTTCTCAAAGAATGACGATATAGCTCCTATGTCGTGCTTTGGTCAAAAGGTTCTATCATGAACAGTATCCCCAAAATAATCCATCAGATTTGGATTGGAGACGAAAACAAAATACCTGCATCGTGTCTAGTGTTCCGTGACCATATGCTCAATCTTCATCCCGATTGGGAATACAAGCTGTGGACTCAGGAGAATATACCACAGCTTATCAATCAAGAAGCCTTTGATGCCCTTCAGAATCATGTCGTGTTCCAATCAGATATAGCTCGCTATGAAATCATGGCGCATCATGGCGGTGTTTACATGGATTGGGATATGTGCCTAACAAAGCCTATTGATGAGCTTATCGAGGGAACAGACCACTTTTTCATTGAAGAAAACGGGTTGAACATCACAAACTCTATCTATGGAGTCTGTCAAAATCACTGGTTTTCTTGGAAAGCGGTAAGAGAATCGCAACAGACCTTCAAACGGTACTTCAACTCGGAACTGTTTTACTATCCATACAAGAACTATCTTGTTAGCGTGGGAGCCATTTTCTTCAGCGACCTTGTTCTCGGCGCGGCGAAAAAAGTTCCACTGAACATACTGCCGTGGCAACTCTTCAACCCGTTTAAACCAGTTGAGTTTAGAAGAGTTAATCCTGATCCAGATATACCACCCTATTCGTTTGGCATGCATACTTATAACAGCGTTGTTGACCAAACGATGATTGGGACTCACAGGCGACTACCTGAATACGAGAAGTACAAAAGCCTTGACGAAAAACAAAAAACCGAGGGCGTGTAATGCAGAGCATTCCCAAGATAATCCATCAGATTTGGTATCAGGGCGAAGAAGAGATGCCCGAATGCTATCACTACTTTGCAAAGCATCTCAAAGAACTTCATACTGATTGGGAATACAAGCTGTGGACAGCGGACAATATGATTCCGCTCATCAATCAGAAGATACACGACGAACAGCCTCGATACCTGTTCAAATCAAACATCTCTCGATTCGAGATATTAGCACGGTATGGTGGCCTTTATATTGATTCGGACTTCTTGATTCTCAAAAACCTTGAGCCTCTCATACAGAATACAGACCACGTTTTGCTAGGACATTTCCGTAAAGGAATGTTTCAGGTTTGCAACGGCTTTGTTGGGGCCACGCCTAATCATCCGTTGTGCTGGCAAATGGTTCGTGGTCTTGCAAATAGATCGCGAGAGTTTGCCGGACAGAATCGATACGCGAACTGCATTCCTTACTTCGATGACACGGTGAAACAGGTCATACCGGAGCCTCTCATTATCCCAATGGAGCTATTCTTTCCTGTTGATGCTAACTTTGTCATGGACAATCAGTTCGAGTATTCAGGGATGCACTATGCCACGCATATGTTCAACAACAGGCATGATGGAGAGGGTGTAGAAGTCCACAAGAAGCTGCCCTGCTACTTGCGGGACCATCCTTACGAGTGAAAATCCTAGCTCGTATACTATAAGCCTAGGATAGTCGCGATAGCGGAGGTCAGGTATGCCGTTTTACATGGTGATAGGCGGATTGATTCTGATTGTAGGCGGTCTCTTCGTTTTGGCAATGATCGAACAAGAGATGCCGTCAATCAAGAAGGCAATCGGCAAGATGTTCCAGTCGCGTGCTGAACTCAAAAAGGCCAAGATTGAACTGGCAAAGCGCAAGCTCGAAATCGAGCATCAAGAACGCATGGCTGCATGGCGCGGAATCGACGAACCTGAACCCATTAAAGATGTTGAACCTATCCCATCTAAGCCTAAGCAATCTGATGATGAAGAACAGGTAAACGCATAGTCTTTGATTCGTGCGGGTGAATGTTTTTCTGCTATAATGAGAAATGTTATGTTCAGTCTCGCTTTGACAGAAAAACATCGCAGAGATTGCATCGTTGAAGCAGCACTATCTGGTCGTCCTATTCCTCAAATCGCGAAAGACTTTGAGGTTTCTGAACGATGGGTCAGACAAGTGTGTAAAGATGCAGATATCTCCATGCGAGATATCAAGGCCGCGCGCGAGCGACGGGTGGCTGATTGTGTCCAAAAAGGAATGACTCGTGCAGAAATCGAAAGCGAATATGGTGCAAACCTGTCGTTTATTCGAACTGCGTGCGAAAAGTATGGAGTGGCCTTTGAGCCTTTGGGTCTCAATACTGACAGGTCACTCAGAATTATCTCTCTTCTGTGCAGTACGGACAGAAGTTTGGCCGATATTGCAGCTACAGAAGGTGTTTCGGAGAAAACGGTTAGCGACCTGCATATCAAAGCCATTCGACATGGCTTACCAATCAAACAAAGGGAATTTAGAAGAAGAGAAGAAACACTAAAGATGAAGGTGGGATTGAGCTTCGAAAATACGATTGAAGCTTTCCCAGACCTCTTCAGATTGATTACAGGAAGGATTCGTGATGTCGCAGAACTCCATATTCTCATTTCTGGACAATGGGATGATGTTGCTACAGTCGAAGCTCGACTCAGCAGCCTCCAAATTGGATACGATTGCGTCGCTCATATCGGCGACGAGCCCGAATACATCGAGGAACAAGGTATCAAAATCGTCATCTCCGATGATGATTCGATCTTCTGTTCGCTCCCCGAAGAAATCGTCGTTCTCAAACTCCGAGAATCTGGTAACTTCGATTTTGAAGACGCTAAATGGGTCTACCTCAAAGATCACGGCGTCCCAGTTGGTTGAATGCTACCCCGACTTCGATAAGAGCTGGACCTGTCCTAAGACGATGGGCTACCTCGCTGTCGAAGTTGTCCGTATTCCATTTGATCAGCTTTCTTCAACGCCCGCCGTTCCTGACCCCATTATCGCGGTTGAGGGCGAGAGGAGTCTCAGCCAGGCTCCTGGTATCATTTTGCTTTCGATGAAAGACGCATTCAGCGCTGTTTCTGAGTTCCTTTTCCAGTCGCCTCTCAAGTGGAGCAAGAAAAAGAGCGATGAAACATTGACAAAGATTATCAAAAAGGTCCAGTCTCAAACTGGCTGGACCTGGAATGAGGCGTTGCTCGCTGTCTTCATTCGGGATTTTATTCGTCCTGGTATTGAAAAAGGTCTCGCGGCAACACCAAGCGGCCTTGAAGATACGCTTCGTCTTTATGTTACGACCGGCGATGACCTTCGCTTTGCATCGTTCCCTTATCACTCTCCAAGTCTTGTGCTTGGCGATGTTGTTCCTTATCCACCTACGGACGGCCTTGGCGGTGATGGATACAACGATGGCTACCCTTCGGGCGACTACGACCTCGGAGAGCCCGGATAAGACATTCCTTATCAAAGGACGATAAGCGAGTATGCCTGGGAGTCTTGCCAAAAAGTGCGATAAGGAGTCAGCAAGCACTCTCGACGTTGCTGACCTAAGCAGTATTTGTGCCAAGTACCTATTAAACTCGGCTGGCGCTGTCAATCTCGGAATTTATGTTCGCACTGATTTCGGCGACTGGCAGGTCAAAGCTTATGTCAATCACAATTTGGTAGAGATTGAGGAGCAGTCGCTCACAATCTTTGAAATGCTTTCAGGTATTGCTGAGTTCGCAGGCACCAATATCACGAATATCCCTCATGTCTTTTCTGTCGAAGACCTTGAGGAACTTATCGATGAAGTTCCTTTCTTTCTTGATGGGTACAACTTTATCTATTCCCCCATTGCCGATGGAGAAGAGCAGTCAGATGTTGTCCTTTTAGTGATGGGAGATAAACCTTTCACTGTTGACCAGGTAGACAACATGCATGAAGTTGCGATATGCTTTGCAGAGCATGTCAGTCGTGCAAAAAGCATCAATAATCGCATGAAACGATTTTTTGACGAGAAAGACACAGGTTACGGGGGCTATGATAGTGATAGCAACTTCCCGTTCTAGTTTTTGGCGATCGCTTGACTATTGTCTGCGTATCATGGGTAGGTCACGCGGACTCGCTAGGTTTTTATTACCTGCTTTGTCATACAAGGTCGCCTGCCTCGTAGCTCAGAATAGGTGAGTATCAGGCCTTGTGGCTTGAATGAGGGGTTCGATTCCCCTGCGAGGCTTTTACCAAAAGAACTTAATTATGAACCGTCTTATCTCAATTATTGCTTTAGTCAATATTGTATCTTTTTCAAATGCGCAGACTGATTTCTCAACACGAAAAATAACGTCTTTTGAAACTCATTCTGGCGCTATTGTTACAACCAGTTGCGAAACCCTTGATGGCATCGATGTTTTTGGATCGAGCTTCAAGACTATCAACAAAAATGGTCAGACCATATATAGTGGACAGTCTCCTCAGAAGCTAGTCTTTGATCAAATATCAAAACATAATCGTGATTTCTTGGCAACAAAATTTGAAGCTATAACTGGCATACCTTCTCGCGAAATCGTTTATTCAAATGCTGTCTATTTTGAGGAAAATGATAAGCTCAAACCGTCAACGCATGTTCAGGTTTTTGATGGTAAATATACCCGAACACTTGTAGTTGAGCAGGAAACTTATAATATATTGTTAGAAATCGATGAGACTGTGGCATGTATGCATCAACCTGACCCAGCAGATGCCCTCTCTGATGACTTCAACAACTCGATTCCTTCGGTTAGGTTCCGTCGTTGGGCTGACGACAATCCCTTCCCTGGAACTCCCCATCCTACAGGCGTCCCCGACCAATGGCAGGCACCCTTTGTTCTTCACGACACAATCATGAACCCTCGCAACCTCGCGAGTCCTCGTGGCTGGATTTTCCCGCCTGCTGGATATTTGACAGGCAACAACATTCGCGCAGAGACCTACGGCATCAACAACCAGCACATTCCGAATGGACCTGTTTTTGCCTCGAACGCCTACACGAATCCGATTCAGTTCGAGCATTACTACCGGCTCGACTACGACTGGACATCTGCGAACTTTGAGACGCTCAAGACAGCCGCAACCAATGCATTTGTTACCGGCAATCTATATCATGATTGGATTTGGGGATACGGCTTCCAGGAAGAAGATGGGAATTTTCAGGAAGACAACTATAATCGAGGCGGTCAAGGAGGTGATTCTCTTCTTATTTATGCCGAATACAACTCGGTTGGCTACATTAATAATGCCTTTTTTTCGGGAACACACATCGACGGGACGCCTGCTGCGGTTATTTTGTGGCCCTTTCGCTATTCACTAAATGGGCCTGACCGTCATAGTGGTTTTGACAACCACTTGTGCGTTCATGAATATCAACATGGGACCACTCGTCGTCTAGTTGGAGATATGAATTACGAATGGATTCAAGTTGCTGGAGTTAGCGAATGCATGAGTGACCTTGTAAGTCTTGTCTATAACAACATAGACCGTGGCGAACTATATCGTGATGACGTTCTTGCTGTAGGCGGATGGTTGGCTTATAAACTAGGTGGCTCATTAGACTTCGAAAATAACTATTACTATGGCATCCGTCCATATCCTATCAATGTCGAACTAAACCCTATGAGGCTTCTCTATACAGACCTCGAAGGTGGATGGGTTTTTCCTGATGATAAATACCCTCGTTCACCAAGGATCATCAACTACAGTGGTCACTACGTAGGCCAAGTTCCGCTGATTGCGCTGTGGGAGATTTACCACGAGTTCATTGAGGATTACGGATTCGAAGATGGTACAGATAAATTTATGTTTCTTGTTATCGATGCTCTTCGGGTTATGAACCCTAATCCCAGTCTCAAAAACCTCAGAGATGCTTTTGTTCTTGCCGATGAGCTATTGAGCGAAGGAGAGCATCGAACCCGCATCTGGGCTGCCTTCGCCCGTAGAGGTATGGGCATAGGCTTCGAGATTGAAGAAAGGATTGCTTCGCTTTTTATCCGTGGCGTAACCGAAAGCAACAAAACTCCCGATTGGAGCGACTATGATCAGAATGGAATCAAAGACGCTAGCGATGTTTTTGCTTTTGTTACTGATTTTCACCTGAATAGCATGCGCGCTGACCTTAACCTTGATAACATACTGGACGAGCAAGATGTGACGGCTTGGCTCGAACTTTGGTATGAATGATGTTTCAAGAGATTCAATAAAATGCACCAAGAGATTGAACACACAGATTTTTGGCACGAGACTGACCTGCTTACGCGGGTCGGTTCTCGTTTATACGGCTGCGCCAATCCTGACTCCGACGATGACCGTCGTGGCTTCGTGGTTGAACCTGCTGAATATCTCTTGGGCCGCGAGAAATTTGAGCAGCACGAAGACAAGGTGACTGACCTCGTTATCTGGGGAGTTCAGAAGTTCTTCCATGGATTGACGAAGGGATCGCCGAACGTCTTCGAGATCCTGTTCGTACCTGACGAGTTCATCATCAGCGCAACCGACCGTGGCCGTGAGGTTCTGCGTCGGCGCGATGTCTTTGTCTGCATGGGCTCAGTCATCCCTATCCGTGGCTTTGCTCATTCGGAATGGCTCAAGGCTCAGTTGAAGACGAAGAACAAGGAGACTGGCGAAGTCTATCACAGTAAGCGGGTCGTAGGAGCCAAGAGAAAGGCGTCTCACGCGGAGCATGGTTACAGCGTCAAGAATGCTTACCACGCTATCCGTTTGCTCAACCAGGGCCTTGAGCCTGTTCAGGAGGGTCATATCACCTTCCCTCGACCTGAAGCCGATTTCTTGCGGGACATCCGCAATGGAAAGGTTCAGTTTGAACAGCTTGAGCTTGAGTATGAGCGACTTGATGCCCAATTGGGCGAACTGATCGAACAGGCACCCTTGCGTTGCTTTCCTGACCGGAAAGCAATCGATGAACTTTACTACGACATCACAGGTGATGTGGTTGTCGATTTTTTGGCAGGTCGTCATGCGAATACTGTTTCTTGATGATAATTTGATGAGGCATCAGGTCTTTCGTCGCAACAGTATTGGCTGCTCTGTGGACGCTGTTCACACAGCGCAAGAGGCGATAGAGTGCCTGCTTGATGATGAAAAAGAGTATGACCTTATCATGTTGGATCATGACCTTGATGCTGCAACTGAAAACCAGTTGAATGATGATGAGGAAGATGGCCGATATGTAGTAAGGAAGCTTGTCGAATCGGGCAGGCATAAAGATGTAACAATCGTCATTCATTCGCTCAATGCTGATGGTCGCAAGAATATGAAAGCCATGCTAGACGATGCAGGCTATTCAACAGTTCATGACCTACCCTTTGCTTGGGAGCGATTTGAGAAGACAGAGAACGGATGCAGTTTTAGATGAGAGTCAAAAGCCTTGAATTGGAACACTTCTGCGGCTACGAGCATGCAGTATTTGATTTTGATGACCGGCTAAATGCTTTTTACGGACCCAATGGCTGTGGGAAATCAACTGCGCTTGAGGCTCTTCGCATCATTGGCAATCTCAATCGTATCACTGAGCGAGAGAACGACCTATTTTTTCGCAAACTGACCTATCACACCGATTATGACCCGTCACTCCCTCACTTCGCGACAAGCGAACAATCGTTACGAGTCAAGGCCGTATTCGATGTTTGTGGCGAAGAAAGGGTATGCGAGATTACCAGCGAAGGTGTTGTCGAGGGCGGCGATTTCGATGGCATACTTTGCAAAGAGACAACAGGAAACAATGACATTCTGTTTGTTGATGCTGATAACCAGTCAAACATACAGAAGTTTCAGTTGCCTGATAAGGCAAAAGAAAAGTTCCTTAAGATTGCTCCCATTGTTTACGGGTACGATGTATCTCTAGGGAAAGATGTTATTACAGAAGAAGGCGATGTAGAGGAAGTTTATTGGCAGGATGTCATCATCCAAAAAGGAAAGACCCGTGTCCATTACAAATCAATGTCTGCGGGTGAAAAGAAAGTGGCTACACTACTCCGTAGTCTCTGCAATCCATTCCTTGTCCGCGACGCTAAAATCCTGCTTGTGGACAATATCGAAATGCACGTTTACTTCGAGCGTCATGGACGCATGCTCGATCGGATACTCGAAGTTTTGCCTGATAAGCAGTTCATCGTAACGACTCATTCAGGCGATATGCTGAGACACATCCGAACATCGTATGGAGAACAATGCCTTTTCAATGTTCCTGTCATCAAGGGCGAACCAATGAACAGCGAGAGTTTGTTATGAGCTTTAACAGTCCCATCTTGCAAGACCTTGAATGGCGAGGACTTATCGCCCAGACTACCGATGCGCATTCGCTCGATGAATACCTCTGCACGGATGGAGCCACTGTCTACTGCGGATTCGATGCGACATCAGACAGTCTGACAATTGGCAATCTTGTTGCGCTCATGACGCTGTTCAGGTTCCGTATGCACGGAATCAGAACCATCGTCTTGCTTGGAGAGGCTACGGCTCTCATCGGAGACCCATCTTTTCGAGACAACGAAAGAGATGAGTGTGGTCGCACAGCTATCCTGCACAACGTTCACAACTTTGAACAGCAGGTTCGAAAAATCTTTGGTACACAAGAGGAGCCTCATGATCTCTTGATTCGTGGCAATGCGCAGACATTTGATCAAATGAGCTACACGGACTTTATGATGGAGATTGGACGCCATGTGTGCGTCAACGATATGCTTCGTCGTGAGTCTATGAAGCAGAGACAGGACAAAGGATTGACCTTTGCCGAGCTTGGCTACATGGTCATGCAGTCTCTTGATTTCGATGAACTCTGGCGAGTTGAAGGATGTCGTGTTCAAATCGGAGGCAATGACCAGTGGGGTAATATCTGCGCAGGCATTGACTTGATTCGAAAAAGACACCAACCTGAGCATCCTGCTCTTGGCATGACTGTTCCTCTGCTTACTCGTGCAGACGGTTCCAAGATTGGGAAGTCTTCGGGTTCGCCTGTCTGGCTGAGCGAGGAAAAGACTTCTCCTTGGGAATTCTTCAACTACTGGATCAACCTGTCAGATGAAGAAGCGATTCAACATGCGAAATGGTTCTTGCCTCTCAATATGGAGGCGACGCGATCGATTCTTGATGCGGCGGCGGACTCAGATGACCCTCGTTCGCTTCAGAAGAGCCTCGCAAGGCAGATGACCACGTTGCTTCATGGAGACGAAGCCATGCAGCGATGTCGTCGTGTCTCTGATGCATTGTTCAACAATGATATTCAGGAACTCGATGACAATGATATGGCTACGCTCAATGGTCATATCCCTACGGTCAAAATCAGCCGTGGACATCTCGATACTATTACAGGTATGCTGCTTGAAGCAAAGGTTGCAACCAGCAAGAGGGATGCGCGAACGCTTCTTGACCAGGGAGCTATTTCGATCAATGGTCGCCTCGTGAGGTCTGTTGAGGACTTCTCGGCTGTGGACCTGCACCTTGACAAGTTCGCCTTGATTCGTCGCGGAAAGAAGAACTGGCATCTCGCCGTTGTGGAGGAATGAAATGAAAAAGGGCTTTACCCTTATTGAGCTTCTTGTTATCCTGGCGATCATCGCTTTGCTCATTGGCATCTTGGTGCCTGCTTTTGGCAAAGCAAAAAAACGAGCCAATGAAATCAAAGCAGATAATGAGCGACAAGAGCTTCTTCATAATGAAGAGAAACAGAGAGAGCTTACCAGTAACATCAGGTATATCATCGACCCCAAGACTGGGGTCGTTTTTGCCATCATGCCCGATGGAAGTTCGCTCATCGTTCCCACTGATCAGCACGATAATGTCTGGGAACAGATTGAGAACATTGATGAATGGGAGGACGACTAAGCCATGTCAAGCGATAGAAAAGACGAGCTACACAGCATCATACAAGATGGAGTAGAGGATAGAATCAACGCGATAAGCGAGTTCTTCTCTGCTGTTACAGAAATATCTATAGAACCGTGTCAGCAGTCAGCAAATAGCCCTGACATATGGGTTATCTTACTGCGAGATAGCGGCCATAACAAGCCACAAAACATCATGGTATTCTTTGAATACTCCGAAGAGCAAGCCAAGGCAGCCGCTCGTCAGCTATCTCTTGTGTTTACCGCTTTTGGCTATGAAATAGTCGAAGATGGTAAGAGCATAGATTTTTCGGAAGAAGAACAAAAGCGAATCAATGAGATGGGAGAATTCTTCTCTCAAAGTCAGGTAATAACGTCTAGCTTTGCTGCCGATGATGATTCATGGACAATCATTCTCTCATCTGATATCCTTCAAAGGCAGCTTGAGGTTATGCGCCTTGATAAGTCATCGAAGATGTCTGTGGTCTTTGCCGAAAAGTGTCTGGGCCTTTTTCTTGCATCGCAAGACAAGAGTCTAACCCTTGCTGACGGAACGGAAATCAACCTATATGGCTGCGCTGTTTACGGCGAGTTCGAGGCTGACCCCGATGAGGAGGACTAATGCCTCTTCGTGTTGGCTTTATTGCAGGAACAGTCAGAACAGGCACTACCCTTCTATCTCGATTAGTGGCTGAGCATTCTCGATGCGTCTCGCTAAGAGAGATGCATGTTTCTCGCGTTGTCAACGTAGCCGAGCTAAACAGGCACGTTCGAAATGCTGTAGCTGCCGGATTCTCACGGCAAGAAATAGAATCGCTCAGTCAGCATCTAGAGCTTTTTGAACCCCCGACCATAGAAACCTGGC
>Ga0180431_10008465_pt1 | contig 11786 bp, 10 predicted proteins | sample SS_ome_11_FD_132459 | JGI IMG/M metagenome (GOLD analysis project Ga0180431, IMG submission 132459) | Hypersaline lake sediment archaeal communities from the Salton Sea, California, USA - SS_1_MS_1 metaG | ecosystem: Environmental > Aquatic > Non-marine Saline and Alkaline > Hypersaline >...
CGGCTTATCCTTTGGCTTTGGCCTTGGCCTTGTCCTCGTCGGGGGCCTTGACCTCGCTGCGGCTCTCGACGACCAAGTCAACAAGGCCGTACTCCCGGGCCTCTTCCGGGCCCATGAAAAACTCGCGGTCGGTGTCCTCCTCGATCCGCGCGAGGTCCTGGCCGGTGTGCTTGGCCAGAATCTGGTTCAGCCGCTCCTTGAGCCGCAGGATCTCGTTGGCCTGGATGCTGATGTCGGTCGCCTGGCCGTGCACGCCGCCCCACGGCTGGTGGAGCATGATGCGCGAGTGCGGCAGCGAGTAGCGCTTGCCCTTGGCGCCCGAGGCGAGCAGCACCGCCGCCATGCTTCCGGCCTGACCGATACAGTAGGTGATGATATCCGGCTTCACGTACTGCAGCGTATCGTAGATCGCCAGCCCCGCGGTCACCGAGCCGCCGGGGCTATTAATATAGACGTGAATATCCTTCTTCGGATCCTCCATCTGCAGGAACAGGAGCTGGGCGACGATAATGTTCGCCAGATCGTCGTTGATCGGCGTGCCGAGGAAAATGATCCGGTCCTTGAGCAGCCTCGAAAAAAGGTCGAAGGGCCGCTCGTCGCGCCCGTAGCGCTCGTACACGTTCGGAACGTAAATCGTGGCCATGCGTCATGCCTCCAGTCGCCCGGCGAATCCGGGCTAGCTGATCTCAGCCTGCTCCATCAGGAACGACCGCACCTTGTCCTCGCGCAGCTCGTCGCGGAGCGACTCGATCGCGCCCTCCTGCTTGTCGTAGGCCGCTCGGAGTTCGGCGCCGGTCGTGCCGCGGAGCTTCGCGACTTGTTCAAAGTACTCTTCGAGGTCCTCGTCGGTGACGCGGATCCCTTCGGCCTCGGCAATGCGATCCATGAGCAACGCGAGCTTGATCTGCCGCACCGAGGCGTCCGAAGCATTCTTGACGATTTCGTCGTGCTGTTCCACCATTTTTTCGCGCGGCACGCCCGCGTGGAGCCCGCGCTGATAGGCCCGCCCGATGTTGCGCTCGGTCTGCTTCTTGAGCAGCGACTCGGGGACCTCGACGTCCGCGCCGTCCACGATCGCGTCGAGCACCACCCCTTCCTGGCGGCGGCGCTCCTCGGCCTCGCGCTGCCGGTGGATCATCTCGCGAACCCGTTCGCGCAAAGCGGCAACCGTCTCGACGTCGGCGACCTCCTTGGCGAACTCGTCGGTCAGCTCCGGCAGCCGCTTCTGCTTGATTTCGCTCACGGCGGCCGTATAGGCGATCGTTTTGCCCGCGAGCTCCTTGTTCGGGTAGTCCGCAGGGATCGCAAGCTCAAAGCTCTTCGTCCCGCCGCGCTCGATCCCGACGAGCGCCTGCGCCAAGCCCGGGATGAGCCGCGCCTCGTCCACCTCGACCACCCGGTCCTTCATTGTCTCCATCTTGCCGTCCACCGTCTGCTCGAAGGTCACCACGATCGAATCCCCGAGCTGCACCGCGCGGCCCTCGACCGGCACGAGCGTCGCCCGGCTCTCGCGGTAACGCTCGACGAACGACTCGACCTCCTCGGCCGTCGGCGGCTCGATCTTGTGCGCCACGACCCGGACGCCCTTGTACTCGGGCAGCTCGAATTCGGGCAACACCTCGACCGTCGCGGTAAACGTGAGCGGCTCGTCCCCCTCGAACCGCAGGTCATTGACCTCCGGCTCGCCGACGACGTTGAGCTTATTCTCCAAGAGAGCCTCACGCATCGCTTTGGGCACGAGCTGCTTGATCGCCTCGCTCCGGATCGTCTCGCTAAAGCGGGCGCGGAGAATCCGCTCGGGGACGTGGCCCGGCCGGAAGCCTTTGATGGAGGCCGTCTTACGCACTTCGCCCAGCGCGGCCTCAATCTCGTCCGCCACCCGCTCGTGCGGGATCGAGAAGCGGATGAGCTTCTTGCTCCGGCCCAGGTCCTCGACGACAGCGTCCATTGGGACTCCTCGCGGCGGCGCCCTGCCGCCTGGTGCATCGAAACAAAAAAGTGGAGCGAGCGATGGGATTCGAACCCACGACCATCACGTTGGCAACGTGATGCTCTACCAACTGAGCTACGCTCGCTCTTCGCGCGGTGTTCTCCTGAACACCTCCCTTATTCCTACCAGCTCAGGGCCGATTAGTCAAGCCCCCTCGCCCCTGCCGCCAAGTTCGACACCCAGTGCGAAAGGAGGGATTCGAACCCCCACGCCCGAAGGCACGAGATCCTAAATCTCGCGCGTCTGCCAATTCCGCCACTTTCGCATCAGTGCAGCGAGCCGCATGCTGCGGCCACGCCCACCGGGCCGCTTTCTAGCACTCACCCTGTTGCAAGATCAAGGCCAAAGTGCTGGACGACGGGGGCCGTACGCGCCATGATGGAGACCTGACACGCCGGAAGGAGACCCGACAATGAAAGGTCTTACACTATTCTCGGCGCTGATCGCAGCGGCCGCGGGCTTCGCGGGCTGCGCGACCCTCTCCTACGAGGGGATGCCCCCAAAAGACGCGCCCCACGCCATGGCCATCGAGGAGAAAGGGATCAACTTCGTCAGCGTGGACGGGCGATCCATCCGCCGGCCCGCGTTCTCGAGGGCCAAGCTGCGGCTGGCCCCCGGCCCCCACGAGATCCTCGCGCAGTTCGAAGCGTGGGAACGCGACACCGACTACGCGGGCGACGTCACGATCGACATTACCATCCATTACTGGTCGCCGTTCGCGCAGGTCATCGCGTTCGACGCCCGCGAGGGTGTCCGGTTCTACATCGGCGCCGAGGCGAACCTGCCGCGCACCGAGATCAACTACGACATCCGCCGCCGCTACCTCGACCTGGACGAGAACGACTCGATCGATATCACCGTCGAGCACGAGCTCACGAGCCCCGACGACTGGCGCCCCATCATCACCCGCACCCTCCCCATCAAGAACTACTGGAACCGCCACCCCCTCCCCGTCGCCACCATCAAGGGCCGGGAAGTTACTGCATCAGACTAGAAAGACTGTGCCTGAGCCGACTGCTGCGCCACACGCGCCACGCTCAGATGTGCGTTCGGAGGCTGAGCTCGATGGGGTGCGGGTGCAGGTAGTACTGCTGCGCGAGGTAGTCCGGGCCGTACTTGCGGACGTAGTGATTGAGTAAGGTGATCGGCACGATGAGGGGGACGTAGCCGGCCCGGTACTCGTCAATGACCTCGAGCAGCTCCTGTTTCTCATCGGGTGAAAGGCTTTTTTTGAAAAAGCCCATGACGTGCTGCAGCGCGTTGCAGTGCCGCTGGACGGTCGCCTTGAGCCGAAGCGCCTCCGTGAAGAGCGCCTGATACTGCGCGTAGAGGTCGGACGGCGTGTGCTGCTTCGCCTCGGCGACGAGCTTGCCGAGCGGCTGCGCGTGCTTCGGGCTGTGGGAGAGGATCAGCAGCTTGTGCTCGCTGTGAAATCTGACGAGGTTGCCACGCGTCTTCTTGAGGTCCTGCCATCGCTTGAAGGCAAAGACGCGCTCGATGAAGTTCTCGCGGAGCGGAAGGTCGTTGAGCCGTCCGTCGTCCTCGACGGGCAGCAGCGGGAAATGTTCCATGAACATGCGGGCGAACACACCGACACCCTTTTTCACCGGGACGCCGTGCTTGTCATAGACCCTGATGCGCTCCATGCCGCTGCTCGGCGAGTTGCTCTTGAAGATGAAGCCGCAGAGGTTCTCCATCTCGAGATCCCGAACCCGCTTGCGCGCCCAGCGCTCCATTTGTTCCGTCACATCGTGCTGCGTACGCGACGTCATCAAGCGGGGCGAGTCCACGTCCCCGACGAGACGCAAGCTCTCGCGCGGCGTGCTGAAACCACACTCGACCTCCGGACAAACCGGAACATACTCGACGTACCGCCCCAGAACGTCCCGAATGAAACGGTCGAGCTTGTGCCCGCCGTCGTGGCGGACACGTTCGCCAAGCAAGCAGGTACTGACCCCGAGCTTTATTTTCGATTCCATCCGTCCTTCTCCTTGCCCGGCTCCGGCCGGATCACCGCCCGTATTGTTCCATGTACTTTTTGAGGCGAAGCTTCCGCGCCGTGCTCTCGGAGCTCATGTAACGGACCTTGCCGAAGACCTGCCGCTCCGGCCCCCACGCCCGATCGTACCGGCCAAGGACCCAGAAAATCCCGCTGTACGAATTCGGGTTGCGCCCGTCGAGGGCATACGTATTGTTGAGCGTGATCATGACGTCCAACGCCTCTTCCGGCGAGGCCGTCCACTCGAGGATCTTCTTGCCCCACAGCATGCGCAGGTAGTTGTGCAATCGGCCCTCGCGCACAAGCTGTGTCTGGGCGGCGTTCCACAGCGCGTCGTGTGTCCGGGCGGCCTCGAGTTGCCGCAGGCTGTAGCGGTAGGGACGGGGGTTCGCGGCGTGGTCGGCCAACGTCGTCCGTGCCCAGCCCGGCAGCGACGAGTAACGGTCGTGCGCCGGGTCCTGCCAACTCATGTTGTAGCCCAGCTCACGCCACGTCACGAGCTGGTCGAGGAACGCCTCGGCGCTCTCGCCCACGCGCCACCAGCCGCGGCGCCCTCCGGTCGCCTTGCCGCCCACACGCGAGACGGGGACGTTCTCATGGGCCATCACCGCCGCGAGGACCTGGTGCACTGAAATATGGCCGAACGCCAAATACGGCGAGAGATTGCTTGTCGCGTCCTCGTCGGGGTGGTTTCGCAACGCGGCGTAGTCGTCCAGGTGCTTGCCGACGAACCGCTTGAGCGCCGCCTCGGCCGCCTTCATCCCGCCGCGCAGCGCGACCGCGCCCACGTCATGGTTGAACCGCAGCGCGCCGAGGTCGCGACGCTTCCCGAAAAGAAGCTCACGCGAGGCCCGTGGCCAACGCTTCGTAATCTCTTGGGGAATATGTGCCCGGGCAGGGAGTGCTACTTTTCGAAGTGGATCGCGCTCAGGATCCTTGGGGAGATGCGAACGCAACTCCTTTTGGAGAAAGCGCCGAAACGAAAACGCCGTCCCGAACACCCGAGGGGCGGCCCGAAAAGGCAACACGCCGTTCGCGTCAACTTTCTCGACGAGAACCGGCAGACGTTTCGCGGCCTCGCGCACGATCTGCTGAAGGTATTCATCGGGGAAGTCGTCAGTCACCACGGCGCTCGCGTGCGTAGCGAGCGCCGACGGCAGGGCGCCGCCGGTGTTCGGCCTGGGCTCTACGTACGGGTAATAGACAACACGGCGGCCTTCGAGCCGGCGATCAATCTCGGCCATGCCGTCGAGCGCAAAGTGGTGGAGCCGCTCGTTGGCCCACGGGTCGCCGCAGAACCGCACATCAAGAATCACAAGCGGCTTCTTGAGCTCGCGGCTCCATTCAAGGGCTCGCTGCAAGGCGAAGTTCCAGGTGGTCCGGTGGAAGGCCGTCATCCAATAGAGGACAAAACGACCCTGCGCGCGAACCGTCCGCTCATTACAAGGGTGGATGCGTACCGCTGGAACAACTTCTAACGGCATAGCGTTCTTGCCCCAACCACACCGTGCCCTTTTATCACACTCATTGCAAACATGACGCGCATCAAATGAGTGCCCCAAAACGACCCAAGCTCCTGCTCACCAACCGATGTTTCCTGATAAATCCTTGACGTTGAACCTAAGATTTCCTACAATTCTGTAGCTCTTGTGCCACCCAATGGTCTGGAAACGTTCTCGGCAAGATAGGAGCGACGATCATGAAGCGTTCTAGCGGAAAACGAGCGGTGCGGGGCGAGGTCCGCGAACTCTCGATGCTCTTCGAGATCAGCGAGATCCTCCGCCAGAGCTTGGACCTGCGCGAGGTGGTCGGCCCGGTGCTCAACACGATGGCGAAGCACATGGGCATGGTGCGCGGGACGATTACGCTCCTCAACCGCCAGACGGGCGAGATCCTTATTGAGGCGGCGCACGGGCTCTCGGCCAGCCAGAGGGAACGCGGCCGCTACAAGCTCGGCGAGGGGATCACCGGCAAGGTCGTGGCCACGGGCCGGCCGGCCGTCGTGCCGCGAATCGCCGAGGAGCCGCTGTTCCTGAACCGCACCGGAGCGCGTAAGGGGCTGAGCAGAAAAGACATCTCGTTTGTCTGCGTGCCGATCAAGCTCGGCAACAAGGTCATCGGCGCGCTCAGCGCGGATCAGCTCTTTTCCGAGAAAGTCTCGTTCGAAGAAGACGTGCGGCTGCTCTCGATCATCGCGTCGCTTATCGCTCAGGCGGTGCGCTTGCGGCAATCGGCCGAGGAGGAACGCCAGCGACTGATCGAGGAAAACGCCCGGCTCCAAGAGGAGCTTCGGGAACGTTTCCACCCGGCCAACATCATCGGCACCTCCAGGGTCATGCAGGACGCTTACAACCTCATCGCGCAGGTCGCCAAAAGCGACGCGACCGTCCTCATCGAGGGCGAGAGCGGCACGGGCAAGGAGCTCGTCGCGCACGCGATCCACTACCACAGCCTCCGCTCGACAAAACCCTTTATCAGGGTCCATTGCGCCGCGCTGCCCGAGACGGTGATCGAGAGCGAGCTCTTCGGCCACGAGAAGGGCGCGTTCACCGGCGCGATCGCCCAGCGCAAGGGCCGCTTCGAGCTCGCCCAGGGCGGGACGATCTTCCTCGACGAGGTCGGCGACCTCTCGGCCCCGACGCAGATCAAGCTGCTGCGCGTGCTCCAGGAGCGCGAGTTCGAGCGCGTCGGCGGGACCGAGACGATCGAGGCCGACGTCCGCGTGATCGCCGCGACCAACCGCGACCTCGAAAAGCTCATCGCCGAAAAAGAGTTCCGGGACGACCTCTTTTACCGGCTCAACGTCTTCCCGATCCACGTGCCGCCGCTGCGCGAGCGCCGCACGGATATCCTGCTGCTCGCCGATTTCTTCGTCGAGAAGTACAGCAAGGCAAGCCACAAGCAGATCGTTCGCATCTCGACGCCGGCCATTGACATGCTCATGAGCTACCACTGGCCGGGCAACGTGCGCGAGCTCGAAAACTGCATCGAGCGCGCCGTGCTGCTCGCGACCGAAGACGTCATCCACGCCCACCACCTGCCGCCGACCCTGCAGATGCCCGCGGCCGATCGCATCACCCGCGGCGGCACGCTCCAGTCCGTGCTCGACGACGTCGAACGCGATCTTTTGGTTGACGCGCTCAAGGCGTCGCACGGCAACAAGGCCGCCGCCGCCCGTGCCCTCGGCCTCACCGAGCGGATCATGGGTCTGCGGCTTCGCAAGCACGACATTGACTACAAGCGATTCCGCACACGCGCGCACGCCTAAAAAAGCAGAAAAGCCCGGAAATCTGCCCGGAAAGATCGGGGAAAGTACTGAATCAAGCCGGGCAAGCCGCTAGAGGAACATGGCTTGGCGTGTGGGGTTCGGGCCGATGCGGTTGACGGTCTCGGTCAGGCCACCGATGACGTCCGCGACGATGCTCCCTTCGGAGGCCCCGATCCAGGCGAGCTTAATCCGCTCGGTGCCGAGACCCAGGCTTTCGAACATGCTCTGAAGCAGCGCGAATCGCCTCCGGGTCCGGTAGTTTCCCGTCACGTAGTGGCAGTCGCCGGGGTGACAGCCGGCGACGAGCACGGCGTCGGCGCCGCCAACGAAAGCGGTCACCACCATGTGCGGGTCAACGCGGCTCGAGCACATGACGCGAATCACTCTGACCGTCGGCGGGTACTTCTTACGGCTGACGCCGGCGAGGTCGGCTGCGGTGTACGAGCACCAGTTGCAGAAGAAACCGATAATATTGGGCGCAAAGGCGTCGGCACTCACGACTCGATCCTTTCCTCGCCAAGATGACTGAGCTCGTCTACCTCGTACTTTTTCAGCGGCAGATCTTCGTCCAGATTCTTCCCAGGCACGTAGGCAAAAACCTTATCGGCCGACTTGCCGACCATGCTGAACAACGTCGCCACGGGAATGCCGACGGGGCAGACGTCGGCACACATGCCGCAGCCGACGCACGAGATGACCATGTGGGTCATCCGCCCGAGGTGGAACGCGATGGTGCCGGGCGGCACGCGCGTGGCCTTCCGATGCCTGAGTTGTGCCTCATATTTGCTCGGGGTCGGATCCTCGACGACCGAGTCGAAATAGCAGAGCTCGCAGTAGCAGATCGGGCAGACGTTGCTGCAGCCTCGGCACGCGAGACACCGGCCGAAAATGTTGATCAGCCCGTCGAGGCCCGGAGCCGCGGTGTCCGACGCGGTGAAGAGCTTCGTCGCTTCCTCAGCCCGCTTCGCGCGCAGCGCCTCGATCGCGTCGGACTCGAGCTTCGCCTGTGTGCGCTCGCCCTCGAAGCCTTCAAGCGCTTCGGCGCCGCGGCTGCTGTTGATGAGAACGGTGCACGTGCCGTCGTTCGCCTGGCCGCCGACGAGCGCAACGGTCAGGTCGGCGTTGTAGGGCACGAAGTGCTCGCACGCGCGGCACGTCGGCCGGATACCGTCGGCGACCTCGCCCTTGGCGAGCGCCTCACGATACGGCGCCAGTTTTTCGCTAATGCCGCCGTTGTTGCGGATGGCCAACGGGAAGACGCCGCCGCAGGTGGTGCTGATGAGCAGGAGGTTCTCCAGGTTGGCTTGGTTCAGCTTCTTGAGCTCGACGAGAGCCCGGAGCTCGCACGGCTTGAGCACGGCGGCGATCGGCTCGGGCGACGGCGCCAGCTCGGTCATCTCGGCGAGCAGCTTGCCCGCGTTCGACGGCATCATCGGCAGAAGAGGTGCCGCGGACTCGAGCCCTTTGGCCTCGGTGATCAGGGAATAGATCGGGGCACCGTCCTGGCCGATCCGGTCGAGGCTGAGCACGGCGCTTGCCTTGCCGCTCTCGAGAAGAAACGCCAGGAGCGCGCGAATCGCCTCGTCAGGCGTCTTGGTGATTTTCAACGCCTCGGTCATGGGCTCGCCTCCCGCGCGTCGTACGTCTCGGTGTAAGGCGCCACGAGACCTGCCAGCTCGTCCTCTTTGTAGGTGACTGTCGGGAGCGGCTCCGTCACGCTGCGGCCCGCCTCGTAGTCGAACTGGCTCTGGGTCGCGTCGCCGACCATGCTGAAGAGCTGCGCCACCGGGATCGCCGAGGGGCAGGCGTCCTCGCACGCCCCGCACGAGACGCAAGAGAGGCTCATGTGCGACATGCGACCCAGGTGGAACAGGAGCGTGTCGGTCGGTAGGCGCATGCCGCCCTTGCGCCGCGCTCGTTCCAGAATGTTTTCCGGCGGCATGAGGATGGCCTGTGATTCGAAGTAGCACTGGCGGCAGTAGCAGATCGGGCAGACGCTCCGGCAGACATGGCAGTTGATGCAGTGGCTCAAGGTCTCAAGGAGCTTATCCGCACCGGCGACGTCCTGGCTCAGGGTGGCTTGCGCCTTTGTCCGGGCCTGTTTCTTCTGCTCTTGCCGTTCGGCGACGGCCCGCTCCCACTTATCGAGCGAGCCGGCTTTCGCCATTCCCAGTTTCTCGAGCAGCAGACGCCCCTGGTCGCTGCCGGCGACGACGCATGATTTCCCGCTATCCATTCCAAACGTCGCAAAGTGCAGATCGGAAACGGGACGACTGAAGAGATGACATACTTTGCAGACTTCGCGGGCAGCGCTGTCATCGCCACTGCAGAGTTTCTCGAAGTCGGCGTCCCCCTTCTGCGGATCGTCGAGGTACGCCTTGAGCGGCAGCGCGCCGGGGCAATCCACGCTGATGAGCACGAGGCCGTCCAGGTCCACTTGCTTGAGTTTCGCAAGCTCGATAGTTGCCCGCACTTCGCACGGCCTGAGGACCGCAGCGACCTTGCCCGTCACGCCCCGGCGGGCGAGGCGGTAGATGGCCCTGGCCCCCTGCACCGCCATGACCGGAGGCAGCGGAAGCGTTTCATCGAGGACCGAGCCGTCGCGCACGAGCAGCCAGGCGAACGAGTCGCCCGCCGGAACGCGTGCCGGCACGAGCGCCGCATCCCAGAGCTTCTCGCTGAGACCGCGCTTGAGCAAGTCGGTTATCGCTTCGCGCACGCCTTCGGGCGCGGCGACTGTAGCCCCATTCATGTGTCTTTCCTCGTGGTGAGCGGATTCGGCCCCAGTGCGGCGATATGGTCGCTGAACTCGGCGGCCGTATCCACAAAGCGTCTTCCTTCGCCGTGGGCGACGAACCGGAACCACAGGCGATCCTCGCCGAGGCCGAGGGTGCCGAGGATCTTTTTGAGGTTCGCGATCCGGCGCCGGGCATGGTAGTTGCCGCTCTCGTAGTGGCAGTCGCCGGGATGGCAACCGCTGACGGCGACGCCGTCGGCGCCCTCGATCAGCGCTCGGAGCACGTGGACGGCGGGCAGTGAACCGGTGCAGTTCACCCGGTAGATGCGCACGTTCTCCGGGTAGTGCAGGCCGTGGGCCGAAGCCGTCTCGGCCCCGCCCGTTCCGCACCAACTGCAAAGGATGTAGAGTATTTTCGGCTCGAACTCATTGCCCATCGAAGGCCCTTTCATGTCAGCACCGCATCGAGCGCGGCGATGCTCTGGCTGCCGGTGAAGTCGCGCAGGTACGACGCGTCGTTCGGACACACCGCGACGCAAGAGCCGCACGAATCGCATAGGAACGGGCGAATAATGGCGACCTTCCTGCGAGGATCAATGAGGCGCGCCTCGTAGGGGCACGCGTCCACGCACACGCCGCAGCCCATGCAGAGGTCTTCCTTCACGCCGGCGAGATACATCGCGTTCGGCGGCGGCATCAACTTTTTGCCAAGCATGACGACGGCACGGCCGGCCGCGTCCCGCGCCGTGAGAAGCGTTGCATTAAACGCCCTCGGCGAGTGCGCCAGGCCGGCTGCGAAAATGCCGTTGGTCGCCAGCTCAAACGGTTTCGTGAGCCGCTTGATCGCCTCCTCGAAGGGATACGCGTTGGCGTCGCTGTCGAAGAAGCCGTCCGCATCGAGCGGGAAGCCCAGGAGCGTCGAGAGCTCCTGATTGCTTGTCGCGTTGGGAACAATGCCGGCGCTCAACACGACGAGATCTGCCGCAACTTCGGGGCCGCCGTCGAGGGCGACGTTGAGCGCCGCGCCGTTGCTCGTCACGGTCGGGTAGGCCCCGACGTCGAAGCGCTCGAACCGCACGCCGGCTTTCTTTGCCTCGGCGTACAGATCGCGCTTGCCGTAGCTTGTGATGTCTCGATAGAAGATCGTCACCTCGCACTTCTTCTCCCGCAACGCGAGCGCGTTCTCGAGCGCCTGGTTGCAGCAGACACGCGAGCACCAAGGGTGTTCCGCGTTGCGTGACCCGACGCATTGGATCATCGCGACGCGCTTCGGCGCCTTGCCGCCATCGAGCCGCGCCTGCAGCTCGCGCTGGGTGATGACGCGTTCGTCCTCACCGTAAAGGAATCCAGTCGGCTTGTACTCGTCGGCGCCCGTGGCGACGATGATGATGCCCACGTCGGCGATCGCCTCGCCGTCCTGCGTTTGGATGACAGCACGGAAGTTCCCCGCGTAGCCTTCGACCGAGGTCAACGTCGCTTGCTTATGTACGGTCACGCGCGGCTCGGACTCAACCTGCGTGACGAGCGCCTCGACGTATTGCCGGTCGGCGTCACGCAGCGAGCCGGCCTGGCCGCCAAGTGCGGCCTCCTTCTCGACGAGGGTGACCTCGAATCCCGCCTGGGCGATGCCGCGTGCCGCCGTGAGGCCGGCTGCGCCGCCGCCGATGACCAGCGCGCCGGGCGTAAAGCTGTCCTTGGGCGGCGCGGCGGCCGAGGAACGCCGTACGACCTCGACGGCGCCACGGATCAGCGCCGTGGCCTTGGTGAGCATCTTGTCGCGGTCGGTATGCAC
>Ga0180431_10008466_pt1 | contig 11785 bp, 7 predicted proteins | sample SS_ome_11_FD_132459 | JGI IMG/M metagenome (GOLD analysis project Ga0180431, IMG submission 132459) | Hypersaline lake sediment archaeal communities from the Salton Sea, California, USA - SS_1_MS_1 metaG | ecosystem: Environmental > Aquatic > Non-marine Saline and Alkaline > Hypersaline >...
GGTAGCTGAGTTTGACATCATGTACGACCAGGGCATTTCCAGGGAGGGAGAGGTATTGGACCTGGGGGTGGAGAACGATGTGATCACCAAGCGGGGGTCGTACTATTCTTATGGCGACACACGGTTGGGCCAGGGACGGGAGAATGCCAAAGAGTTCTTGAAAGAGAACCCATTGCTCTCTTTCGAGGTCGAGAATCGCATCCGCGAAGGAGCGGGCCTGCCGCCGCTCCAACAAACCGATGCGTTAAAGTCTGGAGAAACAGACCAATTATCTGCGGATAAAGCATCCACAGAGGAATTATAGCAAAGACCAGGCCAATTCAAGTTTGAACAAGCCTGGGGTTGAGTGTTTTTTAAGATTGCAGAACACAGGCGGCAGGCAGACTTTGAGGGTTTATGGGTTTGCCTGTCAGGCGATGGGGCTATGCCCACTGGATGCAATGGGGCATCATGCTCTTGGGCGCCACAACTATTGTCACGTGCGCTGAATTGAAAACCTGTTTTTGACGACGGCACAGAGGTTCCCGCAGGTTGCCATTTTTATATTTCCTGGCCGGGTGATCTCGCGTGGCAGTCGCGTTGTATTCGCACACAGGTGAAGCAATTGGGCAACAAGAAGGCCGGCCCAGGCACTGTCTATCCGATTCCGATGGATTGTGTATCGGATCAATCGTCGAGCGGTGTGTCATATGACGCAGGAAGCAGCAAGAACTCGATTCGGGTTTACTCTTTGCGTCCTTTCTCGGCATAGGCCGGGCCAAGGTGTCACATCACTTCCCCGGGACAGCCTTCACCAGGGTGAGGGAGCTGGGTCTGGTGTATACTGAACGCAAGTCAAAGGGGTGAAATTCGTCTTTTTCAGAGGGGACGGAAATGTATGGAGATGTATGCAGGTGAACACAGATAAACATCCATCAATGTGAGATCGCGTTTATCTGTGGCCTGTCTCTGTTTCCAAAATCACCGTTTTGAAATTCGCTGAGTATAGAGATTAGCGTAACCGTGAAATCTCTGCGATAGCTGTGGTGTCTTTTGCCACGGCTATTTTTTGTTGGAACTCACGCACGAGTCTCATTGTAGGGAGAGAACGCAGAGATGGCCGGTACGATTACGGCACTAAAAGTTCAAAAGCGAAACAGGAATCGTGTCAACATCTATTTAGATGGGCGCTATAGCTTTAGCCTGGTCAGTCACCTGGCCGTTCCCTTGCGTCGGGGACAGATCCTTTCGGATAAAGAGATAGCGTATCTCAAAGAAAAAGACGAGTTTTATCGCGTGTACGAGCGAGCCACAAAATTCATCGCCTATCGCCCTCGGAGCAAAGCCGAGGTGCAGCGGCGTATGGAACGTCAGGGGGTCGCGCCCGATATCGTTGAGAGCGTGATAGAAAAACTTGCTACCGTCGGCTTGATCGATGACGCCGAGTTTGCTCGCCTTTGGGTAGAAAACCGAGAGACTTTTCGGCCGCGCAGCCGCCGAATGTTACGCTACGAGTTGCAGCAAAAAGGGTTGGACAAAGACATTGTTGCCCAGGTGCTGGAGCAAGTCGATGAGGAAGAGAGCGCACGTCGCCTGGCGTTACAAAAAGGAGAACGCCTGTCCCATCTGGACTGGGCAACTTTTCATAAAAAACTCATGGGCTATCTGACGCGCCGGGGATATTCGTATGCACTTGCACGTCGCGTCGTTAGAGAAGCCTGGCAATCTCTGTCAGAAAGCGACGAGGACAGCCAAGAAAGTGAGGATGAGGAATGGACATAGGTTGGACGATTGTGACAGCTATAGCTGGTATTCTCGTGGGGGGAATACTGGGTTACTTTATCAAACAGTACTTGAGTGAATCGCGCCTCAAATCGGCGCAGACGGAAGCAGAACAGTTATTGGAGGATGCCAGGGCCGGCGCCAGAGAGATTGAGCTGGCTGCGAGGGACAAGGCTCTGCAGATACGTAAGGAAGCGGAAGAAGAAAGCCGCGCGCGACATCGTGAATTACAGCAAGAAGACAAGCGCCTGCAAAAGCGCAGGGAGACGTTGGACGTCAGACTAGAACGACTGGAAAGCCGTGAGCGCAGGCTGAACCAACGGCAGAGCAGGTTGGACCGCCGGCAAAACGAACTGGAAAAGTTGTACGAGGCCCGTACGTCCGAATTGGAGCGGGTGGCCAACATGACCCAGGAAGAAGCCAGGGAACATTTGCTCCAGGCCGTCGAGGAAGAGACTCGTCAGGACATGGCCCGCGTTATCCGTGAAGTGGAAGCGCAGACAAAGGAAGAGGCTGAACGCCGGGCGCGCAAGATCGTGGTTGAGGCTGTGCAACGCATCGCCACCGACCAGGTTTCCGAGACGACGGTTTCAATACTGCCTTTGCCGAGCGACGAGATGAAAGGCCGGATCATTGGCCGTGGCGGGCGTAACATCCGCACTTTTGAACAAGCCACCGGCGTGGATGTAGTCGTGGACGATACGCCAGAAGCTATTGTTCTCTCTTGTTTTGACCCGGTCCGTCGCGAAGTGGCCCGCGTGGCCATGAGCAAGCTGATCCTTGACGGACGCATCCACCCAGGCCGCATTGAAAAAGTGGTGGACAAGGCGCAGGAAGAAGTGAACGCCGTTATCCGCGAGGAGGGAGAACGCGCCGCGATAGAAGCCGGCGTGCCCGGCTTGCACCCGGAAATCATCAGGCTCCTGGGCCGGCTCAAGTTCCGCACCAGCTACGGTCAAAACCAACTCTTGCACGCTATCGAAACAGCCCATCTGGCCGGGGTGTTGGCCTCAGAACTCAGGGGTAACGTCCAGGTGGCTAAAACCGGGGCATTGCTTCACGACCTGGGCAAAGCCGTAGATCACGAAGTAGAAGGGCCTCATGCTCTCATCGGCGCCGACCTGGCCCAGCGCTACGGGATATCCCAAGAGATCGTCAACTGCATTGCTGCGCATCATCACGAGAAGGAGCAACAAAGCCTGGAAGCAGTCGTTGTCGAGGTCGCCGACGCCATCTCTGGCGCTCGACCCGGTGCGCGCCGTGAGTCGGTGGACACGTATATCAAGCGCGTAAAAGCATTGGAAGAAGTGGCCGGCTCGTTTCCAGGTGTCGAGCAATCTTTTGCCATTCAGGCTGGACGGGAGATCCGCATCATTGTCCGTCCTGACGATGTGGATGACCTGGCGGCCATCCGGCTTTCGAAGGATGTGGCGCGCAAGGTCGAAGAGATGCTGGAATATCCAGGTCAGATCAAGGTGACCGTCATCCGTGAAACGCGTGCTGTGGATTACGCCAAATAAAGCACTTTATTTTTGTCGAAATTTGTGATACAATAGGGTAACATAAGCCAAGCAACAGCGTCGTTCAAATATCCTCTAAACACAGGCTATCTTGTTCAATGACGCCCGCGAGGGGCGCCCGCGAGGGGTGCCTCTACATCACCTGCAACCTCAATATGGCTCTGGCGGGCTTTCTATGGGCCCGCCGGAGCGTCACCTGAGAGGAGGAAGCATCATGCACAAATTCGTCACACCAAAAAGTTGTATGGCTTTGTTAGGAGGGGTTGCCCTGTTGTTCACCAGTCTGTTGTGGAGTCCATCTCCGGTGGCGGGACAAGGGCCAGAGAACAGGCCCACTATTGCGCCACCGACAGCCACTCCCTTGCCAGGATCCAGCACGACAACCCGCTTGTCCCCTAGCCTCCACGGCATCATCATCAATTGGGGTTTTCGCAACGAGCCGGACGTCCCGGTGCGAGTGAGCGGTACGGACTGGCACCTGGATGCGACCAGCGATGTAGAAGGGTATTACCTTTTCGAGCGCCTGGGCAACGATGTCATCTGGCTCAACGTCGTCCCCGACGTTGAGGGCAACATCAAGCCCTTGACGAGCGATGTGGCTGTCCGCCCGGCCCCCGGTGTCGAAACGATTGTTAACCTGGGTGTGTATGAGGGGGATGAACCGTTGCCGTTGCCCGTGGCTCATACCATGGAGGCCAGCACCACCCAGGCCCAGCCCGGCGACCGGGTGACTTTTGCCATCCACGTGAAGAACAACCTGGAAACCCCCATCACCCGCGCCCAGTTGACAGATTATCTGCCGGCGGGACTGGGTTTTGTGAGCGCTGACTCGGATCGCGGGCTGGTGGACTATGCCAACGGCCTGGTGGTGGCTCACCTGGGCACCCTGGATGCTGATGACGAGGTCACGGTGACTATTGTCACGTTGGTCGAACCCAATGGCGGCGAATCGTGGGAGTTGAAGAACCGCTCGTCATTTTTTTATCAGGAAAGCATCGCTACGCAGGCCGAGGTTACAGTGACTGTCGTCGCCGGACCGACAGGTGAGCTGCCGGTGACAGGTGTTGGCTTGCCACTGGCAGCCGTGGGGTTGGGTGTCCTTTTGTTGGCCAGCCGGCGGCTGCGCACTCGCCCGGCAAGATAACTGGCCGGTGACTGATCGTACGGCTTTTGGCCTTGCTGGCGAATACATTTGAATGAACTCTGGACGTGCTTTTTATGCCAGAGATGCTGAAATCCTACCCCTTTCGCTGAGCCCGTCTTTTGGCTTTGCGCAGACGGGATAGAGCGTCGTCGCCGGCCAGAGCAGACGGTGTTGCTACAGGCTCTGCGGGTTCAGCCTGAGGCTCAGGCGGATTGGGCGACGGTTCGCCATGGCTCATCCCAGGCGAGCCAGGCGGCGGTGATTCTTGGCGAGCACGGCGTACCCGGACGCGATCGCGTGCCTGAAAAAGCTGGCCCAGGGCAGTCTCCTGCCTGGTTGCCTTTTTGTGGCGGGCTGGAAACCGTTCCCGCAGCCAAATCGCCGCTTTGCGAAAATCTCGTGGGCCAAGCATCACCCGTCGCACGGCTACATCCAGCGGAAAGAGCAACGCTACGACCAGCAGCAGCGTCCCCCAGATCTCGCGGGCCCGGTCGGCGGCCGGCAGGTTGTGCAGAAAAGCAGCCATTGGTTCTGACAACTCCCCTCCGCCGGTGAGGCGGGCCAGTTCGCTCAACAGGCTACGGTTCGTGCCACTGGTTTTGTATTCTGGCGAATAGGGCACCACCAGCCCCAGCGTTTGCTGGCCCAATGCATCCTCTCCCTCGCTTACCACATATTGCACCAGGTATGTCCCGGGTTGCGAGATTTGAGCCAGGGCCTCATAGCGTCCTGCTGCCACCTGGGCCAATGTCACCTCGGTCGTTTGCAGGTCAGGGCCGATGAGCGTCGCCGTCACGTCCAAAAAGTTGCGCGGCCGTCCGGCTTTATCCAGCGCCTCGACACGGATCGCTGCCTGGTCGTCCTCCATCGTGGCCTGAGCTGTCACCCCCTCCACCTGCGGTGCGGGCAGCGTCCAGCCCACCAGTTGTGCTACAAAGTGGGCAAAGCCATCCCACACCACCCAGTCTGTGGCCCACTGTCCCTTGAGGTCCGACGTCCAGACCGCCGCCCGACCCAGGCCGTACTGCCAGGTTGCCAGCAACGGGTCGCCGCGCGGCGTGCTGAGAGCCACCCGGGCCGTGCCTTTTGGCGTCGTACCGTTGTAGCCCAGCAACAGCGGCAACGCCGTCGCATCGATGCCTCTCAGCACCGGGCTGGGAGCCGAGGGGAGGGGGTAGAAGGGCTCTTCGACAATGTACTGCCCCACAGCCTTGACAGTTTCTTTGAGAAATAAATCGGGCACGCGGAGAATGTCCACCGCCGGATAGTAACGCCCGCCGCCACTCTGGGCCAACTCGGCCAGGTATTCGGCAGAGCCGCCGCCAGCAGCTACAATGCTGAGCGTGATGCCTTGCTCTTGCATCTCTCTTGCCAGCCCGGTCAATTCACCCTCGTGTACCCACCCATCGGTCATCAGAATCACATGCTTGAGCCGGGCCTCGGTCGCCTGCAAGGCAGTGTAGGCGACCTCGACACCGGATCGCAGATTGGTCTGTCCCTCCGCCCGGATGCTGCCGATGGACTGTTCCAGGGTGACGAAATCCATCAACTGCTGCATTTCCAGAGCCCAGTGGGCTGCCTCGTCAAAAGCCACCACGCCAATATAGTCCTGATGGCCCAGCGCCCCTGCAGCGCGCATCACTGCCTCCTTGGCAATGTCTACCTTGGGCTGGCCCACCTCTTGGCGGACGTAGGTCTGGTTCAGGTCAGGATTGTCGCAGTGACAGCGGCCCATGCTGCCCGACTTGTCAACCGCCAACACCAGTGCCAGGTTGGGCGATTGCTCCTTGGTCCGCACATCCATATCCACCGGCAACGTCTTTTCCAGGGGCGTTCTCAGGTAACCACCGGCTCCAAAGGCGTCCTCCCCGCCGGTCGCCAGCAACCCCTTGCCCAGGTCACGCACGTATACCTCTAGGCTCTCCATCGCCCCAGAAGGTAGTGCTGTGGCCGGCACGTTGACCAACAAGATGGCATCATAGGCTGCCATTTCAGGTAGTGTCGTCGGCAGTTCGCCCGGGGGCAGGCTCCGGACATCCATCTCGGCAGCAGCCAGGGCCTGGGCCAGGTTGTCGCCTTCGCCCGGCTGGGCCTCGACCAGCAGCACGCGGGGTGGTCCATGGACGACGGTGAAAGCACTGGCTTCGTTGTTTTGCAAGCGGGTGTCGACGTCGGGCACAATTTGTGCACGGAAGCGACGAAAGCCCGTATCGGCCGCTTCAACCGGCACCAGAAAACGATTGACACCTGCTTGCAGCCGCACCTCCTGGCTATGAAAGAGTTGGCCGTCGCTCAGGATGCGCAAGGTGGCGTCTGCTTTGGCGGTGCTGTGGACAACCACTGTCAGGTCAAAGCTCTGTCCCTGACGAACGTCGGCCGGAGCGTCCAGAGCCTCTACCAGTACCTCGATTTCCCCTTCGGGGCCGCCAAGTGGTACAAAGGCAAGTTCGATGCCGTGAGCGGCAGCTAGCTCTGCCTGATCCAGGGCATGACCCAGATTCTCGCGCCCATCTGAGAGGAGCACCATGCGCTTGGCGCCCTCGTCAGGAAAGAGAGCCAACGCCAGTTGCAATGCACCGGCAACGTCGGTGCGAGCCGTCACCGGCACCGAGGTCAGGGCAGGCAACACCGGTTCCTCAGACGCCATGCGTTCCACCAGCGCATCCTGACCAAAGACAACCACCGATGCCTTGTCTCCAGAAGGCATGGCTTCGACTGCCTGGCGCACGATTGCCTCGCCGCGCGCCTGTTCTTTTGTCGGAAGGCTATCAGAGGCGTCCAGCACAAAGACAGCCGTCAGCGTGTCGGCCTTCAGGCGCAATTGGATGCCAGCCAGTGCCAGGACGATCAACAACAACAGGCAAACGCGCAGGGCCAGCCCTCCCCAAAAACGAGCGCGCGTTGGGCGTTGTCTTCCCAGCAGTGCCAGACCAACCGACAGGGGGACAAGCAAAAGAAGCAAAAGAGCACGTGGATAGACAAAAGAGATGTTCATTGTTCAACCTCCCCGCGCGCCAGCAACTGTTTTGTTCCCACCCACAGCCGGGCCAGCGACGGGCGCTGGTAGGCCAGCCACTCGATCGTCAGCAGGGCCAAAGCGATATAAGCCAGCGGTCGCCACCACTCCCGGCGGGCCTGCCTCGGATGCTCCCCTTCTTCCGCTTCTCCCGTGCCGATTGTGGGCAATGTGTCGGCTGGCTGAACGTCTGACTCTTGGGGCGAAAAAAGATTCACCGCCAAGTTCACCTGCCCGGTCTTTGCCCAAGTCACCTGGTACACACCCAGCTGTCCTGTGTCTGCAAAGGCGATACGACCGCCCTCCGGCACCAGCCGGGCCGTCGAACCATCAGGTCGGGTCACCGTCACCGACTCGACCTCCGGCGGCAGTGAGATGGTCACGGCTGTGCCGGGAGGCACGTGCGCCGGCAGATCGCCACCCCTGCCGGGCGCCAGCCAACCGGTCAAGTTGGCCAGCAACAGAGGAAAAGCTACTTGCAACGGCAGATCGGAGCGGTGGAGATCAAAAGTCAGAACGGCCACGCGGCGACCATCCAACTCTCCGGCAAAGAGCAGTGGCATGCTTCCCGCTGGCACGTCGCCCGCGATCACCGGTCGCGCCCAGGAGGGCAGTGTCACCCGCACGGCATCCAGCATGCTCACCCCATCGAGGCTGACATGAGCCAGCAGCGGATCGGCCACGTCCACAAGCCGGGGCGCTGGCTGATCGACGATACCCGTGACGGTAAAGTACTCTGTGCTGCGCGGTGGCGCGATAAAGAAAAGATTGCCGGCTGGAAGCGTCGCCGTGAGAGGGATGTAGGTATCGAGAATGGTCAGGCCAGAAGACTGGAGGCTTGGAAAGGAGATCTTTGTTTCTTCCGATTTATCATCTTTCCTTCCTTCCTCAAAATCTGAGGGCCTGACAGTCGTAACCTGCAAACCGGGCAATAAAGAAAGCGCAGTTTCCAAAAAGAGGTTGCCGTCGGTGATGAGGGTGACGGCCACCGGTTCAGCGCTGCGGAGGACGGTCCAGGCGCGATCGTCGAGGGGCAGGGCATCCTGTCCGGTAAGTTTTGCCTCAACGACGTGGGTCGTGGGCGGCAGGTCATCGGCGACGACAGCTCGCTGCCCCTGGGAGGGGATCTCGAGATCATAGGCATTGTAAAGCTGGCTATCGGCATAGAGGGCCAGGCGGCGTTGTGCCGGGCGCTCACCATAATTGGTTACCTGGGCGAAGGCCGTCAGTCCCCCACTGCCAGTAGCCGGTTGCAGGGAGAGAACGCTGATCGCCTGGTTATCACCGCTGATACCCACCGGCACATAGCGCAGGTGGCCTTTGAGGGCCAGGCGATCCGGCAGCCCCACCCGGCCGTCAGAAAGGACAATAACTTGGGTCTCTGGCTGCCGGGCTGCGATCGCCGAGGCCAATTCCAGCGCTGCTATCAAGTCGCTGTCGCCAGCGCCGGCCTGAAGGCCATCTATTGCCCTGTGAATCTGTCGTCGGTCCCGACCAGACGCGACCAGCACCCGGGCGCCGTCGCTGGCGGCGATGATGGTGACGCGGGCATCATCGGGCAATCCGTCGACTAACTGGCGAGCCTGAGCCTTGGCGACCTCCAGGCGGTTGGGCTTTACGTCAGTGGAAGCCATGCTGGCCGATGTGTCGAGAATAAAGATGGCTGCCTGGTCGCTGGCCCCCTCGATCCAGGTAAAAGGGCGGGTCAAAGTCAGGATAATCGCAGCTAGAAAGAGCAATTGCAGGATCATGAGGAGGTTGCGCCGTAAACGCTGCCAGGGAGCATTGGCCTCCACGTCGCGCACCATGCGTCGCCAGAGATAGACGCTGGCCACAACCTGCTCGGTGCGGCGTAACTTGAGCAGATACATGGCGATGATGATTGGAATGAATGCCGCCAGCGCAAAGGCGGCGGGCGTCAAAAAATGCATAATTCTCCATCCCCAAACTTTAATCCTGAGAGCGAAATGGCTCGGTCAAGAGCTGTCGCCTGGTGACAAGGTGGACGATCTCATGCTGCCCTTTGTTTCGTGGATGACCAGGGCCACGGGCAGGGCCAGCAAGGCCGGTAGGCCAGCCGACAGGAGCAATGGATCCACACGACCCCACTGCCGATGGGCGGCCAAGGCCAGAGCCGGGGCAGCAAAGAGCAGCGACAAAAGCGCGCCGCCCCCACCGGTCAGATGCCCGGCCCACCAGCCAGGAAGCCAGCGAAAAGCATCCTGCCTCCAAAGCCAACATGAGGCTGATCTGGCGCGGGTTGGCGACCAGCGAGCGCGCCTTGACCGGCAAAAAGGCCGGCAGCACTGGGAAGGCAACATTGTTCACGCCACAAAAGATCGCAAAGGCGTAAAAGCGCCGGTCAGCGAACAGTGTCCTCAGCCGCCGCAACTGCGCCCATTTTCCCATCACTTTAGCACACCTCTTTGGCGCAGCAATGCGAACATTAATTCTTCAAAGGGTAACAAAGTCTCAACCGGCACATAGTGCATGCCCCTCGCGCCACAGAAGCGGCGCAACTCTTGTCGCCAGGTAGCCAGGCCATCATGGTAACGTTGCAACAGGTCATAGTCGGCCGTAATCTCGACCTCGGCATCGGTTTCCGTGTCCAGCAGCTTGAGGTCACCCGTCAGATCAGGGTTCACCTCGTTAGGAGCCAGGATGTGCAGCACGGTGACCTCAAAGCCGCGCGAGGCCAGGGCGCGCAAGCCATCGGCCCAGCCATCGTCCAGCAGATCGGAGAAAATTACGAGGGGACCGGGTTGCGTCGCGGCGGCGGCATAGGCGCGCAGACGCGGAGCCAGGTCTGTGCGGCCGCCGGCAGTGAGGGCCTGGAGAAAAGAGAACAGCGCCAACGCCTGCGCTTTGCCCCGGCGCGGCGGAAAGTAGCGGCCGCCGTTGTTCTTTCCATCGCCAAAAGCCGTCACCGTCACCCGATCCAGCCCTGCCAGCGCTACGTAGCCCAGCGCCCCGGCCGCCCGGATGGCGTACCCCAGCTTGTTGGGCTGGCCCCAATCCATAGAGGCGCTGGTATCGATCAAAAAGTGCACTGTCAGGTCTTCTTCTTTGACAAAAAGCTTGATAAAGAATCGTTCAAGCCGGGCATAGGCGTTCCAGTCAATACGGCGAAAGTCGTCACCTGGTGCATAAGGCCGAAAGTCGGCAAACTCGACCGACTGCCCTCGTTTGGGGCTGCGCCGCTCGCCTTGCAATTGACCGGCCATGGCCTGGCGACTCAGAATGGCGAGCCGCTCCAGCTTGCGCAAAAATGCCTCGTCAAAGAGGCGGCCGGATGGCAGAACGGTCGAACGGTTGGAGGGGGAGGATTCGGAGCTAGCCATCGGATTCTTTGCTCCTTTGATAGTTTTGTCCAAGAACCATCAATTTTTTTCGTCAGCCACAATTTTATTCAAAATCTCTTCAATCACTGCATCTGTCGTCAATCCCTCCGCCTGAGCTTCAAAGTTGAGGATGAGGCGATGGCGCAGGGCGGGTGCTGCGGCCTGGCGGACGTCGTCAAAGGCAACGTTGTAGCGCCCATCCAGCAAAGCGATGATCTTGCCCGCCAGGATCATGGCCTGCATGCCGCGCGGACTGGCCCCGTAACGCACGTAGCGGCGCACGGCCTCGGGTGCGCCGGGGTCATCGAGGTGGGTCGCCTTGAGCAAGCGCGCGGCGTAGGCCGTGACGTGATCGGCGATGGGCACCCCCCTTGCCAGGGCCTGCATGGCCCAGATCATCTCACCGTCGGCAACCGGCTCTGCTTGTGGAGCGGCCGCGCCGGTGGTGCGGTTGGCGATCTCGACCAACTCGTCGACCGTAGGAAAGGGCACGTCTATCTTGAAGAAAAAGCGGTCCAACTGTGCCTCCGGCAGCGGGTAGGTGCCCTCCATCTCTAACGGGTTCTGGGTTGCCAGGACAAAGAATGGCTCGGGCAGGCGGCGGGTGGCCTTGGCCACGGTGACGCTGTGCTCTTGCATCGCCTCCAACATGGCTGACTGCGTCTTGGGGGTGGCCCGGTTGATCTCGTCGGCCAGCACCAGGTTGGCAAAGATCGGCCCTGCCTCGAACTGGAACTGTCGCCGCCCCTCCTCGTCTTCAACGATCAGGTTGGTGCCCACAATGTCGGATGGCATCAGGTCAGGGGTGAACTGGATGCGGGAAAAAGCACAGTCAACGGCGTCGGCCAGCGTGCGGACGAGCATGGTCTTGCCCAGGCCAGGCACGCCTTCCAACAGTGCGTTGCCCCCTGCCAACAGGGTGATGAGCGTGTGCCGCACCAACTCGCGCTGACCAACGATGACCTGGCCTACCTGAGCCTCGATAGCAGCGGCGGTATCGCGA
>Ga0180431_10008467_pt1 | contig 11784 bp, 12 predicted proteins | sample SS_ome_11_FD_132459 | JGI IMG/M metagenome (GOLD analysis project Ga0180431, IMG submission 132459) | Hypersaline lake sediment archaeal communities from the Salton Sea, California, USA - SS_1_MS_1 metaG | ecosystem: Environmental > Aquatic > Non-marine Saline and Alkaline > Hypersaline >...
TGCACCAGCGGCGTATGCCCCCGTTCTCGCCATGTATCCCCGAAATGCATGATCTCTTCCAGCGGTTTATTTCCGATAATGGTTTGCAGATTGGCTTTTACCCATGATAGTCCGCCTGGAATCTCGTAATAATATCCCATATGTTCAGCTCCGTATTGCTAATGTGGTATGTCGGTCTAATAATTGCAATTACCGTGCCAAACATCATCTAATCTCTGCAAAGGGACAAAATAGGTATTGAACGCAAAATAAAACCGATACGCATTGATCATTTATCCATATATCTCTCGTATCTCCGGATAGCGGGTTTTCTGATGGGTTTTCTTACGCCTACAGGTATTGTAAGACTTCCTCGAGGAATAAAAAAAACCCAAGTAGGGCGGGTGGGACTCGAACCCACACAACATCACTGTCGGAGGATTTTAAGTCCTCTGCGTCTGCCTAATTCCGCCACCGCCCCTGGGTTGAAAACAATTTTATCGCAATTTCTCCAGGTTTCAAGTCTTTTTAAGTATTTCCATCCATAATCAGGCTTTTTATTTTCGAGAATGCAATCGAAGCGCTGGCATACAAATGTTCTTTTAAAGAAAGCAGCCTTCCGCTTATTTCTGCGCTTCTTACCGATTCCCGCAAACTATCCGCGTCGTGAAATAAGGGCAGTTCCACATGCACCAAATTTAGTTCCGCCAGACTGTGCGCATCGGAACCAGCGATCTGCGGTATTGCGTGCGCGTCCGCGAAGGCGATCGCCTGCGCGTTCTTTCTCCACTGCCAGCAGCGCGCATTGATTGTTTCCAGCGCATCCACTTCCGGGAGCAGCTCCAACAGCTCCTGTGTATGCCAGCCGTGCCGCCGAACGTCAAAGGGATGTGGAATAACTATAAACGCGCCTTGCGCTTTTAGACGCCCCAGGGTTTCTTCCACAGAAAGACTTTTTGGAACCTCTTCCTGCAGGTAGTACCCAAGCAATTCCCCCCGCTCTGTCAGAATCTCCTCACCGACCACAATCAACTCTGGCACCATGTGGTGTGCCTCGAGCGCGCCAGCGATGGTGTTATGATCCGTGATCGCCAGCCGCTGCAGCCCAATATCACGGGCGCGCGCGATCAGTTCTGGGAGCGTGTTTCCGCTGTCCTTTGAATAATGGCTATGGCAGTGGAATTCAGCGCGTATCTTTCCTAATCCCATTAAGACCTACTTCTTTGGGGTAGGCGTGTACAGGTAATCCGGATCACTGTCCTGGCGCGCGATCAGCGTTAGGGCATTTCCCCATGGAAAAGCATGTACCACATCGTCATCCAGCACCAATGTGCCACCGCAGAAATCGTCACCGTTATAGGCTTGGTAACCCGACAGCACGAACGGCAGCCCGCCTTCTGCCAAAACCCATTCACCGTTGTACTTGCGGGCAATATGCACATGCGTACCGGAAGAACTGCCGCCTTCACAAGAAGGATGTCCGACATTGTCATCTACATTCAAGTAATCGCCCGCTTCCACGCGGCCCGTGTTGGCGATATGCATATACACAAGCACCCAGCCTGTCTGTTCATACCCATCTTTATCCAGGTCAATCACAATCACGCCTTTTCCATCGCGCACCACCAAACCAGCTGCCGCGGCAGTCGCGTAGCGCCTGGAATTATCGCACCCTGCATTGCCGGAAGGCGGAGCAAAATCAAGCGCGGCTGGCGGCCCTTCGCGGCCCCAGGCAGTATGCGGTCCGCACGTATGCGCCCAGCGTTGGTTGGGCGGAAAAGGCAGGTTCATTTCTGGCTGCAAAATGCCCGCCGGGAAGAGCGGATCCCACTCCCCAACATTCTGCCAGGGATCACCAAACAGTCCTTCATAAACTGCAGTAATGCCGTCCTCGCCATATACGCGCTGTTCCCATTCTGGGTAGGAATGGATCTGTGCTAGAAAATACATCACAGCCACGCTGCCTGCGTTTAAATACGGCGATAAGCGCAGCGTTTCCCCGTCCATGAACGTCAATTCCTTCAGCCGACCAGCTCTCCATTCATAGTAACCGTAGTGCAATCGGCGGATAGCCCAGCCTGTCTGTTGGTAAATTCCACCGCGGTCGCTCTTAATATAGCCGAAGGGATAATGGTCTTCCTCATCGGAATTCGGTTGGCGTGTAACCCATCCGCTTTCCAGCTCCATCAAAGCCAGCAGGATGCGTGGATGATAGGAGTGTTCAAGCGCCAATTGTTGCAGAATTTCGGTAGCCGGCGTGGTGCCGCGCGTCATCAATTCCGCATAGGTTGACAGATATCCACCCTGGCTGTCAGCGAATTCCTGCAGGTCAAAATCGATCGCGCTGGGAGAGTAAACCACTTCGCCATCCGGGAAAAGCTGTTCCGCACTGGATGTCTCGTTCAAAGCATCCCGCACCCACAATTCCGTCCCGGGATCAATAATCTCGCTTTCGCTGATCTCCTGCGGGCTTTGGACGAAAGGGCGGCTGACCCCAAAATGCGCTGCGACTGCGGGAATCGTATCACCAGACTGCGAGATATAGCGTATAAACCCATTCGGTACGGGCACAGTCGTTTCCCTGGGCGTTTCAGCGGTGGGAAGTGCCGTTGCCGTAGGCGTTGTCTCCGCTGCCGTTCCCGCGTTACAGGCAGAAAAAACCAGCGGCCCAATCAAGGTCAATATCACAAATATATATACTGATCGCTTCTTCATCAATGTACCACCCCAAACAGGGTCAATTTCATTAAAATATGACGCACCGTCCTATTCTACCCCATGCAAACAGTGTTTTTCAAAATATTGTGTTCTTAAAAAACGAACGAGGAGATTTTCTCAATCTCCTCGCTGGTGTTCAGGATGAATCTGCGCCTATTCTATCGAAAAGGAATCCCGCACATCTTCCAGAACATTCTGGTAATCGTTTTCAAAGTCATCTTTGTATGCAGTAGTATAGAAATACATATATTCCTGAATGCGATCAAAATAGGTCGTTCCGCTGGTTCCGTTATCATCGCTCCACCATTCCAGCATCTCACGGCCATCGTCCATGGTGACATCCTTCGCAACCCGCAGGTCGCTCCCATATAGCCGCTTCATAAAATCAAGCGTGATTTGCCCTTTTTCCACATTGCTGACGTTAATGCCCGATTCATGGACAACCACCTGCACAAATGCGTTTCCATCCGGTGCGGTGTATGTGTCTACGACCGTTTCATCAATCACCTGCGTATCCTGTGCGTATGCCCAACCGGCAGGCATTTCCAAGGTAAACAAACCCTGCGGTGATGTATATGCGCCTCCTCCTGTTGCGGGTGCTTCTGGTTGCTGGACTTCTTGCGCGGGAGCCTCTGCGGCTGCAGCGGGCTCTTCCACAACTACTGGTTCCTGTACTTCTGGCTGGGATTCGACTGGCGCAGCCGGCATTTCTGGTGCTTGCGCAGATTTCCCTCCGCAGGCGCTGACTGCCATCATGACTACAATTGCAATTAGTACGAATCGTGTTTTCATCTTTTTTCTCCTTGCTCTCTATTCTTATGGTTTGGTGGTCTGACCTTTATACCACTTTATATATTATACAATGAACGTACGATTTGTCAATTGGTTACATCGAATTTATCGAATTCTCTTGCCTCGATATCCCCATTTTTCTACTATGAATCGCAGGTTTGTGGCGTTTTGGAAATTCTCTGGAAATTCCACCAACTTATCGTTAATACCATCCAGTTTCGGAAAGACTCAATGGTAGACTTTGTTTATCGCGGTCGGAAAACCGTCCGCTGCCACGCGAATCGTCCCCCGCGTTAGAAAACCGTCGTACATGCTCCCGCTGCCGCTCGAGACCCATCCGGACAGGTCAAAAGGCGCCTGCTGATCCGCCGGAATCCACTCCCCGTTATACTTTCTGGCGATATGCAGGTGCGTTCCCGTCGCCGGCCCACCTGCGCATGAAGGATGGCCTATCGCATCACCCGCGGAAACAACGCTACTTTCCAAAACCATTTCTTCCGGCGCGATGTGCATATATAATACAACCCACCCGGTCCCCTCATTACCATCCCCATCCAGGTCATGCATCACCATTCCATCTCCTGTGCGGGTAATGACCCCATCCGCTACTGCACGCACCCAGGCGCTGCTTTGGTAGCAGCCAACACCTTCTTCGTCCGGCGCCAGGTCAATCGCTCCCCAGGCTGCCCCGCTGCCCCAGGCCGGATGGGGCCCGCTGGTGAAAAACCATTCCTCTCCGCTGGCAAAGGGCAGCTCCATCGGCGGCTGCCGTACATCAGCAAGCGCGCCCATGGGTGCCTCCTCGCCGACGGTTTCATCGGCCAATGCGCGGAATTCGAGAATCAATCCCAATGGACCGGTCGCCAGCGTCCATGCTTGGTATCCCAAAATCTGCGCCAGCGTATATTGCAGCGCAGCCGTCGCGCTATTGATTTCAGGCAATAAATCTATTGGAACACCATCGATGCTTTCAAACGATGACAGCCCGCCCACGCGGTGCGCGTAAAACCCGTAATTGAGCGTGTCCGCTGCCCATGATAATTGCGTAAATATATTTTCTGAAAGTGACGTTTCACCATGGTCGGGATGAATGCTTGCGGCACTATCGATCGTCTGGGTCATCCATCCACCGATATATTCAACCAACGCCATCAACATCAGCGGATGCAGGCTGTAATCCTGACTGACTTTTTCCAGAATTTCCCCGCCGGTGAGCCGCTCAGCGCCAACCTCCTCTATGTATGCAGCCAATAAGCCGCTCCTTTCTTTCACAATCGCGGCAATATCCACTTCCTGCGCATCCAGCCCGTACACGAATGCCTGGTCAGACAGGATAAAAAACGCGGGGCCCTGCACCGGCCCCTCCGGCAGCGGCGCGGTGCCTGTTTCCTGCGGTGATAGCCCCAAAAATGGCGAGGGTCCGTCGTCCGGCCGGACACAGCCCATCAAAAGACTGCAGAAAAAAACCGCGCTTATCCCTATGCGCAGCATTTTTTTCTGGATGCACGCCTTTGTACTAGCCATGGATCGCCATTAAATGCTTTCCGCCGAACAGGTGCAGATGCAGGTGAAACACGGATTGTCCCCCACCCCGCTCAACGTTGATCAACAGGCGGTACCCATCCTGGTCCACACCCTGTTGGATGGCAATCGCCTGCGCTTTCAGGATCAAGCGCCCCAGCAGCGCGGCGTCTTCCGGCTGCGCTTCATTAATCGACCGGATATGTTTATTAGGGATAATCAGGATGTGCACAGGCGCCGCCGGTTTGATATCCCAAAAAACCGTGAATTCCCCATCCTGCTCAATAATATCCGCTGGCACCTCACCTTTAGCAATCTTACAGAAAATGCAGTCTGTCGGCATCCTGCTCCCTTCCCAATCCAATGTAGTATCACGCTGCTTATTGCATCAAATAAACGTATTCTATCATCACACCTTTTCTGGGAAATATTATTTCGCGCGGCAGTATGGAGTTTCTTTTCATCTATTCCTGTTGCGTATAGAATTTAAGGTATGATGTTAATCATGGAGGAAAAAACATGCGTATGAGATATATTTTTCCATTATTATGTATTCTTTTCATCAGCGCCGCCTGCCAGCCAGCCGAATTCGAGCCCGCGCTGCCAACAGCCGTTTTAGAAGACACACCTGCAACCACCGCCACGGCTATGCCGACAATTGAAAACCCGACAGAAGATTTTCAAATGCCAACGCCCATTCCGGGTACGGTCGCGCTTGATTTTTCCGAACGCCCCTGCGTTGCCTCCTGGTCTAATAATGGGGAATATTTACCCTGCCCCGGAAATCTTGAGGAGATTATCAACGGATATGCTGATCGATTTGACGCGATTACCCTCGCGGGAAACCGCCACTGTAACCAGCCGGGGCTGCTCATCATCCCCGCCCAGCCGGAAAGCCGCTTTTCCGCGATCTTCGGAAAGTATCCGCCATTCACCGTTATGCCTGGCGACCGCTTCCGGGCGGCGCTTGCCTGCCAAAACGGTTATTCCCAGTGTGATGCCCAATTCTCACTGGAATATTTTTTCAACAACCAGGTACTTCCGATCCCGGGAGCCAGCTGGAAGAAGAAGGCTGCCCCCAGCGGGGAAATCCTGTATGCGGATGTGAGCCTGGATCCGCTTGCCGGGCAGACCGTGCAGTTTTTGCTGGCTGTCCGTGATAACGGGGATGCGCGTGATGACCATGCCATATGGATCATGCCGCACATTGCCCGCATCGGTGCAGCCGCCGCAGACGCCATTCCGTCCCACCAGCTTGAAGTCGCAATCGTGCAGCCGGTCGCCATCTCTGGTACGGTGGACATGCGCAGCGCCCCGCCCTACCTGTATGACGACCATCCGCCCGGTTCCCCAGCTGTCGTCGTGTTCTTCGACGTAAATGGCGACGCATTCTATTCTGTCTCAACGCGGGAAACCCACCCCAATTTTTCCATCGCGGTCTACCCTGGGCAATATTTTGTGATGGCCTATGCGTATGGTGTCGGGGATGTGCCCTATGTCAGCGCAGCCTATACCGCTGCAGATCCTTCCTGCGGACAATCGATGGCGATCCTGAATGTGCGCGCGGACACACCTGTGGATGGCATCGTCATCAATGACTGGAACTGGTCCTGCGGCGGGAACGCGCACAGGATTGATAAACCCCCAAGTGTATCCCTGCCCTGATCAGAATCGCTGGAAAGCCCTACTCATTTTCCCCGCAGGCATCCATGCGATTGCAGAAAGCGTACCAGCTAAGGTATAATCCAATCTGTTCGGGGCGTAGCGCAGACCGGAAGCGCGCACGGTTCGGGTCCGTGAGGTCGGCGGTTCAAATCCGCCCGCCCCGACTTCACCTTTGGTTTCCCCCGCCTCGCCCTGGTATATACTGAATATATGCCTGTTATTAACTGGACTTTTTTGTGTGATTACGCCTATGCGGACGCGGCCGGACGCGCCTCCATTATCCGCACCTTCACCTATATCCGCGCCCCCAGGCTCCCTTTCCGCTATCCGCAATTCTTCCTGGCGCTCGAATATCTGGCGGATCGCCAGGAAAGTTTCCAGCTGGGGGCAGCCGTGACCGCGCCGTCTGGAAAACAGATTGCCGCGCTTTCTTTAAGCAAAAAAGCGCGCTCCGGTCCAAAAGGCCGCACGGAAAAGGGTTTTCTGCCCATGGGGTTTTATAACTGTGTTTTTGAGGAAGCCGGTGAGCACCATGTTGAAATTCTGATCGACGGCCACAGCGTGCACTATTTACCGTTGATGATCGTCATCAAACCAGGAAAAAAACAAACCCCACAGGAAGCCTGATGCTTCCAGCCAGGTTGGCTCGATAGAAAATTTCCTGATTTCTCTATTCGATATTCCCATATACAATCATCCTGACACCAAAAAAAAACCAGCCCACTGGATTTGTGAGCTGGTTATGATTGTTCGGTAGATCAGCGCGTTAGTGCTTTTGTTCTTTCTTTGAAATAACGATGGTCAAGCCAAACGCGATCAATCCTACAGCGCTCCATAGTCCGGCTGCTGCGCCACCCATGGCTGAGACAGCGCTCAGATCCAGACCGGTCACCGGGATCAACAGCTGTTCTTGCGGTCCGTCCGCCGCGCCTGTAACGGGGATTGGCAAAGCTGCCAGGACAGGTGTGTCCGCCGGGGGAGTTTCCGTGATGCTTTCATAGGCGCATAACCCATTGTCGATATCCGCATTGGGGTCATAGTTCAATGCGCCGGGGTCGGTGCAGCCGGTGTTATAAAACGGTCGCGGGTCGTACATAAAGAACGTCAATTGACGATTTTCCGGGCTAACAGCCTGAAAATCATCCCACGCCTGCTTGGGGCCGTTGACCAATTCTTGCTTGGGCCACATAAACCACATATCCCAGAAGCGGGTTACGTCATCATTTGAACCGTCTGTGATGGCGTTTGCACTATTTTGCCGGGGTGCGGTCAATGAAACATTATTGCCCAGCAGGTACCAGAAGATCTGTTCTTCGTCTTTGTGACTCCAAAAATCATAATCTTCGGAAAGGTTGATGCCGATCACTACGTCTTCCAGGCGCTCTTCCGCGCTCAAATCCAATCCGCTGCGCTCATCGCCCTGGGTGGACGTGTAATAGTCCAGGATATCCAGGTTGAAGCGATCTTTCAGAATCATGCGGTATTGACGGCCGGGGTAAATGGATTCATCCGGTTCGCCGCATTCCCATTCGAAATTGGTGTTGTGATCATTGATGTCGCGCACGCGGTAATGATTGTCCGCACTGTACAGATCAATGGAAGCCTCAATCGTTCCGCCCACATTGACCAATTCCATCGCGTCGCTTAAGCGCCCGCCTATGTTTGCCGGTGTTTCATTGACAATCACATCAGGGGAATACACGCCGCTGGAATCATCAACGTTCACTTTTTCATTCAATGTCAATGATTTGACGACTGCGTATCCTGATGCGTCAATCGTGATCGTGCTGGCGCCCGCGTCAGGGATGGTTACAGCCTGAAAACCGACAAACGCCAGATTGGGGGTATTTACCACAATATCTTCATCGTAGTAACCTTCTGCCACGTACAACGTGTACCCGTCCGCGGCGTTATCGACTGCACTCTGGAACGGTGTTACCGAAGCAGTGCACTGCACATTATCCGGGCATGCATCCACACTCTGCGCATAACCTTCCCAGTTGATGCCATTCCAAAAGAATGGGTCCAATCCGCTGATCACGTATGCCGCTTCGTTGCTGGCCATGGGCACAGAATCGCCTTCCGCGTTGACCAGTTCCATATTAGATTCTTCTAATGCCTGGACAACCTGTGCGACTTCCACAGTTTCTTCTTCTGTTGTCGGTGTACTTTCGTCTTCAGAAGGCAGCGCTGCTGGATCAGACGCTTCTTGCAACTCTTCAGAAACCGCATCAGTTTCTTCGCCAGTATCGGTTGAGGTTTCTACAGCGGATCCTTCAACTTCCTCAATTACATCCGTTGCTTCCATTTCTTGCGGCGCTTCTTGTGGGGCGGGTTCAGCTTCATTTTCTACGGAGGTTTCCTCTTCCATCAGAATTGCTTCAGGTGCTTCTGCAGGTTCGTCTTCAGCTGGCGCTTCAACACCAACATCAGCTGCAGGTTGTTCTTCAGGTGCAGCTTCCGCATCAGCCTCGGCGGCAGACGTTTGTCCTTCTTCCGGCAGAGTTGTTTCATTTTCCGGAGCAGGTTGTGCGCCGTCATCCGCCCATGCTGTTGATATATTTGTAACAGCGCTGAATGGGATCACACTGACCAGGATCAGGGCTGTTAATGCCATTTGAAAAAACTTATTATGTTTCACTATCTACCTCTTTCTGTTTTTGTAAAATTAATCGTACTAAATCATCGTAAATGGATCGTTAATTTTTCCCAAAATAAAAACCGGCCTGTAATGAAGACCGGTTTCGCTATTTGCTCCACCGTACATGCAGCAGGAATATTGAAATGCCCTGCAAAGCGACCAATTCACATACGGATTCAACGCATCTTATTAATAATTCGCGGTAGTTAAAGTACGATGATTTGATTAATAGTACCCGCTTTTTTTATATGAATACGGCGATTTGGTAAAGTTAACAATTCTCTAATATGGGTGGCTGTAAGAGAAGCTTGCAAAAAAACTTGCTGGGAATAAATGGGTTCACTGCGCTCAATGGATGCAAATTCATCCACGCGATTCCCCCCATGCAATCAGCTCCCGAAAAACAATCCGCCCATGAAAACTCAAACAGATCACTCAATAGTTGAAAAGGACAAACCGTTTGATTCGTGATTTTGAATGGAATCTTCAACCCGCCGGCACCCACAGGATGTAGGCGATAACCGGAATAACCATATGGGGTTACCGGCGCCTGATTTCCACGACTGCAACATAGCATCCCGGTATGTTAATCGCAGGCACGATCAATACATACAAAGGTGCTGTATTTTATATTATCGGAAAGAGAATATGCCGGATATTTCCAAGGCGGTATAAACCAGCAGCCCCGCCATAAACAAATTGACAAGCCGATAGATGAGAGGTTGGTGCATATATTTGCGGATCAGCGAGCCAAACAACGCCCACAGCGATGTGAAGCAAAATGTGATGCACCCAAAAAAGATTGCGGATCCCAGCACAAGGTACCATGCATTGGTAAAATCGGAAAGAAATGCAGTGTAGATCATCAAGCCGAAAAATATTGCTTTTACATTCACGATCTGCAGGAAAATCCCCTGCCAGAATCGCAGGGGGGCTTGATTTTCATTGTTATCAAATTGATAATTGGCGCGCAGGATTCCATACGCCAGCCAGAGAATATATCCCGCGCCGACTACCCGCAGGATCAATTCAAACCTCGGGAGATATTGCTGCACAAATCCAGCCATCAGTCCTGTCCCGGTCATCAGCATAACAACTCCAACAACAATACCGAGAATATATGGAAGCGTTTTTCGGTAGCCATGCGTTATACCCATCGTAGCGCATGAAATATTATTCGGTCCAGGCGTTATCAGCGTGATGAAAACAAAACTGAGAAACGGAAACCATTCAATCACCATCTACATTTTTCCCTTTTGTGCTTTTCTTAAAATCGATATCCCATTATAACCAACAACCACTTGAATGAAGATTCTCTGATGACATTCTCTGATGATAAGACGATTTACCTATAGACTTTTTTACTATTGACATTAAGCACTTAGTGTGGGATACTAATAACATGAGAGGACGAAACGGGCACGGAAGGGGAAGGCGGGGGCGGCATCTACTGCATCCCACCCTCCTGTTCTTGATGCACCAGGGCCCGGCGCATGGATATGATTTGATCGACCGGTTAGGAAATTTTGGAATTGTTGAATTGGATCCAAGCCTGGTTTATCGTGTCCTGCGAGATATGGAGGCGGATGGATTAATTTCATCCACTTGGGATGAAGAAAAAACCCAGGGTCCCCCCCGCAGAGTATATCAACTCACACAAGATGGCGATCATGTCCTCAAAAATTATCTGACGGATCTGGATACTACCCGTCAGCGCATTGATCAATTGATCAATGCCTACGAGCGTCATATGCAATCCACTGATGGAAAATTCCATAAAAAAGGAGGCGATTAATATGCCAGCAGGAGATGGAACAGGCCCAAATGGTGATGGGCCGCGAACAGGCCGGGGAGCAGGACCATGCGGATCGGACGGCCAGACTGGCTCGTCTATCCAACGGCCAACCCGTCTTTTTCAAAACCGCCGAAGCACAGGCTTCCGCAGTGTTGGGAGAAATGGCCGCAATCGAACCAATCGTTAAATAGAATTTTAACAAAAAAGAATTGAGCTTTTTGAAAGGAGCAAGATATGCCAGCAGGAGATCGAACGGGACCAGCGGGAATGGGCCCCAGAACCGGCAGAGGTGCCGGATATTGTTCAGGGTATGACCGGCCAGGATATGCCAATCCAGCCTTTCGGTATGGCGGATTCGGGCGCGGATTTTTCGGAAGAAGAATGTCCGGCGGACGTGGATATCGAAATATGTACTACGCGACCGGGCAACCAGGTTGGGCGCGCTACAATCCATATCCAGCCGGACAACCCTATCCAGCACCCTTGACAGCCGAGCAGGAAATGGAAGCGCTCAAAGACCAGGAGACATGGCTGCAGGAGCAGTTGGATGCAGTCCGTGGCCAGATGAAAAGCAAGGAAGAATAACCGCTTCTTTGCGCAAATTTCGTTCAGGCGGTTAAAACGAATCATATTAGCCGCCTGATTTTTTTGAAAATCAGGAGGTAATATGGCA
>Ga0180431_10008468_pt1 | contig 11784 bp, 7 predicted proteins | sample SS_ome_11_FD_132459 | JGI IMG/M metagenome (GOLD analysis project Ga0180431, IMG submission 132459) | Hypersaline lake sediment archaeal communities from the Salton Sea, California, USA - SS_1_MS_1 metaG | ecosystem: Environmental > Aquatic > Non-marine Saline and Alkaline > Hypersaline >...
CGGACAACCCCGCGGCACTGACGAACAGATTCCCGAAGAAGAACGCTTGAATAAGCTCAGTGCCGAGGAAGAGGCCGCCGGCTGGATCCTGCTTTTCGACGGCGAATCATTCGACGGCTGGCGGGGACTGGGCCGTGAGGGAGTGCCCGAGGGGCACTGGACCATCACGGACTGCTGCATCCACAAGGTGGACAGCGGGGAGGTGCCGGTACAGGCCGACGGCCAGCCCCTGGAGGGCGGTGACCTGATAACAGAAGCAACCTATCTGGATTTCGAACTCTATTTCGAGTGGCGGATCAGTCCGGGGGGCAACAGCGGCGTGAAGTACAACGTCTCGGAGGAGCTGAGCACGTCCCACTCACCAGCCAACGCCGCCCTGGGCTTCGAGTACCAGGTGCTGGATGACGACAACCACCCCGACGCACAGACCGATGAGACCCACACCGCCGCCGCGCTCTACGACCTGATCTCTCCGGCAGGCAAGAATCTCAAACCGGTGGGGGGCTATAACGCCTCACGTATCGTCATGCGCGGCAATCACGGCGAGCACTGGCTCAACGGGGTAAAGGTCCTCGAATTCGACCTGGGGACCGAGTTCATGGACGAAAAACTGGCCGATAGCAAGTACGCCTCGATTCCCGGCTTCGCCGACCGCCGCCCCGGCCACATCGTCCTGCAGGACCACGGCGACGCGGTCTGGTTCAGGAATATCAAGATCCGGGTGTTGTAATAATGAGTCGTTATTATTCAGAGTCACCTATCCCTGGTCAGGAACTGATATCCAGAGATGATCTCCTTTGTAAACACCGCGACCTTATGATGAACTATGGTCGTCTGAGAACAGGCCGCGATTCAATCAGTCGAGGTGCCGGTGGCTGGCTCGCGCCAGATAGGGAGTGAGATGGTAAATGTACTTCCGACTCCCTCCTTGCTCTTGACAAAAACCCGGCCCTGGTGGGCTTCAATGATCTGCTGAACTATTGAAAGACCGAGCCCGCTGCCTTTGGCAACTGTCCTCTGAGCCGCCTGACCTCTGACGAATTTGTTGAATATCCTCTTCTGTTCCTCAGCAGGGATACCGAGACCGTGATCGGTGACTGCGATCTGTACCTGATTGTCTGTGTTTCTCAAAGCGACTTCGATCGAGGGATCACCGGGTGAGTACCGAACAGCATTGTCGAGCAGGTTCCAGAGTGCCCGGACAAGCATTTCCCGGTCACCATAAACCGGAACTTCTTCAATTTCGTAGTCCTGCCTGATGCGTGATTCCCTGCCCATGACATCGGCTTCGAATACTTCGATCGTCTCCTTGACCATCGCCTGAATGTCGACCGGGCGCATGTGGTAATCCTTGGCTCCGGCCTCCATGCGCCGGAAGTCAAGGAGGTCTTCGACCAGGCGATGAAGACGCATACTCTCGGCCGAAATGACATTGAAATACTCATCCCGCTGATCAGCACTTGTGTATCGATCCTGGGCGATCAATTCAGAGAGTTGTCTGATCGAAGTCAGCGGCGAACGGAATTCATGTGAGACAGCACTCACGAAATCCGATTGCAGGCGAGCCAGGTTGATTTCTTTCATGACGGCTCGTGACAGGGAGAAGCCGGCAATCAGAACGGTCAGGATCACAAGTGTAAATCCAACGGCGAGGAACCGGATCCGCTGGTAGGCACCGCTGAATATCGAGGTGGCATTCTCCCGGGCGAGGCTGAGAGAGAAGGGCAACAGTGATTCTTCAAAATAGATCGATTCGTGGTGAGGGCTCGAATTCGGTTGCTCCTCGAATACAATCCGACCCTCTCGGTCAGACAAAGAAAACGTGTAATCATCATCGGCAATAAGCTCGTGAAGCTCTGATTGGGCGTCGATGAGGTGGGTGAAATTCGTCAGTACAATATAGAGCCTTTCAGAAGTTCTAAGGGCACTGAACACAACCCGTTTCCCAAAGTACAGAACGATACCATGGTGGATTTCAGATAGTGTGGAAGCGGAAGCTGCTAAGGTCCACGATCTCCAGAGGGAATCAACGACTGCCGAGTATGCCAGACCGGCAGTCGTCTCGCTTGTCATACTGATCAAAGCGGATTCGCCCCGGTATTGCTCCAGCTGGACGGCTGATGCACTCGATTCGATTGGATAGTGAGCATACTGTTTGAACTGATCGAAGGTGATCTGCCATCTGTGCCCGAGCAATCCCCGGCGGATATCACTGATGGTCCCTCGACAAAGCGAATCCTGATCTGTCCTGGCATAGAGATCATGGAGTGCAACAAGCGCCAGCAGACTGGCGGGCTCTTCCCTGATCAACACGTCATCATACTGGGTCAGGTGAAGATAGACTGATTCCGCTTCCTCGAGCTGGTCTATCGCTTGCAGGCATCGCCCGATACGAAAGTACGCCATCACGGCGATACCGAGATCCTCGTCGGTTGACAGTGACCGGTAGAGAGCAAGAGCCGACTCATAATCGTGCTCGCGCAGTTCAAGACGTTCTGCGTCCAGAAATGCATATTCATATGTGATGGGTGAGGGCAGTCGAGCGAGATACGGAGGATAGGGCAACAAATCAGACGGACGTGAATAGATCTGGTTTCGATCGGCCGCAATAAAGAGATCGAACTGAGGTGATTGTGCCGAACGTTGGGTAAGATGCTGCGAATAGTGATCTGTTTCCAGCCGTGATATAGTGGTGAGTTCATCTGCCAACCGGGAGAATCTCAGGGAGAACTCATTCTCGACCCTGCCGAGTTTCTGCAGAAGTTCATCGCTGATCTGCTGGTCGATGAGCTGAAGATTGCGGCTGATGAGCTGGATTCCCTGGAATCCGATGGTGATGGTGAGAATCAGGGTGAGGCCGGAATAGAGGAGTAAGGTTCTTCTCGGCGGACGGATCCACCGGAGGAATCTTTGTTCTCCAGAATTGGTCATACGCAGTGATCTCGTCTACCGGCCTGTGGTTGGATCAGATCAGTATATCGATTCGATCGGATCGGGGGCTACTAAAGGATTGTCAAGAAAGCCTGACTTGAATCAGACCCCTTCTTTGCAGTGAAATGGATCGTACAGGTATGAACCAGAAACCATCCGGGGATATCGCTCACCTGGTGATACTCGATTGTGTGGGACACATTCATCGTTGGGGGAGAGCATCGTGACGTTGGCCCAGCAAGCAAGGTCCGTCGGCCTGGGAGTCATACTTGCCTTCACCTTTGCAGTGCAATCAACGTCTGCGCAGGAGGTGGACAGTCCGGAGGCATTGCTCCGCCTGGCTCAGCGGAGTGAATTGAACAACGGCGATCTGGAAGCAGCTATCCAGCTCTATGAGACGGTTCTGGTCCGATACCCGAATCATGATTCTGCAATCGTTGAAGCCCTCTTCAGGATTGGATTCTGCTACGAACGTCTGGGACAACCGGAAGCGGTGAATTATTACCAACAGGTGATCAACCGGTATCCCGACCAATTATCGTGGGTGGAACAGGCAAATTACCGATTGAGTATGCTGCCGGGTGGCATGGAGCCAACGCCAACCACTACCACTCCCGTATTGGCCGGAGAATTCGGGTTTGATATTGCCATACCGTCGCTTTCTGAGGATGCCCGATTCATTACGTATGTGAATCCCATGACCGGCGACCTGGCGCTCCTGGACCGCGACACCGGTGAAAAGCGCTATCTGACCCATGCCCGTGGTCTGCTGCCAGGGGGGAGTGGTGAGCATGCGGTCACTTCGATCATCTCACCTGATAATCAAACGGTGGTCTATACCTGGTTTGATAGAGACGGCACCTGTCAACTGAGGGTGTTGGCCATCTCAACCCAGGCGGGGCGAGTCCTCTTTTCAGATCCTGACTATCGGTATGTCCAACCGGGCGACTGGTCTCAGGATGGGATGACGATTGTGGGTTATGCCGTTCGGGCTGAAGATGAAATGTCAGTGGTCTATGAGTTTGATCTTTCGGGAGCTGCCCCCAGGAGAATCATCGAGCTGCCTGATGGTCCCCCCATGACCATCCGGTATTCACCCGATGGACAATTGTTGTCCTATGACGAGACAGAAGATCGACAGGAAATCTGGGCCGACACCAGGATCCTCAATCTGGCCACGGGAGTTGTGCTTCAGGAGATAACAAATCCACAGCACCTCTATCTCCATGACTGGACACCGGACGGAGCCAGTCTCATCTATTCGAGCGAAGCAGGGGCAGTGCCGGCCCTGATGTCAGTGGATATTGCTGACGGACTTGTTCGTGGTGGGTCGCATGAGCTGTGTCGCTACTCCGGGCGATTGATTCCGGCGGGATTCACCTTGAATGGCAAACTCCATTACTTTCAGGACCAAATTCGCAACCCGACCATTGTTGACCCCGACTGGGTGGAAATACCGGCCGCCTGGATCAAATGGTGGGCCATCCTGCGGGCCGAGAACGAATTACATCAGGGAATTCGGGATTTCGGAACGCTGGATGATCTTGCCTTCAGCCGGGATGGTTCATCTTTTTTCAGCGGCCGATTTGAGGAATCACAGGTGTATCTCATCAACACCATCTCGGACCACGGCTCGGTTCGGGAGAATCGACATCTGCTGAATATCAGCTATCCTGCGACACCGGCGCCGTGCTGGTCCCCCAATGACCGATCGCTTGCCTACCTCAGCCCTCCCGATCTGATCCACTGGTTTGATGCTCCTGAACGATTGATCGTGCGTGACATTGAATCGGGCCGGCTGACCTCGATCCCTTTGTCCTTCATTCCCTGCCGGCAGTCTATCTGCTGGCTGACAAACGAACGGGTGATCATCCCGGGCAGGGATAGAGACGGGAATGAGGGTTTGTATCAGGTTGACATACAATCGCGTTCTGTCACCCTGAGGCGCTCGATACCCGCCTTTGATCTCTATCAGCTGGCCCCGGGGCGCGACGGCGCAGCGTTATGGTACCTCACATCTGGTGCCGGACAGGAGCATTACTCTTTGATGCACCTGGATCTGGACAGCGGGGCAACTCAGGAAGCGTATCGGTCCGATCGCCCCCTGGGGCCTTATGCCCTCTCAGACGATGGAACCATGGTTGCCATTGCGGAACAACAGACCGATGACAGATCGTATAGCGGCAGGTGTCAGATTCTGCTCCTGATGCTTCAAACGGGCACCACCCAAACGGTGAACGAAGTGCCCTTTCACTCTCCCCTCGAGATCCAGTGGCACGATCCTGAGTCCTTTGCCCTGATTCTGAGCAATTACGGGACTGGATGCGTGTCAGATGACGACCTGTTGAGCGAGCGCCGGATTATTTCCATCACTGACGGTTCAGTGGAGATTACGCCTCTGGACCTCGAAGGATTGACCGCCTATCGATCGAATCATCAGCATACGCAGGCCGTGATTGTCGTGACACCGGCCGGGCCCCACCTCAAGCTCTGGTCACTGGAGCTTCCGCAATCTATCCAACCTGATGCACCATCTCGAGATCGATGACGCGCTTCCGGACGGTGCTGTTGAGCATGGTGGCAGGCTGTGTTTTTATCCAGACGCCCGATGTGAATTGGTCGAACGGTGTATCACCAGTTCAAGACCACCGCCCAACGCCATTATCAGCAGCACATGCAACTCCACAGGACACACTGACGGCTTTGGGTGAGATTTCAGGCACGGTATACAGTCTGTCAGGAGAAACACTGCCAGGAGCTGTTATTAAAATCCTGGATCAGAAAAGCTATCCACCAACTCTCGTAACGACCGTATGTTCAGGTCAGTATGGCCGATATCGAATACGCCTCGAACCCGGATCATATAGCCTGACTTGTTACTATTCGGATGAATACTTTGCAGGCAGGAGTACTTCAATAATCGCGAGAGATCTTTCAGACGGAGAGCAGAGAAGGATAGACGTCTGTCTTCATTCAGCGAATGGACTCATCATCACTGATTATCAACACCGATACCCGTTCGACCGGCGAGCCATTCTGCCCGGGCAATCGATCGATTGCACATTCGACTATCGTTTGCATGCCCCGATGGGAGTGCCGAAGATGGATATGCACCTTGGCGTCGGTATAGAAGATAAACCGCAATTCTTTGAGGTGATCGGCACCCCTGGCACATATCCGGGTATCGCCGGTACGATCAACTGCGTCCTCACGGCGCCACTGGGGCCAGGGGAGTATACCGTATATGCTGCGCATATTGATAAGACCAGTATTTTACCAGACACTCTCAAGACCGAATACCGAAGAGATGTGCGTGACCGTCGTACTGGGTATTGCATACCAATAGCTACGCTTCAGGTTCTTGAGACATCAGCGGTGATCAGCGGGGCAGTACATTCCGGGAATGCCGCTACCTCTGATCTGCTGATTTCGGCCGAGAGAGCGAACAGTAGCGGCTGGTCTCGTTCCGCGACAGCCGACTCTCGGGGACATTTCCACCTGCAGGTACCGAGGGGATCATATACCCTGTCCGTCCAGACGATCCGGGAGATGAGCTGGCAATACACCCGAGTCGATTCCCGGTTACAGATCGAAGAACATGAAACGGTAACAGTAGATATTCCCCTTCGCGGTGACCGCTCCCTGTCATTTCGTTCTGTTTCACTGCCCGTACAAGAACCAACCATGAAGATTCACCCCGGAGAGCAAATACCGGTTTCAGCTGTCTTCACCATTCATCAGACTGAGAATTTGTCATCAGAAAAGCCCACTATTGTCGTCGGAATCGGTCCACATGCCCATGATTCGTGGACCCCGAAAGACTCCGAACAAGTGAATGAATACTCTTCTGAGAATTCCTTTCTGCTCAGAGCTCCCGAGGAGGCTGGTGAATACCCGATCTATGCGTTTTTCGCCCAGGGTGGAACAGTCGCCCGGGCATTTCAGGACTATGAATCAAACCTGGATCAGATCCCCTTTCGCTATATCCGGTTGGGATCGATACGGGTGTCTGAGCGGTGAAGGCAGCACGGGGTATCTGATGGGGAGTAACCGTAAGATCATTGCGTGGCAATTACAGCTTATGATCCTTCTGCTGGTCTGTCTTGCCGGGATTTCAGGTTGGAGTAAGGCCTGCGGGCAGGTTGTCAGTCACACTGACCCTCGAGGGGGCCTGGCATGTGTTGAGGGGAGACTGGTGGATGGGGACGGCAATGTCCTGAGCAATGTAACCATCACCCTCATGGATGTCACGACCGGTGGAATAGTGGACACTCTCATTTCAGATAAGGAAGGATATTTCAGAACACCGGTGCCACCGGGGCTCTATACCATCGGTGGAACGCTCTGTAATACATGGAGTAGTATTGATATTGACCTGCCGCAGCGGATCGGTGTTTCCGCTGGTGATTCTGTCTTCACCCTTGTCAATATGATCCATGGGCGTGGCCTGGTCCTGGATGAGGTCAGAATCGATAATGGCCCGCCCCGGCTTTCCTGCACCCCAGGGACGAGCTTTACCCTCTCATTTGCCTATCATATCTGGGCTCCTTTTGCCCTCCTGACGGGTGATGAACATATTTCTGTCGGCATCGATGGTGCATTACTCGGGGTTGAGGAAATCGGCACGCCAGGCCCATTCCCGGGAGTGACAGGTCAAGCAACTTTTCAGCTGACAGCTCCCGATGAGCCGGGATTACACACTCTCTACATACTGCAAAGCTCGATCACCCAAACGACCCCCAGAGCCATGGCAGACTACTACCTTGAGAAATGGACGCGTTTCTTGAATCCAGAATGGCTGATAAAGCCGCTGTTCATTCCTGTCGGCACGATTGAAGTCCTGGCACCTGCGGGAGCAATCGAGGGCAGTATTGAAGGGGACTTCTGGTCGCCCGGATCCACGGTTGTCGTCACCTGTGTACCTTCTGATAGCGGATCAGCAGCAAGATCGTTCCTGATCGGTGATAACGCTCGATACCAGATCTCACTTGAAACTGGCGACTATTTCATTCGTGCTGAGTCAGCGCACAGCTTACACACCTCAATTCTCGAAATCCCCAGATCGGTTCATGTCGGTCCTGACCATCCTGCCCATCTTGACCTGGACTTCACAGACTGCACCTTCCTTGAATTCAGGGACTTTTCGCTCACTGACAGCCCCGGGGGAGCTGCGCTGCCCCCGGAAACGTTGGTGGAGTACACCTGTGCCTATGACCTCACGGTCAGTTCTCAGCAGCAGACTGAGAAGCACTATGTCGTACTGGGAATCAATGAGACGCCTCACGATGTCCTGACCATTTGTCAGCCGGGAGAGGCCCGAAAACTATCTGATGCGGGCACAATCAGATTGTTCACTCCACCAGAGGCAGGAGTCTACCAGGTATATGCCAAGTTGGTTTCCGGTTCTTCAACCCGTGATGCGCTTGAGGCGTATCGAACAGGCTTTCGCGAAGCACCTTCCTGCTATTTCAGTCTGGGTTCCATTACGGTACGGCAGTGACATCCGGTGACCGTCAATCGCCCCGCTCATCCATCAAACCGATAACCAACGCCCCGGACACTCACGATGAAACTTTCACTATCTTCATCACTGCAGAGTTTCTTGCGGAGATTGGTGATGTGAGTATCCACGACCCGGTCGGTTACAAACACATTCTGTCCCCACACCAGATCGAGGATGCGATCTCGGCTGAGCACTTTTCCGGGGTGTCGAACGAAGGTCGCCAGGAGCTTGAACTCGATTGGAGTCAGTTGGACCGGGACGTCATTGTGCCTGAGCTCGATCCGTTGTGTATCGACCTCAAAATCGCCGAAACGGTAGAGATCCTGTTCATGACCGTTGCTGCGTCGCAGGACGGCTTTGATGCGAGCTCTGAGTTCAAGGGGGCTGAATGGCTTGGTGACGTAATCATCTGCTCCCAGTTCCAGGCCGAGTACCATTTCGGCTTCCTGTGTTTTTGCCGTCACTGCGATAATTGGGGTTTGTGTACCATGCTTGCGCAGCTCGCGGCAGATCTCGAAACCATCTTTGCCCGGGAGCATGATATCGAGCAGTATCAGATCGTACGCATCTGTTTTCGCCGCCTCAAGGGCTTTTTCCCCGTCAGAAACAACATCGACCTCATACCCTTCGAGTTCCAGATCGCCCTTGAGTCCCAGGGCGATGCTTTCCTCATCTTCGACAACGAGAATGTGCGGCATATACTCCCTATCCTTCTGTTACGCCTTCAGAATGAATACACAACAGTGCCAGTGTACTGATAAGAATCCGCAAACGTCAAAATCTGAATGGTCAAGAATTGCTCTGGTATGGGTCAGGATAGCTTAACAATCCCCGCGTCCTCAAGAGTGGGCTGACCTCCCTCGGGAAAGCCCCAAAGATTTTTGTTTCTATTCCCTGACAGATACGTCACACAATCTTGACCGGCCCTTATTTGGTCGCTGTTCCCGGCATTGATAGAATCAGGCAACCTGAATCAAGAAGAACACCCGGAGGGTAGATCCAATAGTAAGACTCACTGTGAACCTGTGATAAGAACTCAGAAGGGATACTTGTGACAAGTAATGGGTATCTCACCCGCCGTGAAGCCATCCCACTCATAGGCCTGGGCGCCCTCGCCGCACCAACTGTGCTGAATGCGTGTTCCAACCCGAGCGACACAGCTCTGGGGCCACAGACAATCGACCTGCCGGGAACGATCGCTTATGCCTGCGATTACCTTTCTGGAGAATGGGATGTCATCGTATCTGATTGGGATGCAGAAACTCCGCGCAATGTCACCAGAATGTTTCCCGGAGAACACGATCATCCCAGTTTCGGCCCCTCTGGTGAACTCTACTTCTCTTCAACCGAACCGACCGATACGGCCGGAGTGGTCGAGCAGAGTATCAATGTCATCCGAGATGTGGATGATCCGGAGAACTCTCGAGAAAAACTGGTCGTGGAAATCTCCGGTGATTCACAATATGTATTCCTGAACCGTCCCCAGGTCACCCCGGATGCCAGTAAGATCCTCTTTTCCCGCGGTGTATATGAGGCTCCCGAAGAATCAGGACTCTTCACGATGGATATCAACGGCGGAGAACCTGTTGCTCTGGCGACCGGGTTTTCCGCAGCACCCGGCCAACTGGCATTCATCCCGGGTACCGTTACAGCCATTTTTTCACACAATGAAACAGAGGCTCCATCATCTCTGAAAACTGTCGATCTGAATACAGGTGTGGTCAGCGACTATTTATTCACCGCTGTTACTCCGGGAGGAGCGAGTTTCAATGATTCACATTTTTCAACAGTAGCTATCGATCGAGAAGGAAATGCCTTCGGAGTGGCGAATGCGCCAGGTAGTTTTTTCGTCTTTCTCTACACCTGGAATTTTAATGATCCCAGTTCGGTTAGCCGTTTTGGGGCCACAACGGTATCAGTACAAAACACCTTCAGTTCCTATTGGTGGAAAGATCTCAAGCTCATTGAATCGGTCGATGGTGAAAATGATTACTTGATCATGGTCTATATCAGATTTCAATCTGACGGGAAGTATTCACTCGGTTTCAGCAGGACAAATACAGTTGCTGTCAGCGACTGGGAACCAGATTACATAAAAAGCATCGCCGGTAACAGCACGTCAGGCACCAATCGCCACCCGACCTGGACCCCTATTAATCTGCTGGGATTGTAGAATGAATCGGGTCACATACAAGCGCCCGCATACCCGTTCTTCCTATTTCCAGGCAGCACTGTGCCAGGGTAACCGGGCACTGCTGATCATTTCTCTGTCCTGTCTTATCTGTTCAACCTGTAAAACGAATCCGACTGAACCTGAAGAAGTTGAAATCAATTATCCCCCCTGGCCTGGCTTTTATGTTACTGAAGAGTTTGATGTACATTCATACGAACACTGGTGGCATGAGAGACGAGGCCAACTCAATATCTCAGGTTCAGACTCATTTACTGTTACGCTCCATTGGACAACCTATCCAATGGTTGGTGGCGGCCCGGATACTGTCTATGACATCATCTGGACCGGTGTTGTCAACGATTCACCGCGCAGTATCAGTGCTTCCTATATCGAGAGTGGCTATCAATACAAAATCAGGCTATCCCACCCATCCGACGAACCGGATGCGGTGCTTGTGTCCTACAACAAGTACCGCCTTTTGCCTGACGGTGACAAAGATCGTCGGTACTGGTGTTACGGGCGATTTAGGTGAGAAGATAAAAACAACATATATGACCCATATTATGTAGTTTATCGTTCAATATAATTTAATGGAATGAATATCACAATTAAATGCTTAATCGTTAAAGGACTCAAAAGTATTCTGTGAATGTGTGCTTTGGCCAATAATTATAACCAGACATACCAGAATAGTATGATGTGCTTATATCTTCTATACGTCCCATATTATTTCCCAAATCAATAAATCCTATCTTCCAGAAAGATGTTTGTGTTGCCCTCGCTGAGAATAGCAGATATGTACACCCCTCATACTCGATCACATCCGGCATCTGTCTAGTTCGGAAATTCCTGGCAGTCATTTGTATATTAACCAATCCCAGATTTTCCGGATTGCTAGCACTCCAACAAACAACTGCGTCATGGTCATTGCCTCCAGTCGAAGATGAAGCCATAGACGTGCCATAAACATATTGATCACTAGCAGCAGCAACACCATCTATCCCGTAGTTGAGATCGTATTGAGTTGTAATGAACTCATGAGATGTAATCACTCCATTGCTTGGATCAAATATTCCTACAGTCTGTCCCCCTCGTGCAAAAAGCACGTTTCTTTCACCGTGAATAAAATCTTTATCTGTTGGCCTGTTGTTATCACCGGCTCGGCCAACTGACTCAG
>Ga0180431_10008470_pt1 | contig 11780 bp, 8 predicted proteins | sample SS_ome_11_FD_132459 | JGI IMG/M metagenome (GOLD analysis project Ga0180431, IMG submission 132459) | Hypersaline lake sediment archaeal communities from the Salton Sea, California, USA - SS_1_MS_1 metaG | ecosystem: Environmental > Aquatic > Non-marine Saline and Alkaline > Hypersaline >...
GACTAATTGACTAATTGACTAACCTCCCTTGGCAGGCAGATGGGTTCGAGGCTGCAGTCGCGGCATTTGGCGCGTTTTTCGGTGGGTGGGGGCATTTTGCCTGCTTCCAGCAGCGCAAAGGCGCGGGCGACGCTGGCGTGGGTTTGTTCGCGCAGCCGGGCGGTGAATTCGACTTGCTCCCGCCGGCGGTTGCCAAAGTAAAAGATGTAGCCGTAGGGTGCGACTCGGAGGTTTTCGCCCGCTTTGCCGGCGGCGGAGGGGGGCTCGGAGAGCCGCTCCTCCAGGCAAAGGGCCTGGGCGCAGAGTTGTATGTGATCGTTGAGCCAGCGGCCCATGCGGCCTCGCTTGTATTCGATGGGCACGAGCTGCCGGTCTATTTGTTCCAGCACGTCGATGAACCCGGCGACGCGCAGGGCGTTCGAGTAGACGTAGACGCGGCGGCGGATCTCTTTGTCGCCCTCGCGCTCGTGACCGGCGGTGTGGGCTCGCTCGTGGCGCAGCGTGCCGTCCAGCACGGCGGCGTTCACTTCCATTTCGCCCAGGACGAACATGAGCCAGAAGCGGCGCTGGCAATATTCCAGTTGGTTTAGCATTGAGATGGGGAGGTAGTCCATTAGTCTGTTAGTCCATTAGTCGTTTAGTCGTTTAGTCGCTTAGTCGGATAGTCGTTTAGTCGCTTAGTCGGATGGTCGGGTAGTCGTTTAGTCGCTTAGTCGGTTGGTCGATTGGTCGGGTAGTCGGTTGGTCGGGTAGTTGGGTAGTTGGGTAGTCGCTTAGTCGGTTGGTCGGGTAGTTGGGTAGTCGCTTAGTCGGTTGGTCGCTTAGTCGCTTAGTCGGTTGGTCGGGTAGTCGGTTGGTCGGGTAGTTGGGTAGTCGGGTAGTCGCTTAGTTGGGTAGTCGGTTGGTCGAGTAGTTGGGTAGTCGGGTAGTCGCTTAGTTGGGTAGTCGGGTGGTCGGTGGTTGGTGATTGGTTGGTCGGGTAGTCGAGTAGTCGGGTAATTGGTTGGTGGTCGGCTTTCTGACTTTTTAACTACTTGACTAACTGACTATTTGACTATCTGATCACTTGACAGTTTGACTATCCGACTATCTGACTATCTGACTATCCGACTAACTGACTAACTGACTAACTGACTACTTGACTATTCGATTGCTTTTCCGAAGGTAGGCAATAAAGCCGTTGATCAGTTTTTTGACTTCGGTGGCTTTGGTGTAGAGGGTTTGGAATTCGGTGGCAGGGATGTATTGCTGGTCGAGGGCGATGTAGAGCTCTGACTGTACCTCGGTGGCCGAGCGCCGGGCGTAGCGCAGGAAGCGGGTGAATTCGGCGTCGGAGCCGGCGTCAAAGCCTTCGGCGATGTTGTGCATGACGGATCCGGCGGCTCGCCGGATCTGGTCCCGCAGTCCAAAGTCCTGCCCGAACGCGCCCTGCCCGGACGCGCGATAGACCATGGTCGCCAGCGCCCGCGCGGCTTGCCATGATTTGATGTCCTCAAACTTTTGAATGGACACTTTTGGTCTCCTTTAGTCGGTTAGTCGGGTAGTCGGTTGGTCGGGTAGTCGGTTGGTCGGGTAGTCGGTTGGTCGTTGGTCGATTGGTCGGTTGGTTGGTTGGTCGGGTAGTTGGTTGGTCGGGTAGTCGGTTGGTCGTTGGTCGATTGGTCGGTTGGTTGGTTGGTTGGTTGGGTAGTCAGTTGGCTGTTTATTCGACTATTTGACTGTCCGACTACTCAACTACTTGACTATTCGGCTACTTGACTACTTGACTGTCCAGCTATCCGACTACCCGACTACCCGACTACTTGACTACCTGACTATCCGACTACACTGCCCCATGCCCATGGTGGTTTTGTAGCCTACGCCGCTGTAGAAGGCATAGTCGGCCAGCAGGTTGAGTTGGCGGCGAAAGGGGTTGCCGGTGTTGGTTCGTCCCATGAGTTTAAAGGTGACGGAGCCGACAAAGCCTACCTGCTGCAATCGGCTAAAGCGCTGCATTCGGGTCTTGAGTTGGTAGCGTTTGACGACGACGTTTTCCTTGACGTATTCGAGCAGCGTTTTGTCCAGGGACAGCTCGGGCAGGGTAAAGGCGTTCCACCTTTTCATCAGGCTGCGAAAGACGAGCGTTGGCTCGGGCAGCGGCACGGTTTTACGCCCCCCGGCCTTGCTTCCAAAGCTAAAGACGGTGGGGGAGGTGAATTTCAGCTCGATCTCGTTTTCAGCACGCGCCTGGTGGTAGAGTTGTGCGAATGATGTGTAGTTTGCCCAGGGTGAAGAGCCGGGCGTGGCCAGTATCTCGCGGACTAGAAAGAGGGCGCGGCCCAGGCGGAGGACCGGCTGTCGCTGGCCGCGCAGGAAGCGGGCCATGAACTGTTGAAAGATGGGCGCATAGAGCACGGTGAAGCGCAGAAAATAGTCCTCGTCCGGCTTGACGGTTACTATGCCATCGCTGGCGCGCGGCACGCCCAGCAGCGGCGAGACGGTAAAGGGTCGCATCTGGAACTGCGGTGTGTGGAGGACCTCGGCCAGTGCCGGGTCGGCCTGGCGGACGGTTCTCAGGAAGGCGGCGTGCGCCTGGTGGCCCAGCGTCGCCCGGACGGTTGCCGTCCGCGTCGGTGTGAGGCGGACGGCGAGCGAGTAGATCATTCCTTGGTCGGAATTCATGGGTGAAAGCTCCTTCTGGGTGAGTTGTGGGGCAAGCCTTTGGCGCCCGCCCCGGCTGTATGTTCTGAGTTGCGACGGGGGGCGGGGGAATGTTTGCCCGGTTTTAAGGGTGCTGTTGAAAAACGCTGGCTGGTGCTCAAAACGGGTCTGTGACCCGTGTCCCGGCTTCAGGGTCGCCGGGTCGCGGACCCGGCTGGAGCAAAGGGTTAAAGGGCTGCATATGATTCTTAGAGGATGATGGCCTCCGACTTTAACCGTTCCTTCATCAAGAAATGTCCCAAAAGTTCAGCGTGGGCGTGAAAGGCAGCGGTGCCGAGCAAGGCCCGGTATCCGTCGTCAATTGTGCTGTCGGGAAAGCGGATGGTGAGCCGGTGGGCCCACAGGCTGGTGCCGCGCAACCGGGCGATCATTGGCCCTACATCCCCTGGTGAGATGATGAGCATGGGCTGGTGTTGTTCGGCCAGTGCGGTCACGATGCGCGCGTCAAGGACGCCGGCTAACACATCGCCGCCTCGTTCGCGGGCTTGCAAGCGAATGCCCTTCAGGGCTACCGGACAACCACACCATTTTTGTTCAAAGTCGTGGCGTTCTTCCTCACTGTCATAGACTAACTCCAGGTTCAACCTGGGTTCGCGCTGGTCGCGCAAACGCAGGTAAAAATCTCCCTTCAGCTCGGTGGGGGCACAGTTTCGCCGGAATTGTCCCCGCGTCATGGGGGGCGAAAGGTGATAGTTGCGGATCAAGTGAAGTAGGTCGTATGCGTTGACTGTCTGGCTGGAAAAGGTGTGATGGGGATCATAGATCACGGCTGTCGGCCCCTGGAAGGCATCGCGAAACGAAAAGAGTGCCCTAGTCACGGCGACCTGGCTCTGGACAAAGGCCTGCAATGCCTTTTGCTGCGCCTCGCCGGCCAGGAGATAGCTCAGGTGAGGCTGCAAGTCGGCGGGCGACTGACGGCCTTTCTCCCGATCGAGCCAGGCCAGCCAGTCCGCCACGTGTTCGGCGGTGTATTTGTTATGGGGTATGCGGCCCTCTTTGGTCTCATGCAGCCAGCGCTGCCGGTGTTCTAATTTGCGAAAGAACCCCCACAGACTGCCTATCCTCCGCCGGCTGCCAGGGCAAAAAATCTCTCGCACCCGGGCAAACAGGGCCTCTACCTCATCTTGCAGGTCTGGAGGTAATACTTTGCTGATCTGGTAGGTGGGCCAAAAGCTCTCGACGATCGCGTGGGTGCGAATATACCCCCTCAGGTTGTGCCTGGGTGGCAAGGGTTCGCTTGCGGCGATAATTTGGGCAAACTCGACCCGGCTGAGGCTCTGGCCGTCGTAGGCCCTCAGAGTTTGTGCGGCATCGAGGGAGAGGAGTGCCACTGCCCGGCTCGGCCGTGACGTTTCGTTCTTGCCTAACACCCGGCCTGCCCGCCCAATGCGTTGTACCAACTCGTCACCATAGCGTGCATCGCAGATCACAAAATCCACGTTTTGCCGCTTTTTGTCCAGTTTGACAAAGTTGTAGCCAATGTCCACCGTCGGCGTAGCCAGGATGAGGTTGCGACCGGTGGCCTCGGCGCGGGCCGCCGGTGGCTCTGGCCCAGTGATGCGTCCCATCCGTTCCTCAGCGAGCACTGCTCGCAGCACATTGTAAGCCTCGTTCACCCGCGCCAGGGAGTTGCTGATGAGGGCACCATCCAGTCCCTCCTGGGCGACCCAGCGCACCAGGTCCTGCCGGTGAGCGGACATCCAGAGCTGGATGTCACCTTCCAACACGGTCAACTCTAACGGCGTCAGCGTGGGCAGGACCTTTAGGTTCGCGCTTTCTGGTGGTTCGTTGTCGGGACTCACCCTCGTCCAGCGTGAGCCGAACAGCCGGTCCAAGTAGGTGACCACTTGTTCAGCCGGTGTCGCCGAGAGGAGACAGACCTTGCGCTCGCGCGTCTCAAAGTAGCCGAATTGGTCAAATAGAGCAAAGGCAAACAAGAAATTGGCCAGTTGTTTGCTGTCGTAATAGTGGAACTCGTCCACCACGAGGTAGTCAAAAGCAGTCAGAAAGCGTTCAAAGATGTTGCGCCGGTCGTGCGCGCCGTAGCGAAAATAGATCGCATAGTAGAAAATGTCCGGGTTCACCACCAGAATGATGGGCTGAGGAGGGCCGCTCTGGTGCTCGAACTCCAGGTAGTTGCGGATGAGCCGCTGCAGCGTTTCGCCGGGCCGCAGACCGCTGTGCAAGGCGCGCACATCGGCCGCGCTCACGCGCAACACTTTGAAGCTCAACGCGTTGTCGGCCACAAACTGCTCAATGTCCTCGGCATGTTGGGCCAGCAAAGCATTGGTGGGAGCGATAAAGAGCACGTTTTTGTCCTGGCCGTCGAGATCGAACAGATAGAGCAAACTGGCCACTGTTTTGCCCGTGCCTGTGTTATAAGTGTTGATCACCAGGTCATGAGTGCGCAAAGCATCCAGCGTGCGTACCTGGTGGTATAGGGGGGGACGCTTGAGGGTGGAAATGGGAGAGTGGGGAGATAGCTTTTCCTGTCCTGCCTCCAGCCAGATCGTCGTCATGATAGATCCTGGTTAGTTATTCTCCAAGTAAATCTTTTATAGATGCTCCGGTTCACAACAGGGGCATTCAGGGATTGAACCTTTTTCTGCTTTGTCAGAGGAACTCAGGCGGTGAGAGCTTCTACTCCAAAGCGCATTCCTACTGGCAGCAGCACGCCGCCTGGCAGATTGTAGAACCGTCCGCTCAGGCGGGCGTTGCGTACCAATGGCGTTGGCGGCACGCTGATCAGGTCAAAGGCGGCCAGCGGCATCTCTGGCAGCAGGTCGGCCGGGTTGAGGAGAAAGGGAATGACAGCTTTTTCACGCTCTACCTCTTGGGCCTGCACTTTTTCCACTGCTACCTGCGCTTTGCTCATGAACTTGCCCAGCCGCACGTAACGCGGCACTGTCACCGGCTCGCGACTGAGCACATAGGCCAGCGCCCGGTTGTCGATGGCCAGAAAGCGGATGCGTCCGTGTTGAGGGCGACTCTCAGCGGCCACCTTGCGACTGCTGTCGGCGCGCACAATGCGCCAGGTCTTGCCCGCACCCACTGCCCAGCCATCGTCAGGCCGCGTGACAATGGCGCCAGCCCCCATAGCGTACCAATACGAGTCGGGCTGTGCGTTGAACTGGGCGATGGTAAAGCGTGGCTCTCCAATGAGCGTGGCTGGCGTTACGTACACCCCGCACTCGTTCAGCGCACTCAGGTGTGTCTTGTAATGGATCGTGCCGTCGTTAAAATAGGGCGATTGGCAAAAGCCGAAAGCGTAGGCCAGGGCAATGTTCCCGATCAGCGGTTCCGTATGATAGGTGGCGCTCACCTCCCGGCTGCTGAAAAAGGTCGCCTCTTTCAAGGTAAGTTCGCAGCGGTAGACGTGCATCCTGCCCTCCTACTTTTGTGGGCCGTACATCTGGGTTGCGTTCTTGAGCAATTTTTCAACGGCGCTCTTGTCTCTGTAGAGGGCCGTAATCTCGCTCACCAGCGCAGCGACCTGGTCGGGAGAAAAGATCGTGAGCTGGCCCAAGACGCGCCGGGATAGCTTATCCGTCACTGCACGCATGCCCTCGATCACTGTCCCGGCGCGCAGGGGGAAATCAGGCTCATCTGCTTCACCGCGCAGTTGGTCGTAGACGGCCTGCACGAGTTCCAGGTTACTGAACACCTCGCAATCGCTCAGGATAACACCGGCTAGGATGTTTTGAACCTTGCCGATGCGCGAAGAGATGGCTCCGTAGCGCGTGGAGCGCAGGACGTTACCCAGGACATAGCAGAACTCGTCGGCAGTGACGTCGCGTATGGTCTCTATGTCCAGAAAGATTGTTTCCGGCTTGACGTATTCGTCAGTGCCGATGCTGCTGGAAGGCTTGCCGGTCTCGGGGTCACGCATGGTGCCGGTGTCGAACAATGCGTTAAACTGCTTGGTGGCCGTCACGGTGCCGGCGCCATGCAGGCTAAAGGCGTCGTCGGTCACCACCCGTGATTTTTGTGCGCCGCCACCACCTGCCGCATAGCCATAGATCATGCAGTCCATGCATCGCTCACATGGGTTGTTACGGTTGAGGGCGCAGATGCCACTTTTCTTATCTTTGGCAAAGAGCATATCGTGAGCCCGGAGCAACTCGCGCCCGGTCCGGCGTTCCACTGCCGTTTGCTTGCGTTTGCTGATGACCACGCGCTGGATGACCTCGTCGCCGCTCAGCCCGGCGTGGATAAACTCTTTGCTCAACGGTTCGCCGCTGCCTTCGGTACGAAAGATGGCTTCCGACTCGACACAGCGTACCAGCAACAGGCTGGTGTAGCGCCCTTGGGGATAGTTGCTGTAGGTGGGCAGAAAATGATCGGCATACTGTTTGATGACAGACATGAAACGACCTCCTTTTGTAAATTTGCGGGTTTGCGGGTTGAACGGACGGACTATGCTTCTTTGGACTCTGACTCGGTGTCTTTTTTCTCAGTAATTTGATCCTGCTTGCGTGGAATCTCTTGGCGCACGTAAAAGAGAAAGGCTGAGCGGATCAACTTTTCGTCGGCCAGTAACTTGCGCAGGCTGCCGCGATAGACCCCTTCCAGCACGTCATCGAACCACACGTCCACAAATTGTTTGATCGCCTTCCATTTTTTCTTCCCCGGCTTGTACCGGTCGTCGGCGATGCGGTAGAGGTGATCAAAGATGTCCTGAACGGCTGCGGCTCTCAGCGCTTCCCGATCGACGTGGCCGGTGGTGTGGCTTAACTTGGCAAACACCTCGCCAACAGGATAGAGCAAGGCGCTCTTTTCCAGGGAGCGACCGCGCAGGCCGTTTTTCCAGGCTATTTCTGCCAGCTGTTGTAAATGGGTGCTCAGTTGAGTCATAAATCTTTCTCCTTTGCTTAGCGCTAATCCCTTGACGTGAGGGAAGGCCTGCTGCGAGAGCCAGGTCGATAGCCCTCCCCCTCCCTGCCGGCGTGCACGGGCTTCCAACAGCTTTTCGGTTTCGTAAAAGATGGTCATGGGGCTGCCGGCAAGCGCCCGCACCAGCCGTGGAGTGTTGTCCTGCTGGATAAAAGTCAGTCGCCGCAGAGCGAACAGGTCGCGTACGTCGTCCCACAGCGATGGCAATGTACCCGGTTTGTTGCTTCCGTCCTCGAACTGGGCATAGCCATTGTGTGGCAACAGGCCTTCGCAGGCCAGGGGAATGCTGTCCACGTACAGGTCGGGGATTTCATCTTTGCCCAGGGGCGGTACGGAGGTGTTGCTCATCAGCACCTTGACTCCAAGATGGCGTTGGAGTAGCAAGGCGTTCCACAACGCAAACAGAAAACGCTCGGTGTCGTTCTGCCCCCCTGGGTTGACCGGAAAGATGAGCAGGTTGGCTGTGGTCTCGGCGTAGCGCGGCAGGTACAGGCCAAAGGGCTGTGGCTTGCCTGCTTTGGTACGACTGCGGAAGGTTGGTGAGGCGATCCGCTCGGCCAGATAGGCCGTGATACTTTGATCCACATTCAGATTGATGGCCTGCACTGCAGTGTCTTCGGTCACAATTCGCCTGATCGTGGTTTTTAGTCCTTCGATGAACGGTCCGGTCAGGAACGAATAGGGGTACAGGTGCAGGTAAATCGTCTTTTCTTCCCGCACGGTGGGATAGTTTAGCTTTTCCAGCAAAAATTGGAGCTGGCAAACAGCGCAGATGTGTTTTTTGGGATCGCCCGGTCCACCCCGCAGCCGGTTGGAAAAAGCCTGCACTGTGATGTCCGAACGTACGTCGCCGGTCATCCACTTGCCAGTGGGAAACGGTCCGCTACAGTAGACGCACTGCTTGTGTTGACTTTTGACATAATGTGAAAGATGCTCCTCGAAGCGGAGAGCTGGCTGCTCGCTGCTGCCAAAAATGGCATAGAGGCTCAGGTACTCGGCAAACAACGCTGCCTTGGGATCCGTTGCTTGTTCGTCGCTCTGACTAAGAGTTTCTCCGTCGGCCTCAATACGCCGGTAGATCTCTTCCTCAGAGAGGTCTAAATCGCGAGAGAGGACGTAGGCCCGTACCCAACGTGCGTCAAAGTAGGCATAGAAAGGGTACCGCGCTTTGGGCAGATCTAGTAGGGCATATATCCTGCCCCACGGATCGTCCACTGTATCCCGAAAATGCTGGTTCAAAAAAATATAGTAGGAGCGGATCAACTCGGCCTGGCGCAAGCGATTCACATTCTCGCTGACGAGCAGCGTTGTGCCCTCCAGGGCCTCTTTTACCCGATCGGCGACTTGGGGAAACTCTGTTCGTGCTTTCGCAAACCCCCGTCGTGCCCACTCGCGCGCCTTGGCGTCCAGTTGTGCCGGGTCTGGCGTACGCCGTTGGACGATGTTATAGATCTCGTTCAAGATCTCTTTGAACGACACGCCCAATGCCAGGCATTTCGCGTCCACCTTGATGCCAGAGGGGGAAGGGGTAATGAACTGGCGGAACTTGGAGGCGGTCATTGTTGAGATTGTCCGGGCCACGCGCTGTGCCACCCGTTTCAGGTCGCCGTCACCGATGGCTGGCGCGCAATTTTTTTCGGCCAGGTAAGCAATGCCGTCGGGGTAGTAAAGCAGGGGAATCAATCCATATTGCTCGCACAATTCCGCGGCAATTTCATTGTGGAGCAAGTTGGTCAGGATGCCACGCTGTTCCGTCAGCCTGTGGGTAAAAAACTCGTACTGCACCGGACGGCCGTTGTCGACCAGGTAGGCGTTGAGGTATCCCAGAAAGTCAGCTTTGAGTGTGGCTTCTTCCAGTGTATGGGAAAGATCTATCACGTCGGCAGCGCGCATCAGGTGCAGCAGTGCGTTGACTCGCTCCAGGCCCAGGCCGTAGTTGGGATCTCGTTTGACGATCCAGCGCTCGCCGCCGCTGTGATGGTGGCCCGGGTGCCCCCGCACCAGGCTGGTGATATCCTCGAGAAAAGTCTCCCATTCGGGAAAAAAGGCAGACAGCTCTAACTTTTCGAGTTCAGCAGCAATATTCTTTTGCGTTGCCAGGCGGCTAAAAGATGCCTGGCGATCGAGTGCCTTGTTGATGTCGTGGAGGGTGAAAGCCGTGTAAAGCACGCGGGCTTCCACGTCGCTCAGGCCTAGGGGCTCGCGCAGAGTCTCTAACACAAAGACGCCGTTGAGCACGTGGGTGTAGAGATTTTGGCCCCCTTTGCTGCCCCATTGCAAGATCGCCTTGTAGGGTGTCAAGCCCCGGTTGGCGATTTGATCGAGGTAATCTTGCAAGATCGATGGTTCTTTTTTGTCGATGCCAATGAGAAGAGCTATGTGTTGCAAGTCCTGCGTTTCCAAGAGTCCTCTCCCTTCCCAATTGTCTTTTTCAGTTCAAAGTCGCTGTGCCATATCTCCAGGCCCACGTGGAAGGTCCATCCCTGATTTTACGCCATGTTATGTCCCTGCCCCGGCGAGCAGCTAAATCTAGCGTTGTTTTCCGTGGCAGCTTGGACCACAGGGAGGACAAGGTCGTGATTTGCAAGGTATCTCCCCCCATTGTACCATATTGCCTGTACCTAATTGCGTACCTGGCAAAGAGTTTTTCAAAACTTTTTAGCGTTGACGGTGAGGGTGCGTTATGGTCTTTCAAACTCTATAGGTCTGTGCCATCTCGCGTGCCACGCGTGCCATTTCCCGGCGCAGTTCTGGGGGCTCGAGCACCTCGCAGTTTTCGCCGTACTTGAGCAAGGCTTTGCTGGTCCAAAACAGTTCGCCGGCCGTGATCTCGGCTGTGACTATTACATCGCCGTTGGGCAGGTGCTCTTCGGTGTGCCCCCGGAAGCGAGAGGTGGCTCCCTGTCTGGCAATCCTGGCTTTTAAGCGGTAGCGCAGTACGAGGGGGCGCGTTCGCCGCTCGCGAGGGACAAATTTCTGGGGCAACAGCCTGGCCGACCCCGGTACGATGCGATCCACTCGATAGTCTTTCGTCCGGCTCTTTTTGACCAACTGGCCGGTAAAGTAGAAATGTCCCTCCCGGCACCCCAGGCTGCCGGGGCAGGGCTCGACGATGTAGCGTTTGGGTTCGGGGCTGCGCGGCGAGCAATAGTCGAACTCTAGCAGCCGTCGTTTGACTATGGCGCTCTTTATCAGTTTCAGGTTGTGATGCAGGATCTCTGGATCGTCCAGTGAGATAATGAGCAGCGATATCACCGGATCGCATTCCAGCACTTTTTGCAGATCGGCAGGCAGCCGCTGGCCGATGCGCGCCACCAGGCGGTTCATTGTCTCGGCATAGGGTGTAAGGGAAAATGCCTCGCGGGCCAGGGCAAGTGTTTCTACCTCGTCATGCGTCATGTTCAACTGCCACAGCGGATGGCTTTCAGTTCCCAGGCGGTACACCCTCTGTTGCGAGTCGTAGGGCGCCTCGATCCCCAGCTTTTCCAGATATTTCAAGTCTCGCCTAAAGCTGGCTGCCGGATTTTCGCCGTAGGGCTCCTCGTCCGATTCGGCCCGTACGTGGGCGATCAATTCGTCTTTGTCGGCCTCCTGCCGGCGCAGCAGCGAGAGCATGATGATCGCCCGGGATATGACCCGCTGGCTGGGCCGGCTGCCTTGGCCACCTTTCATAGGCACCTCCACCAAATAACACAACCCGGTCCAGGTCGGCGTTTACCTCTGGGCAATGCGCCGATCTGCCGGGTTGTCAAGTTTCTCTTCAAGAAGGCAACACAAAAAGTCATGGCTCCCTCTCGTCGATGAAAGGCTGCCGCCTGCTAGCGCTGCAAGCGGGAGGAGCGGTCCGGGTAAAACGGGTCATTTTCGCTCTTTCCTCTGAAACAAAGGGTCGGGTCGTTGATTCGGAAGGCGAAAGGTTATCTTTTGCCGCGATGGGCCGTGGTCCAGAGGACGGCCGGCCTCACGGGGCCTCGCTCGGCCGGCCGGGGAGGGTTCGTCCCGGGCCGGGGTGGAGGACTTTGTGACGCACGTCGGGCGGGAGCGGCGGTGTGGCGCCTGCCTGCGTGGCGACGTAGGCGCCCAGCCGGTTGGCGGCGTCGCCGATCGCCTCTAGCGAGGCGCCGCGCAGCCAGTGGTGGACGACTGCCGCGGCAAAGGCGTCGCCGGCGCCCACGGTGTCGGCGACC
>Ga0180431_10008471_pt1 | contig 11779 bp, 6 predicted proteins | sample SS_ome_11_FD_132459 | JGI IMG/M metagenome (GOLD analysis project Ga0180431, IMG submission 132459) | Hypersaline lake sediment archaeal communities from the Salton Sea, California, USA - SS_1_MS_1 metaG | ecosystem: Environmental > Aquatic > Non-marine Saline and Alkaline > Hypersaline >...
CGGTTTCCCGCCCGGTGCATATGCCGTCCGTGCCACGGTCACCAAATATGGCACCATAATGGCCCAGGAAACCGAGACCTTTGACAAGCCTCCACCGCCCAAGTGGCTCGGCAACACAATCGGCAAGGCCTCCGGCGTGCCCCCTCCGTGGGAGCCTGTCTCCGTCAACGGCAACACTGCCCGCTGCTTCGGACGGGTTCATGACTTCGGCTCCGGCGTCCTGCCCGAGCAGATTAGCTCCCGCGGTCAGAAGCTGCTAACCGACCCAGTAACCCTGACCCTCACCAGTGAGGGACAAACCATCCCCGTCAACTGGCGCAACGGGACCTGGGCGCAGGTTAAGGGGGAGTATGCCGTCCGCACCGCCCAGGGCATCGCTCCTCACCTGACCGTAAGAGCAAAGGTCAGGCTTGAGTTTGACGGCTTCATGCGCTTTGATATGCTCCTGACACCGACGCGCAAGACCGCAATCCAACGTCTCGACCTGCAGATACCATTTCATCATCAACGCGCGCGGTATATCCATGCAAGCCGGGGCAGTTCGGCGCATGTCTATTCCCGGCAACTCAGCTCCGCTAATGGCATCTTGTGGGAAGAGGACTTCTACCATTTCGTCTGGCTGGGTGACGAGGACCGCGGGCTGTGTTGGTTTGCCGAGAATACGGACAACTGGACCCGCAGCCGTAACAGGCCACAACTGCAATTGACGCGGGATGAGCATGGCAGTGTTCTGAGGATCTATTTCATCAACGAGCACTCCATACGCAGCAAGCCGTTTTCTCTCACCTTCGGTATCCAGGCGACTCCGGTCAAGCCTCTGCCTGAACGTTGGCGAGAAATCCGTGCGGTCTCGCATTTGGACGAACACGTCCCCGGACCGCAGACCTACTACCAGATGAGGGGTTACGACGACCTCAAGATGAACCACGCCGGCGGCGGCGATGCGGCGGGATTAAACGATGAGGGCAAAGCCAAAGACCGTATTAAGGCTCTCCGCGACCGGGGCCTCAAGATCACCGCCTGCATGTCACCGACCGGAGTGACCGGTTCTGAGCCGGACCACGCGACATTCGCGGCCGAGTGGGCACTAACCAAAGGCTGGTGGGGACTGATGCCGGCGAAGGGCGGCCAGGCAGGCTTCACTCCGGCATGTCCCTATAGTAGCAACGCCGACTACCTCGTCTGGCAGGTGGACCGGGCCATCCGCGAGTATGACCTCGACGGACTCTACTACGACAACGCCAACGCCTACTTCTGCGACAACCGCTTCCACGGCTGCGGCCACCTCGACGGCCTCGGTAACTGGCATGGCAGGAATGTGCTCTTCGGGCTCAGGGAGCTGCAGAAGCGCATCTATCGCACGTTCATCGCCCACGGCAAGTTGCCCTACATCATGGTGCATGACTCGGCGAACCTGATCATCCCGTGTCATAGCTTCGCCACTTCCTTCCTCGACGGGGAGCAGTTCCGCAGTTACATGCGGGCGCATCCCGACTCGTGGGACCTCTCCGAGATACTGCCTCTGGACAAGCTACGCGCCGAGTTTATGGGCCGCCAGTTCGGTCTCGTACCATTCTTCGTGCCGGCGTTCAATGAGCAGGACCGCAATACGCGCGAGCCCACCGAGCACATGTTGTCGCTGATGCTACTCCATGACATCAACGTCCGGGCGCTCCGGTGTAACGCCGAGGTCGTCAAGGAAGTGTGGGCCGCCGAGGACCGTTTCGACATCGCCGCCGCCGAGTTCGTCCCCTATTGGGAGAATGGCGACTATATCGCCGGCCAGTCTGATCAACTCAAGGTCAGCTACTATCAGCATCCGGATAAAATACTCCTGGTCATCAGCAATCTGGCGAAGGAACCCGTCGAGGCGCAGTTCACGCTGGACTGGGCACAGCTGGGCCTCAAGAGCGACAGGCACAGTGCCAAGGACGCCATCACCGGCGAGAACATCGGCATCGAGCAGAAGCAGCTTACAGTGCATCTCAAGCCACAGAGCTTCTGCCTCGTGGAAGTGCACTAGCGGCCCGACACAGGGAGAACCGAATAAGTCTCGCTACATGACGGTCGGCAGCGTTTCGGGAAGCCACCCGGCGTATTCGCTTGGTGAAGTAGGACCGTTTCTCGAATACCTGGAGAGATTCATCCGGCGCGCCGCTATAATTGGCTGCCAGGTACTCAGCTTCCCCGAAGCGCACTGCCGAGCTGCCAGGGCCATGTTTATTTGCGTTTTTGAGAGGCGCGGGGGTCGGTGTGAGTGTCTAACATGGTGTACCTGTCTGCTTCAGAGAGTGTGTGTCATCCGCACAATTGGCCGGCGCCCGGCGCCGCATACGAGGTGCTCTCTATGAAAAAGGCTGCTTTGACTACAGTGCTTGTCGCGTTGACGTGCCTAGTGACATGTGCACAGGCCCAAATGCTCGTACCACGAGTGGCAAGCGGCGTTGAGGACCTTCCTCCCCTGCAGATTCACTCCCAGACCGTAACCATCACCATAGACAACCAGGTAGCTACAACCAGCATCGAGCAGGTCTTCATCAACAACACGGATACCGCTCTGGAGGCCGTCTATTTCATCCCGCTGCCCGAGACGGCAAGCGTATCGGAATTCGCCTACTGGCTGGCAGGCAAGCGTATCGTCGGCGAGGTGAGGGAAAAGCAGGAGGCCAGAGAGACCTACGACAAGCTCGTCGGCAAGAAGCGCGACCCGGCTCTGCTCGAACACGTCGCGCGCAATCTTTTCCGGGCCAACATCTTCCCCGTCAGCACTAAGGAGCCGATGAAAATAGAGTTGCAGTACCAGCAGGTGCTTCCCTACGACTCCGGCAGCGTCATGTACGCCTACCCCCTGACGATGAGCGGCCAGCAGAACAACATCGCCACGCTCACCATCAACATAGAAATCAAGGACCAGAAACCCATCACGCACGTCGAGTCGCCGAGCCATCTGATCACGTTTGAGCGCCCGGATGACAATTCCGCCAAAGCCTCTTTCGTCGCCGCGGACATCACCCCGAAGAGAGATGTCAGCCTCGTCTACAAAGTGCACTCGAAGGACCTCGGCGTGAGCTTCCTCGTCCATCGCCCCAAGGACCAGGACGGCTACTTCATGCTGATGATCGCTCCGCAGGAGGAGACCACCGAGCAGGACATCGTGCGCAAGGATGTTGTGCTGGTCTTCGACAAGTCCGGCAGCATGGGCGGTGAGAAGATCGAGCAGGCCCGCCGCGCACTGGAGTTCTGCATCCGCAACCTCGACAAGGAAGACCGCTTCGGCCTCATCACCTACGATGCCGTCATCACCACATTCAGAGATGAACTCGTCCCCGCGAGTCAGGCCAACGTGCTCCCGGCCATCAGATACGTCAAGCAGATTGAGGCCGACGGGATGACCAACATCAATGAAGCGTTGCTCATTGGCCTCAAGATGCTTGCCGGAAGCGACCGTCAGCGCACCATCATCTTTCTCACCGACGGCCTGCCTACCGAGGGTGTCACGGATGCTGCGCAGATCATACAGAATGTGGCTAAGGCCAACATCTCCGACACCCGCATCTTCACCTTCGGCGTGGGCGATGACGTGGACGACTACCTGCTGCTCAAGATCGCCACCGGCAATCGCGGTGCCGCCGAGCACGTCCGCACCAATGAGTCCATCTATGACAAGCTCGTGGCATTCTACGCCAAGATCAGCAAGCCACTCCTCGTAGACCTCAACATAGACTTCGGCGCCATCAAGACCACGCAGCTCTATCCGGCCATCTTGCCCGATGTCTTCAAGGGCTCCCAGCTTATCATTACCGGCCGCTACAGTAACGGCGGTCACCAAACCATCACGCTCGCCGGTACCGTCAACCGGCAAGAGCGACGCTTCGAGTACCCCGCGCATTTCCCCGAACAGACTGACGACAGCCCCTTTGTGGCCAGGCTCTGGGCCAAAGACCGTGTCAATTACTTGCTCGATCAGATAGTGCTGCACGGCGAAACCAGTGAAATCAAAGACGAGATCGTCGCGCTGAGTAAGGAGTACGGGTTCATCACCCCTTACACATCAATGCTGGCGCTCCCGCCCGACGCGAAGGCGGCAATGAACCAGAGCCGCTATGCGGTCGGCGGCGATCCGTGGGTCAAGGTCACTGCGCCGCTTGATACCATCCGCGTGACCGCTATCTTCCCGTGGGGCGAAACCAAGCCGCTGATCTATGACCACAACGAGGGGCGCTGGACGGTGCGGTTCATCGTTCCCAAAGGGACAGTTCACGGGCAGTATGAAGTGGTCATTGTGATCACCCGCGCCGATGGTTCGCAACAGCACCTCACAGTCGGATACGAGGCGGACCTGCAAGCTCCTAGCGGCATGGGACGCGCCTTCGCCAAACACGTTGGCGACGAGTTGCATATCACCATCTGGGTCAAGGCATCAGACGATACGAAACGCGTGGATGTCCTGCCCCCAGGTGGGAAACTGACCGGCCTGGATTACGACAGCCGCGAAGACAGATACATCGGCAAACTCGCCATCAGCGCAGCCGACATCATCGGCCCGTCGGTGTCCATGCCCGTCTATGTCACCGATGCCGCGCACAACCGGCTCGAGATTGAGTTGGAGGTCGAGCTCGAGTAGGACCGGTTCGGAAAACGAGATAAGATGCTACGGCGGACTGCGATAACCTACGGTCTGCTGGCTGCATTGTCAGTCGGCGCATCGGCTTTTTACGGCACAACGCCTGCAGCCGCAAACCGCGAACCCATATTCGACGGCCTCTACACCAGCACACGGAACGTGACCGCTGTGTTGGTGTGTGATGAATCGGTATGGGTGGGTACGGAGGGCGGCTGCTCGCGCTGGGACGCAAAGAACCCCGCTGCGAGCAAGTACACGAAGCTTGAGGGCCTCCCCGGCAATCATGTCACCGCCATCGTGGCAGGCCCGCAAGCCGGCACTGTGCTGATCGCTACCACACGGGGCATGGCGGCCTTCCTCGACCAACGCGGTAAGCTGACCCCAGCCCCCGACATTCCTCATCTCTGCGGGCGCGTCACTGCCATGGCACAAGCGGACGGGCAGACATACGCGAGTATCGGCCGCCGCTTGTACATGCTGCAGACCCTGGCCGGAAGGCGGACCTGGGTATCACTCGGGGTGGAGATACCCGCTGAACCGCGCTGCCTGGGCCGCATCCATGAAGCAGTCTGGGCCGGCACCGACAAGGGACTCTTCCGACTGCAAGCCGACAACTGGCAACCCGTGGTCCACAGTGAGGACATCCTGGCGGCGAGAGTCAATGCGCTCATGGCCCGCGGCGATGACTTGTTCGTGGCTACCGTCGGCGGGCTGTTCAGGCTGCACGAGGCAGAGTGGACGGAGTACACCGCATCGGACGACCTCCCTGACAATCACGTTGCCGCCCTTGTCGCGAGCGGCGAGACCATCTACATCGCCACCTTCGGCGGCGGCATGGCCCTCATGCGTAACGGTACAATCGCGCCGGTCGTCGGTTCGCCCGGTTACATCACCGCGCTTGCCATCGGGCGCGACGAGGCCACTGTCTGGGCCGGTACGCAGCAACAGGGAATCTGGTCGTGGCATGCCCCCACCTGGTCTCGCCGGCTGCAACGAAACGAGTTGCCCGAGAACAACATCACCGCCATCGCGGCGCTCGATGCGGAGCTGTGGATCGGCACCTTCGAGCATGGGGTGGGCAGGATGAGCAATGGGGTCTGGCGCAGCTTTGGTCCTGATGACGGCATCGGCAGCGAATGGATCAACCATATCACATCTGGACAGGGCCGTGTCTGGGCCAGAACCTCGGCAGGTGAGCTGTTCGCATACGGAAGCGGCAAGTGGCGTCAGGTTACCAAGCATAACGGCCTGATCAAGAACTGGACGAGTTCCGTGCAGACAGCCGGCGGCAACGTCTGGGCAGGCACGTGGGGAGCTGTGAGCAAGTTTGATGGTCTCAAGTGGCACTATTTCGCGCCTAAACCCGCACTTGAGTCACAAGTCGTGACCGCCCTAGCTGTCCTTGACCGCGACATCTGGGTCGGTACCGCCAAGGCAGGCCTCTGCCGCTACAATGCCCTGACACGCAGATGGGAGACTTATACACTCGGCAGCGGCCTCACTGATACCTGGGTCACTTGCCTCAACGTATGGCAGGACGCCCTCTGGGTCGGTACCTTCAGCGGCGGCCTGTGCAGGTATCAGCAAGGGGAGTGGAAGTATTTCCGTGCCGCCGACGTCCTGCCCACCGACCGCATCAACTGCCTGACCAACGACGACGGGCTCTACGTTGGGACGCTCGACGGGCTCTGCCGATTCGATGGGAGTAACTGGAACTCATACGGTGCCGAGGCGGGGTTGCCGAGCGAAGTGGTCCAGACGCTTGCGATCTCCGGCGACCATCTCTGGGTCGGAACACCCGAGGGTCTCGCGCATGCGCGGCTGGTAGAGGCCCCGCCGTAGAGCAGTGCTCCAGCTTTGCGCCGGGGGTATTACTCAGGCCTCGAGGGCTACTTCTGCTAGCTTGTGGAGCGCGTGGTAGAAACCGTCGAATATCTCCACTGCTTGGCGAGCAAGCTGCAACTCATCCTCCTGCCGGCCGGTGCAAATCATCACAGCCGTCAGCACGCAGTCCGCCTCTTCCTCAGTCAGAATATCCGGTACCAGCCTCGCCACGATCGCCACTGGATTGGCGGTTTTCTCTCCGGTCGTCAATTCCCAGAACGCGCTGAACGGTGTGCGGAAGAACAGTTCTCGCAACCGGTTCAACTCACTCTGAATGAGCCATGTCGTGTCAAAGAATGCAGGCACATTGATGTAGAAGTAGAAGCGCCCTTTGGTCAGTCGCGCCCACTTGACGCTGTCAAAGACCACGCGCCCCAGGTCAACCGGTAGACCAGCCAGCGTTTCCTGCCAGTGGTCCGGCCCCGTCCGCGCCGCGTCGGGTACAACGGTGATCGCCTCACCCAGGTGCCGGCCCACTACCCTTATCCCCTCGAACAGCCGCTGCTCAAGCTGCGCCAGCGCCGGGTCCTCATAGAGTTCGGCCACCTCGTAGTGCCGGCCGATTATGTCCAGCGCCTCGGCAAACACATCCGTCTCGGGGAACATCTCGCAGGCGAACTGCAGCGCCTCGATCTTCCCAACCAGCGTCTCCTGCCGCAGGATGGATATGCCCGACTGGATAGGGGGTGGCAGGTAGTGCATCAGCCGGCTGTGCAGCGGATACTTGTTTGCGTACGGCCCCAGGTTTATCGCCGGGTCAAGCTCGCGGTCATACGGGCCGTAGTAGGCGAGGAACTTGCCGAGATGATAGCGCTCATCCGCCTGGCTCCACGGACGTGCAGCAAATGTCTGCTCGACCTGCCTGAGCCGGTCAGGCGTGCTCGTGTGATAGAAGCGCCACTGCTTGTATTCCGGGCAATAGCCGTCCGGACTTGACAGCTCCTCCCAGGTGAGATTGCCCCCGGGTAGATGTTCGAGTTTCCGCGCCCAATGCGGGTGCGACATACACAGTTGCAGATGCACTTCCCCGATGCCGGCAGCCGCGCGGCACCAATCCTGCGCAGTCATTCCATCCGCATAGATGAAGCGGTAGTCGAAGTCACTCATGGCGGGGATGAGATCCTCGAACCGCCACTTGCCCCCGATTGCCTCGATCTCCGGCACCACGCGCCGACAACGTTCATAGTACGTCTCGATGAACTCGGCGAAATCATTGGGTGACGCAGGCTCGAAGATCATCTCGCTTGCTGCTCCCGCAGTCAGGTTGACGCAACGCGATCGTCTCGGTTTGGGGCTCTCGTAGCTGTGTCTTTGGGGTTGTACTGACTGCTGGAACATCCGAGCCCGGCCGCCGATACACGAGGAGTAGTCCCAGGCCACGCCATTACAGCGCCTTGACTACCCACATATGCCTGATGCAGCCGCCCATCTGCTGCGACACTGACGACGTCGCGACCCCGGCCTGGCCGTTACCTCTCGGCCACCCAATACTTGGCATTGGAGGACAGTTCGCTGGACTCGCTATCCCGCAGCCACTTGGCGTGCCCGTCACAGAAGCCGAAGTTGGACCCCTGGCTGTGGACACTGGGGTTGTTGTAAACGTCCACGTAGGTCGTTTTCCAGGACTCGCTTCTCGGTGGATAGACGACACCACCCCAGGCCCCTGCCTGTTTTTCGCCGATCATGATGGTCTCCGCCGGCTTGGTGATCTCGGCAATCGCTTTGAAGAACAGGTAATAGTAGTTCCAGCCGTAGTGCGCAGTCGCAATGCTCCCGCTGCCATAGGTCCGGTCGCCGCTCGGGCACAGGTATAGCTGGGAGTTCTTGACATAGGGTTCCAGCATGTGCTGCCACTTGATGCTCGTGTTGCCCGGCAGCTCGTGGCGGTAGGACAGCGTACGCTCGTCATAATCCTGGAAATACATGTGGAGCCCCAGCGAAATCTGCTTGATGTTGTTGAGGCATGAAGTCTGGCGCGCCTTCTCGCGAGCGCGAGCGAATACTGGAAACAAGATTGCAGCCAGGATCGCGATGATCGCGATCACCACCAACAGCTCAATGAGTGTGAATCCTTTTCGCATCATAGCACCTCCATAAGTATGAATTGACTACCCACTAAATGGTACACTTTGCTGCCATACGCTGTCAATCCGTCTTGACAACAATGTGACTTCATCGGCACTCCGATTAAGCGCATCGCCCCCGGCAAGCCCAAGAACGATGTAGGCCTGCGCCGTCGCCTTGACGCTTCGGAGATAGCTCTTACGCTACCCATCTAAGAGCGCATGAGAAGATCTTAGCATCTCCCCGCCTTGATTCTCCAATGCTCAATCTGACCGCAAAGTGACGAGTTGCAGGTCTCGCGTACGTCAGGTCAAGCCGTTACGCCTTCGTGGACAATGTGGCTATCGCTTCCTGCAGCGCCCAGGCGATGTAATCGAGGTCCTCAAACGGCGTACCCGGGAAGATTGGCAGGGACATGACCTGCTCACATGCCTTTGCCGCCACCGGGCAGTCGCTGTCGTCATACTCCAGGTTCTGGAACACTTCCCAACTCCAAACCGGCGGATAGTGCTGCGAGGTCCCGACCAAGTAGGCTTGCTTGAGATGCTCCCGCAGCTCTGCCCCACTGAACCCGAGCCGATCCGTGTCCGGACGGACTATATAGAGGTGACTGCCATGTTCCGGCCCGTGGCCGACCGGCAGGATCAGCTCCTCAACGCCCGCCAGCAGTTGCTCCATCCGCAGCATCCGCTCCCGCTTCGCCGCCGTCACCCGGTCAATCTTCGCCAACTGGCTCAAACCGACTGCGTATTGCACCTTTGTCATCCGGTAATTGAATCCCACCGTAACGACCCGCACCGACGGGCCGCCATAGACATACCCGAACGTTTTCTTCTGCCGCACCTGTTCGGCGAACTCGAGGTCATCGCTGGTCACTGCTCCGCCTTCGCCCAGAGTCGTCATGTTCTTGAGGCTCTGGAAGCTGTAGCACGAGGCCAGACCTCGACCTCCGATCGGCTTGCCTGCATAGTGCGTGCCTACTGCGTGGGCCGCATCATAGATAATCGGGATTCCGGTCTGCTCACTGATCTCATCAAATGCGGCGATGTCACAGGCCAGCCCGGCCAGATGCACCGGCACGATCGCCCGCGTTCGCTCACTTATTTTGGCCCGCACGGCTTCCGGATCGAGGTTGAGTGTCGCCTCATCCACATCCGCAAAGACCACCTTGGCGCCCTGCGCCGAGGCACATGTCGCCGAGCATACGAAGGTCAGCGGCGTGGTGATCACCTCGTCTCCGGGCTTCAGTCCCAGCAGCATCATGCACACATCAAGCCCCGTCCCGCAGCTATTGAGTGCAATTGCCCGCGCCGCGCCCTCATGCTCCGCGAAGGCGTCCTGGAAATCCGTCTCCTCAGGCAGCGGAAAGAAGCTCCCCTCAGGCTCGGTCGCCGCATTCATCACGCCCAGGGCGGCCTCGACATCATCCTGTTCGAACAGCCCCCCCAAAGAGATGAAGGGTACGGGGTGGATATCCACGATGAATCACTCCTCGCTCTCGTGGTCTTCTCTCAAGTAGCCCCGGTTATCCAACGTCAGTTCGGGGCCCTCTCTTGCGACCTTGGCGCGGTACATCTTGGCGAGCTCAGCCATTGTCGCGCCGGCGGTCTGGTAGCCCTGCTCGCCGACAATATGCTTGTAATGGGTAATGATCCCGGCGAGGGTCTGACGTCTGAAATCGCTCGGCTGCGAATACTCGAATATGTTGTGCGTAACCGCCCGTACCGTCTTGACCGGCACCGCTTCTGCAATCTGCCGCCGGACTGATTTCTCGATTGTGTAGAAGTGGTTCTTGGCATCAACCAACTCGACGCGTAAATCTTGCGGGTGCTTACCGCCCCACATACGGCTCTCCCAGTCTATCGTCGCCGGTATTTCAACGAAGTCGAGGTCGCCGGTTAGCAGCCGGTTATAGCGATGGGCATAGTGCATGAACAGGGGTGCACCGGCCCACACGGAGGCGCACTCGGGCAGAATCCGGCCCGGAATCGAGCACATCCCATGTCTGAAGCCCGCCTCCACCAGCAGCGCATATGTATAATCATTCGCCGAGCCATAGCCCATACACATGCTCATCGGCGTCGCACTCATCACCTGGGCGAAACGGTCCACTGCCTCGGCCAGGATCTCTCGCTGTACTTCCGGGCCGTAGCTCCCGAAAAACGGCTCATAGCCCTGCGCCGCCGGATGCAGATGCAGCCCCACCTCGTGGCCCGCTTCCCGCAGCTCGTTGTAAAGCGCCGGGTGCGCCTCCAGGTCGGTCGGAATAACGAAAAACGTCCCGCGCCACTCGTTCTCCTCCAGCAGCCCCATGATCCCACGGGTCGCGCGTTCGCCCAGGGCAGGGTCATTGAGTGCCGGATCCGTAGCCTCGCAGTCGGTGGCCAGATTAAAATAGATTACCCCGTTCTGCGCCGGTTCTGACATGCCTCATCCCTCCTGCACATGCAGCCTTGGCTCGTAGTGGTGAGCCTTTTGCCACTACGATTCGTCCTTCTAGACGATGACACCTGCCTTGCATGAAGCGTCATGCCGGCAATATCTCCACAATTGGTCAGCGCCTGCCAAGGGATTAATCCCCTGCATAGCGAATATTCCATGATTGAGCAAGCGAACACAACCGCAGAAGGGGTGTGAGAACAAGTGAACACGATAATTTGGTCTCCTCCGGCATTAATTGTACTCAGCGGCATCCTCGGCTTGGCGACGGCTGCCGGCGCATTAGCCCAAGACGGCTTCACGGACCACGGTGTCGGCGCCAATGTGGCTGAATGTCGCGGCGTAGTCACCACTCAGACCGCCGATGGTAGATGTCTCGCCATCGCCAATGCGCTCGACGAGGGCCCCATCAGTTATGTGTTGGTGACCGACATTGACAGCGGCGAGACCAAGCAGTATTTCTGCCCGGATGATGTGCGACAGTCTCCGCCATACGGCTCACTGATGCACAGCAATGGCAAGTTCTACACCACCCAGGGCAGTATCTTCCTGGAGTTCGATCCAACGGCCGGTGAATGGACCTTTCACGCCAAGGGCTCCCCGATCGGCAGCGCCTATATTGGGTTTACCGAGGGCCTCGACGGTACCGTGTGGGCGGGCTCGGTTTATGAGACCGGTCTCATATCCTTCAATCCGGAGACGAGGGAGATCAAGGATCACGGCCGCATGGACCCCGAGGAAAAATACCTCAACTCTCTGGCCACTGAC
>Ga0180431_10008472_pt1 | contig 11779 bp, 9 predicted proteins | sample SS_ome_11_FD_132459 | JGI IMG/M metagenome (GOLD analysis project Ga0180431, IMG submission 132459) | Hypersaline lake sediment archaeal communities from the Salton Sea, California, USA - SS_1_MS_1 metaG | ecosystem: Environmental > Aquatic > Non-marine Saline and Alkaline > Hypersaline >...
CACCGCAGAGATCGCAAAGAACGCAGAGGATAGATAGTTATATTCTGCGAAAAGGTCATAGATTATTGACCATCCTGCGAATGCCGTTTTTGAGCACTTTCACATTGAAATTGATTAATAAACCAACTTTGCATCCTGACAATTTCAAGTAGGATAACAGTTGCGCTTCGTGAATCGGGACTATTCTTTCCACAGCTTTGAGTTCAACGATCACATGATTTTCTACAAGTATGTCGATACGGTAGCCACAATCGAGATTCACTTCCTGATAAATGACCGGAAGAGCTTTTTGCAGTTCGATTTTCAATCCACGTTGGGTCAATTCATATGCAAGGCAAGCCTCATATGTCGATTCCAATAATCCGGGACCAAGTTCCTTATGCACTGCAATTGCAGCTCCAATAATTGCTTGAGTTATCTCGTTTATATCATTCTTCATCTTTGCGTTCTCTGTGATCTCGGCGGTTAGAAAGACCCAATAACCAAAAAAAACCTCCATCCCACAAAGGGGCGGAGGTTCAAATCCGCGGTGCCACCCTTCTTAACCGAAATACACTTACAGTATCGGTTATCTTCATCAGGTACGGCCCTTTTTTGAGGCGATACCCTGGGCTCTGATAACGGTGCCCTCTCCGTCAAAGCCTACTCTCATTATCTGATTTCGGTTTGCGGCTCCCAGGTCCATTCCCTTTTCCGCTCTAGTACCGGGCTCTCACCTGCCCCGATTCTCTGTAACTCGCTCTGAAAAGGTACTACTCCTGTTCATAGCCTTTTGGCGATATTCAATTGTTAATGGTAAAAACCGATAATAGCAGGCGATTGTTTTTTTGTCAACTGAGAATAACTTTTCCGTTTCCCGCTACTATTTCCCCGATCCGTTTGGATTCCGGCAGTGTAGACAGCAACCTATCCTCTTCATCGGGTGAGCAGATGATCGCCATCCCCACCCCCATGTTGAAAACGCGGTACATCTCCTGTTCGTCGATGTTGCCCAGCTTCTGTATAAGTTCAAAAATCGGGGGAACTGCCAGAACCCCTTTGTTGATTTTGGCCGAGATATCAGATCTCAAAAGCCTGGGGACGTTGTCCAGCAACCCGCCTCCGGTGATGTGCGCCAATCCTTTTATTATTGAAAGAAGCGGGTGCAATTCCCGAAAGTAGCAGCGATGCGAACGGAGCAACTCTTCACCCAATGTGCACTGGAGTTCCGGGTAGAAAATCTGGAGCGATGAGTGCGTGATATTGAATATCTTTCTCACCAGTGAATATCCGTTGGTGTGCAGTCCGTTTGATGGCATCCCGATGATTACATCTCCCGGCTCAATTGACTGACCGCTCATGATCCTGTCTTTTTCTACAACTCCCACGATAAACCCGACCAGGTCGTAATCACCTTCTGCATAGATTCCGGGCATTTCAGCGGTTTCCCCTCCGATGAGGGCGCATCCGGCATCCTTGCAGGCTTCGGCGAGTCCTTTTACCACGTCACCAATTTGTTCGGGAACGAGCTTGCCTGCACCGACGTAGTCGAGGAAGAAAAGGGGCTCGGCTCCGCAGGTGAGGATATCGTTTATGCAGTGGTTGACCAGATCTTTACCGATGGTATCGTGTATGCCGAGTTCAGAAGCAATTTTGAGCTTGGTGCCCACGCCGTCAGCACTGGAAACGAGGACGGGTTTCTGGTAACCTTTCAGCTCAAAGAGACCGCCGAAGAAGCCGACATTACTCAGGACTTCGGGACGAAGAGTGGGACGAACATGATTCTTAATGAGTTCCAAGGCCCGGTCGGCGGCATCGATATCAACACCGGCTGCGGCATAAGTTTGCTTGTTCTGCTGTTCAGCCATTTCATCCTCTCACGGCTTGACTTCAGGTGGTTTCAAGGGCGAATTTGTCCATTTCGAGCTGGATGGGCACAGGATATTCCCCGGTGAAGCAGGCCGTGCAGAACATTTCTCTGGGGAGTCCCACGGATTCAATCAATCCATCAATGCTCAGGTAACCCAGCGAATCGGCGCCTATCCATTCGCAGATTTCAGGGATTGATTTCTGAGCCGCAATGAGTTCGCGACGTGTAGCCATATCTATGCCGAAGACGCAGGGATACCGAATTGGCGGAGCGCAAATTCGAAAATGAACTTCTTTGGCACCTGCCCTTCGTAGCAACTCCACGATTCTGGGAGTAGTGGTGCCCCTCACGATGCTGTCATCAACCACTATCACTCGCTTTTCTCTGAGAGCTTCGGGCAATGGGCTGAACTTCAGCCGGACTCCAACATCTCTCAGGCGCTGGTCGGGTTGAATGAAGGTGCGCCCAACATATCTGCTCTTGAGCAAACCCTCGCCGAACGGAATCCCGCTTTCCTGCGAATATCCTACGCTGGCTGCTGTGGCTGAATCAGGCACGCCTATGACGATATCGGCATCGATCGGGTACTCCCGGGCTAGCCCCGCGCCCATAGCTTGCCGGGCCGGATAAAGACGACGCCCGCTGATGGTGCTATCGGGGCGGGCAAAGTAGATGTATTCAAAGATACAGAGGCCGCTTTCTTTCGATGGATTGGCGCTACTGGGAAAACTGTGAAATCCGGATTCATCGAACATCACGATTTCCCCTGGATAGACGGCACGATTATGTTCCATGCCCAGCTGATCCAGAGCGCAGCTTTCGGAAGATAGTGCCCATCCGTTGCCGTTGATGGTTCCCATGCACAGAGGGCGAACTCCCAGGGGATCACGCACCCCGATGAGCTTATCTTTGGTCATAATCACCAGGCTGTAAGCGCCCTGAAGTCGGCGCATGGTGTGCCTTATCTTTTCGACTATGGTAGCGCCCGTGGATGAAGATATCAGATGGGCGATTACTTCCGAATCCGTTGAGGTGTTAAAAACATATCCCTGGCTTTCCAGTTCCGCACGCAGATAAGCTGCATTGATCAGGTTTCCGTTGTGTCCCAAAGCCATTTTGCCCAGCGGACTTGATATCACGATCGGCTGGGCGTTGGCGAAGTGGCTCGATCCGGTGGTGGAATAGCGGTTGTGCCCGATAGCCATGTTGCCTTCGAGCTGTGCCAGGTTCTCCTCATCGAATACCTGGGATACCAGTCCCATATCGGCATGGATGGAGATTGACTGACCATCACTGCTGGCAATACCAGCGCTTTCCTGACCACGGTGTTGAAGGGCAAAGAGAGCAAAATAAGTAAGCCTTGCTACATCTTCACCCGGGGCGTAGATCCCGAAAACACCGCAAGACTCATGTAAGGAGGACATATTTAATCCATAAATCGGAGTTGATTAATTATAGTACTTTGAAGGAGCACGGGTCAACTTCTATTCACAAATACTCTTTCAGCCTCTCTGCCAGCGGTCTGGTCATACCCGGAGCGGAGGCCAGTTCATCGAGCGATGCCGACTCTATTTTTTTGAGTGATCCAAACTCTTTTAGCAGGGATTGCTTGCGCTTTGAGCCGATACCGGGCACCTGATCGAGGCGCGAATTGAAAGCAGCTTTCTTGCGTACTTTCGTATGATAGGAGATAGCAAAACGATGAGCTTCATCACGGATCCGTTGCAAGAGGTAAAGTCCCTGAGAATTGCGGGGGAGGATGATCGGATCAGTTGTGCCGGGAATGAAAACCTCTTCGTTCTCTTTGGCTATGCTGGCCAGCGGAACCGAATCGATTCCAATTTCCTGCATTAATTGGAGAACTGTGTTGAGGTGCCCCCGGCCCCCGTCGATCAGGATCAGGTCGGGGATCGAACCCCAGCTCTCCTCGTTTGATCGGGTTCCCTGCCCGAACCGCCGCCGGAGCACTTCCCGCATCATGGCGTAATCATCAATCCCGATTACCGTTTTTATTTTGAATCTTCGATAGTGGGATGATTTAGGTCGGCCATTTTCAAAGACTACCATGCTTCCAACCGCCGCCGTTCCCCGGATATTAGAGATATCGTAACATTCGATCCGTTTTGGCATTCTTGGCAGATACAGTCTGGTTTTCAGTTCATCCAGCGCAGCGCCGGTCCTGCCGGAATCGGCAAGCCATTTGATTTTGAGTTGTTCCAGCATTTCGGTGGCGTTCTCGGAAACCATTTCTACCAGTTGTTTTTTCTCTCCACGGAGCGGAACGATCAGTTGCACACGCCGTCCGAGTTTGCTTTGAAGCCAGCCCTCGATCAGCGGCTTGTCCTCCGGTTCCGTTTGCAGGAGTATTCGCGGGGGGATATCTGTCCTGGCACTGTAGAATTGCTCTACAAAGGTGATGATGATTTTGCCCGGTTTTTCATCCCTGACACCTTCGAGTACGAAATGCTCTTTGCCTAGCAGTTTGCCATCGCGGATGAAGAATACTTGAGCGCAGGCCGTGTTTTTCTCCTGAGCGATGGCGATCACATCCTCATTGACTTTGCGCGTGTAAATGACTTTCTGATTTTCGACGAGCCTTTCAAGCGATTGAATCTGATCCCGCAATGAGGCCGACTTTTCGAATTCCAGCTTGGTGGATGTTTGTGCCATTTTCTTTTTAAGTTTGCGGATTGCCTGTTCCTGTTTTCCCCCCAGAAAAAGGATCACTTGATCGATGATGTCCTGATAATCTTCTTTGGTTATTGCGCCGATGCAGGGCCCGGCGCACCGTTTGATGTGATATTTGAGGCACGGGCGTGTCTCAGTGCCGGTGATAGCCTTTTTGCAGGTTCGATACGGGAAGATTTTATTGAGCCAGTTCAAAGTCTGGCGGGTGGATCCGGCGTTGGCGTACGGGCCGAAATATTTACTCCCGTCTTCCCTGGGACGGCGGGTGAGCATGACACGGGGCCATTCCTCGGCGATTGTGACTTTGAGGTAAGGATAGCTCTTGTCGTCCTTGAGCCTGACATTGTAGAGAGGCCGATATTTTTTGATGAGATTACTTTCAAGTATGAGTGCCTCTTGTTCTGAGTTGGTAATGAAGAAATCGATATCCGCTATTCTCGGTAACATCTTCCGAAGCTTGGGTGTGGTGGGTGAGGCTGTGAAGTAAGACCTGACCCGGTTGTGCAGATTGGATGCTTTGCCTGCGTAGATCACTTTCCGGGAATCATCTCGAAACAGATAGACTCCAGGTTTGCGGGGTAACGACCGGGATTGCTGTGCCGGAGCTTTCATTTACCGGATACCGGTTTTATCAGATTTCAGGAACGGGTGTTTTGTTGCTTTCGCTTCTTTTCCCCTGTGGTAGCGCGGCTGGCACTTACGATTCCTTGCTGGGTTTCTAACTTGGAAAGGAGTCGGCTCAAATGCTCGATTCCGGGAATTTCTATCGTGAGAGTCAGGGAAGTAGTGCCATCATCGTGGTCTACACTTGATATGGCTGAGATGTTTGTTTTAGATTCAGAAATGATGGTGGTGACATCTTTGAGCAGCCCGACCCGGTCGTTAGCGATGATGACGATTGAGACCGGATAAGACTCCTGTTTTGTTCCCCAGCTTACGTCGATGAGCCTTTCCGGTTCCTCTGAACTGGTGATATTGGGGCAATCTTTACGATGGACAGTGACCCCTTTGGCACGGGTCACAAAGCCGATGATCTTGTCGCCGGGGACCGGGTTACAGCAGGGAGCAATATGGGTCAACAGGTCACCCACTCCCATGACCTGCACCCCGGTTGCTACATGGGGCTTTTTGGGGGCTGTCGGTACGGGAGCGGGTAGTTCATCTTCTTTTGGTGGAGCCAGTCTTGGCCCAATTTGCTGGACACTGATATCACCGCAGCCAATAGCAATCAGAAATTCGTTTGCATCCTCATCATGCCCGAATAAGCCTGCAACTTCTTCTGCGGTTGTGCTTATCCCCAGACGTCTACGCTCCTTATCGAAGAGGCTTTTCCCCTGCTCAAGGTTCTCGGCCCGTTCTCTTTTGTGGAACCATTGTCTGATTTTCTCTTTGGAGTGACTGCTCTTGATATAACCTGATTCCGGGTTGAGCCAGTCCAGGCTGGGGCCACGATCTGATTTGGTGCTCAATATACTCACTACATCGCCGTTTTTAAGCTGATAGGTCAGGGGAACGATTCTGTCGTTCACCCGGGCTCCGGTACAGCGGTGCCCCAGATCGGAGTGGATTCGGTAGGCAAAGTCGAGAGGAGTGGCACCCTGAGGCAGTTCTTTTATCTCTCCCATGGGAGTGAAGACATAAACCTGATCCTGGAAAATATCTGTCTTGAGCGTCTCAAAAAAATCGGCACCGTTGAGGTCCTGCTGCCATTCCATGATCTGTCTCAGCCAGACCATTTTCTCCTCGAAACGCATGTCTTTCTTGCTGCCTTCCTTGTAAAGCCAGTGGGCAGCCACTCCGTATTCATCAATGCGATGCATTTCGTAGGTTCTGATTTGTATTTCTAGTGCCTTTCCCTGAAGGGCCATTACCGTCGTGTGAAGTGATTGATACATGTTTCCCCTGGGGTTGGCGATGTAATCGTCGAATTGCCCCGGCAGGGGATGCCAGAGGTGATGGATGATGCCCAGCGCATTGTAGCAATCCTGGACTTCTTCAACCAGCACACGAATTGCCATCAGATCGTGGATGTCGGTGATTTCTTTCCCCTGATCTGCATATTTGCTCATCTTCCGGTAAATGCTGGGGACACTCTTGGGGCGGCCTTCGATTTCCGCCTCAAGGCCGACTTTTTTGAATTCATCCTGCAATATTCGGATGGCATAGGCAATGCCTCTTCTCCACTCGGTTTCCTTAACATCCAGCAGATTGGTAATTTCCTTGTATTCCTCAGGATAAAGATTGTAAAAGGAGATATCTTCCATCTCGCCCTTGATCTCCCTGATTCCCAGACGATGGGCCAGCGGGGCATAGATTTCCATCGTTTCTTCGCAGATTTCCCTTTTTTCCTCGGGTTCCATTCTTTTCAGGTGGTGCATCATCTGCAATCTGTTGGCCAGACTGATGATGATTACCCGGATGTCATCGGACATGGCGAGGAACATCTTGCGCATGCTTTCAGATTGAAACTCATTCGAGACAAACCACGGTATATTGCTGACGTTGTTAACGCTATCGACCAGTTTCTTTATGCCGGAAGGGAATTTGTTTTTTCCTTTTCCCGCGGGCACTTCGATGCCCTCGGGCAAGCCCTGAAGGAAGGAGACAGCCAGTGATTCAGTCCCCATCTGTAGACGGATCAGGATGTGAGCTACCTCCAGCGCGTCATCCAGATTTGCTTTTCCAGCATCCAGCGCAAACTGGTAAGCTCGTTCCACCACTCCCAGTTCTTCACGTGGCAGGTATTCGGCGGCTTTTTCGATGATTTCTTTGAGTTCCATGTGAGCATTTTGAGTATAGCGCGTGATTGGCTGGTATGCAATGAATAGACCGGTTTTGCTCTGGTAAAATCAGGAATGAACAGTTAGAATGAGGGAAATGAAGCGCATAGTTTTCATGGGGACTCCTGAGTTCAGCATTCCCGCGCTGGAACGGCTGATTGCCAGCGAATATGAAATCGTTGCAGTTTATACCCGGCCTGATAAATCCGCCGGGCGCGGCCGTGATCCGAGCATGCCGCCGGTGAAGGTAATGGCTCAGGCGCATGGCATTCCGTTATTCCAGCCGGAAACCTTGAAGAGTTCCTCCGAAATTGAACATCTGGCCAGTCTGAAGCCCGATGTTGGAATTGTGATTGCCTTCGGGCAAATTCTGCCCCAGGAGGTGCTGGACATCCCTGGCTTTGGGTTCCTGAACATTCATCCCTCCCTTTTGCCTCGTTACCGGGGAGCTTCGCCGGTGGCTTCAGCCATACTGGCTGGTGAAGCGGAGACAGGCGTTACAATCATGTTGCTGGATGCCGGAATGGATACCGGTCCGATTCTGGCTCGAAGTCGGCTTTCAATAGATTCCGAAGATACCACCGAATCGCTTGAGGCCAGACTGGCGGAGGTTGGGGCTGATCTTCTGATAGAGACCTTGCGCCGGTGGTTCGAGCAAAAACTGGTTCCGGAGCGTCAAGATAATAGGGAAGCCACCTACACTGCCCGGATTTCTAAAAATGACGGAGAATTGAACTGGCAGCTTCCGGCAGAAGAACTGGTGCGACGAATAAGAGCCTTTCACCCCTGGCCGGGGTGTTACACCCGCTGGCGGGGAAAGACGCTGAAAGTATTAAAAGCAATCTCTCTGCCTTCGGCGGAGCGAGTCGAGCCGGGGCTGGTGATTGAAATGCCTGTTGAATCGGAGATTCCTGTGGGGATTGGCACCGGGGAGGGAATACTGGGTTTATCGCTGGTTCAGCTTGAGGGAAAGAAGTCTATGCCGATTACCGATTTTTTGCGCGGGCAAAAGGGATTTTTTGGTCAGAAAATGGGATAATAAATTTTGATGAGCTAAAATAATCGAAACCTTACTGTTTGTGGTCAAACGGGAGGCAGAATATGAGTAGACGAGTATCGTTGAGTATAACAATCACCTGTGCAGTGCTGGCTCTTGGGGCTGGTATCGGCGCAGGCTATGCCATCGAAGCGAGCCACTCCAGCACACTGGATTCCGAGATAGCGGAGAAAAACGCACAAATCATTGCTAATGAAACGCAGATAGCTTTACTTGATTCTGAATTGTCACAATGCCAATCTGATCTGGCAGAAAAACAGACGGAGTGTACTTCGATTCAAAAAGAACTGGATAGTACAGCGACTGATCTCAGTTTTTTGCAATCGAGTTATAATGCTCTCACCGGGTATTATCAGACGGCACAGAGGGAATACGAAAATCTACAGGGTAAGTACGAAATCCTTCAGGATGCTTGTCGGAGCCACACGGTTGAGGAAATCATGGACCTGCAAGATCAGATATCGTCTCTTCAGAGCGAAAAATCATGGTTACAAGCAGAGGTGAGCCGGCTCGAAAATCAACTGACTCCTTCTCCCACCCATGCGATTGAGCGGAGTGAAGTCTGGGGAAATCCCAAGTTCAAGAGCACTGCCTGGCAGGGGAAAAACTTTAAGTTGCGCGAAAAACTGGAAGACATTGGTAATTCGTACGATGAAACCCATACATATATCCAGGGGGAGACCGATTGCAATGATATGGCAGTAGATATATGGAATATGCTGATCACGGAGAATATAAAGTCAGTCATAGTTGTGGGAAACAAAGATATGATGAATGAGGCTTTCGATGATTGCGATCATGCCTGGCTGTATGTCTTCGATGCTGACGGAATGGTTATTTACATGGAACCGACGACGGGAGAAGTTATTTACGGGCGTTTGTCCGATGGTTCTTCAAATCCCAAAGCCGATCCGTATCGAGAGGGATTCATATATGAAAAACCTTCGGACTTATGGGAAGATCTCTGCCCTTCCAATCACAACTGGTGAATCGCAGTAATTATACAGGCTGGCTGCCCTTCATTGATACGTTTCGAACTTTTTGTATCATGCCCCCGCCTGAAATGAAGGTCATGTTCAATCAAGTTAGGGAATTGCATTGATCTTGTTCATGGTGATGTTGTATTGCCCCTTTTTCAGGACAATGTGGCCAGCGGTATAACAATAGTTGGGCTGCTGTCCACAGACGATAAATGTTTCTTATATCCGTTATCACTACGGAAATGAGATCAATCAAAAGCTAATAGATGTATGTGTTGCGATCTGCTAAATCAACTAGCAAACCACTCCAGATTGCCCTTTATTCCTATAACTACCTCTTTTACAGGGATATCTTTCCCTGAAGAGGCTATAGCCTGTTGTGCAAGGTGAGTAAGCCCACCACAGCAGGGCACTTCCATCCGCGCTACTGTCAGGCTCTTAATATCTGATTGCCTAAGCAATTCGGCAAGCTTTTCCTGATGTGCCTGGGCGTCATCCAGCTTGGGACAGGCGCACACAACCGCATGATCTCTGATGAAATCCTGATGAAAGTTGCCGTAGGCAAAGGGCCCGCAATGGGAAGCAAGCAGCAGGTCAGCCCCTTGCAGGAAGGGGGCGTTTGGCGGAACTAGGGTGAGTTGCACCGGCCAGTGGGTGAGAGTTGACTCCTGCCTTATTGATGATTGTGTCCCCTGCCCCTGTTCAAATTGTTGAACGGTCGTTGAAGGGCACCCACAGGGAAGTGGTTCATCTTGCTTCACCGCCGCCAGATATTCCTCCACTGCATGCTCGTCAAAATCATCGCTTTCTTGTTTCTCAATGGTCAGAGCTCCCTGCCGACATTCGCCCAGACAGGCTCCCAATCCATCACAGTAATTTTCGCTGACAAGTTTGGCCTTACCGTCAATTATCTGGATGGCTCCTTCGGCACAGGCGAGAACACAGGCTCCACATCCATCGCACTTTTCCTCGTCTATTTTGATGATATCTCGAACAACTTTTGTAGTCATGATATGCCCCCAAGCTATAAACTGCCGCACTCTAAAATCAGTCTTCCCCCATCGATCTCTTCCGTCGCTCTTCACCTAGGCATTCACGTGCCGATTTGCACCAGTGGATACAGTAAGGCACCTCTTCTTTGTATATCCAGTTTCCGCAGCTAGGGCACCTTACCTTTAACTCACTTGACCAGATTTCCTCTTTCGTGCCGCAATTGGGGCACGTGAATTCATCAACTGTTCGCCATCTGGTATCCTGTCCGGGACATTTCGCAGCCGTTGTTATTAGATACCCCTCAAGTCTGATGCCATTGTACGATATTCAGTTAGAAAGGGTATGTGATCTAGGTCACATTGGTTTTCTACACAAATGAAAAGCAATACCCCGAGATCTACCCCCGACTCTAGTATTGGGAGTGGTACAATAACTGGGGGCAGGTCAGTCAAGAGGGCTTGGCCCTTTAATATCAAACGAAAAAGCGCAGACCCAGGTCTGCGCTTTTAAACCGCTTTGGAGTCGAGTTGGTACTTGTTATCCTCCCCCGATAATCGTTCCCATTCCTCCGCAATGCCGTGTTTCACTGCCGATTTTGGCTGCCGGACGGCCATTGATGAGCACGCTGGAATCACCGCTTATTATCTCGAAGGTGTTCGGGCCCGTGCAGGCGGCGTGAATTCCCATATCGCCGACTCTGGCGGCCGGCTTGCCGTTTACGAAAACGTTAGGACTGCCTCTGGTTATAGGGCCTATTACAGGCAGGGGGTCGGAGGGAGCTCCATGACCATCCGCATCGCATTTAGCCAGCATGCCAACATGTGCATATCCCACCGGAGATACCGCGTTTACAGTAAATGTTTTCTCGTAGGTTTCATCATCTACTTTTACCGATAGTGTAATTGTGTTGGCTCCCGGGGAATTGAATACCGGCCTGGAAATAGGCCCGGTATCCGGGCTGAACGATCCGCTGCCGCCCCATTTCACGCTGGAGGAATAATCTTCTCCATCGATAGTGCAGCCTGCGCCGAATACCCATCCGCTGGTGAACACGTTCGGGCTCCAGCCCGCCGGATATTTCAATACCAGTGCTGCCGACTCGGAAGCATCCTCGCTATCCTGATTTTCCGCGTCGTAATTTTCAAGCCACGCCATCAATTCATTCAATATCTGATCGTCGGAAGCATACGGATCGCAGGCACTGACCGAAAACAGCATGATAATTAATAATGGAATGATCGGTAAATTTTTTTTCATCTTCCTTCCTCACGAACGAAATGCAGCCATGGTTTTATGCTTGAAAGAGGTCTGTCCAGATCGAGTTCAATCTGTCCGTCTGAAATGGCCAGCTTTCTGATGTTGAATCCCTGTGTATTCAGATAGCTCGTCACGTCGTACCCGACCACGGTAAGTTCGTTTTCCACGAAATCGC
>Ga0180431_10008473_pt1 | contig 11778 bp, 4 predicted proteins | sample SS_ome_11_FD_132459 | JGI IMG/M metagenome (GOLD analysis project Ga0180431, IMG submission 132459) | Hypersaline lake sediment archaeal communities from the Salton Sea, California, USA - SS_1_MS_1 metaG | ecosystem: Environmental > Aquatic > Non-marine Saline and Alkaline > Hypersaline >...
ACCATAAACAATACATATACCAAGTTATATTATTCATGGCCATAAGCCGGTGGCAAGCAAGAGTGCCGGCTGGAAGCCGGCAGGGAAACCCACAGCCCGGATTACCGAATGTAGAGAAGCGTTAGATGCACTGCGTCGGGGCCCGAGTCGGTTAGTCGAGCTTGTCTCGGAGCTCGCGCAATTTCATCAGGGCGTCGAGCGGCGAGAGCTCGTCGGGTTTGAGCGATCTGAGCGCCTCGATAACGGGGTGGGGCTGGTCGGCGAAGAGAAATAACTGGCTAGGATGGCGTACCCTCCCGACCGGCCCCTGCCCCGATACGTTGTCGGCGAGGGCCTGCTCCTCGAGGTGGCGCAGGATGGCCCGGGCGCGGTCCACGACGGCCTCGGGCAGGCCGGCCAGGTCGGCGACGTGGATGCCGTAGCTCTTGTCGGTGCCGCCCGGCACGATGCGTCTCAAGAAGACGATCTCGTCGTTCCACTCCCGCACGGCGACGTTGTAGTTTTTCACGCAGTCGAAGAGCTCCTCGAGCCGGGTGAGCTCGTGGAAGTGGGTGGCGAAGAGCGTCCTGGCGCGCTTGCCGGGGGTCGCGGCGATGAACTCGGCGACGGCCCAGGCGATGCTGATGCCGTCGTAGGTGCTGGTGCCGCGTCCGATCTCGTCGAGGATGACGAGGCTGCGGTCGGTGGCGTTGTTGAGGATGTTGGCGGTCTCGTTCATTTCGACCATGAACGTGCTCTGGCCGCGGGCGAGCTCGTCGGTGGCGCCGACGCGGGTGAAGATGCGGTCCACGACGCCGATGGCGGCGCTCGTGGCGGGGATGAAGCTGCCGATCTGGGCCATGAGCACCAACAGGGCGGTCTGGCGGATGTAGGTGGACTTGCCCGCCATGTTCGGGCCGGTGACGACGAGGAGCTGGTTGGCGCCGCCGTCGAGGTGGACGCTGTTCGGGACGAAGCGCTCGCCGACCATGACGGCCTCGACGACGGGGTGGCGGCCGTCCACGATCTCGATCGTGTCGCTCTCGTTGATGTCGGGCCGGGCGTAGTTGGCCTCGAGGGCCAGCGCGGCGAAGGCGGCGAGGACGTCCACGACGGCCACGGCACGGGCGATCTGCTGGATCTGCGGGGTGAAGCGGGTCACCTGCTCACGCAGCTCGGTGAAGAGGCGCTGCTCGATCTCGGCGATGCGCTCCTCGGCGCCGACGACCTTGGCCTCGAGCTCCTTGAGCTCGGGCGTGACGTAGCGCTCGCCGCCGACGAGGGTCTGCTTGCGGGTGTAGTCGTCGGGCACCTTGCTCTTGTTGGCGTGGCTCACCTCGATGTAGTAGCCGAAGACCTTGTTGTAGCCGACCTTGAGCGACTTGATGCCCGTGCGCTCACGCTCGGTCGCCTGGAGCCTGGCGATCCACTCCTTGGCGCCGGAGGAGGCGGCGCGGAGCTCGTCGAGCTCGGCGTCGTAGCCCTCGCGGAACACGCCGCCGTCGCGCAGGACGGCGGGGGGCTCGGGGACGATGGCGCGCTCGATGAGGCCGGTGACCTCGTCGAGCAGGACGAGGGCGCTGCGGTTGGCGGCGAGGGTCTCGGACTCGGCCGGGGCGAGCGTTTGAGCAACCTCGGGCACGGCGAGGAGCGAGTCCTTGAGGCCGGCGAGGTCGCGCGGGCCGGCGTAGCCGGTGCCGATGCGGGCGATGAGGCGCTCGAGGTCGCGCACGCGGCGCAGCGTGTCGCGCGCGGCGGTGAGCATGGTCTGGCGCGCGACGAGGTCGGCGACCCCGGCGTGGCGCTCGCGGATGGCGACGGGCTCGACGAGGGGCTGGCGGATCCAGTTGGCGAGCAGGCGCGCGCCCATCGGGGTGACCGTGCGGTCGAGGACGCCGAGGAGGGTGGCGGCCTTCGATGTGCCGCGCATGGGCTCGACGACCTCGAGGTTGCGGAGCGAGAGCGGATCGATGAGCATGTGCTGGTCGGCCGAGTAGGGGGTGAGGGCGCGCACGTGCTCGAGCGGCTGGCTCAGGGTGTCGACCACGTAGCCGAGCAGGGCGCCGGCGGCGCACACGCCGGGGCGCATGCCGACGCAGCCGAAGCCGTCGAGCGAGTGGGTGTGGAAGTGGTCGGTGAGCAGGGCGAAGCACGAGTCGTGGTCGAAGACCCAGTCCTCGAGCGGGGTCCAGACGGTGCGCAGCAGGCCGTCGAGCGAGGCGGCGAGGCCCTCGCGCTCGGCGACGGATTCGGGCAGGAGGCACTCGGCGGGGCCGACGCGCAAAACCTCGTCCACGAGCTCGCGGCGGTCGGCGAGCTCGATGACGCGGAACTCGCCGGTGGTGACGTCGAGGTGGGCGAAGCCGAACCGGGCGTCGAGCTGGGCGATGGCGGCGATGTAGTTGTTGGCCTTGGCGGGCAGGGCGTCGGAGCCGATCACGGTGCCGGGGGTGACGACGCGGGTGACCTCGCGCTTGACGACGCCGCGGGCCTTCTTGGGGTCCTCGACCTGGTCGCAGACGGCGACGCGCTTGCCGGCGGCGAGCAGCCGGTCAATGTAGGCCTGGGCGGCGTGGTAGGGCACGCCGCACATGGGCATGCCCTGGCGGGCGGTGAGGACGATGTCGAGGATGGGGGCGGCTTCCTTGGCGTCGTCGAAGAACATCTCGTAGAAGTCGCCCATGCGGAAGAACAGGATGGCGTCCTGGTGCTCGCGTTTGATCGCCTTGTACTGGCGCATCATGGGCGTCAGGTCGGTCATCGTCGCGTGTGCCTCAGGTCGGGGCGTGGCCGGGACAGGGGCCTCAGCCACAGGTTTCACGGATGCAGAGGGATTCTATCCGATCCGGGCGGCCCGTGTAAACCGGGGGCGAGGGCCTGGGAACGGGCGCTGGACGGGGCTGCGAGGGAGCGAGGCTTGGCCCTGAGTTCAATCCGTGCTCGGCTGGAGGGTGACGGTGACTTCCTCGTCTCTGCCGGCGATGCGGACAGGGAGGGCAACGTCCTCGTACCCCTCGTAGCGGACGCGGACGGTGTAGTTCCCGTCGGCGACGTCGGGAATCGGGATCGAGCCATCACGCCGGGTACGATTGTACTGGTAGCATTGCGGCAACGTGCGCTTGCTGACGAGGGCGGCCAACGAAGGGTCGCCTCCGGGATCGAGCACGACCTGGGCACCAGACACCGGGCCGCCGAGCTCATCCTCAACCTGGACCGCGAGGGCTCGTGGTGGCCCGAGCTCGAGAAGGAATCTGTTCTTTGTGCCTGGATCGACAGTGATGTGCGCCACGCCCGCTTCGTCGCTGTCGGTGGCCTGTGCGCGGACGGTATACGTGCCGGCCCCCAGGCCCGTTACCGCGCACTTGCCTGTTTGCGGGTTAACCGTGGCCAGGCTTCCTTCCGTCAGGACGCGGCCTTGTTCGTCGCACAGGGCAAAGCGGATTGCTGCCGGAAAGGTGCCGTCCGGCGTCTGCAGTTGGGCGGTCACGCTCGCCTCTCTTTCGAGCCGGATAACGATGTCGGCCAGATCGGCCCCATCAGGCTTCTCCAACTGGACGAGCGAACTCGCGTAACGTCTTTTCTGCGCGAGTATCGTGTACGAGCCCACATCCAGCCCGTGCAGGGCGAATCGTCCTTCGCCGTCCGTCCAGGCTTCCGAGAGGAATGCGCGACCATGGGCTGCCATAATAGCGCTGATCCGGTCCTCCTCGGCAATCTCGGGCACCAGAAAAAGCCTCGCGTTGGCGAGGAGCTGGCCGTCCGGGCCGGTGACAGTGCCGCTCACCTTGCCGGCGCTGAGTTCGGCGTCCCACTCGAGGTCCTGATCGGCGACCGTGAGCTCGCGAACGAAGCGCGCTTTCGAGCCAGGGCCAAACGTCACTTCGACCGACACGCGGTAGGCGCCCGGCTGCACCGCGCTGATATTGAACAGGCCAGTACTGTCGGCAGTAGCGCCACCCATCGAACCGCCGGCGAGCATGGGCGAAGCGGCCAGAGGCGAAAGCATGACGATCGCCCCACGTGCTGGTTCGTTGCCGATCAGTATCACCCCGTTCACGGCGACACCGCCGAACACGATGTCAAGTCGTCGCTCTTCTCCTTCGTCGAGGATGATGCCGAACCTGCGGCTCGGTGGCGCGTCCGAGAGAGCGGGCGGCGCCGCGGTTACGGTACAAACACCGCAAGGAACGTGAGCGAACTCGTAGGCGCCGTTTTCGTCCGTGCAGGCGTAGTCGCAGTCGCCGCCAGGGATGATGGCGTTGACCCAGGCTGCCTCGAGGGGCATACCGTCGGGACCGGACACGGTCCCGAACAGCCGCCCACCTCGGCCCAGCTCGATGACGAGCTCCTCGTCCGACGCCAACGGCACGGAGATCTTCTTCTCGGTGCGAGGGTGTTCGGGATGACTGACCGTGAGTGTATGCGCGCCGCTGGCAACGCCCACGAGCCTGAACGAGCCCGTGCGATCGGTCTCCGTCCAGGCGGATGTCAGCATCCGTTTCTCAAGAGTGACCGAGGCTGCGGCGACCGGCAGCCGACCTTTCCGCGTGACGACACGGCCGCAGACCTCGAACCCCTTTTCGAGCGCGATCTCGACGCGCTGAAGCGGCTCGCCTTCTCTCGTCTCGACAACGTCAGAGTGCCTCACGAAGTGAGGGTGCTCGACCATCAGCATGTAGACGTTGGCTGGCAGCCGTTCAATCGACCAGACACCGTGCCGGTCCGTAGCGGTCTTGTGGTCGCTGTTCGGCGAGGGAGCCAGGCGGCCCATTGTCGCCAGACACACGCGTGCGCCGAGAACCGGCGAACCGTCCTCGGCAGAGGTGACGGCGATTTCGAGCGTTGTCCCTTCGACGAGCTGGAACACGGCCTCAGTTCTCCGGCGGCGCTTTGTGATGCGAACGTTCCGTGGCGCCGACACGTACCCCGGCGCGCGAACGACAACGTTGTACCTGCCGCGTTCGAAACCGGAGCGTTCGAAGCGCCCGCCCGGCCTGTGCTTCAGCGGGCCGCTCTTGCCGCGCATTTCGATGGTCCCGCTACGGAACACCTCGAACTCGAACAGCTCGACTGGCTCGCGCGTAAGCCGATCGACAACCTGGCCGGCAATCGTCCCGCCGCGCTTAAGCGCGATCTCGAGTCCCGTCGCCGGCGCCGATACCTGGTGCGAACGTGCTAGGTGATCGGGCGAGTAGATCCACAACGTGTGGGCGCCCGCCTGGAGTCCGCTCAGGGCAAAGTGACCGTCCTGCTGCGTCAGAGCCGACTTGGTTACATTGCTCGCAGGATCCCGGGCCAGGCGCGCGTGTGGCGGGTACTGCGACAACACCTCTGCCCCCGCGACCGGATTCCCGAACTCGTCGATGACCCGGCCGCTGACGGTGGCGCCTGGGCTGAGGACGAAAGCGACGTCACGCACAGCGGCGTTCGGGGCGACCTCGACGGCTCGCGGCTCGGAGTTCACGTGCGTCGAGGAGATTGCGAAGACCGTATATCCCCCGGGCTTGAGGCAGCCGGACGCGTAAGAGCCGTCCTTGGCCGTAACCGTCTCGGCGTCGGCCTCGGGATGCCAAGGCGAACGGGGCGAAGTGTGATCCACCGTGCCAACCGCCTTGCCGACCTTCCGCTCGTCCTTTGCGGCCACGAAACAGACGGTGGCGCCCTCGACAGGGCCGCCGGTCTCGTCCTTGACCGTTCCCGAGATGCTACCGCCAGCCTCGAGGCGAACCAGCACGTCGGTGAGGATTTGGTCTGGCTTCATGCGGAGCCGACCGGTAGACGACCCAAGGTAGTCGGGATGTCGAGCGTGGGCCGTGTAATCCCAGGGCGCGAGTCCGCCGACGGCGAAACGGCCGTCGCTGTTCGTCGTGAGAGTTGCTTCGGGATCGAAAAAGGAGCCATCCCCGAAGAAGGCATCACAGGGCCCGAACTCAACCTTGGCACCGCCGAGAGGCTTCCCATCCGGTGAGACTACGAGTCCGGCCACCGCCGCCAGGCCGTCGAGCTCGGCCGGAACGTACCGAGCGGTTTCTGCCCCAGGCTCGCGCTCTGAACCGCCTGTCGGTTCGACACCCTCCGGGCAAGATGACCCGGCATCCGAGGTGTGCGCGGCTCGTTCGACCGATGGGCCTGACGGCTCAGATGCTCGCCGGGCAATCTCGAGGACGATGTACGCAGCCGCGCATACGATAACCACCCCGATTGCGAAGAGCGTACGGCGCTTCGACATCGCAACACACTCCTACTGGTCTTCGCCGGTCTTCGGCTTGAGCACGGTCGTTACTTCCTCGTCCCGGCCGGCGATGCGGACGGGGAGGGCAACGTCCTCGTAGCCCTCGCAGCGGACGCGGACGGTGTATTCGCCGTCGGGGATGTGTTGAAAGGTGGCGGAACCGTCCCCGTCCGTGGGACTGGCCCGGGCCAGTTTGACGGCGAGAGAAGCGCGGCCGCCGGGATCGAGAACCACTTCCGAATCGGACAGGGGGGCGCCACGATCATCGATGACGATCACGCCAAGCTGTGAACCCTTCTTGAAGAGGAGCTCGACCTCGGTCGTTCCGGCTTGCCGGACTACGATGTCTTGATGGCAGGGGAAAGGGGAGACATCGGCCCATGCAACGACCGTATATCGCCCGGGGGCGAGACCGTAGATATGGCATTGACGGGTTTGGGGGTCGATCCGGACAAACTCGTCCTCTCGAATGAGGCGCCCTTCTTCGTCCCCGACGGTGAGTTGCAGATACTCTGCCGTTTCGTCTTCGGGGAGCCGGACGGTTGCCACGACGGTGGCGTCTCTCGCCAGCGTGACGGGCGGGGCGGCGTCTTCGCCTTCCCGCTTCTCGACCGGTACCACCTGGATGGCGTAACCTTCCTTCGCGACGACAAGGTGGTATGGACCGGGGGTGACGCCTTCGATTCGGAACACGCCCTGGTTGTCGGTCCACGCCTTGTGGGCGTCCGTGTGGTAGGCGCGAAGGAGGCCGGCCAGGCGGTCCGCGTCATCGGCGCTGGGCTGCAGCGAGACCGCCGTTCGCGACGCCGGTTCGCCATTCGGCATACGGACAACGCCGGTGACGGCGTTGCCCTCAAACTCGAAATCCAGGTGAAGGTCCTGGTTGCCAACGTGCACCTCGCGCCAGACGTCGCTCTGACACAGGCACACCAACTCGGTGACACCGACGCCATAGTAACCGGGAAGCAACCCCTCAATTCGGTACCGCCCCTCCTCGTCAGTCTTAGCCGAAGCTGAGACGCCCTCAGGCCGAGCGAATGAGGTTGGGCACGCCATCGCGTGCACCTCAAGACCCTTTACGGGCTTGCCCGCGCGCGTCACCTTGCCGAAGATCGCCGCGCCGTCGAGGACGACGTCCAGGCGCGTGTCCTCGCCCTCGCGGACGAGCACATTCCTAGTGACGGTGGCGCGGGGGGTTCGGATCTCTAGCTGACGCAGACCGGGCTCGACGGCGGGAACCACGTACTTGCCTTGCGCATCGGTCCAATAGCTGGACACGTCACCACAAACCAGTTCGCGCACCTCTGCTTCGGTGATGGGAGCGCCGTCGGCGGTCGTGACGGTCCCGACGATGCGCCCGCCCGCGGTCATCTCGACGAGGAGTTCTTCCTCAGAGTCCTCGGAGAACCGAGTGACCTTTTTGAAAGGGACGTATCCCTCGTGCCAGACGTAGAGGGCGTACTCCTCCAAGGTGACATTTTCGATCTTGAACAGGCCACGCTCGTCCGTCCAGGTGTGCAGTTCAAACAGGCTCGGGTTACTCTTGAAGGCGCAGCCCTCGCCGTACATCATCGATAGCAAGTCCGGATAGGCAAGCATCACGAGGGCTTTGGGCACTGGGCCGCCTTCCGCCTTCGTGACGACCCGGCCGCGGATGGTGAGGCCTTTGTCCAGGACAACGTTGACATCCCTTTCGCTTTCCTGGTCCGTCACCTCCACGACGACGTGCTTGAGGGCGAAGTCGAAGTGGTCGAACTCGAACTCGTGCTGACCGGGCGGGACATTCACAGCAACGCACTTGCCGTCCGCATCGGTCGGATTCTCTGCCCATCCGGCCTCCCACGAAACGCTCGCCTCCGCGACGGCGCTGCCATCTTCAGCCGAAGTGACGTGGAACGTAAGTGTTGCTCCCCGGACAAGCTCGACGAGGATCTCCTCGGGCTCCGCCCCGTCTATGGGCCGAAGGCCCTTCAAGAGCGCGGGAGCATAGCCAGGGGCGAAGTACACTTGAACCCAGCACTCACCGGCATCGCACACGAGCTCAAAACGACCGTCAGGATGTTCTTCCGGTCCAAAACGGTCCCAGGAAAGCCCGTAGGTAACACCGACCCTGAACCTTTCAACAGGCTGTCCGGGGAGCTTGTCCACCACGCGGCCCTTGATTCTCGGAGGGGCCGGGACCTTGATCTCGATCCCCTCGGCAGGCGCGCTACAGGCCGTTCGGTACAGGAAATGGGCGTAGAGCGACACGATGAGGTTGTGTGCCCCAGGTTCCAGGCCGCGCAGGACGAAGGCGCCATCGTCGTCGGTGACGGCCTCACGGCCGCCGTACTGAGCGTAGCGTACCTTCTTATCGACCGCAAAGGCCTCCACCTCAACGCGTGGGAACCCATTGCCGTCCCAGTCCAGCACCCATCCGGAGATCGTCACGCCGTCTTTCATAACGAGATCGATGCCGCCGGTCGTCTCCAGTGTCTTGACATGCGCCGTTCGCTCGGCGCCCGGCAGGTAGTGGTCGTGGTTGGCGATGACGGTGTATGTGCCCGCACGCAGGGGAGGCGATGTGTAGTTACCGGCTGCGTCGCTGACGCAGTACGTGGCCGGTTCGAGCACCTCGGCGATCAGTTCATGGACGCCGTCTTCAACCTCCGCACGAAAATGGAAGTCCAGGTGAGCGCCTTCAATCAGGGCCCCGTGCTCGTCGGTAACGGTACCGGAGATGAAGCCGCCATCAGCCATGCGGATCTCAATGTCGCGAAGCGCTTGGTCGGCCTCAAGGCTGAACGGACCGTACGTGGTGCGGGCGTGCTCGGGATGGTCGGCGCAGAGTACAAACTCATCCGGCCGGTCGCCGAAAATGAAAGAGCCTTCCTCATTCGTGGTCCTTCTATCCGTGCCCCCTTGGGTAACGCATGCGACTTCAGCGCCCGCGAGCGGCATGCCGTCGGGCGTGAGTACACGGCCGGCTATCTCGACCCAACCGTCGAGGTCAATGCGCACCAATGTGGGCGCATGCGTTGCCGCTTCGTCTTCTCGACCGGCCTCCTTTTGCCGCGAGGTGCGAGTGCGCGGCCCACGGGGGAGATGCGTTCTTCGGGCTGTGGGATGGTCTTCGGGCGGGGAGTCAATTCTCGATGCGAGGTGCGACATGACAAGATACAGGCCAATGGCTCCGGCTGCGATCGCGACCACGAGCCAGGGCCGCACCCTCAGCATGATGACACTCCTCTGTGGTGAACGGCTTTCCAGGCGGCGGGGGTCTTTAGGGGGTGTCGGGCCAAGCGTTGCGGTCGCCGCATCGTAATAAGTATAGCATGGGACAGGGGAGCTGTGAAGAGGCCGTTTTGCCCTGATCTGGGTGGGTGATTGGCCGGGCGAAGGACCGGGAGCGGAGCCGGTCGAGGGCGGCGCGGTGGGTCAGGAGGGCTGAGGAAGGCGCAAAAGAGTGCTTGGCTTCCTGGCCGAATGGGGTAGGATTGTGTGCGTGTGAGTCTTGACGAGGGGACGAAGCGGCTCGTGGGGAGTCGTGCTTGAAGTAGTCCCCGACACAGGAACGGACGGCGCGGTGCTTCCGCTGCCGGAGACCGACATGCTTGATGAATTCTTGAACGTAGTGGCGACGGCACGAACGGAGCGCGGCTGAGGCGGCCCCCACCGGCGCTCGTGGCGAGCGCCGCTCGGGGTGAGGGCCGGCGTGTGGCCCGATGTCGAGCCGCTGCCGGGGTCTTGTGCATGGCACGGCGAGGAGACTGTGTACCGACGATTGTGATGCATCCGGCACGGGTGTGCCGATAGGGGAGGACCGTACAAGCGGTCCTCCCCTTTTTTTGTGGCGCGTGGACCGTGGCAATGGAACGGAGGAACAGGAAAGGAGAAGGGATGATGCAAGCGAGACACCTGGCAGCACTGGCCGTGGTGCTGGCGGCGGCGTTGGCCTCGCCCGTCCTGGCCCAGGACGGCGCGGACGGTGCGGGCGAGTGGTTCGCCCCGCTCAAGGGCATCCCGATCGGACCGGGGACGCTCGACGTCGGGCTCAACGTCAGGGTCCGGCTCGAGCACTCCGACAACACCACGATCAAGACCTATGGGACTGAGGCGCAGGACGACGTGCTGGCGCTGAGGACACAGCTCGGCTTCGACTATCACGTGAGCGCCGATGCGCACGTGTACGTGCTGTTCCAGGACTCGCGCTTCTGGCTGAGCGATCTCGAGCGCGAGGACTTCCCGGCGTCGTGCCCGTACTACGATCAGTTCGACGTGCGCCAGGCGTATGTGGCGTGGCGGCACGTGGGCGGCTCGGTGTTCGGGTTCACGCTCGGGCGGCAGGCGATCAGCTACGCGGACAAGCGCGTGTTCGGGCCAAGCGGCTGGGGCAACGTCGGCAAGTACTGGTGGGACGCGGCGAAGGTGACTGTGGACACCGAGCCGGTGCAGGTGGACGTGCTCTACGGCATGCGGGTGGTGAGCGAGCAGACGGGCTTCAACGACACGCACGACCCGTACGACATGTATGCCGTGTACGCGCAGTTCAAGGTGCTGCCGTGCAAGCTCGACGCGTTCTACGCGCTGCGCGACGAGGACGACGAGGTGGAGGGCGAGTCCGGCCCGGGCGACGCCCAGCGGCACACGCTCGGCGTGTACGCCGACGGCACAAGCGGCGCGTGGGACTACCGCGGCACGCTGGCCGTGCAGGTCGGCTCGTACGGCGAGGACGATATCGAGGCGCTCGGGGCCAATGCGCGCGTCGGCTACACGTTCGACTCGCCGTGGAAGCCGCGGGCCGGCATCGAGTTCAACTACGCGAGCGGTGACGACGATCCCGACGACGGCACGAACGGGACTTTCGACGGGGTGTTCGGCGCGGTGCCGCCGTTCTACGGCCGGATGAACCTGGTGTCGTGGTCGAACCTCGAGGACTATCAGCTTTCGTTTAGCGTCAAGCCGGCGAAGACGGTGACGGTCGCGCTCGACCACCACATTCTGCGCCTTGCCTCGGCGGAGGACAACTGGTACTGGTGCAACAACACCGTCCGGCGCGCGCCCACCGAGGACTCCGGCGACGAGCTCGGCCAGGAGACCGACCTGACGGTCAAGTATGCGATCACGGAGAACCTGGAGCTGTTCGCCGGGTACGCGCATTTCTTCGCGGGCACGTTCGTCGAGAGGACGCCCGGCAACGGCGACGACGCCGACTGGGCGTTCGTCCAGTTGACGTACTCGTTCTAGCGCGACTGTGTGGCGCTCGGACGGTGCGAGAAAGGAGAACACGATGAGGAGGCACGTGCGAATTGGACCCGGCGCGCTGGCCATCGTGCTGTTGGTTGTGACGGCGCTTGGCTTTGGGTGCGGGCGCTCCGGCGAGGAGGCTGAGGACCGGCCGGAGCCGCCGCTGCTGAACGTGGGCCACGTGGGCCACGATCACCACCTGGCGCTGTACGTGGCGGCGCTCGAGGGCGAGCGTTTCAAGCGCGACTACGGGATCTATTTGAGGGAGGTCAAGGCGCGGGAGGTGTACGATCTTGTTGACGGGGACAAGGTGCTGGCGCGCTTGAGGCTGATCAAGGTGG
>Ga0180431_10008477_pt1 | contig 11775 bp, 11 predicted proteins | sample SS_ome_11_FD_132459 | JGI IMG/M metagenome (GOLD analysis project Ga0180431, IMG submission 132459) | Hypersaline lake sediment archaeal communities from the Salton Sea, California, USA - SS_1_MS_1 metaG | ecosystem: Environmental > Aquatic > Non-marine Saline and Alkaline > Hypersaline >...
ATCTAAATATTCCAGAAGGAAGTCCGCTGCTGTTGAGTGAAAGGACATTGTGGACACAGGATCGTCAGGCGATTGAATTTGTGCGCATCCTATACCGTGGAGATAAATATAAATATTTTGTACGGCTGACCAGAAAGAATTAGCACGTCCTTCAGCTGCCCGCAAAAATATCAGTATGCTGCAAAGCCCGCACCTGGTCGAGTGGCCAATACACGGCAAACGCTTTCCCGATCACGTTATCAAGCGGTACATATCCCCAAACATGCGAATCAGCGGAAGGGTTGCGGTTATCCCCTAACACGAACAAAGCATCTTGCGGTACTTCCCAAACGCCCATGTATTCTGGCGGAGCGGAAATGTACGGTTCTTCCAGCAGTATGTTATTCACATACACTTCGCCACCCTCTACCACCACAATATCCCCTTCTTTTCCAATGACGCGTTTGACATAATCCAGGCTTTGGTCCAGGGGGTAATGAAACGTGATGATATCCCCGTATTCAATATCACCAAATGTATAGGCCAGCTTGTTTACCAGCAGTACTTCTCCAGGAACAAGAGTTGGTTCCATGCTGATTTTTTGAACCCGAACGCGCGCCACAACACTGTCTATCATGAAATACAGCACAACAGCAATTAATACCATTTCGATGAATTCAACTACTGCCCGCAGGTTCTTCCTTGGAAAGCTGTCTGGTTGTTCTTGGGGAGCTTCAGGTGGTAAAGTTTCTGGCAATGGTTTCTCCTAATGTGCTGGATTCAAGAAAAATTATACCGCTGTCATTTCCTTGGTTTCAACACGAATCGAACAGGTGTTCCTGTAAATGGGTATTCTTTTCGCATCTGGTTTTCAATATATCGCATGTATGTGAAATGCGCCAATTTTGGGTCATTGACGAATAACATAAATGTCGGCGGATCATTGCGGACCTGCGTGCCGTAATAAATCCTTAATATTCTCCCTGTCTTTGAAGCCGGTGCGTGTTGCTCCTGTGCGCGGGTCAAGACACGATTGATGTCGCTTGTCCGCAGTTTTACCATACGCTCTTCCTGTACACGCAGTGCCGTAGGCAAAACCTGCTGCACGCGCTGTCCTGTTTTAGCCGAGATAAAAAGGATCGGCACATAATCCATAAAATTGAGTGCGGATTTTATGCGCTGTTTAAATTCTTCTATTGTAAAAGTGTCCTTTTCAACAGCGTCCCATTTATTCACTATCACAACTGTGCTTTTCCAAGCATCCAGTATAAAACCGGCGATATGGGTATCCTGCGCGCTGATCGGCTCGGTCGCGTCAAGCATCAACAATCCAACATCACTGCGTTCAATCGCACGCATGCTGCGGATCACGCTGTATTTTTCAACACCCCGGTCAATTTTTCCCCGTTTTCGAATTCCCGCGGTATCAATTAATGTAATAGAGAGATCATTATATATTAAATGGGTGTCGACCGCGTCTCGCGTTGTTCCTGCAATAGGGCTGACAATAGCCCGCTCTTCTCCAACCAGGCAATTCAACAAACTTGATTTTCCCACATTCGGTTTCCCCAATATCGCAATTTTGATGGAATCATCATCTTCCTGTCCGCTTTCTTCTGGCAATTTCTCTGTTAGAGCATCCAGCAGATCACCGGTACCTGTCCCGTGAAAAGCAGATATACCGAAGGGATCGCCCATTCCGAGCTGGTAAAACTCTACCACGCCATCCCGCAATTTCTGATTGTCTGTTTTATTAACAACCAGGAATATCGGCGGATAGCTATCCCCATCCTGCTGGCGTTGGTGGCGACGCAGCATCTGGGTAATTTCTTGGTCAGCTGCCACAATGCCGGAGATTGCGTCTACCACAAACAAGACCGCATCCGCTTCTTGAACAGCCAGTAGTGCTTGGTCTTTTATTTCTTGAATGAAATCAGTGGACGAAATACTTAACGGCGTTTTTCCACCCTCAGCAGGGTCAATTCCGCCTGTATCAATAATGTGAAATCGTTTTCCATTCCATTCGGTTTCCGCAAAAAGCCTATCACGCGTCGTACCCGGCGTATCATCCACGATCGCCAGGCGTTCGCCAGCGAGGCGGTTAAACAGCGTGCTTTTACCAACATTTGGACGTCCGACAATAGCAACAATTGGAATGGTCATAAAATTCGCGTGCCTTACTGCAGTTCGCTGCTTTCAAAAGGTTTTAATTCTACTTCGACTGTTGCCGGCAACAGGGATTGCACCAAAACACCCTGAATATTAATCTCAACCGATGGTTCCAGCTGCACAATGCCTTCCACCTGATCCGTCAAATCAACCAACACACGCACATTGCCAGCTGTTAATTCATCCAGGGTTGGTAGTGGCCCGGACAAAATTACATCTACCCGATCTGGCGAAAGCACCGCTTCAAGGTCGGGCGGCCCACCAATGGTTTCGATAGGCAGGCTGGAAAGCGTGATGCTGCCCTGAATTGGAGCGATCGAGACAGAAACCTTAATGGTCGATTCCCCTACAACAGTGATTCCCTGCGGTAGATTGAGCGGCAGAGATACTACCATTTCCTCACTGGCGTCTGTCAAATTCAAGGGCTGTGTCTCTACAAAACCAGGCAGTTCGTTAACCAGGTCTGGGTCCGATGAAAAAACGGTTACAACCAAAGGGTTGGAAGAGATATTTGTCAGACGGAATCCGCTTGCAATTTGTCCGGAGGTGACCACTTTCACGGTTACGTTTCGATATCCACCACGTTGGGAAATAGGCACTTTGACATTGACAATTTCCGGCGAAATCGAGACCTCATCTACATCAACTCCGTTGTCATCCACCGCGCGCAGCGGCAGTTCTTCATCAATATCCTCGACGGCCTGGCTGACATCCAAGACAGCATACACATCCACTACGCGTTCCACCGCTGAGGATGGGCCGCTGATTGTGGCAACCTCTGCGTCAAGCTGGGGCTTTCCTGCTTCATATCCAATTCCCGGGCTGGATGGCTGCTGCAGCGTGATAGTGAAAGCTTCGCTATAAATTTCTTCAAGCTGCACTTCAACTACATCCGGCATATAACTTTCGATCTTCACCGGCTGGGCGGATACCTGAACGTTTATGGGCACTGTATAGCGCCCCGGGTTTAATCCACTCAGGTCAATAATCGCACGGACAGAACTGGTAGCTGTCAACGACGTGTCCCAGGTAGAATTAGGCGCGCTGAGCGTTACAGAGATCTGCTGCGGTACGTCATTGGTGATGACATACGAAGGGTTCTGGCCAGAAATCTCAATTTCCACAGGGCGGCCTAAATTTCTCATTTCAACCGGGTCTGTGTTAGTAACAGCCAGCGTCCAGACTGCAATCGCCAGAACGATGGCGCTGACCGCAGTCGGCAGATTTTGTTTTATTTTTTTTAGCAATGGCATAAAATTCATAGTTCTTCACGTTTATGAAATAATTTCTTAATTAAATGGAAAACGTTCGTTCTTTCCTGCAAATCGATTTGCTGTTTGTAAAAAGCAATCAGCACATTTTCCAGCTTATCAGCGCTGATCCTCCTTAATATTCTTCCGCGATGCGCAAGTGATATAGCGCCTGTCTCTTCTGATACAACCACAGCGATCGCATCCGTTGCCTCAGATATCCCCAGTGCTGCGCGGTGGCGCAGGCCCATCTGCCGATCCGGCGAACTATTAAGCACGCCGCTTGAGGACAGAGGCATAATGCTTGCGGCAGATGTAACCATATCGTCAACAATAATCACGGCGCCATCGTGCAGCGGCGTGTTGGGATAGAAAATCTGCAGCAAAAGCTCGGCAGAAGCCTTAGCATTTAAACGGACTCCTGTGTTTTCATATTCATATAGATTATCCCTGCGCTGCAAGACGATCAGCGCACCGTGATGAAAGGAGGACAATCGCACAGCTGCTCGCACAACATTTTTGATCATGCCCTCAATACGTTCAATGTTGAATTCCATGCTGCTAAACAGAAATGTGTTTGAACCAGCGCGTCCAATCCTTTCCAATCCGCGGCGAAGTTCCGGCTGAAAAATTACCGGGATGGCAACCAGCAACGCAGGCAGTGTGGTACTTACCAGCCAAGAGAAAGCAGGCAAATTGACCACCGTAGTCAGCAAGCTGGTCAACACGATAATAAAAATCATTCCCCGCATAAGCGTTCTGGCTTGTGTTTCCCGCAGCAAAATCAGAATTACATAGAAAATGGAACCAACCAGCAGAAGATCAATGATCGTCAGCCAGTTAATTCGCTGTGCTAAAAATATGATTTCCGAAAAAAAATCTGCCATAGGGTTATTCAAATAAATTGAAAGTTTTCGCTAATCCAACGATAAGCATTTTCGAAGGATATCGTACTGTTGAATAGTTTCCTTTTGTCTTTTTACATCCTCTCCTTTATCATACCCTAAATCAATCAAGATACGCTTGATTGCCAGGTCATCCGCCGAAATAACGATTTCCATAAATTGTTTATTTTGCAAGTATGCGAATCCTTCAACAATACGCAGCAGTTTCCCCCCATTTTGGTGAATCAGCGTTTGTGCCGGGGGAAAAGAATGTGCAAAGATGGCCACATGGTCAGATTGAAGATCGCAAGCAGCCAACCACTTCTCTGTGCCAAAAACAAAGAAATCAGTAAGAAATATTGCAGCCGACTGCAAATCAATTTTTCTAAACGCATATTTCGACGAAATTATCTCTACGAAGAAATCACGAAAAATTCCCTGCGGGCCGCCTCGATCCACCAATCGTGCGCAAAGCGCTTTGCCAGGTGTCTGTAAATGCTGGATATATTCACCAATACTCTGGTTCATCCTTCTTAATGGCTGTGAAAAACCTAAACCATCAGTCTTGAGCGCTTCCCATATCACATGCACTTGTTCCCAGGCGGAAAAGATATCGCCGCTGTTATCCACAATATAATCCCCTGAAGATTTCATCTTCTCGGGAGATGTTTGCGCGCGCATCCGCTGTTCAACACCTACTCTGGTCATATTTCGATTTGATTGCAGGCGGTCAAACACGATCGCTGACGGCGCATCAACAACAAGAACACAATCACACATATCAAGCAAGTCTGATTCCAGTAGCTTGATCGCTTCAATCACGATGATGGGAATGCGGGATCCATCAACCAACGCTCGTGATTTCTCTGTTACTGCTGGATGAACCAAATTTTCCAAATCTCGCAATGCTTTCTGATCATCGAATACTTTTGCAGCAATCAGTTTTCGATTGACAGTTCCTGACAGGCTGATAACCTGTCTGCCAAACATGTTTTGCAATCCAGCCTGAATTTCCCTGTTTTCGCGAAAAATTTGATGAACAAGGTTATCCGCATCAATGCCGTAAGCGCCCAGATGCCGCAGTATGTTCATGATGGTGCTTTTCCCGGTGCCAATCGCGCCAGTGAGTCCGATTACATAATGATCTTTTTTATTGGGTATGCCATTCATTATTTTTGATTGTAGCCTCCGCCTGCACCACTGTCAAATTCGTACTGCTTGACAAGCACCACGCAAGCGTGTAGAATTTCTCTGCTCAAGCCGAGATAGCTCAGTTGGTAGAGCACGCGACTGAAAATCGCGGTGTCGCCAGTTCGATTCTGGCTCTCGGCATATCCCCCCTTATGGGGGGTTTTCTTTTTTTCTGATACAATCTTCCCAAAATGAATTGGATTAATCATAATAGCACAAAGATCTCCGCGGGATGTGCCGCAATTGGTCTTTTGCTGATCGCTTCCAGTTTTATCCCCTTCAACCAGACAAACACGACGTTGGTTTGGTTATATGGCGGCACAGAACCATTTCTTATTGAAGGAAATCATGATCTGACCGCGAATCTTCTATTGAACGCAGGGATTCCGCTTTATCCACAGGATGCGATCATATACAATGGAATTCGCATCCCGCATAATTTCAGCTTACCCAAATTGGATGGAAATCAGCTGGTCTATAAGCCAGCGGTACCAGTCACCATCACACAGGATGAAGGGACCTGGCGTTTCTACTCCGGGGCTGCGACGCTTGGCGAAGCCCTGTGGGAACAAAATATCATCCTTTCCCCCCAAGATGAACTCTCCCTTCCTTTAAACTCACCGCTTGACCAACCGATCTTTGCTGATTTCATGCGCGGGTCTCCCATCACTATTCAGGTGAGTGGAAATGAATTCCGGATGTCAGTCACCGCACAAATTGTAGGAGACGCGCTGGCACAAGCGGGATTCGCACTGCAGGTCCTGGATTATGCCGTACCAGACGAACACCAGCCCATCCCTGATGACCGAATGATCCAGATCGTTCGCGTACGTGAAGAGGTCATCACGGAAGATACGATCATCCCTTTTAATGAAGAGCGCGTATCCGATCCCGAGATGGACGTGGGCGAAGAACTGGTAATCCAGGCTGGTGAAAACGGCACGCAAACCACAACCGTTCAGGTTCGTTTTGAGGATGGGCAGGAAGTATCCCGCAGGGTCTTATCCGAATGGGTGTCCAAAGCGCCTGTTACCCAGCGCACTGCTTATGGAGGAAATGTGGTTACCAGCACCTTTGATTCTTCGGAAGGTGCCGTTGATTACTACTTGGCTCTGGACGCGCGCATATCCTCTTACTTAGATACGGGAAATCCGACCGCCAGCGGTGTTTGGCCGTACTATGGAACAATCGCTGTTCCGCCGGAATGGTATTCCATTTTAAAAGGCTCTAATATCTTCGTTCCGGGATATGGCGTTGGAACTGTCCTGGATGTGTGCCCTGGATGCACGGGGGAAAACTGGATTGATGTGTTCATCCCGACCGATCAGTACGTGGCATGGAATCGCAATGAAACTATTTACTTCCTTTCCCCCGCTCCCGAAGCATTTACCGGAGAACTCCCCTGATGCCGCTGCCAGCTTCCGTGCATGCCCTGCTGCGCACATATCACATCAAACCAAAAAAAAGCCTCGGGCAGAATTTTCTGGTTGAAGAGAAAATTCTCACGCGCATCGTGGAACGGTCGGGTGTCACACCACACACGCATGTTGTCGAAATAGGCGCAGGCATTGGCAACCTGACCTATTACCTGGCAACCAATGCCAGCCATGTGACGGCTATCGAAATTGACCGAAACATGATTCCAGCACTCGAGCACGTCCTGAAGGGTATTAAAAATACAACCATCATACAGGGAGATATCCTTTCAATGCATATACCTTCTCTGGTCGGAGACGATCCATACATGGTTATCGCCAACATCCCATACTACATCACCTCCGCGATTATCCGCCATGTGCTGGAATCACCCAACCTGCCTACCGGGGTATTCCTGACCATCCAGCAGGCTGTCGCCCAACGCATCTGCGCTACGGATGGAAATTTGAGCCTGCTGGCACTCAGCGTACATATCTTCGGAGAACCTTCGATTGTGCTGCATATCCCCGCCGGTGCGTTTTTCCCCGCGCCAAACGTGGATTCCGCTCTCCTGGCAATTAACCTGTACCCCCAACCGCGTGTACCATCCGCGCTGATAGATCCGCTCTTCTGCCTGGCGAAACACGCTTTCCAGCAAAAACGAAAAATGCTGCGGAATTCTCTTGCGAAAGTGCCAGGCCTGGAGGAGAATACCGCCAGCCTGCTGGAATCCGCAGCGATTGACCCAACCAGGCGCGCACAAACGCTGCGTGTGGAAGATTGGTGCCGGCTGGCACAGGAGTACCAGAAAAGAATAAAATAGGATCAGATCCGCGTATTTTTCAGGTCGCGGTATTCCTTCGCCAGTGACCACACCCGCAGGGCTGCTTCCCGCTGGATACGGAAGGACATTTTAGAGGCACCCCACTGTCGTTCCGCGAAATGGATCGGTATTTCTGAAAAGCGAAATCCCAGCCGATAGGCAACATACGCCATTTCCACCTGGAAAATGTACCCATTTGAACGGACACGCTCCAGCGGCATAGCCGCTAAGGTTTCCCTGCGCCACATGCGGTAGCCGCCGGTTACATCATGGATAGGCAGCCGCAGAATTGTGCGGGCGTAGAAATTTCCGAAGTTGGAGAGCCATTTGCGCCATATGGGCCAATCATCATCCAGGCTGCCACCCGGTATGTAGCGGGAACCAATAGCGACATCTGCACCTTTGAGGTTGTCGATTAATTCAGCAATCTTTAGCGGATCATGTGAGAAATCCGCGTCCATCTGGCCGATCACATCTGAATCGCCTTCCAGCAGCTTCTGCATGCCTTGAATATAGGCGCTTCCCAGACCCAGTTTGCCTTCCCTATGCATGACCCGCACCCGTTCGGGATAGCGCGCAGCGTAGCTGTCAGCCGCTTCGCCCGTGCCGTCCGCACTATTGTCATCAATAATTAGTACGCCCAGTTTGTTTATGGGTAGAGCAAGCACAATATCCAGTAATTTTGGCAGATTCTGGGCTTCATTAAAGGTCGGAATGATAATGGTAGTTTTCAAAATGCATATCTCTTTTCTCGGTTGGTTGTGCCATTATACCCAAATTTTATTCGGAAGAACCGCGCAAACGGTATATAATTTTTCATATAAGTAAAATAATTCAGAGGATTTCGTAAGGAGGAAATATGGTTAACAAAAGAAAAAAATACGCGTTTTTATCGCTCATGATGGTGATTACGATTGCCTGCGGGTTTTCTTTTGGGGAAAATTTGAGTGAAGAGGAAAAACTGCAAACCGTCGTCGCGGAAACGGTAGCCGCCAATCAAGCACAGCGGGATGATGAACCCGAAGCACCGCTGCCGACCATCACCACCGCGCCAGACGAACCGCAACCTTCCGGCCCGCCCACCAAAACGCCCCTGCCATGCAACAAGGCGGATTTCGTCAGCGAGACCGTAGAAGACGGTACGCAGTATGGCATCAATGAAAACTTCACAAAAACCTGGCGCTTGAAGAACATCGGCACCTGCACATGGAACACCAACTATAAACTTGTGTTCAATTCTGGAGACAAAATGTCCGGCCCCGACAATCAGAACCTGACCCAATCCGTCGCACCCGGTGAATCCGTTGACATATCCGTCAATCTAAAAGCGCCAGATACGACCGGCACCTATAAAGGTTTCTGGAAAGTCGCCGATGATAATGGCAACTTCTTCGTCAATACTATCTGGGTGGAAATTGAAGCGATTCCCGTCCTGGGTCCGCCCCCGCTCCCGCCCGCCGTCGCCGCCCTGTCAATAGAGCAAGTAGATGCAGAGGGTGGGTGCGTATGGACTGGAGGAACGGTCTATTCAACACTTTACAATGTTGGTGATTCATCCACCAACAAGGGTTCACAAGTTTTTGCTAGTTTCGATATGACCGGCATTCCGGCTGGTTCCACGATCACAGATGTGCAAGTGGATTTCTCCGATTACGATAAACTGGGTGACCCATGGGGCGATTTGAACTGCCTGCGCATCTACACGGATGATTATGGTATTCTGGATGGATTGGACTTTACACCCGCGCCGGGGGGCGGTGCGCTCAAATCCTGGTGCAATGATGGAGATCTGGGATCGGTAACATCCGTCAGCAACCTAAAAAATGCCCTGCAAGCCAAAGTTGGCTCCAACCGCTTCCAGGCGCGCCTGCAGTTTTCCGATATGGAAACCAATGGCGATGACAACGCAGATATGGTTCGATTTGGGATCATGAAAATCCATGTAACTTACGAACTGCCATAAAGAATTAATCGAAACGGCTGGATGCAGGAACTTTAACGGATATTTTTTCGTTATGGTAGCAAACCCAGCCGTTTTGGTTTTAAGTAGGTAGATAGGCGATAGTTGGCATAATTATTGCAATAATATTGGTACAGATCTAAAAATTGCAATAATCTGCAATGATGGATGTTTTAGTGAAATGGAGGAACGTATGAAAAAGAAAATGATTGTGGTAAGCCTGCTGGTCGTCCTGACGATCCTGCTCGCGGCGTGTAATTTCCCCTTTGTGGTGGATGAACCTGAATCAGTGGAAAACGCTGTGGCGGAAACAGTAGCAGCTCTTGAAGAGCAAGAGGTGGAAGTGCCGACCCTGCCAGTGCAGCCGACCTACACGCCCCAACCTACACTGACACCGGTGGTGGTTGAGACGGTTGCGCCAGAACCAACTGCGACCACCCTGCCGTGCAACTCCGCATATTTCGTGGAAGAGACCATCCCGGATAACACCGCTTTCAGCGCGGGTGAGACCTTCCAGAAGAGCTGGAAACTGCGCAATGTTGGCTATTGCACATGGAGCAGCGGCTATAAGATCGCCTTTGATGAAGGCAATCAGATGAGCGGACCGGATTCGCAGACGATCAGCGTGGAAGTGGAACCCAATGAGGAAGTCACCATCACGCTTGATCTGACCGCCCCGGCATCAGCAGATACATACCGCGGGTACTGGATGTTCCAGAACGCGGATGGTTTTGATATCGGCCCAGTTTGGGTGCAGATTGTTGTCGAATAATTGATAAAAACAGGGCCAACAATACAGGCTGGTGCCAAAACGCGCCAGCCTATTTGTGGTTTTCCCGCCCAGCCGCACAAGGCTAAAGGGTACCTTTTCTGATCTATCCACCACGATCGGAATGGCCGATTATACGTTTTTCGGTAACTTTTTTCGGATTTATTCGTTACAATAAAGATAAGAGCGTTGATATGTTTTTTTACTTGAAATGGAAATTTTTTCCGAGAAATAAACGAAACAGCCAAAAGGAGATTCCAATGAATAAAAAGATGATTCCTGCTGTGACACTATTGGCCCTGCTGATGCTGAACGCCTGTAATTTCCCTTTCGCGGCCAAAAACCAGAGTGAAACCGACGCGCTGGCCACCGCCGTAGCACAGACTGTACAGGCTATGGATCAACAGCCGCCTCCCGCAGGCCAACCCACACTACCTCCACAGCCCGCACAACCGACCAACACCCCGCTGCCCACTCTGACGAGCGGACCGCAGGCAACCGTCCCGCCCGCCGCCACAGCGAAGCCCTGCAACAAGGCGCAGTTCATCAGCGAGACCATCCCAGATGACACGGAATTCGCGCCCGGGGAGGCTTTCACTAAGACCTGGACACTCAAGAACACCGGCACGTGCACATGGAACACCAACTATAAACTCATTTTTGCAAGCGGTGATGCCATGGGCGGACCGGCATCCGTCGCGCTGGCCAGCAGCGTGGCGCCCAACGAACAGGTTACGCTTTCCGTGAACCTAACCGCGCCAACCGGCGGCGGGACCTATACTGGCTACTGGAAGATGCAGGCTGATGATAATGAGCAGTACGCGCAGGTGTATGTGCGCGTCAAGACAGTCAGCGCCCCGTTTGCTGTGACGGGCGTGACTTACTATATGCCTCATACCACGATCGACATGGGCTGCCCCGGAAGCGTCAATATTAAGGCGGAAATCACCGCCAGCGCGGCTGGCCAGGTGACATACTACTGGGTGGACAGCAACGGCGACCAGTCCGCAACCCAATCGCTGAATTACGCGAGCGCGGGCAAACAGATTGTGGATTACAACATGACGGTCGACCCCCCTAGCGGCGCACACTGGGCGAAGGTGTATATTGATAATCCCAACCACCAGATGTTCAGCCAGAAGGACTTTAACGTCAACTGCACGCCGTAAAGAAAGGGATAATGCGATCGGGCGCGTGCGCGCCCGATTTTATGTCAAGGCTAAGTTAAAATGTCCTAAAGCCAGCCAAGTAGAAATGTCCTAATAATCAGGAACAAGGACAGGCTTGCCATTCAGTTTCTTTCCATACGATCGCCAGGGATGATCCATTGGGGG
>Ga0180431_10008479_pt1 | contig 11774 bp, 5 predicted proteins | sample SS_ome_11_FD_132459 | JGI IMG/M metagenome (GOLD analysis project Ga0180431, IMG submission 132459) | Hypersaline lake sediment archaeal communities from the Salton Sea, California, USA - SS_1_MS_1 metaG | ecosystem: Environmental > Aquatic > Non-marine Saline and Alkaline > Hypersaline >...
CGCTGCTCGACCCGCCCAACGTCAGTGGGTTGAAAACGAGCACCAAGCTGCGTGACCAGGTGATCTGGGCGATTGCAAACGTGATGGGCGAAGGCGATCTCTACAGGGACTCGTTCATCAAGCTGGGGGTGCTCCCGAAGATCATGGCGATCCTCAACATCCCTCCCGGACCCGCGGCTGCCGACGTGTTCTGCCGGAGATGCGCTTCGCAGCTGTTCTGCAACGCCTGCAGGAAGTGGGACCGCGTTCCTCCAATTGATCAGGTTATGCACCTCCTCCCTTACATCGCGAATCTGCTCAAGGTGACGGACCCAGAGACCCGGGAGGACGCCATCTGGGCGCTGTGCTACCTCACGGACCAGGACGAGGCCTTCGAGCCTGTGATCGACGCTGGACTCGTGCAGTTCGTTGCCGAGAGCTACATACTCGCCGACAGGAGCATCTGCACACAGCTAGGATGCGCGAGGTTCATGGGTAACATCTCTAACGGAAGCACGGAGCAGGTGATGAGCATCGTCCGGGCAGGCGCCCTCCCGAAGCTCCGAAGGCTTCTGCGTCTCCACAAGGACATGGAGATCAAGCAAGAGGTAATGTGGCTCGTTGCGAACATGTGCGCGGACTCTCAGATGTGTCTGCAGGAGGTGATCAAGGCGGAGTTCTTCCCCGTGGTGCTGGAGCAGATGGCAACTGGTGACCTCGGGATGGTCTACGAGGGCATGTGGATCTTTTCGAACGCTGTCGGAATGGCCAACGCCCAGCAGGCCGTTGCTCTCATCAACCCCGGGGGTCTGGTCAAGTACTTCCAGACCGGCGGTCCCATGCCTCCATCTGTCGTTCCCGCCATCTACCAGGCCATGTCTCAGAAGGGGACGTCGGTGGACATTGTCACGGTGTGTCTGTCCACGCTCGATGCTGTTCTCGAACACGGGAAGAAGAACGCTGCGAGCACGGGCGGCAGGAACGTGTGTTGCACGTTCGTCGAGAGGCTCGGGATCCTCCCAATCGTCGAGAATCTGCAGAACCACAAGAATACGGACATCTACAAGAGGGCGTTGGAGATCCTGGAGACCTACTTCGATATCGAGGAGACCGAAGGCGAGGTCGTGCCCGAAAGTCGTCGCCAGCAGCCCCAGGGTGGTGGAGGGTTTCAGCAGCCCCAGGGTGGTGGAGGTGGTGGTGGTTTCGATGATGATGGGGACTTTTCTATGAGAGCCAATCCAGATGATTATACGTTTTGATGAGAGTGGTCTGTGTATGTGCCATTTTTCATAAAAAATAATTCATTGTCAACAACTGTCTCACCGTCGGCCTCACCGTTCTCCCATAGCGGAGCATCGACTTGACAACTTGAAATCCGTCACTCGAGACGCCGACACGAGAAAGCTTGGTTCTCAGTCTCTGTGTCCGATAAGCCGTCTTACTCTTCTTCCTCCACAGAGGTGACCTGTAGGCTGCTGGGTCGTTTGTCTCCGTGTGTTCGCCGAGCATGTCGTTCCACGCACGCAGCGTGATGTCCATCCTCTTGGATTCGCTCTTGCTGTTGAGCATAGGAACTGGGAACTTGCCGGTCAGTATGTGGACGTAGGTCACCCCGAGCTCCCAGGTGTCGACTCGCTCGTTGTAGATGAACACCCCGTCAATGGGACTCCAGATCTCTTCCGGGAAGTACTCAGCGAAATACTCGCTCAGGCGCTCGTTGTTGTAGGTCCTCGTGAGGTCGAGCCCAGTGGCGTTCTCCACACGCCTGGGAGACAGCGCGGTTTCGCTGACCTTCTCTGGCATGAACCTGGACAGACCGAAGTCGGCGATCTTCACGGTATTCCCGTCCTCGGATATGAGCACGTTCCTCGCAGTGACGTCCCTGTGCACGAACCCCATGGCGTGCATGTGGGCCAGCCCGAGCATCACCTTTCTGATGATCTTCTTCGCCTGTCTTTCCAGTATTCTCCCGAGCCGGCGCTTCTTCATGAAATGGGTCAGGTCCATGGGCAAGTACTCCAGGACAATGTAAACGCGGTCGCCGGTTCGGTAGTGGTCCAGCATGCGCACGACGTTCGGATGGTCGGTCCTCATGAGGACATCGAGCTCCCTGGTCACTGCCCTGCACATGAGCACGTAGTTATCGTAGTCACTCGCCGGGTCTCCGAGCGTCGTCCTCTTCACGGCCACGATCTGGCCTGTGTTCCTATCACGGGCTTTATGAACAGCTCCATACGCTCCCTCCCCGATAAACGTGGTGATGTACTCGTACCTCCTCCGCTTGCTCCTCCCGCTCTCGGGCGACATGGGCCTGGGGACCGAGGCGAGCATCACTGCGTCGGAACTCAGTCTCCGTCTCCTGGAAATGGCCTTGCGCAGCAGTGAGGGAGCATAAGTTCGCAGAGCAATCATCAGAACGAGCACGACGTGCTCAGTCACTCCAGTATGCCGGCGGAACCTTCTGTGGGTCGACGACCTCTTCGCCACGTCGAGGCAGTGGGCCCAGTCCGTATCCATCTGCCCGATCACCTCAACGGGAACGGTTCGGATCACGAGGTTCTTCAGCCAGTTCGTCGTTCCGGACACCGACATCCCGCTCCTCTTCATGACCTGCATGCTGTTCAGGAGCACTGGAGCGTCACACGCAAGGATGGCCTGCGCGTCCTTGCCGGCCGTTTCTGCTAGGTCCCTGACGAGGTCGCCGTTCGATTCCCTAACGAACATGCACGTAATCATGAGGAACAGTCTCTGCGGTTTGTAGCACCCAGAAAGTCTTTCCGGAGATGCGATGACCTTCACGAACCCGAGGCAGCGTAGCTTGTCCATAGTAGCAACAACCGAGTGGTAGAAAAATTGCGTGTCATCCGAGTCTACCCTCGTCATGGAGAGCCAGTCTGCGGTAATGACGGCACAGCGGGCAAACGTAAAGACGAATGTGTTTTCGAGACCACCACCCGCAGTCACAACCACTTTAACCAGCTGCGGAAGACCATTCCCACGTTTTTCGATCTGATGAGTGAGACTGAGTGCCATGTAGAGATTCAACACAATGGACTGATGGCCAGCAGAATAGATGGTGGAGTGGGAAAAAGGGATGGTCAGCTGGTCGGACAAATTTGTGTCACCGCACTGTGTCACCACAATCGTTCTTCATTTGAACAGTCTGTGTCTATGCAAAATGAAGGTTTCCTAACTAAATGGTTTTTTTGACAACGTGTGTTGAATCACTAATGAAGTTCGTGGTGTCTGACGGCAACCGCGTTCCCGGACAAGCCTTGCGGTTCCTCAAAGCGAGGCGCCTCTCCGTTCCGGACGCGGAGAGGTTCATCGTCATCTACACAAAGGAGGGCAAAGCAACCGTTGTCTCGTGCTGCGCCTGCACCGTGAATGGGCCTATCGCTACTCTGTCGGCACTCGCCTGCAGGAAGAAGTACATGGGGGGAAACCTCATTGGAAGCATGATACTGTTCCTGATCGAGTACCTCAAGACCAGCACCGATCTGGCGACGCTGGAATGCTCTCCGGAACTGGACAGCAGCCTGTTCAAGATGCTGTTAACGAACCATCTCGGATTCTCCGCAGAGGGCGACGACATTGTGTACAGCCTCCGCGAGCGCATCGGCTGGAACGGGGGCGGGGACACAGCTGACGACCCCATTGACGTCGACGCGGAGGATGAGGGAGAGGCGCAGCCGAGGGACATGTACAGGGGCGAGAACCTCGACGGGATCATGAGGTCCTTCGTGCAGCAGTGGATGCCGTGGACGTCCGGACTTCATCGCCGGTTTCGGCGCAACGCGAGGCGGGGAGACAACGCGAGGGTGCTTGCCGAGCTCGTGATCGACGACCTCAGGCTCAAGCCTCCCCGCGGGGTCACTGGCAAGGACTTTCTCAGGGGCGCAAGAATGGCGTTGATGCGGGCGATCGTGAAAACTCCGATGCCCAAGGGGGGAGGGTTGCCCGATCCGCAGCTGAACGGGAGGTACATCGTCGGGGAGAGACTGGGGAAGGGTGGATTCGGCGTTGTGTTCAAGGCGCTTGACACCAACGAGTGGAAGTTCGTGGCCATCAAGAGGGCGACGACAGTGTCCGAGGCAGAGGCTGCTGCGGATGCAGAGGGCGCCATCCTCGTCAGGTCGACAACCAAGTCCTCGCCCTCGATGGACTTCCTCAACGAGGTGCGGTACGCGATGCAGGTGTCGAGGCACCCTAGCTTTGCCGACCTACTGCACGTTTACGCCGATCCACCGCAATCCCGCAACTTCAACCTCGTCCTCCAGTACTTCTCTGACGGGGACATGCGTCGGTACCTTGACGAAGTGAACATGGACCTCGAGCGCGAAATGACGCACGGAGACCCCCTAACCGCCATCCGAAAGATGAACAAGTACCTTCTGAGGATGGTCAGGATGATGGTGCAGATCACGAACGGCGTATTGTTCCTGCACAGAGATCGCTACCTCGTCCACTCTGACCTGAAACCGGCGAACGTGCTTGTCGGAAGGAACTCGCATGGCGAGCCTGTTGCGAAGATCACAGATCTTGGGAGCGCGTGGATCGACAGGCTCGACATGGAGTCGAGGGGCGTGACTGCGGTGCCTAGCATGGACGATGCAATACCTGTCGATCTCGGAGATGACCTCACTGGCGTGGAGGCAGAAGTCCCGAGAACCTCGCCGTTCGGTGGCACATCCCCCCCGAGGCCCCAGATTCCTGGACAGTACCCTGTTCCCCCAGTCCTGCGCCCTTTCGACGCGCCGATGCCCAGGTATCCGTTGTTGACTCCGGGAACGGGCGGGTACCGCAGCCCGGAGAGGAGAACCGGGAAGATCAGGTACAGGAACGAGCCGCCTCTGTTCTCCTACCCGGCGGACATCTGGTCCCTGGGTGTGATCATGCTCGAGTTTATGCTGTCCCCGATGGGCTACTATCCGGACGATTGGCAGTTTACCTCATTCAAGGTGGAGGACATGGAGGTTCCCAACGACCGCCACAGGCGTGCGAAGGCCGTGAGGCGGACGAAGTTCTACGAGGCGTGGCTTGCGGACAGTTTCTCGAAGCTCCCTGCAAGCATGCCTCGCCAGCTCGTCCAAATCGCGCGGACGATGCTGCAGTTCGATCCGGCAGCTCGCATGCCGGCCGACCAGCACCTTGCAGCTCTGCGAGGGTTGCTTGCTGCAGGGCCCCCCGGCATGGGCCTGACCGAACTGAACGACTGGCTGGCGACGAACAAGGACCCCAAGATTGCGGCCGTTCAGAGACAAATCACGCATCTTCCCAGGAAGATCTATATCTCACGCCCAGGACCCCACAGAAAGAGCGATGGAAATTAGGTGGCTGCAAGACAGAATCACAAAAACTGAAGTTTTTTTAGCATTCAAACACACTTTTGACAACATCCAGCTCGCCGAGAGCCTTCACGCGATTGCTCTCGCCGTTCGCGCAGAGCATCTGCGAGACGGAAACGAGTGCGTCGAGCGCCGCCCCCCTCTCCTGGTCGTCGGACAGCGTCTTCTGCTTGCCGAACACCCACCCCGCCGACCTCTCGTCGCACATCATCTCCTTGCCTGCCCCTTCCGAAACGAACTCGTGCGCGAGCTCGTGGCCCAGCTGGAACTCCCAGAAGTACTCCGCCACGCGGCTGTCCCACGGATTCTCCGTGTAGAACAGGGAGAACGACGGCGGGGTCACCACCCGCCCCTTAATGCGGAACCTGTCCATGTGGGAGAGAAGGTGCAGCGCCACAGGGCCAGCGTCTGCGTCGTCCTTCCAGGCGTCGCAGAGGTTGCTGATGACCGGCTCGAAGTTCGAGCCCGACGCTTCCACGTAGTCCTTCGAGGCCTCTGCTGTCACCCCTCGCAAAAGCTGCTGAAACACGGAGCGGTGCTCCCTGTACATCCCCTCGCCGTTCTTGATGAGTCGGCAGTAGCCCAGCGGGTTCCTGGTCGCTGCGATCTCGACGCACTCTGTGGGCGTCCTCTCATCGTCTTCACTGAGGCACGTGCGGTACTCCTGGTGGATGGGGTAATCTCCGTCCCCGGCGATGATGCTCTCGTTCGCCTTGAGGATCACGTAGTGCACGTACCTCATTTCGGCCATCTCCTTCTCGTGCTCCTGCAACAGCCAGGCGACGTCTCTCTCGCACGCATAGTCTTCCAGGTCGAGGCACGGGTCCACGCTCTCGCGAACGACGGGTCCCTTGACAAGGTGCGGGGAGGCGAACCCTCGGTTGGAAGGGACGGTGTCGAGATCCCAGTGCTCCCCGGCAAATCCCAGGAAGGAGGACTCGGACGTTACGCTCACGACAATGGCGACGACGATCCCGATCACGCTGATGATTGCGACCACGCCCATCACGAGGAAAAATATAAACATCCCGGACAGTCCCGGCTTCGCCATCTTGTGCTTTCTTCTATCGGCGTTGTCTGGTCGTGCCTGCGGAAAAAAGCACATTCATAGATCGGCCAGGCTGTTTTCGTCGCTGGGTCGGAAAACAGCAAACCCGGAATACTTTGCACAACTGCTGGGGGGTGCGACGAACAAGGAAACTATGGAGAGGGCCTACCAGCTGGCGACGGCAGTCGTTGATGCGGAGGTGCGGTATGCCCACAAGAGGATCGTCATCACGGGGCCGAAAACTGTGGAGACGGTCGTTGCGGCGATGGCGGTGAGGAAGGGCGTGGACCTCGAGACGCTGCGGGTCGTCACCGTGCTGAAGAGGAAGGACGTCATTGACGTCGGGGTCATCATGAGGAAGCCCAAGTGGAGGGAGTGGGCTTCTGCCATCAAGAGTTCTGCTCCTGCGTTTGCCGTGGAGGTGGCGACCACGAGGACGGATCTGGTCGAGGCGGTTCGCAAGACGAAAGACCGCAAGTTCTCGTGGATCGTCATTTCCGAGGATGCGTGCGACGTGGTTCCCGGGGGTGGCATCGTGCAGTCGGACCTCGTCGTGAGCATCATTCTCGGGGCGGACCTCATCATGGTTCCCTACACGTGGCCCTTCGTGCGGCTCGCTGATGCGATGCAGACCGAGGGCCAGAGGGTGTGGCTACTCGACACGGAGGGCACCGTCTACAGGCACAACTTTGTGACGGACACGATGCGGCTCGGCCGGGCACTGCGAGACAGGGCCCTCGGCAGCGCGGACTACGTGGAGCTGTTCGGGACAACCGCCCGGCTTCTGGAGACTCGCGTCATCAAGGCCGGCGTTCTCCCCGTGCATGCAGAGGACCGATACCCGACCGTGCACTGGATCGACATCGACGAGGATCTGCTTGCCGAGACCCGCCTGATTGCGTCGTCGGTCTTCGACGAGCTGCGCACGTACTACGGCGTCTCCGTGAACGCAGGCTCTCTCACAGCGGCCAACGTCATGCTGGCGAGGCGGTCTGCGAGCAGGAGGCTGTCGCTCTCGGAGGCGCACGCCGAGAAGGCCGACTGGCTCGGCGAGATCTGTCGGCTGCTCGAGGCGGCGTTCATCCAGCCGATCCCTGCCCTCGGGAGGATCACCGGCATCGCTGCCCAGACGCGCATGGCGAGGAGGACGATGCAGTTCCAGGCGGAGACGAAGAAGTTCCTTGCCGTGAAGGAGGTGCTCATGCGGACGCTGTACGGGATGCCTCCACCGAGCGGGGAGTTCACGCAAGTAGTCATCGTGCCGGACCTCCCGGACTTCGAGGACTTCAAGCTGCAGATGGGGTACTCTCTCGGCGTGGGCACAGGCGTGCCAGAGGAGGCCATCGGGGCGGATGCTGTCACCCAAAGCGCTGCGTTTGGAGTGGACCAGGGACGAACCTGGGCTAGGCTCAACGTGTGGTTCCTTGGCGGAGATGCGAGGGTCTCCCTCGCCAGTGTCGTCGCTCCCGAGGAGGAGGACGGCCAGGAGCCCGCGAGAACGATGGTTCTCGTGTTTGACGAGTCGGCCGTGCGGGGGACCGTCTCAGCAGGGTCCGTGCTTCTGAAGGCCATGAGGAACGTGCGCATCGACGACTTCACCTTCCGGGGGGCGTACGACCCCGAGTGGACCACGTTCCTCATGTCGGTGTTCGGGCGGAACATGGCGAACGTCCACGTCCACCTGGGCCACACGGCCGTGGAGGAGTCGCTCCTCGCGTTCTTCCGCCGGAGGAAGGAGATGGTGAGGGCCTCGTTTCGCGAACCCTCTCTGATCGAGGCATCGCCGCCGCCGCTCATCCGGATGGACGAGATACCCATGTTCGAGAGCCCGCTGACGAAGAAGTCCTACTACGACACGTCGAACCTCACGCCCATCGAGATGCTGAAGATGATCGAAGTTTTCCGGAGAGCGTCAACTGTGCGAGGAGACTACGTCGCAGAGGACGTCTCCCCGTCTGGTTCCAGGCCCATCGAGATCAACAGGAACTACGGAGCAGACGACGAGCGGCTCAGGCAGATCCCCTGGCTCGAGGAGTTCGTCGTGGCGGGGGTGAGGATCACGGCTGAGGACGTGATCGGGCTGCTGAAGATGGTGCCACCACTCAGGGCCCTCGTCGCAGTCTCCAAGGTGCGCTACCGGCCCATTCTGGAGACTGTGCTGGGAATCTTGCTCGGGTTCTTCGCGAGGACGACGGTGGAGCTGTCTCCGATGGGTCTGTACGTTCCCCGCGAGCTGGTCGACGCCGTGCGAGTGACGTGCCGCGAGATGGCGAACAAGGACGGGCTCACCGGCTCGATTCCGAGGCTCTGCGAGGGGCTCGCATCGAGGCTGGAGACGTCGTACAAGCTCCCGGAGACTGAGGAGAGCGGAGTCCAAGAGGTCAGCAGAAGAGCGCGACGAGAGTGGAAGGCCGACATCAAGGCCGCCATCCAGACGCACATCACGAACCCCCGCCTGCTGATCCTCCTCGCCATGACCACCGCCGGGTCTCGGTACGGGCGCGAGTGGGTGTGGCCCCGCCTCGTGCAGTGGTGGAAGCTCCACGCCTGGGGAGGGAGAACTCGCTCAGGAATGCACGGGATGGTGTGGGACACGATCGAGTACATGGTCGACAAGCAGACGAGCGCGGAGAACGCGGCGAGGATGGTGGAGGAGGTGACGACAGTGGCGCAGGAAGCGGAGTGGTTTTAATAGAAATTGTCAATTCACACATCGTCAATCGTCACAGTATCTTCGTTTTCGTACGCAGCTGCAAGCTGGCCAATCTCAGCATGAGGAATGTGGTGCCGTTCCATCAAGATGACTTCATCGGAATCCGTCAGCAGGTGGTCAAACGAGTCATCGACAACACAAATCCACACATGATTATACATGCGATTTCCGACAATTGTAAGAGCATCTGGAACGTGCTCTGCGTCATCGATGAATACTTCACGGAACGCGACTCCTCTGTGTCTTCCGATGTACAGAACGTGCTTTTTCACCCTTTGATCATAGTGAGCATCTTGACAAATATTTTCGACCGAGTCCTCGCTGTTGCTCATTACAAGAATGAGGTCTTCATCGCCAATGCGGGCATAGGTACGATCAAGCTCGAGTCGAAGGACACCCGTCTTTCCACTTCTCCTCGGTCCCTTGATAAGGTGGATCATCGCAATGACTTTAATAGAAATTACCAAATCTTAACAAAGCGCGCGAACATCACCACAAAATAGCCAAAACAAGGCGCGGTGGGTTCTGAGTCTGGCAGGCGAGTTGCCATGCGCAGACTTGGTCGTAAGAACGGCCCAGAGCAGACCCCACACTTTGATGTGGTAACCTCTTCTGTATATGCAGTTAGCGCATTGATAAGAAAAGTTTAAGAAATGGTATCACCCGAATTTTCCATTACAAAATGTATTGTGGTTTTCATTCACACCTTCCTGGTCAACCGCTTTCGCGCTTTCGCTGCTCTGCTCTTCGTCTTCTTGCGCATCCCGACGATCCTCCGCCGCTTTGCCGGCTTCGGGTTCTTCCGCTTGGACGTCCTCCTCTTGCCGAAGATCCTCCCTCCCGGGGCGAAGGCCCTCGAGAGCCCTCCTGTTACCGAGCTGAGGGACATTGAGACATTCGGGATCTTCGGACGGGCTGCCGGTCTCGATGTACCGCCGCCGCTCCCCCCGGATGCAGGGGCAGGAGGCGGCGGCGTGATCTCGAGCATCTTCTTCTGCGCCTGTAGCTGCAGCTGGAGGCTCCTCTGCTCCTGCTCGAGCTCCAGGCGCATCTGCTCCTCGGGGGGCATCTGACCCTCGGCCAGCATCAGTCCGGCAATGAACTTCTCCGGCGACGTCTCCTGCATCTCGACCCCGTGGGCGTCGCTGTTCATGCTCGCCCACTGCCTGCTGCTGATCATGCCCGAAGCGAAAAACGGGACCATGCTGCTCACGTCCGGCTTCGTGAGGTAGATCGCCCGCTCGAACGAGACCTTGACGTTGAGCAGGTTGGAGTGAACGACCGTCTCCATCTCGTCGTTCCGCAGGGACCTCAGCGCTCTTCCCTCGACGCGCCCGAGATTCTCGGCTTTCAGGGCGGCCACAGACTCGTCTGCCAAGCGCCTGGCCGCTTTGCTGGGCCTGCTACGAAGCCTCCACAGCAGCCGCTTCGCCTGGGCTCGTCTCAGGTGCAGGTGGCCGTAGGTTCGCACGAACCACTCCCGAACGAGGTCCTTGTACATCCGCAGCTCGTCGCGGGACTTCATCATGTCGGACTGCTGCATCTCGTTCACCTCCTCCACCGTCCTGGCGTGCGACGTTCTCTCGCCGGTCACATACTGGCTGTTCCCGAGCATGGCCGCGAACAGCCGGTCGAAGCCCCGCTTCATCGCGTCCACGTCCACCTCCAGCTTGTCCATGCGCCTCTGCTTGTACCGCTCGTTCATCCGCAGCCTTGTCAGCCGCCCCTGCATGTCGTCGAGGTAGACGGTGCCCTCGCTTTCGTCGGGGTCCTCGATGTCGACGAACGGCTCGTACCCGTCGTCTCGCTCGAGCCGCCCGAACCGCTGGTCGCCCATAATTCGCACCTTCTCGAGCCGGAGGGTCCGCGCCTCCCTCATCCAGGCGATCTGGTCTGTGGACTTCGGGGCCTCCTCCTCGATGAACCCGAAGTGGGAGACCTTCTGGCCCTCGCGCAGGTACCGGATCTTGCGGAAGTACGTGAGGTCGGAGTGCTCGTGGACGAACTTCGCCATCATCGAGTTCAGCCGCCCGTCGTCGTTCGGCATGTGCCTCAGCCTCCCAGTGTGGAAGTGCACGGTCGAGTCGTACTTGAAGTGGGGCTGCGAGGGGTGGTCCCTCTCGTCCTTCTCCGGCACGTAGACGCCGCTCCAGTAGAACAGGTTTCGCACGGGGTTTCTGCTCCTGTCGACGCTCACGTGGATCCACGCCTTCCCAGTGAAAAGAAGCTCGATGTTGCAGATCCTCGGCACGAGGATGTCGCCGACAGGAACGAGCCTGTACGGCACCAGGCCAAACCCCAGGAGCCACATCCTTGCGTAGTCCACGAGCTGCCTGTGCCAGAGAAAGGCCTCCCGGTCGCTGAGCAGCACCGAGTTCGTGCTGGGGTCCTGGATCGGAACGTCGTCGTCGTCCATCATGCTCGCGAGAACGGAGATCGTCTTCATGTGCCGGCCGAAGAAGTGGTCTGTAAGGTACTCGAACAGAGGTCTCTTGACGAGGAACTCGACAACCGCGACGTCGATTCCGTCGAGAGGGACCGGGGCAGTGACCTTCGTCTTTGCGTAGTCGAGGTCGTGGAACTTTGGCAGCCCGGCGAGCGCAAAGCGCTGGTGGCTGGGCACGAAGCCGGTCTGCATTGATGCGAGTACAGTTGGAGGGCCGGGCCAAACAGATTCTTTTATTAC
>Ga0180431_10008482_pt1 | contig 11769 bp, 12 predicted proteins | sample SS_ome_11_FD_132459 | JGI IMG/M metagenome (GOLD analysis project Ga0180431, IMG submission 132459) | Hypersaline lake sediment archaeal communities from the Salton Sea, California, USA - SS_1_MS_1 metaG | ecosystem: Environmental > Aquatic > Non-marine Saline and Alkaline > Hypersaline >...
AAGCACTTTACAAACCACCATATCTGGGAAAAAAGGCAATAATACCACAATAAAGGCCACATTTGGGGGTTTGTAGGGCTCTAATTAAGTCATAGGACTCATAAGCCCTTGGTCGTGGGTTACCTGCACAAACATCCAGAACTCCGCAAATTCCTCCATCCCGAACCCTACAACCTTCCCGCCTCTGTAAAGCGCGTAGCGCTGTGGCAACCTCCCCGCTCGTGTCCGCCTTCGTTCCCCTCAAACTAATCCTCGCTCTTCTGTCCCCTTTTGTCACTTTTTGTCACCCTCAACCCCAAATCCATTAAAACCAAAACGCCCGTCGCCGGGCGCTTCATCTTCTCCAAAACCTTACTCTGCGTGCTCATGGCCGCCCTTCAGCGCCAGCAGCAAATCCCGCCGCTTCAGTGCCCGCTTGCGGTCCTGCTCCACCATGCCCGCCTTATCGTCCGCCAGATGCGTAATCGCCTGCGTCCACGCCCCGCTCACAACCGGCGTGTGCGCCACCCGCCACCGCTCCACATAAATCGGCAGCGCTTCCGCGTTCGGTATCGTTCGGTGCGTCACCTTCTTCTTCACGCCATAAGCTTCCACTTCCGTTTCCACATCCTCATATTCCGCCTGGATCGGACAGATCTGCATGCATGCACCGCACTTGATGCAGAAATAATCCGCCAAAACCAGCTCACCGTCATCATTCACATGCAGCGCCCGCGTTGGGCAGATATCCGCACACGCCAGGCAGCCTTCCACGCACAGCTCCCGCCGCAGCTCCACCTTTCCCTTCCAGGGCTGCTCCACATGAAACGCCCCATCACTCGCCACCTCGCATTGCCGGCAGCGTATGCAGTGTGCATCGTCCACCACCAGCGTATCCTCCGCTTGACCATATGAAATAACAGCCGCCGGGCAATTATCAATCACGAAATCTTTCTTCGCCATATCAAACGCCGCGCGGTTAAACACTGTGCTCTGCACCAGCTCCGGAAACGCTTCATACTTGATCACCGGGTTCTCCGGCGCCCCATTCACCCGCATGGAGATCACGCTCACCGGGCACATCTCCACGCACTCGCCGCACATCACGCATTTCTCCGCGTCCACGTCCACCGACTGCTTATGCGCCATGCGCCCATTCTCTAAAACCGCGTCCACATGCGTCAACGCCTCAAACGGGCAGATCGTCGGCCCCATCTGGCAGCCCACGCAATATTCCAGATCCCAGCGCATTTCATAATGCCGCGTCACCATATTACGCTCCAGCGTCATTTCCTTGTCCGTGCGCTTCTTGATTGTCATTCCGCGTTTGCTCATCGTCTCTCCTAACCCCGCCGCAGTTCCTGCACCTGTTCGCGCTGGTGGTCAAACACCCGCACAATCAGGGGTGTCTCGCCCGGCGCTGCGTGCGTCGCGCATCCCAGGCAGGGGTCATAGGCCCGGAACGCCATCTCGATTTTATTCATCACCGCGTCGCCCACCGGCTTCCCCGGCACAACCAGCGCTTCGGCCGCCTTTTTGATCGACATATCCATCGCGGCGTAATTATTTGTCGTCCCCACCACCAGATTGACCGCTGTCAGCAGCCCCTTCTCATCCGTCTTATAGTGGTGCGTCAGCGTGCCGCGCGGCGCCTCCACAATGGCAATGCCTTCCGTCGGCGTCTCGGTCGGGATCGTTCGTACATCCGTGGAAGTGATCTCCGGGTCCGTCGCCAGTTCCAGCGTGCGTTCCGCCGCGTACAGCATCTCCACCAGGCGCGCCCAGTGCGTAGCCAGCGTGGCATGCACCGGTTTGCCACCCAGCGTCGCGAAGAATTTCTCATACGCTTCCTGCGCCTTGGGCGTCGCCATCCCATCCGCCACATTCAGCCGTGAAAGCGGGGTCGCGCGGTACACACCGCTTTCCTTGCCGTCCACCAGCCCCTTCCAGCCGATCGCCTTCAAGTACGGGAACTTCAAATACGTCCACGGCTCCACATGCTCCGCGATTATATCCAGATATTCCTCCGGCCCATATTTCAGCAGCTCCTCGCCGTCCGGGTCCACTACACGCACTTTGCCTTCGTAGAAATTAATTTTATTATTCTCGTCCACCATGCCCATCGAATAGGTCTGGTGGGAGAATGCCTCGCTTAAAATCATTTCCTTATATGCAGAATTACCCAGCACGACATCATCAAACAGATGCAAACTGAATAGCGCCGTCTCAATCGAATTGCGCGCAATCTCTTCAATGCGCGCCCGTTCCTCTTCCGTGATCGGTTTGCTCATCCCGCCGATAATCGCCGACACCGCGTGGATATAGCGCCCGCCGATGATCTTGGCGATCTCGTGATTCTCGCGCAAAAGCTGCATTACGCGTGCGCCTACCTCTTTGCCCACAGTACGCACCACGCCCAAAATATTCCGTTCGGATTTCGGCGCGTCCGGCCCGACCACAAAGTCCGGCCCGCCCAGCACATAGAAATGCGTCCCGTGGTCCGCCACGAAAAACGAGGAATACAACAGCTCACGCAGCTTCTTGGCCGCCGGCGGCGGGTCTACATGATAGACCGCGTCGCCCGCCTTGGCTGCAGCGATGTGATGCGCGATTGGACACACGCCGCAGATGCGCTGTGTGATGCGCGTCATCTCTTCCACCGGCCGCCCTTCGCAGAACTTCTCAAACCCGCGCAGCTCCGGCACCACCATATAGGCGTTGTCCAGGCTGCCATCCGGCTTCAAGAACAGGTCAATCCGCCCGTGCCCTTCCAGGCGCGTGATCGGGTCAATGCAAATCTTCTGGTTGACAACCGCTTTTTCAGCCAATGGGTACTCCTGTCCTACTTTCGATATTTCAATTCCGATAAGATCGATTCCGCCAACCCAAAACGGTAGCCCAATCCAGCCGGATCAATGATCCCTTCCCGAATATGCGCGATCACCGCCGGGTCATCCGTATCAATCAGTGCGGCGATTGCCGAAACCATCTTCGCGCCCTGGTCAGCGACGCCATCCGGCGGGCCATAGCATCCGCGGCACGGCATATTGCCGTTCAAACACGGCGTACCGCATCCCGCGCGCGTCACCGGCCCCATACAGATCACACCCTGCGTCAGGAAACACATCTCCGGGTCCAGTTCCACCTCATGCGGACGCTTAAATTCCTTGATGCGGGTCGTGCGGTCGCCCTTCTTGCGTGTGCATACATCACAAACCGTCTTCTCCTGCGCGCCGATCACCGAACCTTTGGGCGGCAGCTTGCCAGCCAAAACCGCCTGGAATACATTCCACACCTGATCCACCACCGGCGGGCAGCCCGGCATGAAGTAATCCACATCCACTGTCTGCGCCAGCGAGCGCACCCGTTTTTGCAGCAGCGGCAGATTAATCTCGCCTTCCGGCATCTTGGTCACTTCCTGCGGGATCGTACCACGACTCGCTTCTTCCACCGAAGGCGCCGTATCATATACACGCTCCAGCAGCGTTTCAACGTCAAATAGATTGGCCAGCCCCGGGATCCCACCTAGATGCGAGCAAGATCCAAACGCCACCAAAAGCTTCGACTTTGCACGCAGCAGATGCGCTACGTGTTCATTCTCATCGCTGCGGATCGCGCCGTTGAAAAAGCAGATATCAATCTCCTTATCCGCCATCGCTTCCACATCATCATATTTGAAATCCATTGCCGCCGGCCAGAATACAATATCAACCAGCTCACCTACTTCTATCAGGCGCATGCCCAATTCCGTCACCGTGATCTCACACCCGCCGCAGCTGGAAGCCCAGTAAAAAGCCAACTTTGGTTTTGCGTTCTTCTTTGCCATTAGGCCGCCTCCTTCTGCAGAACTGCCAGCATGTCGTCAATCTCATGCCGGACGCGACCCCGCTCTTGTGTGCCGATTTGCACGAAACGTACGTGCCCGTTCGCCAGCCGCATCTGCCCCATCATCTCGTCCATTAGGCTCATCTTGCATGAACTGACGTATGTCCCGCGCTTGTAGTGGCATTCACCCGGCGCGCACCCGCATACCAGCACGCCGTCGATCCCGCTTTCCAGCGCCAGCAGCGCCATCTGCGGGTCAATCCGCCCCGAACACGGGATGTGGACCACACGCACATTAGGCGGGTAGCTCTCCAGCAATGCGGTGTCCGTATCCGCCCGCAGGCACCAGTCACAGATGAACACAATCAGAGAGGGGGTGTTTTTTAATGGGGAAATCGCAATTTGTTCATGGATTTCCGGGTTAGAGACACCCGGTCGTGCGATCGCACCCATTGGGCAGGCTGCCACGCATATACCGCATCCCATGCACAGCTCCGCGTCCACCTCCGAGAATCGGTCCATTTCGCCATCCGCCATCTTCTCAATCAAATGCGGGGCTTCATACGGACACACCATCACACAAATGCCGCACCCGGAACATTTATTCTCATCAACCGTAACCGTCTCAAGCGGCGTTGTATAACCCGCTTCCGTCGCCAGCGTCTTGACCGCTTCAATGATGCTGGAAATATGAATCTCCTGCGGGCAGGACTGGTAGCAAAGGTCGCATGCCGAACACATCCATGTGGTCGGGCTTTGATATGCTTCCTTTTCCATATCCAGCATGACCATTTTCAGCAGCATGCGCGGGTTATACTCCGGCTCCTGCTTCTGTTGGATCAGGCATTTGCTCACACACGTCCCGCATGAATAGCACAAGTCGAGATTTTCCCCGCCCGGCATCGCGCGTACTTTATCAGCAAAGGTGGTTGGCGCCTTATTTTCCATCGCTGGCCTCCTCCACCGTCATCGCGATCGCCAGCCGGTCAGAATAATCTGAAGCCTCTGTTACATCCGGCACACTGTACATGCGCCTGGCGCGTTTCTCCATCGTCGGCCGCAGCTCTTCGATCTCCGCGTGCAGTTTTTCCGGACCGATTTCGTTGATGCGCGCCTTCATTTCGTTGATTACGCGCGCGTACTTATCACCTTCCGCCGCCGAGATCCATTCAATCCGGAAGCGCCCTTCGCTCATGCCCATCTTCCCAAATATCTTCTGCAGCCGTTCCGCGCGGCTCGCGCCTACCAGCTGTCCGGTGATATAGTGGCAGTCTTGCGGGTGGCACCCGGAATACAATACGGCGCCCGCCCCCAAACGGTAAGCTTCATAAATAAAGTCTGTGTCCATGCGCGCCGAACACATCACACGCATCCCGCGCTCATCTGCTGAATAATCAAAGTGGCTCGTTCCCGCCAGGTCCGCGCCGCCATATGAACACCAGTGGCAGCGGAACGCGAATACTTTTTCTTCCGGCCGGTCTGCCAATAGCGCCCGGATCTGCGCCAATATCTGCGCATCTGTATAATGCATCTGGGTGATCGCGTTATGCGGGCATTCCGCCACGCACCCGCCGCACCCGTGGCATTTGGCTGTGGTAATTTGGGCTGCTTTGTTTTCCTCAATAATGATCGCCCCATATGGGCAGGCTTTGGCGCAAATGCCGCAGCGCTTTCCCTGCGCGTTGATGCAGCGGTCTTCCCAAACCTGCGCGATGATCGGCTCAATCTCCCATTCATCCGAATGCAAAATGCGCCCCGCTCGGGAAGCAGTTGCCAGCCCGGAGGAAACCGAAGCCGGGATATCCTTCTGCCCCTGGCAGGCGCCTGCCAAGAAAATGCCGTCTGTCGGGCTGTCCACCGGACGCAGTTTGGGGTGATATTCCATAAACCATCCGCCGGGGCTCTGCTGCACGGTCAAAACCGAACTGACTGTGTCTGCGTCCGGCTGCGGAACAGCCGCCTGGTTGAGCATTACCATATCATATTCATGCTCTACCACCTTGCCCAGCATCATATCTTCAGACTGCACGATCAGGTTATTGGTCACTTCATCTTCCATAATCATGCCCGGCAGCCCCTGCATGAATTTGATACCCATCTTGCGTGCCCGGTCATAAAACTCTTCATATCCCTTGGATGGCGTGCGAATATCAATGTAATACACGTAAATTTCCATCTCAGGGTACATCTGCTTCAGCAGCACCGCATTTTTGATCGCGTACATGCAGCAGAAATTGGAGCACCATGGGTTGAAGCGTTTGTCGCGCGAACCCACACAGTTGATAATCGCCAACCGCTGCGGGTTCTTCCCATCGCTCGGACGGATCAGGTTGCCGGTCGTCGGCCCGGCTGAGTTGTTCAGCCGCTCCATCTCCATCGCTGTGATCACGTTTGGGAAGCGGCCATAACCGTATTCCGGGATCACGCTCGGGTCAAAGTGGTTGAAGCCGGTCGCTACAATAATTGACCCGATATCTTCCCATACCACTTTGTCTTCCTGGCTGAAATCAATTGCATCCAGTGCTCCACATGCTTCCACGCATTTATAGCAGTGAATACAGGAGTCCTGGTCAATCGTATACAGCAGCGGCACCGATTGGCTCATTGAGACGTATGCCGCTTTGCGCGGCGCCAGGTTCATTTCAAAATCATTCGGAATCTCAACCGGACAGACACGTGCACAGTCGCCGCACCCGTTGCATTTGTCCGCGTCCACGTAGCGGGCTTTCTCCCGCAACTGGACTTTGAAATTTCCTACATATCCTTCTACTCGTTCGACATTCGTATATGTCCGCACATCTATGTTGGGGTGACGCGCCGCGTCAACCATTTTAGGTGCGAGTATTCATATACTACAGTCCATCGTCGGAAAGGTCTTGTTTAGCTGCGCCATCACTCCACCGATGGTAGGTTCTCTCTCTACTAAAATTGTTTTAATGCCCTGATCCGCCAGGTCCAGCGCGGCGCTGATGCCTGCCACACCTCCGCCAATGACCAACGCTTTTTTGGTAACCGGCACCGTGATCATCTCCAGCGGCGCCAGAAAGCGCGCCTTGGCTACTGCCGCAGCGGTCAGGTCCTTGGCTTTTTTGAGCGCGCCTTCCGGATCATGCCCGTGTGCCCAGGTGCACTGTTCGCGAATATTGGCCATTTCCATCAAGAATGGGTTCAGGCCGGCTTCCGATACAGCCGCGCGGAAAGTCGTCTCGTGCATTTTCACGGAACAGGCGGAAACAACCACACGGTTCAGGTTATATTTTTTAATGTCTTCTTTTATGAGGGACTGGCCGCTGTCCGCGCATGCATACAGCGTGTCGGTCGCGCGCACCACATCCGGCAGATGCGATGCCCATTCTGCAACATCTTTCGGCGGAATAACGCCGGCGATATTTGAGCCACAGTGGCAAATATAAACACCGACGCGCAGTTCCTCTTCTTTTGAACGATCGTTCATCGGGCTCCTTTGGTTGCTGGTTGAACGCTTTTCACTGCTCATCTCAGATTATTTTTTTCCAACCACTTCTTCTTTGATCAGTTTCTTGCGGGATTTCTGCGCCCGCTGGTCAGGGGTCGTCAGCGAAAGCGCCTCCTTGGGACACCATAAAACGCACTGCGGACCTTCAGGTTCATCCTCGCATTGGTCACAGAACTCAGCCAGTTTCGTCTCATGGTTGAGAGAAATCGCGCCAAAATCACATGCGTCAATGCACCATGCGCATCCATCGCATTTGCTTGGGTCAATATGAATGATGCCGGTCTCTTCGTCCTGTGAAAGGGCTTTCTGCGGGCATGCAATCACGCATGGCGCGTTCTCACATGTGCGGCAGGCGATCGCTGTGATCAGAACCTCATCCACCCGCACTGTCCTGATACGGCTGCGGTATGTGTTATATTCCCCCGTTTTGGTATAGGAGCAGATATACTCGCAAATCTGGCAGCCGATGCATAATTCTGGATCGCAATCCACGTAGCGAAATTTTGAAGTTGATACTGTCATAGTTTCCGTCCTTTATACTCCAACCTGTTCAGCGACATCCGGCATACCGAGCGACGCGAGCTTTTCTTTCGGAATCATCCCATCCTTTGTCCAGCCTTTGGCCTTGTAGTACAGGTCTTTCATATATTCCAGCTCCTCATGGGAGGTAAAATGCCCGGCGGAAGGCCCTTTGGTCATTGGTTCATTCATCCAGCGGTACGGCAGCGTGTCATCTTCCCGCTTCCAACCTTCACGGATATTAAACGCCTTTTTAATGGTATGCGCCCGCTCTCCAATCAGATCGATATCGTCATATTCAAAACTCCATCCGGTGGTGGCATTGATCAGATTGACAATCATCGGCCACGCGCCAGCACGGTCTGCCTTACCGGTGAAGCAACGCCTGATAAACTTGCACAGTGGAAGGGAATCATATACCGCGGCATATTCCTCCGTGCTGCGCGCCAATTCACCACGCGTTTCATCCACCGAGAATCGATCAACCTCTCCCTTAATGTCGGGGTCGTAGGCTGCTGTTCGGTTATGGCATGGGCCACGTGTGCCAACTGCCGAGCCAAGCGAAAATGTCTTCAAGCCGCGTGCTTCATAACCAGCGGGTTCCAATCCCTTAGAATGCATCGCCCATTGATAAGATTTGGTTCCTCGTTCTTTGTCAATCGTTTCGCTGGCGATGCGGGTGCCGTTCGACAGCAGTGCGCCAATTCCTTCTTTTGTCAAAATCATTTCCGCGCAGGTCACAGCGGCTTCTCCGTCACCAAACTTTAATTCAAAACCATCTGGGAATTTCTCACACTTAAAATCCTCTTTGGTAAGGACATTTCTTTCATAACTTTCCATCACCCAGGAAATGGTGATACCCATCGACATGGCATCCATTCCACCCTGGTCGGCAATTTCGATTAATTTTATCGCCGCATTCATGTCACTCACGCCCAGGTTCGCGCTGTTGGCAAACAGGCATTCATACTCGATTCCTGTCATCGCGCCAGCCCAGGGGCCTGTTTTAACCATCGACATCTGCTCACAGGCGATTGGGCATTGTGCGCAGGCAATTGTTTTGACCTTATTGTGTTCATGCAGATACTCACCACTCACTTTTTCAGCATCTTCAAAAACACCTTCCTGGTAATTGCGCGTGGGCAGCAGACCCAACTTGTTCATGTTCAGCACATTCGTAGAAGTGCCCAGGATGCGATATTTTGAAGTATGCGGCCCCTGTGCAGCTTTGGTAATATCAAAAGAGAGTTTGTTTAAGGTATCTGGGTCTGCAACCGAGATGCTTTTTGTCCCCCGTACAGATACCGCTTTCAGTTTTTTCGAACCCCACACAGATCCATGTCCAGTGCGGCCAGCCTGCCGGCCGTCATTGGTCACATTCGCGAATCGCACCATATTCTCACCGGCTGGTCCGATTGTGGCAGATCGTACCTGGTCATCGGATAATTCTTCCCGGATTGCTTCTTCTGTGGCAAATGTTCCCAAACCCATCAGTTCGGCAGCATCACGAAATTCTACGCGCTCATCGTCAATGAACAGGTAAATCCATTCCTCGCTTGCTCCATGAATGACGATGCCATCCCATCCGGCTCGTTTTAATGCGATTGAGAACCATGATCCGGATAGGCTATCTCCGATAAAACCCGTCATCGGCGATTTTGAAGCCAGCCCATATTTTCCGCCTACGGGGACAGGGGTTCCAGCAAAAATACCGTTGGCGATACAGATCGGATTTTTTGGTGAATATGGATCGCAGCCTGGTTCGATATTCTCCCAACACAGGCGTGTTGCCATCGATACACCCCCAATCCATAATTTATACCACTCCTCAGGCTTCTCTTCAACCCACGTCTTTCGGTCCGTTAGATCGATATGGATAATCTTTCCGCTATAACCGAACATACTTTTCTCTCCTCAATTGAATTTTCTATGGTTTTATCCACCAGCCAACAATGACAATAAGATCAACCGGTCACCATCACGCGGTTGGGTGTGCATCTCCTTCTCGTGAATAATTTGTTTTCCATTGATACTGATTACATTTGTGGGAATTAAATTTGATTGATCAGCTTCAATAACTTCTCCTACCATCGCGGGAAAATTGCTTGAAAGGGTCCGAACAACATCGGAAAGCGTACTGTTGGTTGGTAATGAAATGGCAAATTCGCTCTTCCCGATCAGCATCCGGGAAACTCCTGTGAACTCCACCACAACTTTAATCATATCCAATGTTACCCAATAACTCCCGTGTCGAATAAAGAATAATTAGTGACCAAACGATTAACACACAAACCTGTGAAATTATAATACAAGAACAAATCCTGATTTCCAATTATGATATTGAGTACTGATTTTCAGGAAATCTATCAATTCTGCATAATTTAGATATATTTTATCATATTAGGTACCCCGGGGGCCAAAAATTGCAGTGCCCAGGCGGATAATATTTGCGCCTTCCTGCACCGCAACACGGTAAGTATGACTCATCCCCATAGAAAGATAGCGTATATTAACGCGAGGAATATTTATATTTTTTATTTCATTCAATATTCTGCGGGTTTCTTTAAAATATGGGCGTGATAACTCAGGATCACCTGTCAATGGCACCATGGTCATTAATCCAACCAACTTGATATAAGCCTGACCCGAAATCCATTTAGCCAATTCCATCACATCATTCGGCATGATACCGGTTTTATTCTCTTCTTTGCCGCTGTTTACCTCAATCAATACCGGCATGATTTTTCCAATAGCCGTGCAGCGTTTTTCCAATTCCTTTGCCAATCGCAATGAATCAACAGATTCAATCATATCGGCCAGTGGAACAGCATGTTTTACTTTATTGCGCTGCAGATGTCCAATCACATGCCAACACGCTTTGAAAGGCACCCGGGCAGCCATTGCCTGCAATTCCTGTATGTAATTATGCCCAAAATACCGTATGCCCGCCGCATAAGCTGCTTCGACCTCAGAGACCGTACGCGTTTTCACAGCGGCTAAAAGAATCACATCCTTCGGTAATTCTTTTTGAATTCTTTGAATATTTGTTTTTATGTGTACGGTGGTATTCATATCTTAATTCTAACCGATAGCATTCAACTGCCAGTCATAAGGTTGGTAAAGCACAACAATTTCATCAAAATTCGCAAAATAAATTTTCGCCGGAAATCTGCCTCAGGAAGATAATGGAGAATAAACCGCAGAATCCCCTGCTTGCCGCCAAAATCAGCTTGGTACCAACGGAATATTCGGGAAACGGGAATGGATTGCCTTCCTTTGGAGATATGGATAGATTGATTCACAAAATTCTCTGCCGCCAGGTCAAGTTGTCGGTCAACTTCACTGGATGTATAGAAAGCGATTGGCGGGCAGGATTGGCTCGTGCAGTTTAATGCAAAATGAACGCGCGGATCAAGATTCTGCACGATATGCAGCACGCGCCCATCATTTGCAAAAAATTACCCCCCCAGGAAAAAAGGAACCTCACAATTTGACCGCAGGATACCGTGTTCAATATCCTCCAAACTAAATCGCATCCCCCCAATTTGATACGCAGTTTTCCGGAAAAAACCAATCACGCCGAACCAGCCTTCCGTAACAGAGTTTTTTTTACGCGATGATGGATCACGCCATCAATTGTGAGCAAATTGTAAATATTTATCCAAAAGCTTGGTTTTTCCGCCTGGGAACGCAGCACACGCAGATCAAATGTCTGTAAGCAAGCCACGATTTCCTGCTTAAGGTTCAGATATTCTGCGCTATTCGCCAACGCAGAATAATTCACGCCCTCGGCTGTGATTAAAGCGGATGACTTTATCGCGATCAATTGGGTATTGATGAGATCTCGCAGATTATGTGTCATTTTTTCTGTAAAAGTGATCCAGGCCCTTTCAGAATTTGATAATACCCTAAGTGCCCTCCATATTCAAATAGATCCTGCCATATTCCCACTCCTCGCTGGTTTCCATCAG
>Ga0180431_10008483_pt1 | contig 11769 bp, 10 predicted proteins | sample SS_ome_11_FD_132459 | JGI IMG/M metagenome (GOLD analysis project Ga0180431, IMG submission 132459) | Hypersaline lake sediment archaeal communities from the Salton Sea, California, USA - SS_1_MS_1 metaG | ecosystem: Environmental > Aquatic > Non-marine Saline and Alkaline > Hypersaline >...
AATTACTTGATCTCGATCGTGGCGCCCACTGCCTCAAGCGTCTTCTGCAACGCCTCGGCGTCTTCCTTGCTCAGACCTTCCTTGACCGCCTTCGGAGCACCTTCAACCAGATCCTTCGCTTCTTTCAAGCCCAGACCAGTCGCCGCCCGCACTTCCTTAATCACCTTGATCTTCTGGTCGCCGACTTCCTTGAGAACCACATCGAAAGCCGTCTTTTCCTCTTCTTCCGCAGCCTCGCCGCCCGCTCCAGGCATCGCCGCTACCGCCACGGCACCCGCCGCAGGCTCAATACCATGAACGTCTTTCAAATAGTCGCCCAGCTCCTTCGCTTGCAGCAAAGTCAGGCCAACAATCTCGTCACCCAACTTCTTAATCGCATCGCTGAAAGTCTTCTCGGCCACAGCGGCTTGTGTTTCTTCTGCCATTATCTAATCACTCCTGTCTAATCCGGATACTGACGATCAAGTGCCGGAATGCCACCATCCCGTTTTAACCCCGAAGGGGCAGTCGAACGCCGTTACCTGTTCTATCTCGTCGGGGCCTCAACCGCAGGCCACAGCCCCAAATATCTCCTGATCCACCTCTGGTCCAGACAACTGCCCGATACCTCAGGCAGCCTCCTGACCCTCTTCCAGCTTCTCGACCAACGCCTTGACGCACCCGGCAATATACCCAGCAGCCTGACCAATCGCCCCAGCCAACTGACTACCCGGCGACAACGCACAACCAACCACACGCGACTGAAGCTCGCGACGGTTCGGCATCTTCGACAACGCAATAGCACCCTGGTCGTCAAGTACCTGCCCCTCAACGTAACCACCCTTGATCACCAGGTGCTCGAGCTTGTCAGCCCATTCCTTCACCACCTTCGCCGCGTCCACAATGTTGTCCCCACCAACAACCACCGCACAAGGCCCGTCGAACAAATCGTCCGCGCCTTCCATGCCAACCTCGGCAAACGCACGACGTGCCAGCGAATTCTTCACCACGTTCAGACGCATATCCTTCGCCAACAACGCGCCACGCAGCTCATTGTTCTCCACCCCACTCATACCACGCACCGATACCACCAAGCACTGATCAACACCGTCGTAACGCTGCCGAAGCTCGCCCTGCATCAATCCTTTTACTTTCTTACTCATACTTCTCGCCTTGCTCCTGTTCCTAGGACAACGCAACCTTAACCGACGGAGTCATTGTCGCACTGATACACACCTGTTTCATGTACGCCCCCTTCGCCGCCGACGGCTTCATCCGCCGGATCGTCCCCAGAAACATCTCTATATTCTCCACCAACTTCGCTTTCTCAAAACTCATCTTCCCCACCAACGCGTGCACGTTGCCCCCAGAATCATTACGAAACTCTATCTTGCCCGCCGAGTAATCCTTCACCGCCTTCTCAATCTCCGCCGTTACCGTACCACCCTTCGGCGAGGGCATCTTCCCCTGCGGCCCCAATATCCGACCAAGCTTGCCCACCTTGCTCATCATCCGCGGGTGTGCAATGGCCACATCAAAGTCCAACCAACCCCCCTGAACCTTCGCCACCAACTCGTCACTACCCGCCTCACTGGCGCCCGCACCAATCGCCTTCTCCACGTCCTCCCCTTCGCAAAATGCAATCACACGTACCGACTTGCCTATACCATGAGGCAACGATACCGCACCACGAACCGCCTGGTCCGCTTTCCGCGTGTCAATTCCCAGTTGGATCACACATTCCACCGACTGGTCGAACTTGCCACCCTTCCAGCTTTGCACCTTCTCGACCGCCTGCTCTAACGCCAACGCGCCCTCAGGCACCTGACCCGCTTGTTCCTCGTAGCGCTTACTCCGCTTCCGCATTCCATTCCTCGCAAGTTAGCCTGCTCCCACTCTTCATGGCCGTGGTACGCCATCAACACTGTCCCCCCTCGACTCCTCACGGTGAACTCACCGACTCGATATGCTCTAGCCTCACAGAACCGCCCCCCAATCTAAACAGCTCCTACGACACGACATCCAGCCCCATGCTCCGGGCCGTCCCCGCGATGATCTTCACCGCCTGATCCATGTCAAACGCATTCAGATCCGCCATCTTCATCTTCGCAATCGACTCAAGCTGCTCACGCGTCACTTGCCCAACCTTGTCCTTGTTAGGTACGCCCGAACCCTTCGCAATACCACCCGCCTGCTTGAGCAACTCCGCCGCCGGCGGACTCTTCACCTCAAAATCAAACGTCCGGTCCTTGTATACGTTGATCACCACCGGCACCATCATGCCGTTGTGCTCTTTCGTCCGTTCATTGAACTGAGACACGAACTGACCGATATTCACCCCGTGCTGACCCAACGCCGGACCCACAGGAGGTGCTGGCGTCGCCTGACCGCCCGCTGCCTGCAACTTAATCTTCGCCGTAACTTCTTTTTTTGCCTTGGCCATTTTTACTCTACGCCTTTATCTCGCTGCCCGCGTCGCCTACGTCGCTCACGCAACACCACGCCACGACCTCAATGCCTATACCTTTTCCACCTGCCAGTATTCTATATCCAAAGGCGTCGCCCGACCAAATATCGTCACGATCACCCGTACCGTACCTTTCTCCGGGTCGATGTCTTCCACATCCCCTTCGAAACCCTCAAACGAGCCTCCCTTGACCTTGATCCGGTCGCCCTTCTTGAACTCCATCTGGATGCTCGGCGATTCTTCAGGCCGCTCCGCCTGGTGCAGCATCTTGCTCACCTCGGCCTCACTCATCGGGCTCGGCTTGCCCTCCGTACCTATAAAATCGCCTACGCCGCTCGTCTCTTTAATGATAAACCACGACTGCTCCTGGACCGCCCCGTCCTCCGCCGTCGCCATCTCAATAAATACGTAACCCGGATACAGCTTACGCTCATAAACACGCTGCTGGCTACCACGAACACGCTTTACACGCTCCGTCGGAACCAATATCCGCCCTATCTGCTCCTCAAGGCCTTCCACCTCGACCTTCCGAGACAAGGCATCACGAACCTTCTCCTCACGGTTCGATGCGACCCGTAGAACGTACCACAGCTTGGGATTGGTTGCTTCCGTCAAGGTTGATATTCCCCTACGAGCCTATTACTTTCAATACGCCTACAGCCTCAAATAAGTTCGCAAAACCAACGTCAACCACCGCCAGAAGTATCGCCAGCAAGATCACCGTGATGATCACGACCTTCGTCGACGCCACGATCTCCTTCTTGCTCGACCACGACACCTTCTTCATCTCCCCCTCGGTGGCGATCATAAAGTCCGCCCAACGCGGTGTGTTCACCAGCTTGAACACCAGGTACCCCAACGCTACAAACAGCACCGCCGGAATACCCGCCTGAAGCCACGTCTTACCCGCCGACGTAATCACGCCGCCCGTACGTATCGCGTCCAGTCGGTTATAGAGACTATAGCAACCTAACGCCGATATCGCACCCGCCCCCACCGCCGTGCCCATCCGCGTATAGTAACCTTGCCCCTTCTTGTAAATCTTCAGTGCCAACATAATACACTCCATCAGGCCAGGAGGGAATCGAACCCCCAACCTACGGTTTTGGAGACCGTCGCTCTGCCAATTGAGCTACTGGCCTAAACCTATACCGCAACGGGCGGCCCAAACGCGACTACTTCCTCCGCAGCTTGTGAACCGTCCGCTTGCGATCGCGGCTGCAATACTTCTTCAACTCCAGTTTGGGCACGCCCCCCATCGTGTTCACCTGCGTGCGGTAGTTACGCTCGCCGCACTCGGTACATTCCATCCAGTGGTATTCTCGCTTCGTCTTCTTTGCCATATCGCTGCCCTACTGAATCTATTGACAAACGCCACTCAGACCGGCTGAGCTCACGCCCGCCTGCGGGACAAAACGGCCTCTACGCCGACGCTCGCCGGCCGCCGCCATCAGTGCTGGGGCGTGAGTCAATACTCACGCCACCAGCCCCGCTGCCTCTCGCCTTACTCAATCACCTTCGTCACAACGCCCGCACCCACCGTACGGCCGCCTTCTCGAACCGCAAAACGCAGACCCTCTTCCATGGCGATCGGGTACATGATCTCACCCTCGACCGTCACGTTGTCGCCCGGCATGCACATCTCCGCGCCGCCCAGCAACTTGAGCCCACCAGTCACGTCCGTCGTCCGGAAGTAAAACTGCGGCCGATACCCCGTAAAGAACGGCGTGTGACGACCACCCTCTTCCTTCGTCAATACGTATACCTCACCCTCAAACTTCGTGTGAGGGGTGATGCTACCCGGCTTGGCCAATACCTGACCACGCTCCAGGTCCGTCTTCTCAACACCACGCAGCAGACAACCCACGTTGTCACCCGCCTGGCCCTCGTCCAACGTCTTGTTGAACATCTCAACTCCCGTCACCGTCGTCTTACGCGTATCGCCCAAACCGACGATTTCCACTTCCTCGCCAACCTTGACCATGCCACGCTCAATACGACCCGTACCCACCGTGCCACGACCCTTGATGCTGAACACATCCTCGATCGGCATCAGGAAAGGCTTGTCAACCTGACGCTCCGGCTCCGGAATGTAACTATCAATCGCATCCATCAGCTCCTGAATGCACTTCGTCTTTTCCGGATCCGTCGGATTGTTCATCGCCTCACTGGCTGCACCCTTGATCACCGGAATGTCGTCGCCAGGAAATTCGTACTTGCTCAAAAGCTCACGAACTTCCAGCTCCACCAGCTCCAGCAACTCCGGATCGTCCACCAGATCCACCTTGTTCAAAAATACCACCAACGCCGGCACGTTTACCTGACGCGCCAACAGAACGTGCTCACGCGTCTGAGGCATCGGACCGTCAGCCGCCGATACCACCAGAATCGCACCGTCCATCTGGGCAGCACCCGTAATCATGTTCTTAATGTAGTCCGCGTGGCCCGGACAATCGATATGAGCGTAGTGACGATTCTCCGACTCATACTCCTGGTGACTCGTCGCAATCGTCAGAATCTTCGTCGAGTCGCGACGACCCTGGGACTCCGATGCCTTCGCCACCTCATCGTAGGAGACCGCCTTACACATACCCTTGGCCGCCTGGGTCAGGGTTATGGCCGCGGTCAACGTCGTCTTGCCGTGGTCAATGTGGCCAATCGTTCCTACGTTCACGTGAGGTTTCGTGCGTTGAAAAACCTCCTTAGCCATCTGTGCTGTCCTCCGATCTCTTGGTCTGCTAAAGAAACATACCTTATGTGTTTACGGTTACCATACTCGCTTCTATTACGGGCCTGCCCGCCCAAAGACCCGACTCGTGGCGACTCTCGCCACGCCTGCACAGCTGCTGATGGGGGTTGAACCCATGACCTCGTCCTTACCAAGGACGCGCTCTACCACTGAGCTACAGCAGCACCTCGCCACCTATCGGCCTGCACCACCAATATGGCCCGACCTCGCAAGGCATCTACCCTGCTCGCACCAAGCCTTTCACTGCCGACAATGCCGCTTCTGCATGCTTGTCCGGACACACCCTCCACCCGGCAGACAGACATATGTACGCTGGCCGCCGTTTAGAATTAGCGAGAATATAAACCTTTAGGCCATAACGCCAAAGAAAAATCGTTATTTCCCAAAAAAAATTTCCCCCCCCCCTCACGCTTATCTAAATTAAAGCAAAGTACCACTCATGTTTGTTCAACAGACAACATATATAACCTTCGCTGCCTCTCCCAGAACGCACAGCCCCCCCTCTGCCAATACTAATAAACCGCTTAACCCCGCCAAACAGCCCTACCATCCTTGACAAAACCACAGCCAGCATCTACCATGAAAATTAAGGCTAGGTGGTTTTGACAATGTTGGTCCCAAAAGGGTGGCTAAGGGGCTCTTTCCCAGTCGCTATTGTATACACGTGTTTTTGCCGGTACCCTGAAATACCGGCCTGAGAGGTACCTTACCATGCTTTTTGTTGAATCCTTGGAAGCGCGCTATCTCCTCTCTGCTGTCCTCTCCGAGACGACGGCCTACGAACTGGCAACCGCTGCCGCCGCAAACCCCAACCTGCTCTTCTCAGATTCCCTGCAAGACCCTCTCTCCTCCGAAAATGACGAATACCTCTTCCAAATGGATTTCACTCCCCAGCCTACCGACCTCGTCCCCTTAGGCGGCTTCGTCGGACCAGAGACCATTAGAGTCACCAACACGTCCGATAATACCATCAACATCACCGACCTCAACATCGCCGGCGACAACTTCCTCCTCCACCAGGACCTCCTCCCCCTGCGGGAAATGGGACAACCACGCGACCTCCAACGGCTAGGCCTCCTCAACATCGGCCAGGAAGAGTTTGGCCGTATCTACTTCTATTTTGACGAGGACTCCGAGGAACTCGTCAGACGCACACAGTGGTTCTACGTCCACGCCGACGCCGGACAACTGCTGGACGTCCAGATCAAAGGCCTCGCACAAACCAGCGTCACCGTCTACAACGCCTACGGACAACCCTCCTTCGAACCTGAAGAGCCGGACCCATGGTTCGGATTCCTCGATGAAGAACCTTTAAGCAAATACGACGAACCCATGATCGAAGGCCTCCCCGGAAGCCCCGAATACGACAACGACACCTTCGTCACCGTCCAGGACTTCGTCACCCCCTACGACGGCGTCTACTACATCAGCGTACAGGGCGAGCCTATCGCAGAAACCGGCGAATACGAAATTGTCCTCCAACCCAGCAGCAACACCATTGAACCGCTCGACCTTGCCCCTGCTAGCCAGAGCCTCACCGACCAGTACGGCTCAGAAGCCTTTCTCCCTGAAAACGTCTGGTTTCAAATCAACGCCGAATACGGCGACCAGATCAACATACGCCTCGCCGACACCTTTGAAGAACAACGCGACGTCCAAATCATCAACGCCTTTGGCGAAAACATCCTGCCAAAGGCAACCGACGATGGCGCCGATTTCGACCTCATCAGCGACGCCGATACCTACTACCTGCGCATCTGGGCCCCCGAATTCTACCCCGACGCCACCGACTACCAAATGACCGTCACCAGCGACTCCATCTTTCAATTACTCCCCGGCGAAGAACAGGACTTCGCCGCTTACTTCACACCTCTCTATCCCGGACTGGACCTCTCCGCCACCCTCACCTTCACCACCGACGACGGACAGCCTGACGTCCAATACACCCTCCTTGGCGACGCCATCGGAGGCGACATCGCCCTCACCGACATCGATATCACCAACCAGGAAGTACCGCTGCACGCCCAGTCCGGCCACAACATCCACATCAACGCTACTCTCGAAAATGTCGGACTCGGCAACATCTATGACACCTTCCACGTCGCCTTCGCCCTCAGCACCGATGACGTCTTCGGCAACGACGACGATATCCCCCTCGCCACAACGATGGACGTCACCAACCTCTTGCTCGACCAACCACTACTACTCCAGGCCAGCCTCCACGTGCCCGCACACGTCCAAGGCATCTATCACGTCCTCGCCTACGCTGACCCCGATAACGTCATCGAAGAAGCCTTCGAAACCACCGAAAGCGACGCGCCCAACCTCATCGCTTCGCAACCCCTACTCTTCTCCCCTCACAACACCGTCGTTACCTACACCCCCGGCGACGTCTTCGAACAACAAATGAACTTCGGCCGACAGGTCGTGGACAGCAGCACACCCGGAGCCGTCACCGTCCACAACCGCGGCGACAACCCGCTCACCGTCTCCAGCATGACCCTCCAACTCGCCGAAGCCTTTGTACTCACCGACTTTGACATCCCCGACTTCGACGTCAGCAACCCTCCCATCGCCCCTCACTCCTCACGGACCTTCGAAGTCGTCTTTGAACCCCAACGCTTCGTCAACGGCGGCGCCCACCACTACCAGGACACCCTCACCATCCAAACCAGCGAAGCCTTCGCCTACTCCCTCGACCTGCAAGGCCAAGTCACCGGAGCCGACCTCAGAGTCTTCGAACAATCCGGCACCACCTCCAACGATAACCTCATCGAATTCCGACCCCGACAAATCAATGGCGGACTCGGCTGGAGCTCCTTCACCGTCGCCAACCTCGGCGACCAACCCCTCTCCATCAACAACATCAGCCTCGTCGCCGGTGACATCAGCGCCTTTGACTTGCTGCCCACCTGGGACCAGTTCCCACTCATCCTCCAACCCCACGGTGAAGAACAGGACGCCCAAGTCGTCACCGTACGCTTCGCCCCCGACCAACTGGGCGACCTCCAAGCCACCGTCGCCATCGAATCCAACGACTACATCGGCGACTACAACCTCTCACTCACCGGACAAGGCATCGCCCCCGGCCTCGCTGTCTACGAACAGCAGGGAGCCGCCAACGACGACCTCCTCGAATTCGGCTGGCATCCCACAGGCCAACCCGCCTCCACCACTCTCCAACTCGTCAACGAAGGCACCGACGACCTCATCCTCTACGATTGGAACTTCGCCAACGCCGTCACCAACGATTTCACCGTCACGCCCTCCAACGACCGCGACAACAACACCGATGACGTCATCCTGACGCCAGGCGACACCTTCAACCTCACCGTCACCTTCCTCGCCCCCAACGACGGATACTTCGACGACCGCCTCCTTATTCACAGCAACGACCTCGCCGGAACCTACGAAGTCGACGTCACCAGCCTCGCCGGCATATCCACCCAACCAGCCCTGCGATTCCGATACGACGACCACTTCACCTACAACCTCGACCTCGACTTCGGCGACATCCCCCTCGGAGGCTCACTCTCACAAACCTTCTTTATCAACAACAACGCCCCCGTCCCCCTCGTCATTGACGACATCTTCATCCAGGGACCATATTTCGCCCTGCCAGAAATCATTGACCCCACCGACGACATCATCCTCAACAAGGGACAGTCACTGCCCATCAGAGTCACCTTCACCGCAGACGCCAACCTCGGCACCGGAGACTACGCCGGCATCATCAGCTTCGACTCCAACGCTCCCACCGACGGACGCGTCTTCCTCAACGCCTCACTCGTCACACCCGACATCGACCTCTCACATAACAACCTCGTCTTCGACCCCATCGACCAAAACCAATCCGCCACCCAGATTGTCGATATCACCAACCGTGGCTCCAGCGACCTCGTCCTCTCCAACTGGCAACTCGATAACGACCAGTTCCAACTCGCTCTGCCAGCCCCCGACAATAACGGCCGACTCACCATCGCCCCAGGCCAAACCGTCTCCGCCTCCGTCACCTACAAACCCTCACTATACGGCAACGCCTTCGCCACCCTCGCCCTGGACTCCAACGACCTCGACGAACCCCGCCGCACCATCAATATCACCGCCTCCAGCATCGGACGACCCATCGCCCTCGTACCCAACGTCAACTATGCCTTCCAGGACGCCGACGGCGACCTCGTCTCCGTCCGCTCTATCAACGCCGACTCCGTCATCTACCTCGAAAACGGACTCCTCTCAGGAGCCGACATCCAACTCCTCAATGTCTCCCACACCGGAAGAAACAGCCAAATAAAAATATCCGTCAACGGCGGCCAAACCTCCATCGGAAAAATCAACGTCGAAGGCAACCTTAACCAGATCCAGGCACCCGACGCCACCCTCCGACAAACACTCGCCGTCAACGGCTACATCCAGAAACTCTCACTCGACCAAATGGCCCCGGCAGCCTCCCTCAACGTCGCCACCATGGCACCCAAAGGCACCACTCTCAACATCAACTATGTCGCGCCAAACGCCTTGCTCAACCTGGCCGGTGACGTCCGATCGTTCCAAACCGACCAAATGGACGGCTCACTGCTCGCCAGAAACATCAACCGCCTCACCGCACAGAACGACATCAACGGCGACATCCACGCCATGCTAAACATCAACACCATCATGAGCCGAACCGGAAGCATCAACGCCAACGTCTCCGCCGGACGCATCGACAGCCAGGAAAGCCTAAACGCCATTCTAAACGACCCCTTCGCCTTCCACATCGGCGACGTCTCCAACCTGCCCACCTTCGTCGAGGGCAACATCCGCCGCATCGCCGCACGACAAAGCATCGCCGGCACCATTACCGCATGGGGCGACCTCGGCACCGTCACCGCCGGCCAAAACTTCTCCGCCACCGTCCGCGCCGAAAACGTCAGCCTCCTACGCGCCGCCAACCTCGACAACGCCCTCATCAGCACCCTCGACGACGTCGACCGACTGCTCATCAAGAACAACATCTCTGACTCCTACGTCCTCGCCGGATACGACATCGGCATGAACGCACTAGACGACCGCACCGACGACCTCCTCAGCAACGGCAACCTGGGCCTCGTACGCTTTAACGGCCAGCTACGCAACAGCTACTTCGCCGCCGGCGTCCTCACCGACGCCATCCGCACCAGCATTGGATTCCCCCTCGCCGCCGACGAACCCGTCTCCAGCAACGTCGGCTCCATCGGCCGCGTCATCGGCCGCAACGTCTCCACCATCGGCTCCACCCAGGAGTTCGGCCTATACGCCGCCAACGACATCAACACCAACCTCACTCCCGCCGGAAACTTCGTCATCATCGATGACATCTAACCCGGATCTGCCTTGACCGGAGCCCCTTACTGACATACAAAAGCCGCATGAAAATGCGCATTGTCTGTCCACACTGCGGCGCCACCTACCGCCTCGACGTTCGCTGGACCTCTCGAGAGGCCATCTGCGCCCAATGCAACAACCGCTTCGCCGCACAACCCGCCAACGTCGACAACAACTCCCCGCAAGACACCCCGCCCCATACGCCCCCACTGACTGACCCGCCCGAGGAACTCTTCCCCAAAATGCCCGCCGACATCAAGCTCGACCCCAACGCCATCCTCGCACCCCCTACCCCCCAGCCAGCACCCTTCGATACACCCGCCGAACTGCCACCCGACTCCCTGCTCGACCAACCAGACCCAAGCCACGCCTTCCGCCGCGACCTCCTCCGCTTCCTCCTGCCATACCGCTCCCTCCCGGAAACCATCAGCTTCCTCGTCATCCTCGCCTTGTGCTGCCTGCTACCCTTTCTCGACCTGCTCCCCGGCATCTTCTGCGCTGGCTTACTGGCCCAACTCATCATTGGCGCCATCCTCGTCATCTTCTGCTTCACCATCGTCTCCGAAACCGCCCGAGGCGCCGACGAACTACCCTACGTCAACACCGCCACCGCCCTGCTCGAAGACTTCTGGGGCTCCATCATCATCCCCATCACCGACTGGTTTGGCGCCCTGCTCTACTGCCAACTGCCCACACTCGCCGCCTCACTCGCCATCTACCTCCTCGCCGGAAAACAGGCACTCGACAACCCCGCCAGCCAAGCACTCACCGCCTCCCTACTCGTCCTCGGCTTTGCCCTCTGGCCCATGGTCATCCTCATCCTCGCCTTCGACAACATCCCCCTCCTCCTGCGCCCCCACATCATCCTCCGAGCCATCATCGCCATCTGGGCCCCCTACCTCCTCGCCTGCCTCTGCCTCCTGCTCGCCTGCGCCATCTTCTTCAGCCTCCACCACTTCAGCCCGCAACTACCCGACCAGCCATCCCTCTGGCCCGCCTACCTCGCCCTGACCGTAGGCCTCCGCGCCGTCGACCTCGTCCTCTTCATCTACGCCATGCGCGTCATAGGCCTCCTCTACCGCCACTACCAACACCGCCTCCCCTGGGCCGACCCCGACCGACCCAAACACCCCCTCGAAAAATGATCCGCCCTTACCCGCACTCTTAACGTGCCATGGCCATCCACCCCTTGCGTGTCGCGGGCATCTTGCCCGCGATTAATAACACC
>Ga0180431_10008484_pt1 | contig 11769 bp, 10 predicted proteins | sample SS_ome_11_FD_132459 | JGI IMG/M metagenome (GOLD analysis project Ga0180431, IMG submission 132459) | Hypersaline lake sediment archaeal communities from the Salton Sea, California, USA - SS_1_MS_1 metaG | ecosystem: Environmental > Aquatic > Non-marine Saline and Alkaline > Hypersaline >...
AAATTTGTCAGTATCTTCTCCGGAATACCCGATCCAGTCCCCATTATCATCGTCATCGGCGTATTATTCACGCGTGGCTCCCTTCCCTTGTTTGATTTGGTGCTCGATATGTTGAGCAACTCGACTCTTCACCATTTTCCAGGCCTCTTCAACAGCGTTCTTTATCGCCCGGGCACTGGAACTTCCATGAGATATGATGCAGTTGCCTTTTACACCTAAGAGGGGCGCGCCGCCGTATTCCTGATAATCGAACAATTTGTAGAGTTTCCGTAAACTGGGCCGGATCAGGTAGAGACCGATAGCTCCCGGCAGGTTTCCTCGGATTGTTCGTTTCATTGTCATGGATATCATACGGGCTAGACTTTCCCCAAATTTCAAGAGTATGTTGCCGTTAAAACCATCACAAACAACAACATCGGCTCCTCCCTTAAGTATATCCCGACCCTCGATATTACCCATGAAGTTCAAGGAACTCTTTTTAAGAAGCTGATACGCACGTTGTATAATATCGGTTCCTTTGGTTGACTCTTCTCCAATATTCAGAAGACCCACTCTGGGTGAATCCAGTCCGATGATATGATTCATGAAAATCGAACCCATCATCCCGAATTGGAGAAGGTGTATCGGCTTGCAGTCCACATTCGATCCAACATCCAACAAGAGGCACACACCCGATTCATGAGGCAGGAAAGACCCGATGGCAGGCCGTTTTACCCCCTCGATGCGTTGCAGAAGAAAGAGCGCAGAGGCCATGACGGCCCCCGTATTACCGGCGCTGACCACTGCATCCACCTTGCCTTCCTTATGCAGTTTAAGGGCTACGGCGATGGAAGAGTCTGGCTTTCGGCGTAATGTAGTCGCCGGAGCTTCGTCCATCGCAACGGTTTGGGATGCATGCGCGATGGAAATCGGCAGTTCTTTGATGAAGTGATGATGCTGCATTTCTCTTTCGACGAGCAGAGTATCGCCCACCAGAACGACTTCGTAACGCCCTTCAGATCTTCGCGCAGCATCAATAGCACCCATAACGATCTCTTTAGGTGCTTTATCCCCACCCATCGCGTCTACGGCTATTCGCATCATTAGAGCACTGTTTCCCTAACGTTCTTTCGGGACTATCACCATACGGCCACCATAATACCCGCAATTGGGGCAGGCCTTATGTGGCAATTTGGGCTGATTGCAATGAGAACATTCCACCACGTTGGGGGGGGATATTTTCTTATGTGTCCTTCGCTTATCCCTGCGCGACTTCGATATTTTACGTTTCGGTAATGCCAATGTATACTCCTGTCTGTATTTCGATTACTCTTTCAATTTCAAACCTTTCAACGTATCCCAGCGAGGATCTGTGTCGTGCTCTGAGCACGAACATGGTTCCTTGTTCAGGTCTGCACCACATCGGCTGCAAAGACCCAAACACGCCTCTATACAAAGACGTTTTGAAGGAATAGCCAGAACGAGAGCATCTAAGACATCTTGGCTGATATCGATGCATTCGGCGCCTGGCGGTAGTGCCTTTACATCCTCTGCTTCTTCATCTCCTGCCCTGATAGAACGGGTCGTAAAGAGTGTCCGTACTTCCCCCTTGACGTTTCTCTGATACTCTACACCGCATCGATCACATATCAATTCTCCCAAGCTCTCCGACTGAATTTCCACGAGGTAATCGTCTCCGACTACCGTTACTCGCGCTTCCACTTTTATTTCGTGAGGAAAATGACATCCCTCACCTAGCATGAGGCCAGGATATGCCGTGGAAAACTCAAAAGCGGATACACCCTCCTCCAGAGCGGAGAATGGTATGCAGAGTCTATCTAAAGAAACAGAGGCCAAATTTACTGAATTCTCCTCTAAGAATCAAGACAAAAATTGTATGTTGAAGAAAACAGTTTTACACCCGACCAAATTTATATTTATATCTGTTTAATAATCAATAAGTTACCATTTTCCGTCTTGCAAGTACTGGTGTATCGACTTGGCGGCCCGCCTGCCTGCCCCCATTGCCGAAATCACCGTGGCTGCACCCGTTGCCACGTCTCCACCGGCGAATACACCTTTCTTCGACGTTCTTCCTGTGGCTTCATCGATGACGATGGTTCCCCATTTACTGACCTCGAGCCCAGGCGTGGTGTTGGGAATGAGCGGGTTGGGACTGTTTCCAATCGAGATGACGACGACATCCACGGGAATGCGGAAGTTGGATCCCTCCATGGGAACGGGTCGCCGCCGCCCCGAGGAATCGGGCTCTCCGAGTTTCATCCGGATACATTCCACCTCTTTCACATTCCCGTTCTCATCGCCATGATAAGCCACGGGATTGGTGAGCAGATTGAATATCACCCCCTCCTGTTCTGCGTGATGGATCTCTTCATCACGGGCCGGCATTTCGGTGCGCGATCTTCGATAGATGATGAACGATTTATCGGCTCCCAAACGAAGGGCCGTACGGGCCGAATCCATGGCCACATTCCCACCTCCGACTGTCGCCACGCGCTTTCCCCGGGCGATGGGCGTGTCGTATTCGGGAAAGAGATAGGCCTTCATCAGGTTGGCCCGGGTCAGGTATTCGTTGGCCGAATAAATATTGTTCAAATTTTCACCGGGAATGTCCATGAACCACGGAAGACCGGCCCCTGTTCCAAGGAATACAGCGTCGTACTCTTCGAAGAGTTCCTCCACTGTGAGCGCCGTGCCAATGACAAAATCTTTGATGAGTTTCACGCCCATGCGGCAGAGGAAGTCGACCTCCTTGGCCACGATACTTTTGGGCAGGCGAAACTCTGGAATCCCGTAGACGAGAACGCCGCCTGCTTCGTGGAGTGCCTCGAACATCGTTATTTTATAGCCCATCTGGATAAGATCCCCGGCCACGGTAATACCCGCCGGCCCGGACCCCACTATGGCCACACGTTTTCCTTTTGATTTCGCCTTGGGAAGCAACTGGGAATCTCCTTGCTTTGCTTCCCAATCGGCTGCAAAGCGTTCCAGCCTGCCGATGGCGACAGGTTCCATCTTTTTCCCGAGAACGCAGAGTTTTTCGCACTGCTCTTCTTGGGGACATACACGGCCGCATACCGCCGGAAGGACGTTCTTCTCTTTCAAAACACGTATGGCGCCGGCGAAATCTCCCTCGGCAATCCTGGCGATGAAAGCCGGAATGTCGATTTCCACCGGACATCCACTCACGCAAAGGGGTTTTTTACATTGAAGACAACGTTTAGCCTCGTTGATGGCCTCCTCTTCGGAGTACCCGTACGGAACTTCCAAATTATTATGAACGCGCACCTCAGGAGGTTGCTCCCGCATTTCCGTTTTAGTGGGTTGTATTTTCGGCATATGATCTATCCTGATTTTTGTATGATAAGATGTTGCTTCGTTTCATCCGAGGATTGCTTGCCATTGCCTCTCTGTATCTCGAAGGACAATTTCTGAATACTTGTCCCTCTGTCTTTAAATGGTTACCAATCACAAACTGACTTCTTCAGAAACCGTTTCTTCTTTCACGTAGGCCTTCCTGCGGGACAGGAGCAGGTCCCACGCCACTTGATGTCCATCGAAATCCGGTCCGTCCACGCAGGCGAATTTCGTCTTCCCGTCGACTTCGACCCGGCATGCGCCACACATCCCCGTCCCATCCACCATCACGGGGTTCAGGCTCACGATGGTCTTCACATCGAACGGCCGTGTCGCCTCCGATACATCGTACATCATAAACGTGCAGCCAATGGCGATCACTCGATCTATCTTTTCGCCCTTCTCCAGTCGTTCCTTCAAACTGTCGGAGTTGTGGCCTCTCTGCCCCATAGACCGGTCGCTGGTGGAGATGATGAGCTCATCGCTCACATCGCGGATTTTATCGTCCCAGTAGATGAGAAAACGGCTCCTGGCCTCTATAAAACTCAGAACACGGTTCCCGGCTTCTTTCATGGCACGGGCCACGGGATAAATGCTACCGATGCCATAGCACCCCCCCACACAAGCCACGGTACCGAATTTCTCGACCTCGATCATCTTGCCCAGAGGGCCGACGAAGGTCGGTACTTCCATGCCGTCTGCCAGTGTTGCCAGTTTCCTCGTGGAACGCCCTACTTGCATGAATACGCAGGAAACCGATCCCTTCTCTCGATCCCAGTCCGCTACGGTCAGAGGAATGCGCTCTCCAGCTTCATCCACCTTGATGATGACAAAATGGCCCGGCTGGATCTTCTTGGCAACGTACGGAGCCTCGACCGTCAACAGATGTATGTTGGGGACGAGAACCCTCCTCTCGATTATTCTATTCATAAAGCACCTTTCTCGATTCTAACAAAGTGATGATTTCCTTTTAATACTCCCTGCATGGCATCTCCGTTCCCATGAATATAGCCGTAGACCATCTTCCTGGGAACACGATCTGTCACCCTGGTAAGGCCATCCAGAATCTCGCCGTTCTTGAATTTGATATGTATAGGATCGCCTTCTCGGACGCCTATTTTCTCGGCGTCCTGGGGATGGATCTCGACATTTTTCTCAGAAAACAGACGTTCCATCCCGGGAACCGCTTCCGTCAAGGATCCTTGCCTGTATCCGGACATTCGCCAATCGCCAATCCATCGGAATGGATGGTTTCGCACGGATTCGGATTCGACTTCCTTCATCCGAAACGGCAGGAATCGGCGTCGGGTCGCTCCATCGCCCTGCGCCGATCGGACAGGATGCATTCCTCGCTTTCCCAGTTTTCCAGGTGTCAGTCCCTTGAATCCCGGCAGGAGTGACGCCATTTCTCCAAAGATGTCCGAGAATTTGCGATAATCGAATCCCGACACGTGCATCCTCTGGGCTATCTGAGTGCAAATCCACCAGTCGGGCTTGGCATTGCCCGGAGGTTTTGAGACTTTTCGTAATCGCTGAATACGGCCCTCGAAGTTTGTCACCGTGCCATCGACTTCATTCAGATGTGCTGCCGGTAGGATCACGTCCGCCCCATCCATGGCCTCGGTCCGATACACGGCCTGAACGACCAGGAAATCGAGTTTATCCAGACATACCGTCTCGGGGAGTTCACCCACAGCGTACAAACACCGAACCGACCCCGCTTCGATTCCCCGGATCACTTCTGCAATGTTCATTCCCCGTTTTGCACGAAGAGAGACATTCCAGACCTTCTCGACACTCTCTCGGTTGGTCTTATTCGATATCGGGAGCATTCCCGGCAGAAATTCAGGATGGCACCCCGCTTCCAGACAACCCATCAGGTTGCTCTCTCCGAGTACGGGAAGGACCTTGCTTCCCGGGATCAGCAATGCTAGATTGAAGAGGGGTAAAATGACGTCCCGAGGTGACTCCTGCAGCGCCAGTCCCGATCCATACAGAATAACTACGGATTTGCTTTCGCCCAGTAGATTCACCAAACCATCGATTTGTCCGTCGGATATGCCCGTTTTCTTTTTCAATGCAGCTGGGACAACGGTTTTCAGGGTGTTCTTCACCTTGGCCCAGCCTTCCCCGGCCTTCGTGTTTGCCATACCCTGGTCTATCAGCCGTCTCATGATGTCGCCTATGAGGATCGGGTCTGATCCCGGTTGGGTCTGTAGGAACAGGTCGGCCCGTTCAGCCAGTTTGGTCTTCCGAACATCCACGACGACGAGCTTTGCACCCGCTTTTTGAGCCTGCTTGACACGGAGAGCACAAACCGGATGGGAAGAGGAAAGGTCGGCTCCCCAGACGATGATAAGGCCGGCCCTGTCGATATCCTCGATGGCCCCTGGAGGAACGCCGGCTTCTTGTCCTTCCGCGAACACCTCCACGAAGTCATTCTGGGCGAATACCGACGATGTGGTGATGTTGTTACTGCTCAGGGCAAGGCGTGTCAATTTCTGGAGTACGTATGCATCTTCATTCGTCCCCTGTGGGGAAGCGATGCATGCAAAACGATCCTTGTCGAATTGAGAAAATTTTTCTGAAACCCGATCCAACGCTTCATCCCAAGTCGTCTCTATCCAATGACCGTTCTTCTTTACCATCGGTTCTCTCAAACGTTGGGAATGATGGACCAGATCGACAACGCCGAAACGTCCTCTCACGCAAATCTGACTCTTATTGAGCGTTCCGTCCATAAAGGGCTCGGTGTGAACGAGTTCGTTTCCTGTAAGGTTGTAACTCAACAAGCATCCCACGGAACAATACGGGCAAATGGAATGCACCGATTTGTCCGGACACCCCTCCCATTTGCTCCGTTTATCGTAGAGCGCGCCTGTGGGGCACACATCCACACAGGCACCGCAGAACTCGCATCCAGTATCGAGATGGGATTTACCGAAAGCGGTACCCACGATGGTGCGATCTCCTCGAAAACCGAAATTCAGGGTTCCGTTCAGCCGGACATCGTTGCACACGCGTACACAACGTCCGCAAAGCACACAGAGATTATAATCCCGATCGAAAAAGGGATCCTCCTGCTCCACGGGAACGTTCCGGTAGGCGATGGGAAACGCGATTTCCTCTATCCCCAAGTACTCGACCAATCGCTGCAGTTCGCATGTGCCGTTTTTAGGACAGTACTGACAGCCCGTCGTCACACCGACCTTGCGTATGGTTCCTTGATAGTCGTCACATCCGTTCCGCCGATCGCAAACGAGACACGTATACGGATGCTCGGACAAGGTCAGTTCCATGATACTCCGCCGAAGAGCACGAAGCTGGGGTGAATCGGTTTTCACGACCATCCCATCTGTGATGGGTGTGGTACAAGCGGTCGGGTACCCCTGCATGTCTTCGATCTCTACGATGCATAACCGACAGCTGCCTGCCGGTTCCAGCAAGGCGTGATCGCACAACGTGGGTATGTAAATACCCGCCTTCTTGGCCGCGTCGAGAACCGTCATTCCCTTCTTCGCACGAATCGGCTTTCCGTCTATGTTTAATGAAATACTCATTCCACCCTCTTTACTCTATCACGATCGCATCAAATTTACACACTTCATGACAACTGCCGCAGACCGTACACAGGGCCTCATCGATCTTGTGCGGTTGTTTCTTCTCGCCCGAGATGGCGTTCACGGGACAGGCCCTGAGGCAAACACCACATCCCGTACACTTTTCCGCATCGATGCTGTATTTAATGAGTGCCTTACAAACGCCGGCCGGGCATTTTTTCTGGTTGATGTGGGCTTCATACTCGTCCCGGAAATACTTCAATGTCGTGAGTACAGGATTGGGAGCCGTCTGTCCCAGCCCGCAGAGAGAACCGTCCTGGATGGTCTTGGCCAATGCCTCCAGACGCTCGACATCGCCTTCCTGGCCCCTTCCTTCTGTAATAGCGGTCAGCATTTCTTTCATACGTTGGAGTCCCACACGGCAGGGTGTGCACTTACCGCAAGATTCTTCCACGAGAAACGAAACAAAATAGAGAGCCACATCGACCATGCAGGTATCCTCGTCCATGACGATGAGTCCACCCGATCCCATGATAGCGCCTGCTTTGGTCAATGCTTCATAATCGACGGTTAAATCCAACAAGCTTGCGGGAATGCATCCCCCCGAGGGTCCACCGGACTGGACAGCTTTAAACTGCTTCCCCCCGGGAATACCTCCCCCGATGTCGTAAATGATCTCTCGCAGCATGATTCCCATGGGCACTTCTACAAGACCCGAATTGTTGATTTTGCCCACCAGAGAAAAAACTTTAGTCCCCTTGCTTTTCTCAGTACCGAGGGTGGAATACCACTCGGCCCCTCGTTGGATAATGATGGGCACATTGGCCCACGTCTCCACGTTGTTGATATTGGTCGGCTTTCCCCACAATCCCTTTTCCGACGGATACGGCGGTCGCGACCTGGGCCGGCCAACCCGACCCTCGATGGAAGCCATTAGAGCCGTCTCTTCGCCGCAGACAAACGCGCCTCCTCCCCGAACAACCTCAACGTGAAAATCGAATCCGGTATTCAGGATATTCTTTCCCAGAAGACCGTAATCAACGGCCTGCTCGATGGCCTTCCGGACACGCTCCACAGCCAAGGGATACTCATCCCGGACGTAAATAAATCCCCGTTGAGCTCCGATGGCCTTGGCGCCAATCGTCATGCCCTCCAGCACGGCGTGGGGATCGGCTTCCAGAATGGACCGATCCATATACGCTCCCGGGTCACCCTCATCGGCGTTGCAGATAAGATACTTGGTTTTCCCCGGTGTGGTACGACAGCGTTCCCACTTGATACCCGCGGGAAATCCCGCTCCGCCACGTCCCCGGAGACCCGCTGCTTTTATCTCTTCTATGATCTTTCTTGGCGACATGGATGTCAACGCCTTGGCCAAGGCCGTGTATCCATCAAAAGCGATATACTCATCGATTTTCTCCGGATCCATCCGTCCTCGATTCCTCAGGACGATGAGTCGCTGATGCTTGAAGAATTCGATATCCATCATCTTGGGTATCGGCTTCTCGTCATCCTCGGGAACGTACATCAACCTTTCGACGGGTCGTCCCTTTAAAAAATGCTCTTCGGCGAGAAAGGGGATATCTTCTTTCTTAAGCCGCTGATAAAATACATCATCGGGTTGAACGACGGCCACAGGGCCACGTTCGCAGAATCCGTTACAGCCGGTACCGATGACCTGAACCTCTTCCTCCAATCCCAGCTTCTTGATTTCCCGCTCGAACGCTGCTTTGATTTTGAGCGATTCGTTAGAGACACAGGCCGTACCGGCACAAACCAGTACGTGGGTTCTGTAATCTTTCAATTCCACCCCTCTTTCCTTACTCGTACTTCGTCAGTACTTTTTCCAGGTTTTTCTGATTCAACTTTCCATGAAAATGCTCGTCGATAACCACGACGGGAGCTAAACCGCAACATCCTACACATCGCACGGCTTCCAGTGAAAATCGTTTATCTGCCGTCGTCTCCCCTGGCTCGATACCCAAATCCCTTTGCAGCTTATCCAGGAGTTTCGCTCCACCCCGTACATGACATGCTGTTCCCAAGCATACATTGATAAGATGGCGGCCCCTGGGAATCAAACTGAATGCCTTGTAGAATGTAGCCAGAGCAAATAAACGGGATAACGGCACATTGACTTCAGAAGCGACAATCGAGAGATCTTCCTCGGGAAGATACCCTTTCGCTTTCTGTATGTCCTGCAGGATACCGATCAGCCCGGCTTCCTTTTTACCGTATTTCTCGATCACCTGATGAACCGATTCCAAATAAGCCTCCCTTCATCAAACATCAAAATCCAAATCATCGATACTCGGACATATTATTTTTTTATATTTTGATTGTTGAAGACCAACTCTTCACGAATAAAATCGATAACATCGGGACGACTCCGGAAAACATCGCCGAACACCTCCCGTATCCTTGCTGTGCTCCAGGTCAATGTCGACGTGTTGGTTTTGTGGGAATATCGGAATTCGACATCGGGATTGCCAATGATGAGTGTGATCATCGTCTCCGTCATGTCTCCCAGCGGCTGACGATCCAGATGGGTCAATTCGAATGTTGCTCGGATGGACGTTCCTTTTCCCGGCCGGGAATCCATCGTCATCTCCCCGCCGGCCTTCCGAGCCGCTTCGGACAGCATCGACAATCCGAGACCCACCCTTTTACCCTCCTTCGTCGTGACGAACGGATCCAGGGCCTTTCCCACCATCGCATCGTCCATCCCCTTCCCGTTATCGGTGATTTCGATGTTTAACCTGTCGAGCTTTTGATTTTCTTCGATAGAGACGGTTACCTGGGTAGCTCCGGCATTCACCGAATTCTCCACGATGTCCAGAATATGCATCGAAAGTTCTAACACGGAGACTCTCCCGCGTGGAGGATACTCCGCCCGTCGATTCGCTTTAGCGCTTTTTTTATTTCTTCCAACGTTGTGTCGGCCATGTTGAAGGTCGTCGTGACTCGACCGATCTCATCCAATCGATGGGCATCCGATGACGTAATCAGAGGAAACCGGTCGGCACCCGGAATTTGATGCTTGACGTCCTCTACATCTGCCAATGCCGAAACCTCCAGGGCATCGACGGGCAGATCTTCGGGAATCATACCCAATTGAGCCACGAGACTGAAGCTTTCCCTGTCGATATGAGAAGGAACGGCCAGCCCTCCGATTTCATGGATTTTCTCCACCGCCTCTTCCAGTGACAGGGTGGTCCCGCCGATGAGCAGCTTAGTCACGATGGCTTCCACCTCGTCTTGTTCATTGGCCACGACCTGCACGCCGAACAAATCCTCGTCATTCTCTCCTGGAAGGAGGTGCTCGTACACGATCGTCTGTAATCGGGTGACTTGGGCTTCATTGCCGAAAATGGCCAACAGATGAACTTCTTCTGCTGTTGTTATTTCCATGCCGGCTAAAACCTTCAATCCGGTTCCCTCGGCTGCCTTTTGCACACTCTTGACATTTTCAGCCGAATTGTGATCACAGACAGCGATCATGTCCACCTTCTTTTCCTGACACACGCGTACGATGGATTGGGGTGTCATCTCCAGTTCTCCGCATGGCGAAAGACACGTGTGAATATGAAGATCGGCTCGTATCCCCCGCAGCATCAATTCCTTCCATGGATACCGAGTTCGTACAACTGTCCCGCTATTTCAAAGGCTGGGAGCGGACTCGTCAGCAGGACAATTCCTTCCTCCTCGGCCTTCTTGACCGTATCCTCTGCAGGAGTCTTGCCGCCGATGATAACGATACCGGCCAGTTCCTTCAGGGTGGCTACGGCCACGATATTCTTGTGCACCTGAAGTGTGAGCCAAAGATCCCCCTTCTTACTATTGGCGATGACATCGCTGAGAAGATCACTCACGTACCCGCCTTCTACTCTGCCATGCAAAACCCCACTGCCCGCTTTGACTTCCAATCCAAGGGATTCAACGATCTTATGAATTTCCATCATCACTCCCCCTGTCGATTCTCTTTCTTGTAGAAAACACAATCCTCTATCTTCGCTTCACCCATCACGATATCCCGTGCCAGCGATGTACAGTCTGGAGACCCGCATGCGCCGCATTCCCTGCCCCCGAGTTTCGGAATAATCTCCTCCATCATTTTCCGCTTTTCGATGGCGCGACTCGGATCTTTGTCCAACGGTGGAAACGTCTGTTTCTCGACTCTCTTTTCTGTGAAGAAAAATCCATCGTTATACAGACGGAAAATCATTTTACGACTCACCCTGCTCTTCTCGCCAAACATCTTAACAAGATTACCCGCCACTTTCTTTGCAAGATGACGATTCTCTACACTCTGAGGTCCACCCACACAACCGGCTGGACACATCAGACACTCCAAGTATTCGATATTTTTCAATTTACCGGATTCAATATCATCAAGAATTTGAATGACATCGGCTACACCCGACACCGACAAACAGTTATCCATGTTGAGACCCGCCACTTCGCCACCCGTCATGGCCCAGCCTAAACCCACACCGCTGGACTGTTGGAGGATCACATCTTCATGAATCTCCTGAATGGCCTCCAAGAGTGGCCCATAGATATCGTTGACCGATATCGCCCCGTCCAGATAGGATATGGAAAGTCCGATGGGGCGATTGATGGAGACCATCTTCGCCGGACAGGACGTAATGTGAATAATACCGATTTCATGGGGTGGCAAATTGAATTCTCGAGCAATTTTTTTACGAAGCAGCTTAGCTGCCAGCTCGCGAGGACTCTCCATGGGGATAAAATGATTTATGAGTTCAGGGTACATGCAAGCGATAAGACGAACGACCGAAGGACAAACCGTAGAGATTTTTGGTTTAGGGTAAGGATTCCTTCTCAGGTA
>Ga0180431_10008485_pt1 | contig 11768 bp, 9 predicted proteins | sample SS_ome_11_FD_132459 | JGI IMG/M metagenome (GOLD analysis project Ga0180431, IMG submission 132459) | Hypersaline lake sediment archaeal communities from the Salton Sea, California, USA - SS_1_MS_1 metaG | ecosystem: Environmental > Aquatic > Non-marine Saline and Alkaline > Hypersaline >...
CCCATGAATCCCATCTCCTCCCCGACTATCGCAAAGATGAAGTCAGTTCTCCCTTCGGGAAGAAACCACAGCTTCTGCATGCCTCGTCCCAGCCCCACCCCGTTTATCCCTCCGGAACCCAAGGCTATGAGCGACTGCATTATCTGGTAGCCCTTGTCCGCCGCGTGAGCCGCAGGGTCCATAAAGGCAGTCACACGGTCCACCACGTAGCTTAACCTAGTCACCACGAAATACAGTATGAAGGGAACGGATACGACGAAAATAGGCACGGCGTGGACCACCCTAATGCCCGCGACGAGAAGCATCAGCAGCAGCACAGTCGCCGTCATCAACGCCCCTCCCAGGTCCGGCTCCGCCATGATAAGGCCGAATGCGGAAACCAGAATAACCACCGAGGGGAGAAAGCCGTTGAAGAACTCTCGTATCCGCTGCTGTTGCCGTGTCAGCCTGTCCGCCATGTAGATAATCAGCGCTATCCTGGCGAATTCGGAGGGCTGCACCGAGACGATTCTGAGATTCACCCAGCGATATGCGCCGTTATAGGGAGCGCTGAGCCCGGGGATAAACACCGCGATCAGCCCCAGGAAGCTAAAGCCCAGGAGGAACTTGCTTATCGCCCGCAGCCGCTCGAAGTCCAGGTTCGAGAACAGGAAGATGAGGCAGGAAGCTATCGCAACCCATGCAAGTTGCTTCTTGAAAAAGTGAATCGACCTGAAGCCCGGATCGGGAATGCTGCTTGCGCTGAGCAGCATCACAAGCCCCAGGCCCATCAGGACCGCCACCGAACAGGCAATGATGCTACTTGCCGTCGGCCTCTGTGCGCCCACTATTTTGAAACCTCTCCAGGGCCCTTCGCGCAGGGCCTTATATCAAACAGCGGCTGCACGCATGCCAGCCGGTTCCGCCCTGTTGGGGGGAGCCCGGCCCGGTCGGTAGTTCGGGGGGAAAGGGAAGCAGGGGGGAGGAAGGGGACTTCGTGCGGGGGCCCTCCTTCCCTTCGCCTTCGTTGCCTTTGGGGGGATGCAAACGAGGGCTGGCCGACCGGGCCGGTTTGGGGGTCATTGGGAACTCCTGCTCTTGTTGAATCCTTCTACTAATCTCTCCAGACGCATCCCTCGCGAGCCTTTCACAAGCACCACGTCTCCGGGCTTGGCTATCTCTATCAGTCGCATCAGCGCCTGGTTCCAATCGCCAAAATGTGTCGCATCGACGCCGCCTTGCTCCGCTGCGACGCATGCGGCCTGGGCTCCGTCTCCTACGCACAGCATCACTTCTATTCCCACCTTTCCGACCAGCGTCCCCACGTCGCGGTGAAGCCGGGCCGATTCCCCCCCCAGCTCCAGCATGTCACCCATAACAAACACCGCCTTCCCTTTCCTCGGCAGCCATGCGAGTTCCTTCACCGCCGCAGCCACCGATCCGGGATTGGCGTTGTAGGCGTCGTTTATTACTCTCACTCCGTCCACCACGCCCGTTTCCATCCTCATCGGAGCGGCCCGGAAGCTCTCCAGCTCGCCTGCGACCTGCCCCGGCTCTACGCCCAACGCTTTGCACACGCCGAAGGCCGCCAGCGCGTTGTATGCATTCCATCGGCCCGATATCGGCAGCCTGACTCTCCCGAATCCTGACAGCGAGAACGAAATCCCCTCGCCGTCGCTCTCTAGCTCCTCGCCACGCACCTCTGCGTCCTCTCCCAGGCCGAAGAACACAACCTTGCCTGGGAAGCTCGCCGCCAGTCTCCTGCACCAAAGGTCGTCGGAATTGAGAACCGCCGTCCCATCCGCCGGAAGGCTGGCCAACAGCTCCCCCTTGGCCTCCGCGACTCCTTCCTCACTTCCGAGCCCCTCGAGATGCGTCTTCGATACGTTAGTTATCACCCCGACGTTCGGCCTGCATATGTCCGCGAGCCTCTCTATCTCGCCCGGGGCGCTTGTCCCCAACTCGAATACCGCGTACGAGGTATCTCTCTCTATCTCAAACACGGTCAGCGGGACTCCCACATCATTGTTGAAACTCTTCTGCGCACACACGGTGTCGCCGACCGCTCTCAGCATGTGAGCGGCAATGTCCTTGGTAGTCGTCTTGCCGTTGCTGCCGGTAACAGCTACGGCTTTGAGCGAGCTGAAGCTCCTTCTGTACACCATCGCCATGTCGCCCAACGCACGAAGCGTATCGTTCACAAGCACCATGCCCTTTCCGCCCGTTGCCGGCACTTCCCTTTCCACCATCGCCGCATTCGCCCCGCTCTCCAGAGCCGCCCCGACGAAGTCATGCCCGTCGTGGTTGGGCCCGCGCAGTGCGACAAACAGCTCTCCGCCGTTTACCCCGCGGCTGTCGGTGCTTACGCCGCTCACTCGGCCCTCAGGGGAGCCGGCGATCAGCTCGCCTCCGGTTGCCTCCGCCACCTCGCGCAAGCTCATCTCCTCCATCTCGCTAGTCGCCCGACTTTCGCCTGATGGCCTCTCGGGCCACTAGTCGATCGTCGAAATGCAGCCTGTTGTCACCGAGGATTTGGTATGTCTCGTGGCCCTTCCCCGCGATGATCACAATGTCGCCGTCGCCCGCCGCAAGCACAGCCTCGTCTATAGCCGATGCTCGATCCGGCACCACCTTGTACATGCTTCGTCTCCTGATGCCGGCCTCTATCTCGCCGATAATCGCCCGAGTATCTTCCGAGCGGGAGTTGTCCGCCGTTAGCCAAATCCTGTCCGCATGTCTCTCCGCCACAGCGCCCATCACCGGCCTCTTTCCCCGGTCCCTGTCCCCCCCGCATCCGAACACCAGCAGCAGCCTCCCGTCTTCAGCCAGCGGCTTTACGGACGACAAGACCGCCTCGAGCGCGTCAGGTGTGTGCGCGTAGTCGACGAAGACGTGAAAGCCCTCCGCCCCTTCGACCCTCTCCAACCTACCGGGGACCCCGTCGAAGTCCGCTATGGAGCCCAGCACCACATCCATCTCCAATCCCAGCGCAAGCGCCGTCCTCGACGCCGCAAGTGCGTTCCTCACGTTCCACTCTCCCACAAGCGGGCTCTTCGCCGCATACCCTTGCCCCTCCCAAAGCAGCTCGTACTCGCTGCCGGTCAGGCTCAGCTCCTTAACGCGCGCCCTCAGTTCGCCCTTCTCCATTCCGTAAGTGCACACCCTTGCCCGCGTAATCTTCCTGAATGTCTCGCTCGCCTCGTCTTCAGCGTTCAGCACCGCGACCGCCTCCGAGCCCAGCATCTTGAAAAGCTCAGCTTTCGCCTCCCTGTACGCTCCCAGCGTCCCGTGATAGTCCAGGTGATCCCGTCCCAAGTTGGTGAAGACCCCGGCCGCAAACTCGACCTCCCCCACCCTCCCCTGCGCCAGCGCGTGCGACGAGACCTCCATCACCGCGCCCCTCGCACCGGCCTCGAACATTTCGCTCAAATCGCGCTGCACCGAGACCGGATCAGGCGTCGTCGTTCTCGATTCGATACTTCGACTCACAAGGTCGTACTCAACCGTGCCCAGAAGTCCCATCCGCTTGCCTGCCCTTCCGAACATGTCCCTGATCAGATAAGTCACTGTAGTCTTCCCATTGGTTCCCGTAACCCCTATCACCGGCATTCGTTTCGACGGCCGGCCATAGAATATCGCCGCGCCGCGCGCTGCCGCACGCCGCGAGTCCTTCACGACAACCTGGGCCATGCCGCATCCCGCATCTTCTTTCTCCACAATCGCCGCCAGAGCGCCCTTCGCCTCGGCGTCCCTGATGAACCTATGTCCGTCATCCGTCTCGCCCTGAACGGCGAAGAAAACCATGCCCTCGCCCACTTCCCTGGAATCCAAAGAAATGCCGACGACTTCAGCCGTCCCAGGGTCGTCCCAGCCTCCTGCTCGCTTTCCGCCCAGCTTTTCGCAAAGTTCCGAGAGCGTCATCGCATTCTCTGTTGTTGTCGCGTCAACCGTCGATGTCAGCATCGGTTACTCGAGAAAGCTTCTCCTCTTTCACGGGTTCAACGCCCAGGTACGCCAGGCTCCTCTTCAGTACATGTCCCACAACGGGCGCAGCCACGGTTCCTCCGTAGTACGCCCCCCGCGGCTCATCTATCGTCGCGACCACGCAGATCGCCGGATCCGAAGCCGGCGCAAAGCCGACGAACGACGCAACGTAGTCCGAATGCGAGTAAGTTCCGTCCTCGTTGATCTTCTGGGCCGTTCCCGTTTTTCCCGCCACCTCAAACCCCTCCACCTGCGCTCTTGTCCCCGTCCCCTCCGACACCACCTTCGTCAGCAACTCCCGCACCTTCAAGGCGATGTCCGGACGAAGCACCCTCCGCGTTATGTCGGGGGCTTCAGCCTGCTCCACCACGTCACCGTCCGACGAGATCACCGCTTTCACGATATGAGGTCGCAGGAGCACGCCGCCGTTGGCGATCGCGCAGTACGCGCGCGCGAGTTGAACCACGCTGGTGGCCACCTCGTGACCGATCGCCACCGACATGACCGACATCTCTTTCCACTGCCTCTTCGGACGCAAGATGCCCATCGTTTCCCCGTCGAGCTCAATCCCGGTTTTTTCTCCAAACCCGAACAGGCTGAGGTAGTTGTAAAGCCGGCTCGCGCCCACGACCAGACCCACCTTAGCCGCACCTATGTTGCTTGATTTCACGATCACGTCCGAGAAAGTCAGATCCCCGAAGCTCTTGTGATCGTGCAGCACCCTCCCGTGCGCCGACCAGTTTCCGTTCTCGCAGTCAATCGTGTCGGACAAATCAAGCAGATTCTCCTGCAGCGCCGCGGCCGCAGTGAACGCCTTGAACACGCTGCCGGGCTCGAAGCAATCCGCAACGGCACGATTCCTCCTTGCATCCCGCCGGTATCCGCCGAAATCGCTCGGGTCGTAAGTCGGTCGGCACGCCAGCGCCAGCACCTCTCCCGTAACCGGCGACATCACTATTCCGGAAGCGGAGGCCGCTTCCCACTTGGCCATTGCGGCGTCCAGCTCCTCCTCCAGAATCCGCTGTATCGCCGAGTCAATCGTCAGTACCAGATGATCGCCGGCCTTCGCCGGGCGCAGCCACGCGTCGCTCGAAACGATCCTCCTTCTCTTGCCGTCCACCCGCACCATCGCTAAACCGTTCTCCCCGGCCAGGTATTCCTGGAAACGGTACTCTAGCCCCTCCAGCCCGACGCCGTCATCGCCCACGATTCCAAGCACGTGCGCCGCAAGTTCCCCCTCAGGGTGCGTCCGCTGCGCCTCCTCGATCCAACCCACGCCTCTCAAGCTTAACTCCATGGCTTCCTGACTCTCGGACTTCGGCAATCGTCGCTTCAACCACACGAAGTTCGTATCTTGCTTCAACAAGCAAGCCAGCACGTCGTTGGGACTCATGCCAAGTGAAGCCGAAATAGCTTTTGCCGAGCTCAGCTTGTCGGGCACCAGCGGCGGATCAACGAAGAACGACCGCCTGTCCACGGACACGGCGAGCAGACGGCCCCTCGCATCGAATATCGAGCCCCGTCGCGCTCGAAGCCCCAGGCTGGTGGCGTGTTGAGACTTCGCCTTCTCCGCGTAGCGCGCGTGCGAAATTATCTGAACGTACACCAGCTTCGCCAGGAACACCGCAAAACATGCGGTGAGAACCAGCCCGAAAAGGTCCATCCGCCTGTTGATCCCGCTCTTGCTCAATCCCAATCGGCTCATTCTATTCCACCGCGTCGTCCGCCGCAGATGTCTGCGATTCCTCAAGACTTCTCGCCAGCTCCCAGCTCGTCTCGTCCATCCCCGGCGGCAGCACGCTCAACCCCAGCCGCGCGACCTGCCGGGCAACTTCACCTGTGGAAGCCGCCCTGCTCACCTCGTACAGCAACTCAGTGTGCCGCGCCGCCAGCGCCCTCTCGCGCGCCCGCAGCTCCGCTATCTCGTATCCCGTGACCACCGTTCGCGATCCCAACCACACTTTCCCCATCATCGCTCCGAATATCAGCGCCAACGCAACCACAAACGCCCGAACCACTCTAATGTCCCTTCCTTGCCACCCGCAGCTTCGCCGACCGAGCTCGGGGGTTCTCCCTCGTCTCGTCAGCGCTGGGAGTTATGGGTTTCTTGCTGACGGTCTCGTAAATCCCTCGGCGTTGCTTGTCCCTGAAGTCCGTCTTCACGATCCTGTCCTCCAGGGAATGAAACGAAATCACCGCCACCACGCCTCCGCTGGACAAGAACTCCGGCGTGCGCTCCAAGGCTCGCGAAAGGTGTTCCAACTCGCTGTTCACTTGGATCCTCAGCGCCTGGAAGGTCCTTGTCGCCGGGTGTATCCTCCGTGGCCGACGCCTCACCGCCCGTGACACGATCTCCGCCAGCTCGCCCGTAGTCCGAATGGGCTTCTTCTGTCTCGTTCGCACTATGGCCCGCGCCACGGATCTCGCCCATCGCTCCTCGCCGTACTCCCTTATCACGCGCTCCAGCTCCCTCTCGCTCGTCTTCATGACAACGTCAGCGGCGGTTCTCCTGAGCGATCGGTCCATCCTCATGTCAAGTGCGCCGTCGCTTCTGAAGCTGAAGCCCCGGTCAGGAGTATCAAGCTGCATGCTCGACAACCCCAAGTCGTAATACATGCGGTCAACCTTCTTTATTCCGAACTCGGCTAGTATCTCCGGCGCATCTGCGAAATTCGCGCGGGCCAGCAGAACTTCTTCGCGTGGGCCACTCAACTTTCCCTCCGCCACCCTCAACGCTTCCTCATCCCAGTCGATCCCGACCAGCCTTCCCCCAGGGAGGATTCTTGGCAAGACCTCCGCCGCGTGCCCCCCCGATCCGACCGAGCAATCAAGCACCATCAGGCCGGGCTTCAGATCAAGGGCCTCAACCAGCTCCCCCACCATCACTGGCCGGTGCCCCTCACCACCCACTACCCCCCCACTGCGACCCTCCCTTCCCCCCCCCGCTTCAGCAACAACTGCATCTCGTCGCTGAAGTCCACCGCTGCCGCTTTGGGGTGTTGCTGCCTAAGGCGCTCGAGTCGCCGCCGGAGTTCTCCCACCTCCGAGGCCACCGCCGCGAATTTCTCTCTCGCCGCGCCCTCGCGAAGCCATCCCAGCACTTCGCGGACAACTTCCGTGGCATCTCGCGCGCAGACTGCCGAACCGCCGCCTCGTCCAGAGTCCATTTGCCCCTCCGTCTACTCTCCGTCACCCACGCAGAAACTAGAAGAAGCTCTGCGCCACGTCATCATATTCCCTCTCGGACTTCGAGCTTATCTCCTGCCACTTCTCCGGCTTCCAAAGCTCGATCCGGTCCAAGCTCCCTACAATTGCCACCTCTTTCTCAATCCCGGCATAGGCCAGCAGGTCGTCGGGAACCAACACCCGCCCCTGGCTGTCCAGCGGCCTGAGCCGCGCACGCGATGAGAAACGTCGTATGAATTGCCTGATCTTGTATCTGACCTCACTTGGCTCGTCCCGATATCGCCCCCGGAACTCCTCCTCCACCTGCGCAACCACTTTCTCCAGGCCAGACTGGGTGAACGCGAATATGCAGTGGTCCACCCCGCAAGTAAGCACAAATCCCCTCTTTCGCTCCTCCTCGGACACCGAATCGCGCAGGTCGGAGGGGATTATCAGCCTCCCTTTGGCGTCCAACCCATGAAAAAACGTGCCGAGAAACATCCAGGACCCCATGGCAACCGCACCGCAGCTTCGCACAAACCTGGGAGCGAGGGCCCTATTTCCCCCACTTCGCTCCACTTTATGACACAGGGATTGTATTATCACCCACTCTCCAGTCAAGAGCCTATATTTCATAAATCTCAGTTCCTGCTGACAGCAACGGGCTTGAGCCCCTACATATGGTAGGTAAGTAAAAAGTTCGCTTCGGCATGATGTAGCTGATTGCGTCACTTTTCTGAAAATTTTTTCCAGCCCCAGCGGCGATTCGCTTCGTTGACCCTGAATTCGGCCTCTCGCTTACACGCTGAGCCGCGCAAGCCACTCCCACAACTCCCCTGATTTGCCCGACGGGCCCTTGGGAGCATCGCCGGACCCGAACATATGGAGACTGGGGCAGGCAAAATGCCTGCCCCCGTCCGAGCTTGTCCTCTCAAACCGTCGTTCTTTGCGCCCTAGCGCCTAGGCCCTACGTCACGCATCCTCACAGCTTCTCTCGGCGCGGCAGAGCCCGGCCACAATTGCACGAACCGCCGCTTGGTCAATGTTGGTGTCGGTCCCAACCCCGAACACGACTTCCCCGCTGCCCAGCCTTATCGGCACGTACGCCACCGCCTGGGCATCGGCGCCCTTACCAATCGCCTGTTCGTGGTAATCCTCGACCGCGAACTCCCGCGAAGCGACCTTCCGCAGGCCGCGAACAAAAGCCGAAATCGGCCCGTTCCCTTCCGCCGCAATACGCCTCTCGACCCCGTCAACTCGAATCCTGATCTCACCGTGAATCAGCGTGGGATCATCGTCGTCCGGCCGGGGCCAGTATCCGATCAGCTCGTACCGCCCTGACGGGTGAACGAACTCCTCTTGAAAGATCTGATATACTTCCTCGCTCGTCACCTCGCGCTCCACACGGTCGGAGAATCGCTGCACGGCAAGCCGGAGCTCGGGCTGCATAAGCTTGGGCACCTCTAACCCGTAATCCTGCTCCAGCACCCACGCGATCCCGCCCTTTCCCGACTGCGAGGTGATTCTTATCAGGCGTTCGTATCTGCGCCCAAGGTCCGCCGGGTCGATGTGCAGGTAGGGAACCTTCCATCCCACCCCGAATTTCTCCGGCGATTCGCTCAGACTGTGCATACCCTTTCTGATCGCGTCCTGGTGCGTGGCGGAGAACGCCGTGAACACGAACTCCCCCGAGTATGGCTGCCTGCAGTAGACGGGGACACGCGTAAGCCGTTCGACGGTCTGTACGATTTCAGGCAGCTTCGAGAAGTCGAGGCCCGTCTCGACGCCCCGCGAGCGCAGATTGTTCGCCAAGACGACCAAGTCGGTATTGCCGGCCCGTTCTCCGTGGCCGAACAGCGTCCCCTCCACGCGGTCCGCTCCCGCCAGCAGGGCAAGTTCCGTTGACGCGATGGCCATGCCCTGGTCGTTGTGAACGTGAACTGAGACCACGATCTTCTCGCGCTCCGCCCAATTCGCGCAGAACCACTCGATCATGTCCGCGTAGTGGTTCGGAGGCCGCCGTTCCACCGTGTGCGGCAGGTTGACTATCAGCGGCCTCTCTTTACTCGCGCTTCGCCACGCCTCGAATACCGCTCGGCATATCTCCATCGCGAATTCCGGCTCCGTGTCCGAGAATTCCTCCGGCGAGAACTCCAGCATGATGTCGCTGTCCGGCATCTGTGCCGCGAGTTCGCGCACTTGCCTTGCCGTGCTCGCCGCCATCTCGATCACTTCCGCCCGGGTTCGCCCCAGCACCTGTTGGGTGTGAAGGTCGGAAGTCGCGAGATAAGTGTGAACCACCGCGCGCGGCACGGCTTCCAGCGACTCCAGCGTCGTTTCAACCTCTCGCGGGCGGCACATCGTCAGGACACTTATCATCACGTCCTCCGGAATCAATCCCTCCGCCACCACTCGCCGCGTGAAGTCGAAATCGCCCCGGCTGGCCGATGGACACGCCACCTCGATCTCCTTGAACCCGATTCCGCAGAGCAGCCGGAAGTACTCCAGCTTCTGCTCAGGATTGAGGGGATTCGGCAGGGCCTGATTCCCGTCGCGCAGGTCCACGGCACACCACCGAGGGCTCTTGTCGATCGCCTTCGCCGGCCACCGCCGACCGGGCAGATCGATGGCCTTCGGCGCGACGTACTTCGGCACCTTCTTCTCGTTCGACATCGCATTCTCCTCTCTCAAACCGGCGCTTGGATATTCATCACAACTGACACCTGGGACCAAAAAAAGCCCGCCCTCGGTCGCCCGGGGCGGGCTACTAATGCATCTTGACGCCGCAACCCTAGCCGGACTCCTCCCGCTCCTGGCCCAGTAACAGGGCCAGGCATCTAAGCAGCAGTCCGCTAGGAATTGCGCGGTTCAATTCAGGGTTCCTCTCTCCGGAATCTCTCGTTCACTCTTGACAGTACACCCAAACCCGCAACAAGTCAAGCCGCTACTTCAGTTCTACCGACCAGTACGCCTCGTTCAGGAACTGCTTCCAGGACCCGTACTTGCCCGGGTTCAGCCGCAGCCGGATGAGCGGGCTCCTCCTCGGCGCTTTCGGCTTCCGCCTGAGCCGCAGTCCCGCCTGCGAAGGCAGCCGTCCGCCCTTCTTCGCGTTGCAGTCGGTGCACGCGCACACGACGTTCTCCCATGTCGTTAGGCCCCCGCGGGATCGCGGCACGACGTGGTCGATGCTCAGTTCGCTGGTGGAGTACTTCCCCCCGCAATATTGACACCGGCTTCCATCGCGAGCGTAAACGTTCCGCCGGTTCAGTTTCACCGGCTTGCTCGGGAACTTGTCGTAGAAAAGGAGCCGGATGACTCGCGGCACCCGGATATCGAAGGACACCGTCCTCACGTACTCCCCGCCGTCCTCCGCGTCGTCGAACAGCTCTTTGTACTTCGAGACCTCCTTCCAGGTCTCGAAGTTGTAGCGCTCGAACTGGCCGTCATTGACCGAGACGACCTCGGCGCAGTCCTTGTACAACAAGGTCAGCGCGCGCCGCGCACTCGTCACGTGCACGGCGGCGAAGAACTTGTTCAGCACCAGGACGCTCGAATTGAGCACGCCTACGCGCGACATCCTAACCGCCTGCCTGCGCCGCCTCCGCGGCGCTCTTCTAAGTGACTACGTTCAGTATCCTCCCCGGCACATACACCCTTTTCACTACCGCCTTTCCGTCAATCCTCTTCCGCACCTTTGGCCGTTCCAGCGCTTTCTTAACGACCTCCTCCTCTCTCGCTTCCGCCGGTACCTCAAACGTATCCGCCGTCTTGCCGTTCACCTGAACGGCGATCGTCACCAGCTTCTCCGCCGCCAGCTCTTCGTCCCACTCAGGCCATTCCTGCTCGTGTATCGACCCCTCCCCTCCCAGATGTTCCCACAGTTCCTCTGTAATGTGGGGAGCCATCGGAGCCAGCAGCACCAGCAAAACCTTCGCCGCGTCCAGGAATCCCCTGTCCGCTCCCCGCTCCATCTTATATGCGCTAAGCTCGTTCGTCAACTCCATGATCGCGCTTATCGCGGTGTTGAAGTGGAACCGCTCGATGTCTTTGCCCACCTTCCTGATCGTGCGATGCACCTTCCCAAGCAGCTCCTCGCCATCTCCTCTCGGCGGCTCCTCGCCCGTCGGCTCCCCCTCCGTCAGGAGCGCCCACAGCCTTCCCAGGTACCGCCTGCATCCGACCAGACCCCGGTCGTTCCACTCCACGTCCACTTCCGCCGGTCCCATGAACAGGATATACAGTCGCCCCGAATCGGCCCCGTGCGTCGTCACCACTTCGTCCACGGTCACTATGTTGCCTCTCGACTTCGACATCGCCCCGCCGTCCTTGCACACCATCCCCTGGGTAAAGAGCCGCTTGAAGGGCTCCCTCACTTCCGTCAATCCGATGTCGGAGAGGAACTTCGTGAAGAACCGCGAGTAGAGCAAGTGCATGATCGCGTGCTCGATTCCGCCGATGTACTGATCCACGGGCAGCCACTTGTCCGCCTTCTCTCTCCGGAACGGCCCCCTGCCCCATTTCGGGTCCGCGTAGCGCATGAAGTACCACGACGAATCCACAAACGTCTCCATGGTATCGGTATCCCGTTGGGCCGTACCGCCGCACTTCGGGCATTTGGTCGTGACGAAGTCCTCGACGGC